>WNFL01068339.1_pt2 | contig 25871 bp, 23 predicted proteins | sample 5400361 | NCBI WGS metagenome assembly WNFL01 (sample SAMN13153351, study PRJNA577476) | soil metagenome | isolation source: 40 cm soil on Douglas fir-dominated hillslope | place: USA:California | collected 2013-09-17
CCGCACGCGAAAGACGCTGCGACCACCATCGTGCAAAGCAGAACGGTGAATAGTCTCTTCATCGGCTCCTCCTTGAGTTTGAAGGAATGAGACCCGCGACTTCGGGAAACCGGGCCGTTACGACCTCATAACGGTACCACGGGGCGCATGCTGTCGGTGCTTCGGCTAAGATCGAGACTTTCCAGTTCGTTAGATATTTCACACCGGACCGGGAAATGCTAGCCTCTCATTTCGCGCCGCGCTCTTCTAACCCAGCCCGCGCGCCAGATCGTTCTGCAGATCGCGCACCGACTCGAGCCCCACCGCCACGCGCACCAGGCCCTCGGTGATTCCGGCGCGCGCGCGCGCCTCCGCGGAAATCCTGCCGTGAGTGGTGGTGCCGGGATGCGTGATCGTGGTCTTGGTGTCACCCAGGTTCGCCGTGATCGAGATCATGCGGGTGGAATCGATCACCCGCCATGCCGCTTCGCGCCCGCCTTTCACTACGAGCGAGACGATGGCGCCTCCCGAGCGCTGCTGGCGCATCGCGAGCGCGTGCTGCGGGTGGGACGCGAGTCCCGGGTAGTACACGCGCTCCACCTGCGGGTGGGACTCGAGCCACCGGGCGAGCTCGAGCGCGCCTTGCGATTGCGCTTCCATGCGTATCCGGAGCGTTTCCAGGCCCTTCAGCAGCACCCAGGCGTTGAAGGGCGAGAGGGTGGGTCCGGCGGTGCGCAGGAAAGAGAAGACCGCGTCCATCACCGGGCCGTTTGCGCCCAGCACCGCTCCGCCGAGCACCCTGCCCTGCCCGTCTAGGTACTTGGTAGCGGAGTGAATCACGAGGTCGGCGCCCAAATCGAAGGGCTTCTGCAGGGCCGGCGTGCAGAAGCAGTTGTCGACCGCGAGGAGCGCGCCCTTTTCGCGGGCGAGCTGCGCCAGGGCCGAGATATCGAACACCTCGGTGAGAGGGTTCGACGGCGTCTCGAGAAACAGCAGCTTCGTATTGGACTTTATCGCCGCGCGCCATGCGGCAGGCGCCGTGCCGTCCACATAAGTAGTCTCGATTCCGAACTTGGAAAGGACGGTGCTGAACAATTGCACCGTCGCGCCGAAGACCCCCGAGGAGCACACGACATGGTCTCCGGCCTTCAGCGTGGCCATGGCGGTCGCCAGTATGGCCGACATCCCGGAGGCGGTCGCGACGCAGGCCTGCGCGCCTTCGAGGGCCGCGAGCCGCTCCTGGAACGCGGTCACGGTGGGATTGGTGAAGCGCGAATAGATGTTTCCGGGCGCGTTGTTGCAGAACCTGTCCGCGGCTTCCGCGGCGTTCACAAACACGAAGCTCGAAGTGAGATAGAGAGCCTCGGAGTGCTCGTTGAACTGGCTGCGCGCGATCCCCGCGCGGACCGCCAGCGTTTCGATATCGTAATCCTGCATGCTCGATCCTGAAAATAAAAAACCCGTCCAGCTTTCGCTAAGACGGGTTTTGGCCACGCTTTAGCCGTATTTATTAAGCGCCCGCAAGCTGTCGATCAAATCGGCGCAGTGCGCACCATACTATCCCCGCGCGGCGATGTCAAATTCGCCGGCGGTCCAAGAGCTTTCAACAGGACTGTCTTCAGGCCGCGTTGAGGTCGAGCTGGTTGTTCTCGGCGTCCTCCTCGCCTTCCTGGCGGTTGGCGTCGCGCTGGCGCTCGATCGAGGCTAGGTACTCGCTGGTGACGTCTCCGGTGATGTACACCCCGTCGAAACACGAGGTCTCGAACTGCGTGAGTTTCGGATTGACCGCGCGCACCGCAGCCTTGAGCGCGTCCAGATCCTGATAAACGACCGCGTCCGCACCGATCTCGCGCGCGACCTGCTCCTCATTCCGCCCGGTGGCGATGAGCTCGGCACGCGTCGGCATATCGATGCCATACACGTTCGGAAATCGCACCGGCGGCGCTGCCGAGGCGAAGAACACCTTGTTGGCGCCGGCTTCGCGCGCCATCTGTACGATTTCTCGGCCGGTCGTTCCCCGCACGATCGAGTCGTCGACGATCAAGACGTTCTTGTCCTTGAATTCGAGGCCGACGACGCTCAGCTTCTGGCGTACCGATTTCTTGCGAATCGTCTGACCGGGCATGATGAAAGTGCGGCCGATATAGCGATTGCGGATGAAGCCTTCGCGGTAGGTGACGTCGAGGCCGTGGGCGAGCTCGAGCGCGGCCGGCCTGCTTGTGTCGGGAACCGGGATCACGACATCGATTTCAAGATGGGGCATCGTGCGTTTGATTTTTTCCGAAAGCTTCCGCCCCATGTGCAGCCGGCTCTCGTACACCGAGACCGCGTCCATGACCGAGTCGGGCCGGGCAAGGTAGACGTACTCGAAGATGCAGGGCGCGAGCACAGGTTTGGCCGCACATTGGCGGCTGTTGAACGTTCCGCCTTCATCGATAAAGATGGCTTCGCCGGGCAGGACGTCTCGCACCAGCTCGAAGCCGAACGCGGTGAGCGCGACACTTTCGGAGGCGACCAGATATTCAGGCCCTTCGTCGGTGTTATTGCGGCCGAATACGAGCGGACGGATTCCGAACGGATCACGGAACGCGAGCAGCCCGTAGCCCGCTATCAAGGCCACCACCGCATAGGCGCCGCGGCAACGCCGGTGCACGTTCGCCACCGCGGTAAAGATGGTCTCGGGGTCGAGCTTCTGACCCTTCGCTGCGAGCTCCAGCTCGTGCGCGAGCACATTGAGCAACACTTCCGAGTCGGAGTTGGTATTGATGTGGCGCAGATCTTGACGGAACATCTCCTGCTTCAACACCTCGGAGTTGGTCAGGTTGCCGTTGTGGCCGAGGACGATCCCAAACGGGGAGTTGACATAGAAGGGTTGTGCCTCCCCGGCGTTGAACGCCGAGCCCGCGGTGGGATAGCGGCAGTGTCCGATGCCGGTGCCGCCGGAAAGCGAGCGCATGTTCCGGGTCCGAAACACGTCGCGCACCATCCCGGGCCCCTTGTGCATGTGAAACGCCTTGTGCTCCGACGTGACGATCCCGGCCGCGTCCTGGCCGCGGTGCTGCAGCAGCAGCAGCCCGTCGTACAGCAACTGATTGACCGGCGTCTTCGCCACGACTCCGAGAATGCCGCACATCTGCGCTATTCCTCTCGACTCATCGGTACTTCACACGTTGCGCCAGGCGCGCGGGCATATAGGGCCGCAACGCGAGTACCGCGGTCTCGAACGGCCCCGAGAGCGCCGCGTCGCGCCAGAAAGGTTCGCGCGGAAGCGGCGTCAGGCCTGCAAGCAACACCACGACGAGCACGATGATCAACCCTCTTACCAGGCCGAAGACCGACCCCAGCGCGCGATCCGCCGGAGCCAGGCCGGACGCCCGGACCGCAGACGAGAGCGCGAGCCCGACAATCCAGCCGATGACAAGTACCACTCCGAACACGATCAGGAAACCTATCAGCGCGCTCAGCAACGGACCCAGGCTCTGCGGCAGGAACCCGGCGACGTGGCCTCCGAAAAGCGTCGCCAATACGAAGCCGCCGACCCACACTCCGAGCGAGACCATCTCGCGCGCCAGACCGTGGAGCAGGCTGATCGCGATCGACACGACCAGGACGACCAGAACGCCAAAATCAAACCAAGTCATCGCTGTGCCACCTGCCCGACTTCGAGGCCGAGCGATTTAAGCTTGTCCCGCGCCTTTTCGGCGGCGTCCCGGCTCGCGAAAGGTCCGGCGCGCACGCGCGTTTGCTCGCCCTGCTGGCTTTTGACGTTCTCGGTATAGCTCTTGATGCCTGCGGAAGCCGCCCGATCCTGTACCTGCTTCGCGTTGTCGGGATTGGCGAAGGCGCCGAGCGGGACGACAAACCCCTCGTCGTTCAACAGCGCCTGGGCGCGGCGAGCCTCGGCCACACGGGTCTTCGTGCGCTCTTTGTCCGCGGTCCTCGCGCTGTCCTTCTTCGGAGCGCGGGACCGCGAGGCAGGCTCGGGCTCGGCTTGTGTCACTCTGTTCGACGGATCTTTCGCAGCCTGCGTCGATTCACCCTTCTGCGGCGCGACCGGGGGTGACTGCAGCGGCGGGAGAACCCGGGTCTTGAACGGCCCTCCGTCCTGGCTGGGGATCTGCACGGTCAGCGCTTGGGGCACAGACCTGGGTTGCTGGTCCAGTATGACAGGCAGAACCACGACGACGAGCACCACCAGCGCGATGGCGCCGACCAGCCGCCGGCGCGCCCGGCGCTTAAGCAGGTTGGCGTCGTCTGCCAATGGAAAAGACCCTAAATAAGCTGCAAATTGCGTCGCAGAACCGACCGCGCTCAGGACCCCTGCCGCGCCCCCCGAATATCGGTCCGGGCGGCCTCGATCCCCCGCATGACGTCGGCTACGGTGTGGAACGATCCAAACACCACGATTCTATCATTTTCGTTTGCCCGCTTCCGTGCTGCGGCATAGGCTTCGAGAGGGTTCTTGAAGCAAAGCACGTCGCCCCCCGCACCCACACTTGCCAGGGCATCCGCCAGCGCGCGGGCGCTGGCGCCGCGCGGCACCGAAAGGTCTGCCGCAAACCAGGTTGAAATCCGGTCTTTCAACGCCCGGCAGACCCCGTCGATGTCCTTGTCCCGCAACATGCCGAACACCGCGTTGGTCTCCGGATAAAACCCCATCTCAGCGAGGTTCTCCGCGAGCAGGCCCGCTGCCTGCGGATTGTGCGCGACGTCCAAAACGACCGTCGGTCGACCGGGAAGTACCTGGAACCGCGCAGGAAGGTCCACGTGCGCAAGACCGTTTCGGATGTCTTGCATGCCTACCGGAAGACGCGCGCGCAACGCATCGAGCGCGGCAAGGGCCGCGCTCGCGTTCGCAAGCTGGCGTTCGCCTCTGAGCGTGGGGAGTGCAAGCCCGCCTCGGCGCACGCCCCGCCCCCAAAACATCCATTGCCGGTCCTGTTTCTGATAGCCAAAATCCCGGCCGATCAACCAAAGGTCCGCACCCACCGCACCCGCGTGATCGAGTACGCTGCGGGGCGGATCCGGATCCGCGACGACGGCGGGCTTACTCCCACGGAAAATCCCCGCTTTTTCGGACCCGATGCGCTCGCGCGTGTCGCCGAGGTAGTCCATGTGATCCAGATCAACGGAGGTCAACAAGGCGCAGTCGGGATCGAAGGCGTTGACCGCGTCCAGGCGCCCTCCCAGGCCGACTTCCAGTATCACGGCGTCGAGCGCCTCGGCCGTAAAAATCTCCCACGCACCCAGGGTGCCGAACTCGAAGTAGGTGAGAGTGATCTCACCGCGGGCGCGCTCGACCGTCTCGAACGCCGCACACAGGCGCACGTCGCTTAGAGGCACGCCGTCGATGCGGACGCGCTCGTTGTACCGAAGAAGGTGCGGCGACGTGTACAGACCCACCCTGTATCCTGCGGCGAGCAGAACCGCCTCCAGCATCGCGCAGGTAGAGCCCTTGCCGTTGGTGCCGGCGACGGTGAAAAGCGCCGCCGGGCTCGACCTTCCGAGCACGTCGCGCACTTTCGCCACGCGTTCCAGCCCGAGCTGAACGGATTTCGGATGGATGCGCTCGATGTAGTCGAGCCACTCGGCGAGGCTCCGGCCGGGCATGATACGAAGGGGATCAGCCTGCCGCGGGAACTTGCCGCTGCAGGAGCGTAAGAAGATTCGCGAGCTTGTCGCGCATCTGGCGCCGGTCGACGATCATGTCGATTGCGCCCTTCTCGAGCAAGAACTCGGCGCGCTGAAAGCCTTCGGGGAGCTTCTCGCGAACGGTCTGCTCGATGACGCGCGGCCCGGCGAAACCGATGAGCGCACGCGGTTCGGCAATCACGACATCGCCGATCATGGCGAAGCTCGCCGACACGCCACCCATGGTCGGGTCGGTGAGAACCGTGATGAACGGAAGCTTGCGCACCGTGAGTTGTGTCAAAGCCGCGGTGGTCTTGGCCATCTGCATGAGCGAAAAAAGCCCTTCCTGCATGCGCGCGCCGCCGGTCGCCGTGACGCACACGAGCGGCAGTTGCTGGTCGAGGCACACGTGCACCCCGCGCACGAAGCGCTCCCCCACCGCCGACCCCATCGATCCGCCCATGAACTCGAACTCGAAAGCGGCGACAATGAGGGGCACGTTTTTTACGGCGCCTTGCATCACGACCAAGGCTTCGGTCTCGCCGGTGGCTTTCTCTGCCTCTTCGAGCCGCTCGGGATAACGCCTGTCGTCCTTGAATTTCAGGCTGTCGACCGACGCGACCTCGACGCCGATCTCGAAGCGCCCTTCCGGGTCAAGAAGCAGGTCGAGCCGTCCTCGCGCCGAAATACGGTTGTGATAGCCGCATTTGGGGCAGACATTGGCGTTCTTTTCGAGATCGGTTGCATACAGCACCGCCGCGCAAGAGGGACACTTGCTCCACAGGCCTTCCGGGACGTTTTTCTTCGCGCCGGTTCCGGTGCGGTTGATCTTGGGGGGAAGCAGCTTTTGGAGCCAGCTCATGCGTCGATCGCCCTGCGAATTTCCTTGAGCAAGGTCGCGCCCTTCTCCACGCAAGTCTCGGGAGAAGCCTGTTCCATTTCTTGGATTATTCGGCTGCCGATCACGACGGCGTCGGCGATCCGGGCCACGGCACGCGCGGTCTGTCCGTCGCGGACGCCGAATCCCACCCCTACCGGAAGCCTCGTCCTGCCGCGAATCGCCGGTAACTTGGCGGCAATATCGTCCAAATCAAGGTGCTTGGCCCCGGTCACGCCGCGCAGCGACACATAATAGATGTAACCGCTCGCAAGCCTTGCCACCTGCTCGATGCGCGTCGCAGTGGACGTCGGTGCAAGCAGGAAAATCATATCGATGCCGCGTGCGCGGAGCATTGTCGCCAATTCAGCGCTCTCCTCGGGCGGATAGTCGATCACCAAGACTCCGTCCACTCCCGCCCGGCACGCGGCGTCAACGAAGCGCTCCAGTCCCATCGCCTCGATCGGATTGGCATACCCCATCAGAACGATCGGGGTCGACGGGTCGCTGTCGCGGAACTCCGCGACGAACTCCAGTACGTGGTCCAGCCCAATACGGTTTTTCAGCGCCCTTTCGCTCGAGCGCTGGATCACAGGCCCGTCGGCCATCGGGTCGGAAAAGGGCACGCCCAGCTCGATGACGTCGGCTCCCGCCGCAACCAACGCGTGCATGAGCGGCACCGTCAGATCGGCTTGTGGGTCTCCGGCCGTCACGTAGGGAATCAGGCCCTTTCGGCGCTCGCGTGCGAGCCGTTCGAAAGCAGACTGGATTCTTGACACTGCGGCTTTCATAGCGCCGCGGCGCTTCGTATCGGGGCCGTGACGGCTCCGATATCCGGTTTGCATAAACGGGCCACGCGCCGCGTCGCCAGCGCGCAGTATTCCGGATTGATCTCGAAGCCGACGAAGCGCCGACCGTGCTTGAGCGCGGCAACCGCCACGGTGCCGCTTCCCATGAACGGATCGAGGACGAGGCCCTCGGAGGGACAGCTCGCCAACACCATACGCTCGACGATCTCGAGCGGCTTCTGAGTAGGATGATCCTCGCGTTCCGGATCCTGGCGGTGAATCCGAGTCACGCTCCACACGTCCTTCGGGTTATAGCCCACCTCGAGCCATTTCTTGCCGACGAAAATCGAGCGCGTTCGTGCGCGCTTTGTTTCCGCGTCGTAGGGAATGCGCACGCTGTCAATATCGAAAAAGTAGTCCCTCGAGCATGCGAACAGGCCGATGGTGTCGTGGACGGAGGAGAATTTCCGCGTACTGCCGCCCATGCTCGGCACTTTCCGGTCCCAGACGATCTCGTTCACCATCGTCAATCGCGTCTTCAGATAGCTGAAAACCTCCGGGCTGTGCTGCCAGGTCAGAAAAACATAGAGGCTGCCGCTTGGCTTGAGCTTCGGAATCACGGCATCGATCCAGCGTCGGGTGAACGCGAGATAGGCTTCCCCGCTCAGGCGGTCCGAGTCGTTCCCGTAGTCCTTACCGAGGCCGTACGGAGGATCGGCGACGATGAGATCCACGCTCGCCTCGCGCACGCGGACGATGCAATCGAAGAGATCTCCGTTGAGAAGCGTTGCGCGCGGGTCGCTCAAAACTGGATTCCCGATTTTTCCGCGACGGTGTGCATATCCTTGTCGCCCCGTCCCGAGAGATTGACCAGCAGGATCCTGTCCTGTGGCAGCGTCCGCGCCAGCTTCGCCGCGTGGGCGAGCGCGTGCGCGGACTCGAGCGCCGGAATGATGCCCTCGAAGCGGCACAGGTCGTGGAACGCGGCGACGGCCTCTCCGTCGTCGATGGTGACGTATTGAGCCCGGCCGGTGTCCTTGAGCCAGGCGTGCTCGGGGCCCACACCAGGGTAATCAAGCCCCGCCGAGATCGAATGCGTCTCGATGATCTGGCCGTGTTCGTCCTGAAGCAAATAGGTGCGATTTCCATGCAGCACCCCAGGCCTGCCAGCGCACAGCGAGGCCGCATGTTTGCCGCTGGCTATGCCGAATCCGCCCGCCTCCACGCCGATGAGCTTGACCGCTTCGTAGGGAATGTAGGGATGGAAGATGCCCATAGCGTTCGAGCCCCCGCCGACACAGGCGATCACCGCGTCCGGTTGGCGGCCGCACAGCTCGGGCATCTGAACCAGGCACTCGCGTCCGATGACCGACTGAAAATCGCGCACCATCATCGGATACGGATGCGGGCCGGCGACGGTGCCGATGATGTAGAAGGTGTCGTTGACGTTGGTGACCCAGTCGCGCATCGCTTCGTTCAGCGCGTCCTTCAGCGTTTTCGATCCCGATTCGACCGGCACGACCGCCGCTCCGAGAAGCTTCATGCGATAGACGTTCTGCACCTGACGCTTGATGTCCTCCGAGCCCATGTACACCACGCATTCCATTCCGTAACGCGCCGCCACCGTCGCGGCCGCCACGCCGTGCATTCCGGCGCCGGTTTCGGCGATCACGCGCGGTTTGCCCATGCGCCGCGCGACGAGCGCCTGGCCGACGGTGTTGTTGATCTTGTGAGCCCCGGTATGGTTGAGATCCTCGCGCTTGATGTAGATCTGGGCTCCGCCCAGCATCCGCGACCAGCGCTTGGCGTGATAAACGGGGCTCGGGCGGCCGACGTAGTGCTTGAGCTCGTACTCGAATTCGGCGACGAATTCCGGATCCTTCCGGCAAGCCTCATAGGCCCGTTTGAGTTCATCGAGCGCGTGCACCAGCGTCTCGGCGACGAACACGCCGCCATACCGGCCGAAATGCCCATGTTCGTCCGGAAGGTCAACCATCTTCATGCTTTACCGCTCCGATAAAAGCCGCGATTTTCGCCGCGTCCTTGATTCCCTTGGACGCTTCGACGCTGCTCGAAACATCGACAGCATAGGGCCGGGCGCGGCGTATGGCGCTGGCGACGTTGTCGGCAGTCAGGCCGCCCGAAAGGATGATCGGTTTCGCCATGCGCTCCGGCACGAGACTCCAATCGAACGAGCCGCCCGTTCCACCCCAGAGATCTTCGTGGAAAGCGTCGAGCATCCACGCCGCAGCAGCCCCGTAGGGCGAGAGGTATTTTACCAAATCCAGCCCGGGCCGAATGCGCGCGGCCTTGATGTAGGGCCTGGAGAAACTCGAGCAGAACTCGGGCGGCTCGTCGCCGTGGAACTGCAGGAGCGTCACGCCGCACTCGCCGATCACGCGCTCGACATCCTCGCGCGCGGGGTTGACGAACACCGCCACGGTCGCGACAAAGGGCGGAGCGCTCATCGCGATCTCCCGCGCCTGAGCTGGCGTCACGCAGCGCGGGCTGGGACGATAGAACACCAGGCCGATGGCGTCGGCGCCGTGCGCGACGGCAACTTGCGCATCTTCCACGCGTGTGACGCCGCAAATCTTTACTCGCGTTCTCATCGTCAGGATTCCAAGTCGAATGGCATCATAAGCGGGAATGCCGGCAGGCTCCAGCGCGCGTCGTATCTGACTCCGAACAGATACAGGCCCTCGGCGGAGAATGTCGGCGCCGCGAGCCGCCGGTCCTGCGCGGCAATCAGCTCCGAAATCCATTGTGGCGGATGCTTGCCCTTACCGACATACACGAGACAGCCGACGATATTGCGCACCATGTGATGCAGAAACGCATTTGCGGTGAAATCGAAGAGGAAATAGGCGCCGCTTGCGCGTATCCTCGCGCTTTGCATGATCCGCACCGGGGTCTTCGCCTGGCACTCTGCGGACCGAAAGCTGGAAAAATCATGCTCTCCGATCAGGCAATCGACGGCTTTGCGCATCCTCTCGAGGTCGAGCGGCATGTGAAACCACCCGGTGCGCCCCGCGAGCAGCGCCGGCCGCACCGGGTGGTTGTACAGCACATAGCGGTAGCTGCGCGAGAGTGCCGAGTAGCGCGCGTGAAAATCCCCGGGCACCGGAGTCGCCCATTGCACGGCGATCGCATCGGGAAGCAGCGAGTTTGCGCCGCGCACCCATGCAGACTCGGGGCGCTCCACCGAGGTTTCGAAATGCGCCACCTGGGCGCTCGCATGCACGCCCGCATCGGTGCGTCCTGCGCCGGTCACCGTGATCGGCTCGCCGCCTATTTCCGAAAGCGCGCGCGAGAGGTGATCTTGCACGGTGTTGCCGGAGGGCTGCGATTGCCAGCCTTCCATGCCCGCGCCGCTGTAGGTCACTCCAATGGCAACTTTCATTCTACGGTCCCGAAAACAACGATCGGCGCACGCGGCGCCGATCGTCTGAGGAGAACTCGGTGGAGATCAGCCGAGTGCCTGGAGCATCGTTTGGGCCTGTTGTTGCTGTGCCGTATCGCCTTCTTTCACGACTTCCTTCAGCAACTCGCGGGCCCCGTCCTTGTCGCCCATCTCTTCATACGCCTTGGCGAGATCGAGCTTGGTCGCGACTTCCTGCCATCGCGCGTCCGGAGCGCCGCCTGAACCGTTGCCGCTGCCGGGCGTACCGAGATCCAGACTGATGGCAGCCAGATCCACCGAGGGCGTCTTGGGCATCTCCGTTTTCGCTTCACCGCCGCCTGACGGTAATCCAAGATCGAAATCAATCCCTCCCAGGTCCGCAGCAGAAGCCGCAAAGGCACCCGGCGCAGGGTCGGCCGAGGTGGGATGAGCCGGTTTGTCGCCCATCGGCAAATCGAAATCGATGCTGAGGGGTTCCGCCGCCGGAACGGCGCTCACCGCAGCCGCAGTCCCGGCAGCGGCGGACTTGCCTGCGCCGAGACCGAGATCGAAATCGAGACCCGCGCCGGGCTCCGCCGCGGCCGATCCTACGCCCAGATCGAGGTCCGGCAGCGGAGCGGACCCCCCTGATGTCGCCGCGCCGACGTCAAAATCGATGTTGAGCGGCGCGGCGGGCTCCAGCGAAGGTTGAGTGCTTGTGCTGAAAGCCGGCATCTGCGCCGTTTCATTGAACCCCTGCGGTACGTTTCCGGGCTTGCCCCCGTAAAGCGCATTGGACGGATCGATCGACAATCCCAAACGAGCCGCCTTTTCCCATTCCGCCCCGCGTCCGCCGGTTGCGGCGCGCAGCTCGTTTGCGGCCGTCTCGAACGACCTTGCATCCTTCCGATTGGCGTAAATCTCTAGGAGCTTGACGCGAATCGCCTGGCGACTGGAATCCTTCGCCAGCGCGTCTTTCAGGATCTCCTCGGCCTGGGCATCGCGGCCGTAGGCCATGTAGACGTCCGCTTCCGCGATCGGGTCGATCTCCTCGGTGTCGGCCTTGCCGACGCCACCCTGACTGAAATCGCTCTGCAGCGAGCTCGAGCTGGTGTCAACGTTACGACCTCCAGCGCTCCCCAGTACCGAGTCCGCCTCCGAAGGCACGACGCTCATGATGCTGTTCTCGAACTGCGAGTTGCGTTTCCTGCGCCAGGCGAAGGCCGCGTACCCCACCAGCAGGAGCCCTGCCACGCCCGCGCCGCCGAGCGCAATGGGGTTGTCGAGCAACTCATCCACGAAACTGGCTTCAATCGGCGGAGGCGCGGGCACGGCCTTCTTGGCCGCGGCCTTGGGAGCGGCCTTTGCGACCTCCGTTTTCGCGGGTTCAGGCGCTTTGGCGGCAGACTCAGGAGCTTTCTCCGGCTCGGGCGCTTTGGCAGCTTGGGGAGCTTTTGCTCCTTCCGGCGCTTTCGCGGGTTCGGGGGCCTTGGCACCTTCCGGGGTCTTTGCGGCAGCGGATGCCTTGGCGGCTTCGGGAGCTTTGGCGGGTTCCGGAGCTTTCGCCGCCTCCGGCGCCTTGGCGGCCAGTGGCGTCTTTGCCGGCTCGGGGGCCTTGGGCGCTTCCGCTTTGGCTGGAGGCGCGACTTTGGCGAGCTCGGCGGCTTTCGCGGCGGACGCGGCCTTTGCGGCCTCGGCTTGCTGCTGCAACTGGGCTCCAGTCTGGCTCTTCAGCTGCGCCAGTTTCTGCATATCGTCCAAATTCTTTTGCAGGAGAGCGATGCGCTCGTTCGCTTCTTTCAACGCATTGTCCTTAGATGCCAAATCATCGGCCGCTGCGGTGCCCGCCGCCTTTGCGCCGCGCTTGGCATCGTCGGCGCGGGAGAGGCGCAGCTCATCCTTGGGCGGTTCCTTGGACGGCACCGGCTTTTCTTCCTTGGGTGCACTGATCTGACCGGATGCCTGACGGCCCCCTTGAGACGCAGGCGTCGACGCGACCGCGATTCCGAGGCTGCGGCGATATTCGTTGAAGTCGGCGTACTGGGCGGAGACGATGCGGCGCGCATCGGCTGCCGCCACTGCGCCGGCCGCCCCCTTGTCCGGAATGCTGATGATCTTGCCGGCGCGCAAACGGTTCATATTGTCGGCCACGAACGCTTCTTGATTCGCGCGGAACAGCGCCACCAGCATCTGCTGCAAGGTCACGCCCTCAACTCGGTTGCGGATGGCAATCTTCGAGAGCGTGTCGCCGCGTACGACCTCGTAGATATCTGAAACCCCGAACTCCTGGACCAGTCCGGCGGGCGCCTGGCCAGCTGGTGCCGCGTCGACCTGAGCGGGCACGGGTTCGGCCGGATTCACCTCGGCCGGGAGCACCTGAACTTGCGCCGGCGACGCCGATTCCCCGGCCATCTCCTGCGCCGGCGCCCCGGTCTGCGCAGCCGTTACTTGAGCGGGCGCAATCGGCTCTGCGGCGGCCGGCGCCTCCGCAAGCGGCACCAGGGGTTGCACCGGTTCAGCGAGCCCGATCGGTGCGGGTTGTGCCAAGGCAATCGGTTCCGACAGCTCCGTCTCCGGCAGCTGCGCGGCCTGGAGCGACTTGAGTTTGGGCGGACCGGCGTATTCGGGCGGATCGAGCAGGAAAGTGTATTCGCGGACCAGACGCCCGTTCGCCCAGTTCAACTCCACCAGCACGTCGATGAACGGCTCGTTGATCGGCTGGCCGGACGTGAGAGTCATCACATACTGGCCGCTGGGGCGTCGCTGAACGGCAAACTTGACCGATAGCAGCGCTGGATTCAGGTCTATGTTGGCCTGGCGGAAAATCTCCCCCGACGCGAGCCGTGCCCCCAGCGTGTCACCTTCGCCGCGCTGCAAGGAAACGATCTCGATTTCCGCTCTGAGCGGCTGCCCAAGCGTGGAGAGAACCGACAATTTGCCCAGGCCCGCTGCCCAAGCGAGCGAGGGCAGAATCAGGCTCGCGACTCCCGCCAAACAAGTTTTTGAGGCGAACTTCCCCACTTGCCACCCTGAACCTAAGTGGAAACAAATTAAAATACCATCATGGCCTTAGCCTTGCAAGCTCAACTTTGCAAGCTCAACTTTCGTCTCAGAAGCTGCGTCAAGTGGCTATTTTTCCACAAAGTTTGCTTGTTTCCCCCTCGAAACCAGGGGTTGGGATCGGGCCGGGGCCTCGAGGGCGCGGCCTCAAGTAACCTAGTCGAGCAGAAGGCGCAGCATTCTCCGGAGCGGCTCGGCGGCGCCCCAGAGCAGTTGGTCTCCGACCGTAAAGGCGGCAAGGTAGAAGCCGCCTTTTTCGAGGGCAAGCTTGCGCAGACGTCCGATCGGCACCTGCAGCGTGCCGCTCACCGCTGCTGGAGTCAGCTCGCGCAGGCTCGCCTCGCGCTCGTTCGGAACGACTCTCACCCAGGGGTTCGCCTCGGCCAGCATCTGCTCGATTTCGTCCACGGGCAGATCCCGCCTGAGTTTGACGGTGAGCGCCTGGCTGTGGCAACGCATTGCGCCGATGCGCACGCAAATGCCGTCGATCGGGATCGGGTCTCCTTCGCGGCCGAGAATCTTGTTGCCTTCCGCCTGGCCTTTCCACTCTTCGCGGCTCTGGCCGTTGCCGAGATCCTTGTCGATCCACGGCAGCAGGCTGCCCGCAAGCGGAAAGCCGAACTGTTGTCTTGGCAAAGACTCGTCCCGCAGCGCCGAGCTCACCGCCCTGTCCAACTCGAGGATCGCGGAGGCAGGATCCTCAAGGGGCGATCTCGCGGCTTGATGCACGAATCCGATCTGCTTTACCAGCTCGCGCACATGCTCGGCACCCGCGCCGGAGGCAGCCTGATAGGTCATCGAGGTCATCCATTCGACGAGGTCCGCCTTCAGCAGACCGTGCATGCCCATGAGCATCAAGCTTACGGTGCAGTTTCCCCCGATGTAATTGCGCACGCCTCTGGAAAGCGCATCCTTGATCACGTTCATGTTGACCGGATCCAGGATGATGACCGCGTCGTCCCGCATGCGAAGAGCGGATGCGGCGTCTATCCAGTAGCCTTTCCACCCCGAGGCACGCAGCCTGGGGAACACCTCGTTGGTATAGTCGCCGCCCTGGCACGAGATGACGATGTCCATGGCCGCGAGCTCTCTCACGCTCTTCGCGTCCTTGAGCGGTGCCGTTTCCTTTCCGATGAACGGCCCGAGCTCGCCCACTCGGGAAGTCGAGAAAAATACCGGCTCCATCAATGCGAAGTCGCGATCGGCGTGCATGCGCTGCATCAGCACCGATCCAACCATTCCGCGCCAACCGACTAGCCCGACCCGCTTCATCGCACTTCCTGAATGTCCGACCTGCGTATGCTAACGCACTGAGCCCTAAAAAGGTTGCACCGCATCAAGCAAGCGCTGCGACAACGGCATCACCCATTTCGCGGGTGCCCGCTTTGCGCGTTCCCTGCCGGAAAATGTCCGCGGTCCGATATCCCTGAGCGAGTACTTTGTTCACCGCGGCTTCGACGCGGGCGGCGAGCCGGTCTTGATCGAAGCTGTAGCGAAGCATCATCGCCGCGGACAGGATGGCCGCCAGCGGATTGGCGAGGTTCCTTCCTGCGATGTCCGGCGCCGATCCATGAATCGGCTCGTACAGTCCCTTGCCCTTTTCGTCGAGCGAAGCCGAAGGCAGCATGCCGATCGAGCCGGTCAGCATGGAAGCCTCGTCCGAGAGGATGTCGCCGAACATGTTCCCCGTGACGATCACGTCGAACTGCCTGGGATTCTTGAGAAGCTGCATCGCGGCGTTGTCCACGTACATGTGCGTCAGTTCCACCGCGGCATACTCCCTGCCAACTGCGCTCACCACTTCCCGCCACAACTGCGAGGTCTCGAGCACGTTCGCCTTGTCGACCGAGCACAGTCTTCTGTTGCGCTTCAGCGCGGCGTGAAAACCCGCGTGGGCGATGCGGCGGATCTCCGCATCGGTGTAGCGCATGGTATCGAAGCCTTCGCGCATCCCGCCCTCGAGATCCCGGATGCCGCGCGGCTGGCCGAAATAGATATCGCCGGTCAGCTCGCGCACGATCAAAATATCGAGCCCGGCGACCACCTCGGGTCTGAGCGTCGATGCCTCGGCGAGTTCGGGGAAAACGGACGCGGGCCGAAAGTTGGCGAACAGATTGAGCTCCTTGCGGAGCCTGAGGAGCGCCTGTTCTGGGCGTTTTCCGCGCGGCAAGGCGTCGTAACGAGGACCGCCGACCGCGCCGAACAGGATGGCGTCGGCGGCTCTCGCCAGCTCCAGCGTCGGCCGGGGCAGAGGATCTCCGGATGCGTCGTACGCAGCGCCTCCAACGGAGGCCTGCTCCATCTCGAACTCGAGACCTTCTCTCCTCAGCGCGGCGAGCACCTTGACCGCCTCGGCAATGACCTCGGGGCCGACGCCGTCGCCGGGCAGGACCGCAATTTTCATGAAGAGGAGATGACTAACCGAACAACCAGGGCTGTTCGGCGCGGCGCCGTTCTTCGAAGGCGCGGATCCTGTCCGCGTGGCGCAGAGTGAGTCCTATGTCGTCAAGGCCGTTGAGCAGGGAGTATTTGCGGAAAGGGTCGATGTCGAAGCGCATCAGCTTGCCGCCGTCCGGGGTCGCGACCGTTTGCTTCTCGAGGTCGATAATGAGCCGGAACCCCGGAAAAGCGGCGACCTCATGGAACAGCAGATCCACTTCGCTTTCCGTGAGCGTGACCGGCAGCAAGCCGTTCTTGCAGCAGTTGTTGAAGAATATGTCGGCGTAGGACGGCGCGAGGAGCGCGCGAAAACCGTACTCGGCAAGCGCCCAGGGCGCGTGCTCCCGAGAGCTTCCGCAGCCGAAGTTCTTGCGCGCAAGCAGTATGCTGGCGCCCTTGTAGCGCGGCTGGTTGAGGACGAAATCGGGGTTGAGCGAGCGGCCCGCACCGGGCTCGCCCGGCTGGCCTTCGTCGAGGTAGCGCCAGGCATCGAAGAGATTCACTCCGAACCCCGTGCGCTTGATCGACTTCAGGAACTGCTTCGGGATGATCTGGTCGGTGTCGACATTGGCCCGGTCAAGGGGTGCAACGAGGCCGTTCAGGACGGTAAATCGCTCCATCAAATCATCTCCACTGGCGAACGTCCACGAAGTGCCCGGCGATCGCGGCCGCTGCGGCCATCTCCGGGCTCACAAGATGGGTCCTGCCGCCGGTGCCCTGCCGGCCTTCGAAATTGCGGTTCGAAGTCGAAGCGCACCGTTCGCCCGGCTCGAGCCGGTCCGCGTTCATACCCAGGCACATGGAACAGCCGGGCTCCCTCCACTCGAACCCGGCGTCCTTGAAGATCCGGTCGAGGCCTTCGTGCTCCGCCTGCACCTTGACGAGCCCCGAGCCCGGCACGACCATGGCGAGCCTGACATTCGAGGCAAGCCGGCGCCCGCGGACGATCGCCGCGGCGGCCCGCAGGTCTTCGATGCGCGAATTCGTGCACGAGCCGATGAACACCTTGTCGATGCGGATGTCGGTCATGGGGGTATTGGGCTCGAGGCCCATGTAGGTGAGCGCTCTCTCCATGCTCTCCCGGCGAATCGCGTCCTTCTCCCTGTCGGGGTCGGGTACGCGCTCGTCCACGGTGACGACCATCTCGGGGGAGGTGCCCCAAGTCACCTGCGGCTTGATCGAGCGCGCGTCGACCGTCACCTCGTGATCGAATTTTGCGTCCGCGTCGCTCTTAAGCGTGCGCCAGTGCGCGACCGCGCGATCCCACAGCTCGCCGCGCGGCGCAAAGGGTCGGCCCTTCAGATAGGCGAGGGTCGCCTCGTCGACCGCGACCAATCCGGCGCGCGCTCCCGCTTCGATCGACATGTTGCACAAGGTCATGCGGCCTTCAATGCTGAGCGAACGCACCGTGCTGCCGGCGTACTCGATCGTGCAGCCGGTTCCCCCGGCAATGCCGATTCTGCCGATGACGGCGAGGGCCAGGTCCTTCGCCGTGACCCCGCGCGCCAGAGACCCTTCGACGCGCACGAGCATGTTTTTCATTTTCTTCGCCAGCAGGCATTGCGTCGAAAGCACGTGCTCGACTTCCGACGTCCCGATGCCGAACGCGAGACATCCGAACGCGCCGTGAGTGCTCGTATGCGAGTCGCCGCACACCACGGTCATTCCGGGCAGGGTCGCGCCCTGCTCCGGACCGATGACGTGCACGATGCCCTGGCGGGCGTCGTTCATCTTGAATTCGACGATGCCGTACTCCGCACAATTTCTATCGAGCGTATCGACCTGAAGGCGCGACACGGCGTCGGCGATCCCCCGCGAGCGATCGGTGGTCGGAACGTTGTGATCGGCCACCGCGAGGTTGGCCGATATCCGCCAGGGCTTGCGCCGCGCGAGCTTCATGCCCTCGAACGCCTGCGGACTCGTGACCTCATGCACGAGGTGGCGATCGATATACAGGAGCGTCGTGCCGTCTTCCTCGACGTGCACGGTGTGCGACTCCCAGAGCTTGTCGTAGAGCGTGCGCGGAGTCATTCCGGCCTGCGGTTCAAAGATAAAATTATACCGGATCGCCCCTTCGTCCCCTGTCAGCGCCTGCGCACGGCCTCATAGAGGGGCATTACACGCTCGGAGTAGTTCTGAAGGTCGCGGCTTCTGGTTTGGTCCGAAGGGTGTGTCGACATCCACTCGGGTGGCTTGCCGCCGCCGAGCTTCCCCATCTTCTGCCAGAGCGAAACGGCTGCATGCGGGTCGAAGCCCGAGCGCGCGGCAAGCTCCACGCCGATGCGATCCGCCTCGGTCTCGTGGGTCCGAGAATGCGGCAGCGAGAGCGTCACATCGAGCACGGTTTGCGTCAGCTGAGCGCCCAGATCGCCGAGCCCGAGCGCCGTGCTGAGTACGCTGACACCGATCTGTTGCGCCATCTGCTCGCTCGCTCGCTCGCGCCCGTGCTCGCGCAATGCGTGCGCGATCTCGTGTCCCATTACGGCGGCCAGTTCCTCGTCCGTGGGATTCAGCTTGGTCAGAAGCCCGGTGTACACGGCGATCTTGCCGCCGGGCATGCACCACGCGTTCACCTCGTCGGAGCTGATCACATTGACTTCCCAATTCCACTTCGGCGCATCGGCACGGAACGCCGCCGTGCTCGGGATCAGGCGGTCTGCCACTCTGCGTACCCGGGCGAGCTGAGCGGAATCCCGGTTGAGCTGATTCTTCTTGCCGGCCTCGGAAACGACCTGGCCGTACGCCTGTGCGGCGCTGCGATCCATCTGGGACGACGAGATCAAGGACGACATGCTTTGCTGGCGCTCGACGCCTACGACGCCGCCTTGGGTCGTTTGTATCGTCTCGCAGGCGGCAAGAGCCATCGCCGCGAAAGGACAGAACCACACCGAGAATTTCATCTGCGCTCCGAGAGAAGTATTTTCCACGCCTTGTTGGCGTGATCAAGCCTCGCGACACCCGCCCCGTATAATGCCAGTGCTCACCCGCCTGCGTCCGACGATCCACACATGAGCCGCATCCCCCGCAGCGTATTCTTCCTGCTATTCATGGTATCCGGGTTTGCCGGGCTCATCTACGAGTCGATCTGGAGCCACTATCTGAAACTTTTCCTCGGCCACGCAGCCTACGCGCAGACGCTGGTCCTCGCGCTGTTCATGGGCGGGATGGCGATCGGATCGTGGCTCTGCAGCCGGTGGTCGGGAGGCTGGGGAAATCTCCTTCGCGGCTACGCGCTCGCCGAAGCCCTGATCGGGTTTGCGGCGCTTTCGTTCCACCCGATTTTCGTGTCCGCGACCGACGCCGCCTACGCGAGCATTCTGCCCGCACTGGGCGGCGAGATTCCGGCGACGCTTTTCAAGTGGACGCTCGCCGGGCTTCTGATCCTGCCGCAGTCGGTGCTGCTCGGCATGACCTTTCCGCTCATGAGCGCAGGGCTCATCCGGCGCTATCCGGCGGCGCCCGGCGAATCGCTCGCGATGCTCTACTTCACCAACAGCTTCGGGGCGTCGATCGGCGTGCTGGCAAGCGGGTTCGTCATGATCGAGAAGCTAGGGCTGCCAGGCACCGTGCAGACCGCCGGGGTCCTGAATCTCGTCCTCGCCGCCGCCGTATGGGTCCTCGCCCGCGGCACCGAGGAGCCGATGAGCGCTCGCCCCGGAGCGGGGCGGGATTCCGAGGGCGCGGCGCCTTTCCGGTTTTTCCTCGCGGTCGCGCTCCTGACCGGCGCGGCTTCGTTCGCCTTCGAGATAGGCTGGATCCGCATGCTTTCGCTTGTCCTCGGATCCTCGACGCACTCGTTCGAGTTGATGCTGTCTGCCTTCATCTTGGGGCTGGCCTGCGGCGGCTACTGGGTGCGCCGGCGAATCGACTCGATCGCCGACCCGGTGCGGTTTCTCGGTATCGTGCTGGTGACGATGGGCTTGCTCGCGCTCGCCACGCTGCCGCTCTACGGCCAGATGTTCGGATTGATGAAAGGCGTGATGAACGCGCTCGCGAAGACGGACACCGGATACGCGCTGTTCCTGTTCTCCAGCCACGGCATCGCCCTCGCCATCATGTTCCCGGCGACCTTCTGCGCGGGGATCACCCTGCCGCTCATCACCTACGCGCTGCTCCGCGGCGGCCACGGAGAGAGGTCGATCGGCGCAGTGTATTCGGCCAACACGCTGGGTTCCATTCTCGGCGTATTTTCCGCCGCGCACCTCGGCATGCCCTTCCTCGGCCTGAAAGGCCTGATCGCGGCCGGCGCCGCGCTCGACGCGGGCCTGGGCCTCGTTCTCCTGTGGCGCGCGGCCGGCGGGCCGCGCTTGCGGTTGGGTGCGGCGGCGCTCTCGCTCGCCTGCTTCGCCGCCGTGCTCGCCGGCGTGCAGCTCGATGCACACAAGATGGCCTCAGGCGTGTTCCGCCGCGGCGATTTGTATTCCGCGAGCGATGCCACCCTGCTCTTCCATCGCGACGGCAAGACGACGACGGTCAGCCTCATGGATTTCGGCACCGACCGGAGCCTGCGCACCAACGGCAAGTCGGACGGCGCGATCAACATGGATCCGAACGGACCGCGGGTCCCGGACGAAATCACGATGACGCTCACGGCGGCGATCCCCCTGGCTTACAGACCCGATGCGACGAGCGCCGCGGTCATCGGAATCGGAACGGGCCTCACGACGCACACGCTCCTCGGCTCGAACGCCCTGCGCTCGGTCGAGACCATCGAGATCGAGCCTGCGATGGCAGAGGCGTCGCAGCGTTTTTCTCCGCGCAATACCAACGCCTTCGCCGATCCGCGCAGCCGCATCATCTTCGACGACGCGAAGACCTTCTTCTCGACCCACAACCGCAAGTACGACATCATCGTCTCGGAGCCGTCCAACCCCTGGGTCAGCGGCGTCTCGAGCCTGTTCACAGGCGAGTTCTACCGGCTGGCGCGCCGCCACCTCAATCCGGATGGAATCCTGGTGCAATGGTTCCAGATGTACGAGATCGATGCGAGTCTGGTCGCCTCGGTGCTGCGCGCGCTCGGCGAGAACTTTCCGGACTACGCCGTTTACGCCGCCACTGCCAGCGATCTGCTGATCGTCGCCGGCGACTCTAAAACGCTGGATCGTCCGCTCGCCGATATCACCGCGATCCCCGGCGTCGCCCGGGAGCTGCGGCGGGTGCACCTGAATTCGATCGGGGACATCGAGGTCCGCCGGATTGGCGGAAAAAGCTCGCTCGCCCCGATGTTCCTGACCTACGGTGTGCCGGCCAATTCGGACTTCTATCCGTACCTCGACCTGCACGCGGCAAAGTACCGTTTCCTGCAGCGGTCAGCCGAAGAGCTGGCAGGCCTGCTCGCGTACAGCGTACCGGTCGTCGCTCTGCTCGAAGGGCGGAAAAAAAGCGAGCCTGCGGAATCGAGCGTGGACGGCGACCAATACCTCGAGGCTCTCGAGCTCACGCGCCGCGCGCGGTACGGGAGGGATTTCCTCCTGCTCCAGACGGCGCCGGAGCCCGTCGCCATCCCGCGCCAGTTCCAAAAGGACCTCGAGCTGACGCGCGCCAGGCTGATCGAGTGCCGCGATCCGGAGCGCTCCGACATCTGGTTCCACTCGCTCTACCAGCTGGCGCGCACGCTGAACCCGATGCTTTCTTCTCACGACGCAAAAATGGTTTGGGAACGAATCGAGCGCGGACCCTGCAGCTCGCACGTGGCGCCGGATGAGCGCCAGTGGATCGACCTGATGAAGGCGGTGGGAAACCGCGCTGCGCCTGACATGGCGCGGCTCGCCGAGGCGCTGCTTGCGAAACCGAGCGACCTGCCCGCGGGACACCGGCAATACCTGATGGCGGCCGGCATGACAGGCTATCTCGCGCAGGGCAAGCGCGCCGAGGCGGGCGCGCTGTGGAGCCGCTACCCGGCGGACGTCGACAAGACCGGAGACGTGGGCCTGCGGCTGCTCTACGCCCACGCCTTCGAAATCAGGCAGTAGCTGCTAGCGTGCCCTGCCGGGAATCGGCTTGAGCGGCGCCTTTACGTCGGCGCACTGCGCGCGATGGCGCAACGCGTGGTCCATCAGCACGCAGGCGAGCATCGCCTCCGCGATGGGCGTCGCCCGGATGCCGACGCAGGGATCGTGGCGCCCGGTGGTCTGGACGGTGGTCGGCTTACCCCTGCGGTCGATCGAGCGGCGCGGGACCCGGATGCTGGACGTGGGCTTGAGCGCGATGCTCACCAGGACATCCTGCCCGGACGAGATGCCGCCCAGCGTCCCCCCTGCGTTGTTCGAAAGGAAGCCTTCGGGCGTCAGCTCGTCACCGTGCTCCGAGCCCTTCTGCTCGATCGCGGCGAATCCCGCGCCGATCTCCACGCCCTTCACCGCGTTGATGCCCATCATCGCCGCGGCGATGTCCGAGTCGAGCCTCCCGTAGACGGGTTCGCCCCAGCCCACCGGCACACCGCTCGCGACCACGTTCACGCGCGCGCCGCAGGAATCGCCCGAGGCGCGCAGCTCGTCCATGAAGGCTTCGAGCTTCGGCACGATCCCCGGATCGGCGGAGAAAAAAGGATTTTGATCGACGGCATCCCAGGACTTGAACGCGATCCTGTTCGGACCGAGCTGGGCGAGATGCCCGCGCACCTGCACGCCGTAGCGCTCGTGCAGCCATTTCTTCGCGATCGCACCCGCGGCCACGCGTATCGCCGTCTCGCGCGCCGAAGCGCGCCCGCCGCCGCGGTAGTCGCGCAGCCCGTATTTCTGCCAGTAGGTGTAGTCGGCGTGACCGGGCCGGAACGTGTCGGCGAGCGCGCTGTAGTCCTTGCTGCGCTGATCCTCGTTGCGGATGAGAAAGCCGATCGCCGTGCCCGTGGTCTGTCCTTCTAACACTCCCGAGAGGATCTCGATGCGGTCGGACTCCATGCGCTGGGTCACGTGGCGCGAGCTGCCCGGCTTCCTGCGGTCGAGCTCCTTCTGGATGTCCCCCTCCGCGAGCGCCAGCCCCGGCGGGCAGCCGTCGACCACGCCGCCGTAGGCGGGCCCGTGGCTCTCGCCGAACGAGGTGACGCAGTAAAGCAGACCGAAGGTGTTGCCCGACATGGATGCCCTCGCCAGAAACTCACTTGGAGTTTAGCATAGGGGTCGAAGCGAACCCCTTGATGCCATGGCAGAAAACGACCCCGACAAGCTGAAAGGCCCCGGTGGCCTGACGCTGCGCCAGATTCACCGGCAGGTGCAGAAGTCGGTCGAGCGCGACCGCGACGCACAGAAGATGCGCAACGACCTCGCGCAGAAGCCAAGCCGCTGGCGCCGCTTCGCGCACTACGTGTGGGGGCGGAGCGGAAAACGCTAGGGAGCGGGCGCGGCCAAATCGCGCAGCACGCCTTCGAGCCCTTTCACCACGCGCGCAAGCCGGTCATAGTCGAGCTTGTCCGGCGTATCGCGCAGGGTGTGGTAATACGGATAACGGAAAGGTGCGGTGTCGGTGACCATCACCGCGGGCCAGCCGAATTCCCAATACGCCCACTGGTCCGACCAGCTGATGCCCGGGATCGATTCCGGTGCCGCAACGCCTTCCGAGGGAAACGAGACCTGGCGCCTGAACGAGCCGATCGCGCGATGCATGAGGCTTCGCGAACGAAGGTTGGCGACGAAGCCGATGAAATTCCCCGTGGATGGGTAGAGAAGGCTAAAGGGAAACGGGTAGCGCTGGCTGTCGGGCGCCTCGCTGTACCAGCCGATGGTTTCGAGGGACAGCATCGCGACGACTTCCCTGCCTTCGCGCGCGAGCCCCTTCGAGTGCACGTAGCTGCCCATGTATTCCGTGGAGAACCACGGCAGCTCCTCGTTCACGTAGAAGACGAGCCGCACCTCAAGTCCCTCGGCGGGCTGAACGGTTTTCAGAAACCGGGCAAGCTCGAGCAGCGCCGCCACGCCTGAGCCGTTGTCGTCGGCGCCGACCGCGCCCTGCGCCGAATCGTAGTGCGCCCCGATCACGATGAGCCGCGGCTTGCTCGAGCCGGGGCCCGCGCGACTCACCTCGAGGTTGCGGACCTTGATGTCTTCGGTCTCGAACTCGTCCCGAGAAACGGCGTAGCCTAGCCCGGACAGCGTCGCTTCGATGTATCGCGCCGATCGCTCGAGCGCTTCGGGATACGCAAAATTGTGCTCCTCGCTGGCGACGGCGACGACATGCGTCTTCAGGTTTGCGGCGAGCCGCCTTCCGTCCGCATCGAGCGGTGGAAGCGGACCACGATAGCGCTCACCCGGCGTGGCGGTCACGAACCACACGGCAATCCCGAAGAGGATCCCGAGCGCCGCAACGAAGGTGAGGACAAAAATGAGCAAGCGCCGCCCGCGGCCGTGCAAGATCTTCATGAACAGGGTGCCGACTTCGGCGCTACTCGGGCCAGTTCTTGATATAGCCCTTGAGCATGCGGTTCTCGAAGTCCTGCTCCTCTAGCACGGCCTTGGCGACGTCGCGGAAGGAAACCACCCCGAGCAGCTTGTCGCGCTCCATAACCGGAAGATAGCGCGCACCGGAATCGATCATGGTGCGCCGCAGGTCGTTCACTTCCATGGCCGGGCTCGCGGTCACCGGATCGTGCTCCATGGTGTCGCGGACTCTTGCGTCAGCCAGCGCGCCCCGGCCCTTGTCGAGCGCCGACAGGACTTCCTTGAAGGTGAGCATCCCGACCATGCGGCCCTTGTCGATCACCACGAGCGAGCCCATGTTGTGCTGGGCCATGACCGAAACGGCCTCGGTCAGCTTGCCCTCGGGCGCTATGGTGAAGAGCGCGTTGCCTTTGACCTTGAGGATCTCGCTGACCTGCATGGTTTCCCCCTCTTGCTGCCTTCCCACGGGGATAATACTCCCGCCCCCCGGAGTCTGGTAAGGTTGTCTGCGCTGGAGCGACGAAGGCCCGAAGATATCCCATGCGATTCGACTGGTCGAAAATGGGTAGAATGCCGCCGGCGGCGCTCGTCGAGGCCCGCAATCTCGCACATCACGCGGCGCAATGGCCGGCCAAGGCTGCGCGTGCCAACCTGAGCGCAGTCACCGACGACAGCCACTTCGCCTTCACCTGGGACGCGTCGCACGCGGCGCTGGTCTCCCGCGTGCTGCCGGCCAAAGCCGGCGGGGTTCGGGTCGGAATCCGCATGGCGCGGCTCGAGCTCATCGTCACCAGCGGCGACAGCGTCCTCGACGCGTTCCAGTTCGACGGCAGGACCGACGCGGCGGCGGGCGCCTGGATCGACTCCAAGCTTCAGGCGCTCGGCCTCAGGCCGGCAGGCAGCGTGAAGCTCCCGTACGCCCTGCCCGATCACCCGACCGGGGGCCGGCCCCATGAGCTCGGCATGCTGGGCCGTGAATTGGGAGAACTCTCCCGCTGGTTCGGCGGCCCGGCCGAAGCGCTGGAAGAATTCGCAGCGAAGCTCGCCGGCTTGCGGCCCGGTCCCGGGCCGCTGTTGTGCTGGCCGCACCATTTCGACATGGCGACGCTCGTGCGGCTCGACGCGGACGCAGGCGAGTCGGCGCGCTCGGTGGGCGTCGGGGTCTCTCCGGGGGACGAGTTCTACGCGCAGCCCTATGTGTACGTCAGTCCCTGGCCGCGTTTTGACGGCGGAAACCTGCCCGAGCTGCCGCCGCCCGGTCACTGGCACACCGAAGGCTTCTTCGGCGCAGTGGCGACCGGCGAGGAAATCCTGGCAATGAGGGATCGCGGGAAGGCGCTTCT
>WNFL01196988.1_pt2 | contig 25854 bp, 26 predicted proteins | sample 5400361 | NCBI WGS metagenome assembly WNFL01 (sample SAMN13153351, study PRJNA577476) | soil metagenome | isolation source: 40 cm soil on Douglas fir-dominated hillslope | place: USA:California | collected 2013-09-17
GAGAAAGTAACGTTCTATGGAGTCTCCGAGGGACCCCTCGGCATCGAAGGAGAACCTAAGGCTAAGAGCGAGGTTGGGCGGCCCTGGGATAACAGTAGTAGTAGCACTAGCAGACGCAGTAGCAGACGCAGACGCAGACGCAGACATGGGGACTGCTAACGGTGGCTCTCTTTCTATTTCCCCCTCCGTTACTGAACGTCGTTCCAGTAGCCGTTGGGGCTCGGGCTCAGGCTCAGGCTCATTCTCGGGCTCAGGCTTGGGTTCAACCTCAATCTCAAGGACGATGTCGGTAGTGTCGATGCTGGGTGAGCGTGAGCCTCCAGGGGAGAAAAAAGAAGCTGGAGAAATCGGTTCAACGACGCGTCGCCGTTGTTGATGATGATGGTGGTGCTTCCTCAGTCGAAATAGCGACAGAGGCGCCATTATTTATTTCTCTAATAATAACAGTAAGTAAGTATCTAAGCATGTATCTAAGTAACCAACCAACCAACCAGGCAGGCAAGCAAACAGCAAACAAGCAGGCGAGGCGAGGCGAGTAAAAGTAAACGAACAGAGGAGGCCCGAGGGGAAAGTAGTGGGAGAATAAGATGAATAACAGTTGATCAGAGCTACAGACAGATGGACAGACACACGGGAAGACGGGCAGACGGGCAGCGGGCAGACGGGCAGACTGCGTGTGTCGTCGTAGCTGTCGTCCCCATCGGCGGCGATCATGCGGTCCAGTATTTCAAACTCGCCGACCATTCCTTGTTGACCTTCTCACTCATTCACTCATTCGCTCATTCATTCATCCACAGGTTCACACACGACCACTTTCACAGCCAGCATGTCCTGCGTATCATACACCATACGTAATCATCGATGCTTGCCAGCTACCTTTGCAGCCACGGCGGTACCAGCTACGAGCTACCAGTTCCGTAGCATATGTTCCTTACTTGCGCCGAATAGATGCGGTCCCTATATGGCGATCATTTCGCAGTCTATTTCATCTCTCCGTCGGGGGGCAACCCTGGATTTCTATTGGCCGATCAACAGAGAGCGACAGCCTTGGCACGCACGGCATGCCGAAAGCGGTGCACAAATCGGTTATCTGGAATCGACACCTTTTGTCCCATTGGCATCCATCCATTCCTTACTGCTGTGTACGTCTTATCTCCTCCCACACAAAAGGTACCGTTCTACGGACATCCGTACGTACGCATCCATTGCGCACCGCATCCACCTTCCATCCCTCAGATATCCCATCACCAGGGCGACCGCAACACAAAGCCATTAATCACAAACCTGTTGGTGCTGACAGTCTAACCCCATCGTGCCACCACCAATCTTAGAACCAAGTTACCTTGTGGGAACCACATTCACATTCGCGAGACAGCCACCCATGTTGTTGTCTCGAAGAAAGTAAAATCTAGATTGAATAAAAGTGTCATTTATACAATTTCAGACAGAAACCCCAGGGTATTTGCAACCAAATGAATTAATATGCACACCACCAAAAGCAAGCGAAAAACCGGGAGTCCAAGTCCCCAAGTATCAAGGCGATCAACGACCTTTAGGCCACAGCCACCTCTGCGCTTCCTCCTCGTATATCGGCTTAGGCACGTGATGTACATCCGCTGAACAAACAACCTCTGTAAATCGCCGGCGCAGATGGGAAACGAAGCAAAAAGGAAAGGACTCACGAGCAAGCCCAAACGTACTGCTACTCTGCAACCACCCAGCACCCGCGGAAGCCCCTGTGGCCGACGGACTAGCCACAATACTCGCCCCGTTGCTGCTCGCAAAGCTGGACACGCTCTCGAGCCGGCGCAGGGGCTCCGCGACACCGCTGGTCTGATTGAGCCATTCGAGCGTCTGCCCGGTCAGCGGCGCGCCCCCGCCTCCCGCCGTGCTCGCCTGCCGGCTCCGCGCTCCACGCGTGCGCCCCGCGAGCGGCGTATTCTCCTGTGGCTCCGGCAGCGGCACCTCCCCCCGCTGCTCCGCGGGCACGTCCCGCAGCAGTCCTGGCGTGAACGTCCCCGTCGAGCTCGCGAACGAGATGTCCGACGCCTGAGAGTACGAAAACTGGTCCTCGTCGTCCGAGTTCCATTCGCTGTCCGATGGTGTTGGGTCTATGTACAGCCCCTGCTGCACTATCCGCTGCCGTTCCGCTTGCAGCTCGTTTCGTCGTCGGCTGAGCAGCGCAGGGGCTTGCCGCCGGGGGTCTTCCATTAGCTAGTACGCAACAGTAAGTTTTTTAGTGTGTGGGTTCGGACCGGTATGGCGTCTTTAGACGAACCGTGTCCGGAGTGAACGCATTCGGAGCTTGCATCGAGGATGCTAGCCACCAGTTGAGGATTTCGGGAACAGTTGGGTACAATGTATCGTATGGCTTTGGTTTCATCACCAATGCCGCTTCACGTGCGGAGGAGAAGGTCCCGAATGTCCATTCGTGGTAGTTGGTGAGGACGAACCAAGAGCAGTTGCGGAGCAGACATTCGTCCCAGATCTATGTTATGTAAAATTGGTTCGTTAAAGATACTAATGCACGCCTCTGTAGGGCCTACCTTCCCCCACAACCGCTCCTTAGATATTAGTGGTCGCTCCATCTTGGGAAGCTGCATACTAGTAAGGAGGCCTGAAAAGGGAACATGCGGGGGTATACATACCTCCTTGCACTTGTAGAACTGTAGCATATCCCTCGAGGACAATATCCATGGGGGCTGGACAAACACGAGCAGAGTCGGGTCCAGCGGTTCAATCGTCATACAGCCGTCCGGTTCCTCCATCGGCTGCTGACGAGCCCACCCATAGACCCTCATCAGGTCTCTATCTGGATCCGAACCCTCTACTTCATCGTAGTTCCACCAGTTGAAGTCATGGGTCTCGGGAATGGTAATATGGCAGATCCGCTGGATCGTCCGCAGCGGGCCCTCATCTACCCAAAATGCGACGTTGCCTATGTGGTGTGGCTGGCGCAGGATATGGTCGGGGACCATCCAGCTGAACCGGGCGTCCGCCTCGTCGGGCGTCCGAGGATTCTGGAACTGACTCAGAGCGGGAACCGTGACGCATTCACCTTCCAGATCAGAGGCGTCTGGTTGTCGCGAGTTGGGCGTCGCCTCGCGAACTGGAGCGATGGACAGCACGGGCAAATGGATTCAGTGCGGTGTGTCAGAATGCGCGTCGATCCGTCGCTTACATGCCAGAAAGGTCGGGCGCCACGAATCCTCTTGCACACGCATGATCGCGCGGAGGTAGCGGAACGGGCGCCATGAGACCTTGAGGAGGTTCTTATGGCTCTTGCTACGAGGCGCCGGTGGCGGAGGTGCCCGCGGAGATAGCTGCATCTTGCGAGGTTGTGCGAGCATGAGGTACGTTCGGGGCATGTCCTCTGGCCAGTGTTGGGCCAGCATGGTCGGCGACGGCTATGGGGTGAGCGGCGGTCAGGTCCAAGTGAGGAAGTGAATGATGCGAGATCTTCTTCTCGTATCCCGCATGTGACGCGTCACATATGTGCCCATTGGCAGAGTTGTGCGTATATGGAAGCGGCCCAAGTCGCCTATACTCTCACATCTGCGCCATCAGGTTGCTGCTTGTACGGAAAGCTTGGTTGTATCGCTTGACATCGCTCTGATCATTAAAGGTTACTCTTTTACTCGTATTCACCGTGTGGCTTGCGTGAGCGGCTGGAGGAGGCTGGAAGCAGAGTTGGTCGTCTCGTCTCGATCTCGATTTGCCAAAATCTAATCGCTGATCGCTATGGAGAGCTACCAGGAGATGCGGCTAGTTCCGTCCCTAATGTGGTCGTCTTGCGAGGGACATGTCGCGTTTCACTTTCTCCTGAAATCACTCCTGGGCGGCTGAGCCGCCTGCGATCGCCGCCAGGAGGTTCCCCTAATCACGTCGCTCTTAAACTCCAACCACCACAGTCCTGTGTGTGATCGTATACATTCAGCCACTCACGGGCACTTCGAGACCCCCGATACCGACTGCAGAGCAAAGCGTCTGTCCTCTTGGTTCAGGAGTCAACGGTGTGCTTATAGATATGCTATATCCATTCACACTAATACCGCAAACCCCTAGACACCTAGTGCGCACTCTCGCCCGAACATGGCCACTGTCGCACGTCCAATGATGCCCAGACACTCATCCACACCGGTACTACAGAGTCGCGATGCTGTGACCAAGATGACACGCGAAGATACACGCGCTTTACGCGACTTCTTCAACGAGACTGGACCTCCTCTGCCCATCCTAATCGACAACACCCACCAACGCATGTCGTCGTTTGGGGCGTCGTCTATCGGTAAATCCAAGGCGAAGAAGCTGGGTCTCTTCAAGTCGAAGAAGAAGGCGGAGGCCGATGACGAGAAGGGTAGTCCTCGCATTCGCACTCCGCCCCCTGGTACTGTCGCCATCACTCTCAATTCAGGGTACGTGGCTACTTCTTCGACTTTCACTCGCCCTTGGTCTCATGTTCTAACATAGACATACTGTGTACATGATCGGCCAACCGGTCCCTCCACCCATTCCCCCACCGATCTTGTCTGCCGACACCGAAGACCACCTCGAACACATCATGCCTTCGTCCTCGGTTGCCAGTACATTCCCCACTGGACAGAAAACCCCGGGCACCCCCGCTTTGACATCCCGCTCGCTATCGTTCTCGAGCGTATCCCCCAGTCCGAGTTATAATCGTCCTCCGCTGCCATTCAGCCAGTCAGAGGTCTATATAAAGTCCTCCCCGTTCGGCCCTACTCCCTACGTTGAACCTCAAACTCGCCTCGCCGCAGCTCGATCGACTGGTCGTCTTGATACCATATACTCCATCACCTCTATGCAAAGCGATGTGGATGATGCTTTCCGTACCGCACCGAGTTCGCCTTCGGAGATCGCTCGAAGGAGTAGACACATGTCGGTCGGGTTGATTTACGAGGGAGGCGGCCTGGGTACCATCGCAGGTAGCCCCAACGACGAAGACAGCGAAGAGGTTGAAGAAGAGTATGAGCAAACGATCGACTTGCATGATTCAGCTTACGATGCGCCGACCCGGACGTCGACCTCCACGGACAACGCCCTCCAATTCACGCCAAGGCCTGTCAACCCCATGTCTCATAGGCGTGTCGTTTCCTCCACGCCCTCACTGATTAGAAAGGTTGAGGTCGCCACCAGTCCCGTCATCTCAGGACGTACCTACATGGAAATTGGTGTCCAAACGACTGAGCCTCCTTTACTCCCAATCAGTCCATCCAACCTTTCAATCTCTCCTTCTCGTGGGACTCAGTCCACCCCGACCACCCCAGGAAAGCGCACCAAGGCCGTAAAGCAAGGGCTTCCCACACCGCCTGCGACTTCTACTTCCCTTAATTGTCTCCCCCGCGAAGGCTCGGTCACCTCGCTTCGAATTCGCAAGCGTTCCAAGTCCAGTCTCGCTCTTGCATCTCCCACAAAATTCCGCATCGCGTGCGATGACGACGATCCCGTCGAGATCCGTGACATCCTACAAATGGAGGACCGAGAGGAGGCCATTCGGGAGCTTAAGGACCTTTACAAGAAAACGAAGCATTTAAAGGAGGAAGGTGAGCGGTACCAGAACATGAGAGTCGCCGATCAGACCGCGGGTCTCGCCGGCGTCACCCTTGCGTGCACGATACTGTGCGAGGAGCTGAAACAAAACAATCTCGCCATACCTGTGGAGAAGCTCATGAGCCGGGAGAGAAGTTTGTGCGTTCCCGGTGCGGAGCAGAATCTCCTGGAAATGGCGAGGGCAAACAAGGTCGCATTGGATATGCTTTCTGGATACACGAGCTCCGGAGTAGTGAGACTTCGGAACGGGAGTACGATGGGGCTGCTGGTGCCGGGTCTTAGTCCGACGCCTAGCTTCAGTGGTGGAATGGCAACGTTTGGTGAAGGTTCGGAGAGTGGCGAGATTGTCCTGGACGCCTCGAGGTTCGCTATGTTAGGGAAGGAGAAGGACTTCAGCATGATCCAGGATTTCCATGCGAGCAAGAGCCCATCACCGGCCACGCAGTTTTCTCCTTCACCAGAAGTCATGGCACAGCCTTTGAGCACTGACGTATCATCCTCATCAGTCAGTGTCCCTGGGACGTACTATTCCTCTCCTAGCGACCACGAACACCTGGTTGAATCGCTACTTCACCCACTTCGTATCCCTACGCCGTGGCCCGATCCCGGAGAGTCGCGCCTTCTCCTCCACCATGTCGAAGAACCGAATCCATTTTTGCTCGTCAACGAAGAGGCCTGCGTCGACCCTGTCAAAGAGGCGGAGAAGACAAAGCGTCAATCCGAATTGTTGCTGGATAAGATAGAGCAGCTGGAGAGGGAGTGGTCGTCTTCAAAAGATGGAATGGAGCTGAAGAAGCTGAGCGAACTGTGTGGACCGCCGATGTGTGGGATTATGGAGGAGAATGAGGATGGCGACATGCGGCCGTTGAGTGTTGGATTCCCCTGGGTTACGAGGAACCCGTTCGCTGAGACGGTGTCGCCTGTTGCAGGGGACAGAATCCAAGCGAGCCCGTTGATTATCGAACCGACTCAGATTTCGCCCAAGAACACCACGGTCGTATTTCCTGCTGACACGGTTGGGTTCGTTCGACGATTCCCGTCACCGAATTTCAACGTGGAGACGCCCGATGCTATCGACAGTCAAGGTCTAGAAGAACGTCGTCGGCGGCCTCTTCAAACGAAGAGCTTCTTGGCTCGCGTCGAGACCCTTACGAATTTCCACCTCGCTACCCACCCTGATGACGAAGCACTGAAACTCCTGACGGATCCCAGCCCGCCTATTACGCCTGTCGACGCGACGTTTCCACGCAGGATCGAAAGTTTGTCTGCCGACCACTCAAGCATCGAGAAGATGTCTCTACCTAGCAAGGAAGATGAATCCCATAGCATTGCTACGACTAGCGTCTCCAACTCGCCCCCCAGCGTTCACCGACCTTTCACCTTTGACGATCCCAAATGGAATGCATACTTGTCGCCGTCGGGCTCGCAGGTTCAGGAGGAGCAGAAGACGAAGAGCCGTATGAGTGCTGCAGACTCGGCTATGCTGGATGAGGCAACGAAATTGTTGATGCGCGAGGCGGAGGACTCTGGGAGCGACTATGGGGATGAGGAGGAGGCGACTGAGGGCGGGAAATGAGGGATTGCGGGATTGAATTACCAACAGGTACCCTAGCTGACTTTCACTCATTGACTATTCCAGGATTGCCGGGCATCTGGAGTTGTTTATTATACCCCGTGGAATGGTTTGGAAGTGCCCAGGTATGATCCGAACGGACGAATAGAGGATGTTTTTCCCAGTGACCAAGCCCAATATTAATTATATTAATAACAATGTGAGACCAAGAATGAACGGCAGGTGGGTTGCTCCCAAGAAGATCCGCTGCTTGCCTCTTGCCTCCTTTTGACCACACCTACGATGTCGCGTCTCGCAGGAATACCATTCGCGCTCGTTGCCGTATCTGTTGTTGCTGCCTCTCCGCTGTCGACTAACCCCCTGGTGGGCCCTCGACAAGCGACGACGCCGCAGATGCCGCTGGCCCCGGTGCTGACGCCGTCGACGCCCACGCTGATCAACGACTCGTACATTGTCATGTTCAAGCGCGACATCAACACGCAGATGATGCTTTCCCACCTCAACTTCCTTGAGGGTGCTCACAACGACAACCCCCTCGCCGCCGACGACTCGGGCCTCAATCATGTGTACAACTCGCCAACCACCAAGGGATACTCTGGGTCCTTCACTCAGCAAACCATTGAGCGTATCCGGGCCCAGCCAGAGGTCGACTACATTGAGCAGGACCAACTCGTTTACGCGCTCGGGCACCAGACCCAGGGGAACGCTCCTTGGGTATGTCATGCTCTCTTTAAAATTCCCTTAAGGGTCTTATGCACTGTACACGGAATTTTTTGTGCTTTGTGTCCCCTTACGTGGCGGTTTGGCTCAGCCCTTCTGACCCTCTTAACAGGGCCTCGCACGCCTTAGCCACCGTCCCAAGCTACGGTTTTCCACTCTCACCAAGTACGAGTACGATGCGCAGGGTGGTGAAGGCGTTGACGTCTATGTCATCGATACTGGTACGCTTTTGGAAGGCGAGCTGCGACCTGTCTGCTGATCAACTGCGCGTTCGCCCGCAGGGATCAACATCCACCATGTCGAATTTGAGGGTCGTGCGTCCTGGGGAAAGACGATGCCCAAGAATGATGTTGACGAGGACGGCAACGGTATGCTTACACCTTTTTGGGATCCTTCGGGCTCGGTGTTAACATTTGTCTAGGCCACGGTGTGTATCACGGGGCTGGTCCTGGATGTACCCTTATATTGTTCCTTAGGTACTCACTGCGCCGGCACCATCGCCTCGCGCCGTTATGGGGTTGCGAAGGCGGCTCACGTCATAGCTGTCAAGGTCCTGGGTTCCAACGGCTCTGGAAGCATGTCCGATGTGCTTGGTGGTGTGGTCTGGGCCTCAGAACAGGCGCAGCTTAAGGCCGCCAAGGCCCGCGCGGAGTTTGCTGCCACTGGCTACCCCGCGCACAAGGGATCCGTAGCCAACATGAGTCTCGGGTACGTAGCGGGTTAATTCCCGACCTCGAACCACCGTTGATATCCCCAAACAGTGGTGGTAAGAGTCAGGCCCTCGACGATGCTATTGATTCCGCGGTCGATGCTGGTATGCACTTTGCCGTCGCTGCTGGCAACGACAACCGTGATGCGTGCAGCTACTCGCCCGCCGGTTCTGTCAAGGCCGTCACCGTCGGTGCCTCGACCATTGGTGATGAGCGTGCCTATTTCTCCAATTGGGGTAGTTGCGTTGATGGTGGGTATCTCTGAAACATCTTCTGGAGTTTTTCATTGAACGCTTGGTCAGTCTTCGCTCCTGGTTTGTCCATCTTGTCCACCTGGACTGGTTCGCCCACTGCGACCAACACTATCAGTGGTACCTCCATGGCCTCACCTCACAGTGCGTTCTATGTCCCGAGACTTTTTGCGCTTATGCTGATCCCGTTCCTTTTTTCAGCTGCTGGTTTGCTTGCCTACCTGCTCTCGATCTACCCTTCAGAGTCTTTCGACCCCAAGGTCGGCTCTATCGACCTTTCAAAGCGCTTCCCCTTGAGCTCGGTCATCAGCCCCACAGACCCAACACTCGCTTCCGTCTTCTCGTTTGCTAGTCGCCTGCTTTCCGTCTTCAGCAAGGACGAGGCCAAGCGCACTGATGCGGTGCTTTACACCCCCAGCGAGGACGTTGCGCCCATCCCCAAGACTCTCTCCCCCAAACAACTCAAGCAGGCTCTTCTTGCTCTCGCTACCCCTAACTTACTCAGCGACTTGCCAAAGGACACGCCTAACCTTTTGATCTTCAACAATGCTACTGTTGGATATTAATGGTCGGCCTACGGCCGAGGATTTACATATTCACATAGGTATACGACATTTAACCCTACATCATAGCCTGAACCCCCCGCATGACGAAGCGACACCACTAGCAGTACCCCTATCCCGCACCACTCACATCGTCGCAGCTCCCATCCTGTCTCTTTTATCACTCACTTGAATCAGTCAGTCAGTCATATCATGAGGCGTAGTTTCCCTCTATGTACATTAACTACAGTGGAGCGGCGCACCTTCCTCCCTATGGAGTATTTGACATGAATTGCACGCTTTACGATCATGGTTGGGTGATTACGAGTACTCTAGACATGTGCATGACGGCCTCCAAGGTAGCGTTCAGGGGTCATCTCTTTGTTCATAATGATTCCTTCCCCGGTGATCCAATAGTTCTTCTATATCCTTGAGAATTTTGAGTGCTTTCGCTGCTGGACACAAACGTGACAGGATCGGCAATATAAATGGTGGACGACCTCAGTGCATAACGCACATTCCCAACCAGCAATATAGGTGGAAAGATCTTCCTGCCTGAGGTTGGTGCTGATAGGGGTTTAGAGGAGATTCCAAATGGACGCGCCCACTGAGTTGAGGGTGATCGAAGTGATATGGTATGAGAATTTCAAGGACGAGAGGTGCAATGAACACCAGTGAATATCTCCTAGGGTACATATCACCACAGTGGGAGCTCGAGTAAGTTGGGTGGCCAACTCGGGACCTGCGCTATGATGAGGGTTGAATCGGACCGCATGATACACGGCAGGCTAAGGTTAGAGGCATGGAGGCCGTGATTGTAAATAAGTTTGCCTTCTGTAGTCCCCAATGCGGTACTTCTCAGATGGCTTTTGTTATAGAGTCTCTTGGACTCTTCCGCCGCACCGATTGGGTTAGATGGAAGCAAACGATCCGGAAGCTCTCGAAGTGCTGCTTGTCCAACTGAAGCAGATCGTCAATTCTGCTTCTTCTGCACAACTGTGGGCTAAACCACCAATTATCGATTCTTCGTATGACGAGAATGGTGATCTCGTCGAGACTCAAGAAAACGACACGCCAGGTCTACGGCAGTTCAAAATGAGCGTGTCAAAAGAAGTAGAAGGGATCGAAAACGTGAGCCAGCTGTATTGGCTGCGTTGGCCGGCGGTTATGTACTGACCCGCTCGCAGTTCCTTTCGTCGCCTACACGAGGCGATACCACAACATTTGCTACCAATGCGCCTTACTTCATCGCCGTGTGGTCAGAACTCCTGACCGCGCCCAGACCTATACTAGCAGTGGAGAAGTACTTTCCGCTTCCTCCGCCCAGTTGCACCGATGACGTCGTTTCGGCTCCTCGTGCCCGAAATAAGAAAAACATCGCGTCGAGAATCAAAGTGGATATCGTTGCCGGCGAAGGTGGTCGAAGGTGGTTTAGGGTCAATACGTGGGTGAATGCTTGGTCTCAACATCTTCCCTAAGTCACCTCACGACGAAAATTTGAGGTAGAACAAAGCTCTCTCGACTACTCAGTGAATTTCGCACCATTGAAGCCTTCAATTATGTTTCCGACGAGGAAGATGAGGGGAAACAAACAAACCAGCCATCGATAGCTCCCGAATTATACCTGGATAATTCAGTCATGCAGATCGGGAAAGGATTACTGGCAGCCGCGCGACTCTCTGCTGGTGAGGACGGGACAACGCCGACCATCGTTCTGCGACTTAGTCGGTTATCACAACAAGATCTCGACTGCGATTTGAGGGTATCCAATACAGTCATACAGCTGCAGAAGCTTGGTATTAATGTAGAGCTGGGCCTCCAAGCCATCAATCTAGACCCACCACCACCCCTCAGGTCGTTCCGCCTCCCACAGAATATCAATCTCGATCTTTCTATGCTCATTGCTCTAGTTTCTGATATCACACATGCCCCACTTCCCTCATCAAGAGAGGACGCCGAAGCTCGCTTTCAACCCCAGACCGATCGCTCTTGGAAAAAGCGACTAGAAAAATCTGGAGAGAAAGAGGGAGTTGGTGTAGAGGATGAAGGGACATATTCAGGCGCTGGTGGTGGACCGATGGAGCATTGCCGAGAGCTGGCAGTGCAAGGTTTCCAGGAGATGGATCATTCGCTTCTAGAGGAGACGGGAAACAGGATTCAAAGTGAATCTGGAAGTACTAAATGCGAGTTCTGGACGACCCAAGACGCGAAGACCCGGTTCTTCAGCATCATCGACAAAATCGGAGGAGAGGTTGAGAAGCGAAGAGCAAAAGGGTTGTTTGGAGAAGGAGAAGGGCCATTGGGGATCGAGTCATTCTGGCAGGAATCCAGGTACCTCTCTCCGACTTTCCATGGGCTTCCGGTGAGGGTCTTTGCGACTGACCTCCCACCAACCCAAGCCGCACACGAATTATCTAGCTTCAACGCTCAGATCTCTTACACTTGCAGAAATATGCTCCAACAACCCAAGCGCATGGACATAAAAAGCTCCAACACAACCCACAAGCAAAGAACGGTAGTCGCCCCGGTTCGTTTTGCGGGCAGGCTATCTGCGCACACGATTGTATCGCTGTTATGGGGTGCGGAAACCGGTATGGTGACATTGACGAGCAATAAAGCCAGTGTCAAGGCCTTGCTCAGAGAAATGAGAGGGTTTGGTTTACCTCTTGCGGGGGCATCACCCTCTCAAATTGGTGAGGAGGAAGAACAAGTCCTAGACTTCGCGGTGTGGGTCACCGGACCGCGAAGTCTGGCCGAAGGAATGAGAGCAGACTCTTGTGCAGGGGGCAGCACTGATTTACTGCATCGTTCTGCATCGTGACTTTTTGTGTCGGGGATGAGTCCGGTTGGCATGTACTATTTTGTTTGTGAAGGTCACACTGCAAACAACCAGCGCATTGGGTCTGGGATATGTGCGTCGATGACGCCAAGGCTCGTAAACTGAGTGATTGAGGCGTCAAATCTGCTGTGAAAGACCCACGCAAGTTATCAAATCTCCTACGAATTCGCCAGTGTCAAGGTACATAGATATTAATCCCTCTGAGAGCCGATCGCGGAACGTTATCGGTATAAGGGGAGCCTGACATGAGTGAACTATTGCAAGACGATATCGGGGATTTCTCAAAAGAGGCGAAGGAAGTCATCACCTCAGCGAAAACGGCACACGAGGCATTGGTTATCTACATTTGGGGAAGAATGTATAGGTTGGCAATCGCATGTGAGTGCCCGCGAGCGACAATAGTCAGGCTGGAGTACGCAAAGCGATAAAAGAGCGGGTCGCAGGGGCAATATCAAGTCACAAATTTGACCGGACTAGTTCCCAGGCATAGCAGGCCGGCGGCACAGAGGACATGTAGAGGCACCGCGGAACCATTGCTACAAGAAGGGACAATGATGTGAGTCAATGGCGATCTGCCAGCTGGGAAAGACCTTACAAGGACACAATTTCGGTGGAAGAAATGTGCACACTCCAATGTGATGCACAAGTCGTGTTTGGTAAATTCATCTAAGCAAATCGAGCATTGGACCTTAACTGTCCTCGCGGTGGCCTTCCCCTTTGACGGTGGGGACAGGGGTCTGGATGCGGCGAGTGGGCTCTGCGCAATGAACGATGGGTCGAGTTCACCAAAGGACTTAGACGGGAGCGCAGAGGTGATATGAGGCGGTAAGCCACGCGGGACCGCACCGATTTGCTCGCCGAGGTCCATGAGCGCTTCGTACGAGGTATCGAATACCACATCAGAGACGAAGTCACCCAAAGTGTTTGCACGAAGGTTAGAGTTGATTCTCCGGGGGCGCAAGTCCTAGAGACGATTAGGATTTCAGTCTCCACGAAGGACGATAAAACTCACCGATACTCGCGCAGGACCACGTTCCAGGACGTATTGTTCGAGTTCCTGTATCTCCCTTGTCAAGTTGAACATCTCATCGGTCGAGCTGTAATCCAAGTTTGGCATCGGCCATATACCGTTTGCGTCTTGCTCGGACTCAGACGGGGAGAGCTGTCCGCGTCCGACCATCATATCAACACGCCGCCTCCTTTCGAACGTACGACGAAACCCGCCAGACCTATAACCCAATCGCATCAGCCACCCGCTGGAACAACGATACTCAACTTACGGCGTCCCATTCGAAGTGGTAGAAGTGGTAGTATCCACCCTCCGTCTCGTAATTATGGTCTCAAAGCCACTACTTGGTTGATCCTCCGAGTCTTCTTCGTCAGGGAGGCGCACACTAAGGAGCCGTCTCCGGCGATTTCCGACGGGTTCCGTGTGCTGGGGCGTACGTCTCTGGTACGGTGCCTCCCGCTCTTCCGAGTCCTCTCCGTCAGGTGACCGCACCCTAGCGAGAGCCCTCCGCATGAGCCTCACAGGCTCCGCGCGTTCGGTTGTATGTCGCTGGTACGACGCTTCCAATTCCTCCATCAAATCTGGCAGAAGGGCGAGGTCGCCTGGTCCTTCGCGGGTCCTCAGGCGGTCTTGGAGTACGCGGGCGAACTCGCGCGTCGGTGTCATCGGTTCCAGGTCGAGGTTGCCATCTGTTATAGGGGGTGGGCGATTGGCGTTGGACGGTCCCGCTCGGGTGGTGTGAGCGTAATGGTGGGGTCTGTGTATGCCAGTAGGAGATTGTCGGGGCCTTGACCCACGAGGATAAGTGGTATTAATGTGACTGGGACGTTGCGAGTCTGTTGGTCACGGAGGTTCTTCTTAATTGAGGACACGGAACACTGAGAACAGTGAGAAACATACTAGCACTGTGATTATGAGAGGTCGACGCTTCTGGCTGGGTCATTCTGCTCTCCAATTCTGCCAATACGGCCCTTTCGAATGGCTCGTCGTCTGAAATCGCGGGAGGCGATGCTGGGAGAGGAAGTAAACGATCGTCCGCACTAAGCGCGCTGAGCATTGATTGGGATCGCCGTTGTGCACGTAAAGCGTGTCTCAAACTGTCCACAGACTGTCTAGTTCGTGTCGAACGCACCGGAGAAGCCGGTGGGTGACCGTGGTGATAATCACCTAGGCCCAGGCTCGCAGTTGAAAAGTTCGGTAGCTGGAGTACGGGTGGAGGAGGAGAGGCACTACGAGCGCGTCTATTTCCATCAGCAGACCGACCCAAGATCCTTCGCGTTTCTCTTAACCATTGTGATGGCTCTTCTTCCTCTTCCCAAGACCCATCGCTGAGGTCTGTATCAGCAGTAATGGCCCCCAATGAACGACTTAACATGGACGAAATGGGTGGTAATGTCGGAACGGACTGGCTAGCCGGACTGGACACCTGAGAGGATGACTGACTCCATATGGCGGGCCGTGGATTCACCGATGCTCTGCTAATCCTCCTCGAGGCAAGCGGACGAAGACTGGATGAGAGCGGTTCACCCCCAATAAGCGGGTCAGGGAGGCGTGGGGGGTGTCTAAGCGGCGGTGGCGTCGGCCGGATCACAGCAATGGCTTCTTCAAACGCCTGGTGACGCGCGCGCTCTGCCGCATAGTCCCAAGAGGCAGACGCAGGCGAAGAGCCACCGGCGTCTGTAATCGGGTTGGGCAGTTGTATCGAAGAATGATACGCACGATTCTCTTCTCGAGGGTGACTGTGACGGTTTCTGCTTGCGTCAAGTCCTGCCTCAGTGTGGCGCGGAGTGTGGTGATTGTCTAGAGTGAGCATCGACGTGAGCGTTGTCAATCCCTCGGAGACGTCGATGGGTGGGAGTTCCGGCGACCGGCTCGAGCTGGTTGCGCTGATCGACGCACGTTGGGGTGCTCGTCTTGGTAGACCAAGGAGGCCACTACTGTTGGTAAAACCAGAGGATCTGCGCCGGTCGCCGGCCCGTTCACTTAGTGCCTCCAACCTCTCGCTCAACTGGCGCATGCGAGCACTGAGGTCTGCAATTGAGAGAGGATCAGATGCGTCAAGCAGGGGTCTCATAGCCGCGGTGCTTGAGCGGTGTGGGCTGATAGGAGGGGGAGATGGTGCACGAGGGCGGACAGGTGGCGTGAGAACAACATTCGGGCGGGGTGCATAGGTACGATAGGGAGACAGATCATCAGAGTCAAAGTCAGAGATGATGTCGATGATGTGCGGATGGCTTTGTGGTATTTCGGGCAAGAGTGGCGGGGCGGGAAGAGACGACCTGGGGATGCCAGGGTCATGTAAGCCAGATTGGTTTGAAGTACTCATGAGGGTTGGAGGTACGCTAGGTGCTACATCGAGTGGTTCATATTAACATGTGAGCAGCCGCGGTTCCCCTTCTTTCTGGAACACTCACCCCTGTTTTCCAGTGAGCCCTGCATGGCTAGAGTACTGGTACTGGTGATAGTACGAGATACAGGTGTTGCATCGAGAGATAAAAGACCGACGAGGCTTGGGCGGTGCTCCGGACGTCCGTCCTCGCGATCCTGCACGAGTAGGTCAAAGCTGCTCTCTTCGAGTTGCAGCTCAACCTGGGGTGGCCCAGAGCTACTCGTGTTGCCCTGTCCATCTGCATGTCGGTGTATTCCAGAATTATCCGCCATCCGAGAGGCGCTTCAGCGGGAATCCTCTCTCCCGTACACACGCCGTGCTGGTACCAGAATAATCTGACGAGTTTCGTTCAACTTATCCAACGACAAAAATGGCGAGAACGGCGGAGAGAGCGGCCAGCAGGTCCTCGGTGTGGTCAGCAGCAAGTAACGTACAAATGTTGGCACTTCAAATAATGACGGGCTTCATGGCCACACCTTTGGCGAGGTAACAAAAGGACGATAAATTGCGAAATCTCATTTCTGCTCTTACATCCGCAGCCACACCACCGCCACAAAGTCTACTTGGCTGTGGACAAACGAACCGGTGAGAGTGAAGACAGTCTGGGGAAACGGGAGGGCACGCTTACCATATTGTTGCGTCCATTCCCTGCTCACTCGTTGTGCATCTTTCTCATCCGTTTTATAATGCTTGGCAACATCTGTCGCCAGGGGGTCATCTGGATTCGGTGCAGACAGGAGCGCTTGTATCGACAAGAGGACCGTGCGTATTTGTAGCGCAGGGGACCATTTGTCTATAAATATACCTTCAGCATCCCGCCTTTCTCCGATCCGTTATGAGACGGGCCGACCTTTGAGAATGTCCAAGCAAATCCGGCCAAGTTTGTCTGCAAATACGAGTCAGAGGTTTCAACTAGTGGACATGACCCAATAGAAATGCGAATGAACGCCGTACCGATATTCGGGTGATAAATCTTGGTCAAGAACCGGACTTTGGGTGGAGTCATGGGGTATTCCCCAGGAAGGAACAGCTCAAGCTTGAACTTGCCACCTGCATCAACCATTCCATTACACACGACCAACAAACCAGAGCTCAGCCGGGGCGGCGCTTCTTTTGCCACTTGAACGCACCCTCGAATGGTGAACCACTAGGGCCTTCGATGGTGACATCGAAATATCGTAGATTGTCTTCGTGTGGGACGGCAGAGATTCCAGGCGCTGGATCGGCGATCAACCGCTCCGTCTCCTGTGGCACGAAGAGCCCAAACCGGATTGAGATTACACAATGTATACCGTAATTGTACGAGATGGGTTCGAATGATCGTCAGGGAAAGTCGCTCGTGAGTAAGCTAATGGAGGACACGGACCTTGAGGATTCGCTGAGGAACGATAGATCGGAGGGCTGATATTAGCTTTGGTATAACAAACGCGTTACTGTTACATTGAATAAGCATACCTTAGGAAGAGCCATGCTTGACCGCGGAAAAGAGCTGAAATGTCTAATGTGGCTGGAACCAAGAATGTGGGTATTCGGGTCTCTCCAGAATATCGTCGGAGACCTATTAGTATCCCGAATCTAAATATAAAACCTATTTCAAAAGTCCGTATATGCAATGAAACTGAATTTATATCACGCGGACCGGGAGGGGATGGGTAGAGGTCGAGTGACTGGGAATGGGAATGGTCTCCGTACGCATGTGGATGGCACGCAGGACCTTACTCGATTAGGTACTGTTCCGTGATGGCTCCTTTCGCACAGTTGCCGGTTGTAAATAGAAATAGATAGAGCCGAGTGTAAGAAGAGATCCTTACCGCTCCTGACCTCGTTTTCGGCTGTAACTCTAATGAATAGGATGTTCAAGCGGACTGCTTCTACAGCTGCCAGCCTTCCCCGATCCGAGTTACGCCTATTCCACAGGTGTCCCTGAATCAAACTGAATCAAAGGCAACGCGTGTCAAATTCATCGTTATAGTACGAAAACACCAATGCTAATATGAATTTCAAAGGAGACAGGACAACGCAAACTGTCCCTAACGCGACAAAGTATTGTCCATAGCAAACACAGCAGCGAGCGGCACACCCTGAACAAAATAACGAAAATATTACGATAAATGGTACACGTAGTGAAGCATTTGGCATCTCCCTCATCATGATACCTGGTTAAAGTGGTGGTGGAGCAGAGGACTAGTTGGCGGACCACTCGCGGTACGCAGGCGGCAACTCAACAACATCCCTGGCATCCTCATGCTGGTACACGAGCGGAGCACCACCAGTCGACTGTGACTGTGACGGCTGATTCAACGGAGGTTTCCTCATCTCTCGTTGTGTCTCTGCTGCGGCACCAGTCGACTGTGACGGCTGATTCAACGGGGGTTTCCTCATCTCTTGTCGTGTCTCTGCTGCAGCACCGACAGCGACTCCTTGCACAGAGGAACTTCCCTCGCTTTGCATAGTGTACCTGGAGTGCCGCGATGCGTTGTCGTCGTACCCGCTCGTTCCTAGAGTAGCCAATGTTCGCTGAGGGCTAAGGTGTGTAGCAGTAGTGACAATGCCAGCGTTGTAGGGGTTTCGTTGCCCCATGGATGCCACTGTGCCTTGATTGTTATATGGTGGGTAGTTCGGCGGCGGCATGGGTGATGGTGGAGGATAGCCCGAATCGGGTTGCCATCCGTAGCTTGGACTAGGTTGTCGGTCTTCCAGGCCTTGTTGGTGATTTGCTGCGGCGAGTACGGAGCTTGGAGGGAGGTATCGCGGGGTTGTGTTTTGGATCGGTGTTGTGGGGTTTTCTCCATAGTAAGAAAGAGCAGCACTCGACCGTGTACCAGGAGGTACGTAAGGGGTTGACTGGACGTGGTTCTGATGCATGGATGCACTAGCATTGTGGTGAGCGAATGGAGCTTGGCTCCCATCTGGGCTGTGGTCCAAGCCGGGTCTATGGCCCAAGCTGGGTCTATGGCCTGAGCCAGGTTTATGGTAGCGCTTCCGTTCCCATATTCCCACCCCTCCTTTACGCCCTTTGTTTTTTCGTCGGAAATAGACGAGAAGGATCAGACCAAGGAGGACCATAGCCCCCACCGCAGCCCCGATGATAGCAGCCATCGGTATTTGAGATTTCTGATTATTGTTACTGTTCCCGCTGCCCTGGTTATCACTGCTGCTGTTGTTGTTGTTATTGTCGCTACCAGTGCTGTTATTTGATCCACCGTTTGGGTTGTTCGAATTGTAGGATCGTGAAGATTGGCCAGGACACGACGCATCCGTGCTTCCGGAGGTCGTGAAGAGTTTGGAGGCGAGCGCATATTGACCCTTGCTATTTCACACACATGTCAGTAGTCTATTTGTCCCTATGAAGTGTCTTCGACAGACCTGTCACTAACAACGAGGATAAGCGTGGAGTTTGGTGCCGACTGGTTGACCCATTCGAACGTATCGTGGTCACTGCCTAGTGTTCTGTTGCTGGGTGCTACTGAGTCCGCAACGGCCAAAGTAACGGTGTACGGCTTTTGACCCCCCTCAATGTGGATTGGTAACACCGTGCACGTCTTGAGCGCACTAGGCTCATCGATCTTCATAGTAACGGTGGGAGTGCTGGTCGACGGGAGACATGTATTGGATTGGCCGGACTGCACGGTGTATATCTCTGGCGGTACTCCTCCTGAGTTTCCAGTCGCATCAGCAATGTCGAGCAAGAGTCGGGTTCCTGTGTGGCGTCGTTAGCAACGGTGCTGAAGCGCGCGGCTCGAGGAGCGAAACGAGGCTCACCTGCTGGATAGTTCACCGTCCATGGTGCAGTTGTACCAGTCAGAGTGAGAGGGTACGCGGATGGTAGACCCTGTACGGGATATGCGATCAACGAGTAAGGTGCTGCTGGTAGTAGTTGGCCTGGCAGCTGGGTGGTGTTAAGAAAGATCGAGACGGTGCCACATTGAGGCAGATTAATGCCTGTAATCTGTAAGGGTCATGTTCCGGTGAGTACATGGTTAACAATGGCGCGGAAGGGCGCGTACGTCGTTGAAACCCCAGGTGAAAGTACTCTGCTGCCTCCGTTGCAGGTGTCGCATGTAGAATTCGAATAATATGGCAATTATAAAAGATATGGGATTGTTCACGACCTTGAACGACGAAGCAGAGTCCAAATTTGATTCCTTTCTCTGCGCGCCAGACCCGTCATGTTTTGGGTTCTGGGTGGGTTTTCGGCCAACACTCCCCCTGAGCAGTGCTCAGTGCTCGGGAATGCCGGGAGATGAGCTCTTGTTGCATGGCCATTATACTAGCATTCCCAGTGCTATTGCACAGTGAATTTGGCACCAGCGGCCGATGAGCCAGCAGTTGGTAGTGGTGCCGCTTGGGTGCCGCTTGAACTTAACTTCGGGTGCGTTTGGGTGGAGCGTCCAACTGCTTTTTTTGAGTCTGAGTCTACGTACTACTAGATAAAGAACTTATTCTCTTATCTCTTATCAAGCCCCGGCATTTCCGACGCAAGTCCGAGTCCGCGAGTCGTGCACCGTGCCTGCCATGCTTAAGTTGCGATGCAGGCCCCCTCGCCCCGCACCAGTGCATAAAATACCAATTAAGAACTCAAACTGGCCAACACAGGAACAAATGGGGCCCATTGACTTTGGAAATGGGAGTTGTACCTCACACGCCTTGCGGCGCGGCTGGAGCGACGATCATAGAAATTTGGCGGGCGAGTGAACCGCGTTGCACGACACTTATCAAGGGCTATCAGAGGCACGTTCAAAAGCCCGTACCCTATGTTTTCACTCCTCCTCCCTTTGGTCCCCTGCCGTTCCTAAGCGGTTTACGATACAAGTGACGAATGCGAACGGTGAGCTGGAACGGTCCTCGTTTAGAACAGTCAAATACCAGACATTTGTGTACATGAATCAGATCCAGAGGACTAAACTAAACGCTCATGGGGTTTTGTGCAATAGGCCATCCGTAAACCAGCCAGTCTTCACATTGTGACGACCCTTCTCTTCGTCACATCATTGACATCATCCCTTGCGTTTCCGCGCTTTCCGCACAATTAACTCACATGATAAAAGCAGACCAGCCTTATATATCAACTCATACCCACAGGAAGGAGATCCCTGTTTGCGAGGATGCATTCAACACCACTCACCACGGCACTTACGCTTTGCTTGACCTTTCTCATCTCTTCGGTCTTTGCGGCTCCTCTCCAGGACCGTGGTACGTTCTCTTCTTTCCTGTTATGTGAGGGACCCTCTCGGCTGAAACGTGGCCAGACTACTCGAAATCCGACCTCCCACCAGCTGTATGGCGAATGTGCGTGGGAGGCGAAAATGCCACTATCGTCCACTCCTCGGCTCCGGTGGAGGGGGCTACTGGGTTGGTCCTCACCACTGGATCATGTATCAAGAACGGCACGGCCTGTACGTTGGCATCATCTACGCTGAACGATTCTCATGGAAGGTTGACCATCGCGATTGAATATTGCAGCACAAAAGCGCCAAACACCCTCTCTTGACGTCAGGGCCTCGTGCCCAACAGTCCACAACGCCTGCTTGTCACGGTTCTCCTCTTCATTCCCTAGTAATTGGATAAACCAGGGGTGGGTTCCAAAGTGTGGGGCGAGTTGCACATCGGTGAGTTGCTATTATTAGAGAGGAGCTGAGAATGAGAGGATTGAAAAGTATGCAGGCTTGCTATTCGGCCAACAGCGGGGGGCCTGGACCGGACCCAAACCACTGCCAGAGGATTTTTGATACGCTGATCGCACGACCCGATCGTACGTTCGTTTCTGATACTCCTCCTAATTTGAGCTGGCCTAACCCCATATCGCTTCCTTGCAATTCGTAGAAGTATTCACCGTCGAGCCGGGCGATTTCCTCCTTTACACTGTGAGTACCTGCGGGACGGCTGTCCAAAACCAGATCGCTGCCAATCCGACAAACTCGGCCTGTTCCCGGAAGATGATATATGACTACACCGACTGGGCAGGGGTGGGGAACTTCCTCGCATGGAATTGCCAAGCAACACAAGGGGCACGAGGGGGGATTTGCATGGGCAATACGGGTATCTTTACGAATGTTCCAGATTTTTTTATCCAGTGAGCACCCTAACGACTTGTCGTATTACTCAAAAGGCGCTGACGAATATTGTTCACCACCTAGGGTGTATAGGAATCAGTAATATGCACCATTTCGAATGCCGTTGATTCGTATTCTGATGATGGACATAGCTGTTTGCTTGTAGACTTGGTCATCGATTTCGTTAGGCTTGCTTTACCACTCTAATGTACCGTCGTTTGTTTGTACATTTTGTGGCTGAGAACCCGCTTGTGTGCCGTCCCGCAGCTCCAGAAGGGGCTCTGCAAAGCTGTGGTGGCTGTGGTGCAGGGGTCAGTGACTTAGACCGCTTCCCTCTCAAGGCCGACCGCATTCTTGGAGAATACCTCGCTCATCCTGAGTAACTTGCGCCAGTCGCCAGTTGTGTAGTACGAAAGGCCCAGAGAACAACCCAACTGCCTTGACCATCACTCATCACTGAGAAGTCCCACTTTTGACACGAGCACCTTGACGCCACTAGTCCGACGACTCCCTTCAAATTCTGACTCAAAATATGTGAGCAAACAAGCCTCAACGCCCCTCCCAAGGCGCTACGGGTGTGGTCGTTGCCTTCCCCAACGCTGACATGCCATTCCGCTTCGTACCGCCCTTCCTTCTACAACGACCGAATGACGCAAATTCGAATTCACGGAATGTGAATATGGAACAGGTCCGAGCCCTATGACCCTTACCTGCCCCGCGGTGGCTCCTCGACGGGCGCTGGAGCCCAGACAGGCGGCAACGCCAAGACGGCCGCGATCCAGCGTCAAATCGACGATACAGTCGGTATCATGAGGGATAATATCACCAAGGTCGCTGAGCGTGGCGAAAACCTCAACTCCCTCCAAGACAAGACGGGTGAGTACCCTCTGTTAGGCCACTCCGTGCTTGAGACCGGCACCTACGTCGTGTGAATGTGCGGGGGTTTGCTCCCCTGTGTCTATTTCCGGCAAAAAGGGAAGCAGTTTCATGTTCATTTGGATTCTGACGTGCGGAACCTCCTAGATAACTTGGCCGTATCGGCGCAGTCGTTCCGCAAGGGTGCTAACCGCGTTCGCAAGAAGATGTGGTGGCAGAATGCCAAGGTACGTTTTTATCTTTCATCCAGTCGTCGTAAATGACGGTAAATTTACAATTTAAAATAGTGGACTGCCATTGTGGCGCTGGGTATCATCCTTTTGCTGATTATCATCATCGTACCAATCGTCAAGACGAAAAATGATAACAATTCCTCTCAACCGGCTCAGCCATCGACAACGACCTAAATACTCCCTTGATACCTTCCCCGCCGCCTGTACATCGCAGTGGTATGCCTGTCTAATATATTCAGGAGCTGCTGGTACCCCATTAGGACCCTCTTCTGCCCCACCGCCTTATGATAGTATGCATAGGTTCTTGATGGTGTACCTCTGATATATTAAGCTTTTGCGTTCTCGGACGTCTTCTGACTGGAATTGCACATGCTCGTCTTTGGGAGGGTCGAAGAGGAGGGGCGCTGTCGTCCATGTCCAAATATGGGAAACATCCATGCAACGTATGCACATGCCACCTACTTGAAATGGAACAAATCTCATGTGGAACCTCATTGGAAAGTGGGTTTTTGTTTCCTCCTGCTTAATTCCGCAAAATTTGGGCAAACAATCGGGTATATCCGCCACGCTCCGCCGCACCCAGAGTCTGTGTACTCAACGTTGTTACATATATTTGCTGTCGTGTGGTCCACGTGAGTTCTCAGCCCGGTCTCTGTGACTATTTGAGACCCCCTTTTTAAGTGTGTCCTCAGTGGACCAACTTCAAAAACTAAACTGTTTTTATAATAACACACACATTAGAGTATACCCTACCAGGACGGGTTTTGTGCCCGGCTCAGTTTCATATCCATCACACACTCGCAAGTGGTGGCGCAGCCCTAGGGTGGGGCATTAAGCCCTCTGAACGTTGATTGAGCAGGGGAGTAGGTATGGATAACATAATTATTTGTCTTCTCCAACTAAGGATCATTGATCGTGATAGTCCCATGCGCAGGGATCTTTACCCCCTTTTGATGACCTTCGCGCGCTCTGTGGAAAAAACTGCCATGTCCCGGACCAGGTTACCGATACACCGACCACAGGGATCAGGATTTGGCTCATAGTACTGGTTTCCGATCGAAAACATATATCGCTCAAAATTATCCTTCGATGTGGCCCTCAATTGTATAGAATGTAGCGAATTGGTACTATAATATCTGTTGTGAAAGAAAAGGTGAAAAACCGGAATTTCCGTCTCGTTTCGATCGTCCTCCGAGTCGTAATTTGGTCACCTTTAAATATATTTAGCAATAATGTTTATCAGTAAATGGACAGATTCGTTCGTGCCGGGTTCCTTTGAACGACAAACCGCAACGAAACGCGTCAGAGAGGACGCGAAGGCCCGAGTTCTTGAAACGGAGATTGTACGGTACCCATTTACATCCCGTGTGAGTGAGTTGAGTAAGAATCGATGACCATTGACACATAAAGTAAGGCTTCATCACCCATGATATGAGGAAACTCTCCTCCTATTGTGAACCCTAGTTTTGTACGTTCATATCCATTTAACATCTCGTCCTTCGCTCTTGATCGTGTTCTTTGCTAGGTAGCAGGTCTTATTATAATTTGAGTCTTCAAGAGCGACTTCCTGCAACTTCCTAGAGTCAGTCCTTGATTGATTGCGGACGCTGCATTGAAGAGGTAACGTACTTTATCTGCAATTTCGTGTTTTGTTTAAAACAGTTTAGAACAGTAATTACGTGTCGATGCTCCACTTACCCGCTCACACCAACCCCAATCCTTCTCACCAGTATATTTTGGGGCTATTAGCGCGCACTGAGGCAACAAATACGTTATTTGGTAACTCTCGAACGTCGTCATCCTGCTATGTACCTTGCCTTTAGCTATTGCGCGAATTAACTGATGGGCTGAACCAGAAAATGCGAACTTCACAATTAATAACCCATGGCGAGTGCGGGAACTGATCCCTCATAACAGGTGATGTCTCTGACTTCAATCTGTGGAATACAGACACGACAATTGCCTTCATAATTGTACGCCAGCACCTGTTCGTTGACCGCATATATATGCAGCCTAATTCGCCTTTCTCGCATTCTCCAAAAACGCCTTTCTCATGCCTATCTTTGCTCCCGTTCTCAGTTTCACACTCCCAACCATACATGTGCAGACACCGAATGGTTCTACGGTAATATAATGTAAACGATGTGCAGAACGCAAACCCTTCCCGTTCCCAGCCGCTCAATGCTTCCAACTTCCCGGCACCATCCAACACAACCGCTCCTTTCTCAGCCACATGCGTTTCCAGCGCTGGTTTCTCCGAGGAATGGCAATCGAGCCTGACACACCCGAATTTGTTCGCATGTCCAATTCGACTAGAACTGGTTCGATGGGATTTGACCATGCCAATCCTGCAGACTGGATCTTTGGCGACTTTCATCAAGGACTTCCCTGCTCGCTTGTACAACGACTTCGCCTTACCTATCCTGCGACTCGGTATCTCCACGGACAGTATAATCATAGTCGCTCGGATTGTCAAAGAACGACCATTTACTCAGTCGCCTTAGCGACATTGTCCATCTACGTCGCTTCCAGGTGTCCCCGCGCGACGGTATCTCGACCAGACCATCAACGGGTGGCCATTTAGTATAGCCGAATGTGGCTGAGTGAGAAAGTAGCCTGGGACCTGTGGACGGGGTGTTTGAGATAGCAACAAGTTTACCCACAATACGGGTTCGTGACGGCTTGTGTGCAGCTGGGGCGTTCCCGCCTGTCTCGAATATAGGTTTTTTTTGACGCTGTTTACCACGCACGTTTTGACGACCAATCCTCGCGCGTCGCCCGCGCAGTTGACTCCTCGGTTTTGCTCGACATTTAACAAGTAGCGGGCCGGTCGGCCGCTAATCGGCGTGGGCCGGCTCGCTCCCAGTGTGATTAATTCTCACGCGAAGCAGCTTTGGAATAATCCGAAATCAGGCTCTTCTGTAGTCCGTCCTGCCTCCCAACAAAATGAATGCAATAGCCCCAGTATAACAATACCCCTTCTGCACGGTCTCCCCTCCACCCCCCAGAGCTCACTGACTCCATAGGGCCACAGGCGGAAACCACACAGAAAAGAGGAGCTTGAGCCACAATGCGCCGATATACTATTGCC
>WNFL01306636.1_pt1 | contig 25843 bp, 22 predicted proteins | sample 5400361 | NCBI WGS metagenome assembly WNFL01 (sample SAMN13153351, study PRJNA577476) | soil metagenome | isolation source: 40 cm soil on Douglas fir-dominated hillslope | place: USA:California | collected 2013-09-17
GTGTCGATGCGAACGTCCTCGCCGGCCGGAAATTCGACGTTGGTGACCCGGCATTCCTCGAACGTGTGCGCGCCTTTCGCGCCGCAGTTGCGGAACAGGATCTCATCGAACACGGAGCGCCGCACCTCGAAAGCCGATGGATAAGTCTTGTCCCAGGCCTTGCTGAAATCGAAGGTGACCGGCGGCCCGTGCTCGGACGAATTGAATTCGGCGCCGTATTTCGGCATGCCGATGCGGTTGACCTGGTCGTAGACGCCAAGGCGCTCGAGCAACGGGATGTTCAGGGGCAGCAGGGATTCGCCGATGTGAAAACGCGGATGGCGCTCCTTTTCAACGATCACCACGTTCCAGCCGCGTTCGGCCAGCAGCACGGCGATGGTCGAGCCGCCGGGGCCGCCGCCGAGTACGAAAACATCACAGTAGGGATTCATCTCGGAAATCGGGTTGGACATCGGGTGGTTCGCTGGCATGGCCGGATTCTACTATGGCCTGCGTTCATTTCGAGCGGCTGCCCGGCTTATGACTGGCTGGCGCCTTCGAGATTCGCACGTTTGTTCAGGTTCAGCCAGATTCTAAGAGCGGGCGTCGTTACCACGGTGCTGCCGATGGCCATGAGGACCAGCATGGTGAACACGTCGGGCGGAATGACGCCGAGGTCCAGTCCGACGTTGATGACGACCAGCTCCATCAGGCCCCGGGTATTCATCATAATGCCGATGGCCTTGGCTTCATGCGGCAGCATGCCGGAGTGCCGGGCGGCGAAATAACGTCCACCGAACTTGCCGATGCTCGCCGCCGCGAGCAGCAGCAGGCACCAGCCCCACAGGGCGGGTGCTGTCCAATGCGCCTATGTTCGTGCGCAGGCCGGTGTACATGAAGAAAATCGGCAGGAAGAATACCAGCACGAAGTCGCCGATCTTGCCGCGCCATGCGCTCACGAATCCCGCCTGGTCGTGCAGCAGGACGCCGAGCATGAAGCCGCCGAAGATCGCGAAAATGCCCAGATGGTAGGTCGTCATTCCGGACAGGAAGATTGCGCTTATCAGGATGCCGACCAGATTCGGCGACAGCTTTCCGCTGTTTGCGCCGCAGCGCCGCAGCAGCCGCAACAGCAGGGGGCGCACCACCCACCAGCACACTGCGATATAGATGGCGATCAGCCCGACGCTGAGGGCAAAATCCGGGGGCGAAAACTGCGCACCGGTCAGCGCGGTGACCACGGCCAGCATCAGCCAGCCGATCACGTCGTTGACCGCCGCAGAACTGATCGCGATGACTCCCACGCGGCTGCGGTTCAAATCGAGTTCCATCAGGATGCGGCCCAGAACGGGCAGCGCGGTGATCGAAAACGCGGTGCCGACGAACAGCACATAACCCACCAGGTGGATTTGCGCCGCGAGATAGGGATGGGATATCCAGCCAAACAGCACACCGAGCGAGAACGGCAACGCCAGCCCGACGATCGAGATGTTCAGCACCGCCTTGCGGTTGTAGCCGACCTTCAAGTGGCCGAAGTCGAACTCCAGACCGATCTGGAACATCAGCAGAATCAACCCGATCTGGCTGAGGATGGTCATCGGCTCCGCCGGGACGGAGCGGAACACATACGCAAACATGTCTGGCGCAAGGAGCCCGAACAGCGAGGGGCCGAGCAGCAGTCCGACGATAATCTCGCCCACTACGCGCGACTGCGCCAGCCGGGCGGCGATTTCCCCGCCAACCCGCGCCGCGATCACGATCAGCGAAAGTTGCAGCAGCGTGAAGAACAGCAACAGTTCGGTTTGGTGCACGCTCGATTGCATGCGATCATTTCCCCTCGATGCGCGAACCGCCTGCGGTTGCATGGTGCCCAATTGCGCGCGGGACGAAGCGTAGCATCGGCCGGCAGAAACCCGGACAGGGAACGACTCAGGAGGTGGCAGTGAAAACCGCGTTGGTAACCGGCGGCAGCGGGGCGATCGGTTCGGCGATCTGCCGCGCCCTGGCGGCACAAGGCGGCGGCGCAATTGCAGGCCGCCGGTGCGAAGGCGTACGCCATCGCCTTCGACGTGACCGACCGCGAGGAAGCTGCCCGGGCGCTGGCCCGGCTCGAAGAGGACGCGCCGATCCAGATACTGGTCAACAACGCCGGCGTGCATGACGATGCGCCGCTTGCCGGCATGAGCGGGACACAATGGGATCGCGTCATCGATGTGTCGTTGAATGGCTTCTACAACGTGACTCATCCGCTGCTGTTGCCCATGATCCGCACGCGCTGGGGCCGGATCATCAATGTCTCCTCCGTAGCCGGCGTCATCGGCAATCGCGGCCAGGTCAATTACTCGGCGGCGAAGGCGGGCCTGCACGGGGCGACGATGTCCCTGTCGCTCGAACTCGCGTCCCGCGGCATCACCGTCAACGCCATTGCGCCCGGCGTCATCGCCTCGCCGGTGACCGAGCACGCCTTTCCGAAGGAAGCCATCGAAGCGCTGGTGCCGATGAAGCGCGCCGGCACCACCGACGAAGTCGCCGCACTCGTGGCCTTCCTGGCGTCCGAACAGGCCGGGTATATCACGGGGCAGGTGATATCCATCAATGGCGGTATGGCCTGAATGGCCGTGAATATCGTGAATGTCGGAAAATACCTGAAGCCGTAACCGCTTTTACGACATTCACGCATTCACGATATTCACGACATTCACGGCTCTTATGCGTTGGGACCTTTTCTGTTCCGTTGTCGACAACCTCGGCGACATCGGCGTGTGCTGGCGGCTGGCGCGCCAGTTGGCTGCGGAGCATGGCGCCGACGTCAGGATCTGGCTGGACGATCTGGCAACGTTCCGGCGGCTCGCTCCCGGGCTCGACGCCGCGGCGTCGCGGCAGAAGCTCGGCGATATCGAAATTTGCGCGTGGACGACACCCTTCGCGGCGGCCGAGCCTGCAGACGTCGTGGTGGAAACCTTCGGCTGCGAACTGCCGGCCGCCTACGTGCAGGCGATGAAGGCCCGCGCCAGGCCGCCAGTCTGGATCAACCTCGAATACCTGAGTGCCGAGCCCTGGGTCGGGCGCTATCACGGCCTGCCATCCCCGCAACCGCCGCTGACCAAATACTTTTTCTTTCCAGGTTTTGCACCCGACACCGGAGGTGCGTTGATGGAGCACGGCCTGAATGCCCGGCGCGCGGCATTTCAGGCCGACGCGACAGACCAGGCGCAATTTCTGTCGGGACTCGGCGTGGCGGCACGCGCTGCGGACGAGCTGCTGGTTTCCCTGTTTTGTTATCCGCAGGCGCCGGTGCAGGCGCTGTTCGGCGCCTGGGCCTCGGGCCGCCGCCCGATCCGTGCGATCGCCTTCGCGGACACACCGGCGGCGCAGGCGCTGGTGGCTGCGGGACTGGCCACGGGCGAACGGCGCGGCCCGCTTACCGGGCAGATCGTGCCGTTTCTCACGCAGGACGACTACGATCGGATACTGTGGGCCTGCGACTGGAATTTCGTGCGCGGGGAGGACTCTTTCATGCGCGCGCAATGGGCGGCCCGGCCCTTCGTGTGGCAGGCGTATCCGCAAAAAGGGCAAAGCCACGGCATCAAGATGCAGGCGTTTCTGGCCCGCTACCTGGGTGCGTCGGTCATGGGCTCGTCAGCGGGGCTGGTCGATCTGTGGACGGCGTGGAACGGCCTGATACCGGTCGCCCGGTTGGCGCCGGCCTGGACTGCGAGCGTGGCGACCATGGGGGGTATTTCCCGTCTGGCGCAACAGTGGCCGGAGAAACTCGAAGCCCTGGGCGATCTGGCAGGGAATTTGGCTCAATTCTGCGCGGAACGGGTATAATCTCGCGCTTTTTCGCCCCATCCTTTTCAGGACAGACCTTTTCAGGACAGACGATGATACAGGCTCAGGAAGTGCGCGCCGGCAACGTGATCATGGTTGGCAAAGACCCGATGGTCGTTCAGCGCGCCGAATACAACAAGGGCGGCCGCAACTCCGCCGTGATGAAAATGAAATTGAAGAACCTGCTCACGGGCGGGGCCAGCGAGGTCGTCTACAAGGCCGACGACAAGCTGGAAAACATCGTGCTCGAACGCAAGGAGGCGACTTATTCGTATTTTGCCGACCCGATGTACGTGTTCATGGATGCCGATTACAACCAGATCGAAATCGAGAAGGAAAACATGGGCGATGCGCTCAACTATCTCGACGACGGACTGCCCTGCGAAATCGTGTTCTACGACGGCAAGCCCATATCCGTTACGTTGCCGAACTCGGTGGTGCGCGAGATCACGACCGAGCCGGCGGTGCGCGGCGACACTTCGGGCAAGGTACTCAAGCCCGCGACGATCGGCAGCGGCTTCGTGGTCAACGTGCCGCTGTTCTGCGAATCGGGCGACAAGATCGAAATCGATACCCGCACCGGCGAATACCGCAACAGGGTGAAGTGAAGCAGCGAACAGTGATCGGTGAACAGTGATCGGTGAACAGTGATCGGTGAACAGTAATCGGTGAACAGTGATCGGTGAACAGTGATCGGTGAACAAAGGGCCGCTATGCGGCCCTTTGTATTTGAGAGTCAAGGCGTAGAATTTTCACCGTTCACCGTTCACCGTTCACCGTTCAGCCCCACCGTTCACCATAGTTCAGATTTCTTCACCCTGCTCGTCGTACACTTTCACGGTCGAGCCATCCTTGGTCTCGGCGAGATCCTGCGCATACTCGAGCGCATCCTCTTGTTCGTCGAACGATGCCAGTGCTTTTTCGAAGCCTTCTTCCTTCACCTCCCATTGGCCGGACTTGCCGGGCACTACGCAAAATACCGACGTACCGCTTTGATCGAAACCCATGTCAATGCCTCCTGTGAAAGTCCAGGAAAAAACCCGGGCGCGGCTGCGCCCGGCTTCAAGCCACGGAATCTTGTTTCACAACGTGTAGACCAATTCCACTGTATATAGGTTCGCGTCGCGACGATCGACATGTTCGAAGCGGCAATGGTATTTCGTTTTTCGTGTGATGCATTGCGATCTCCTTCGCGTGTTTCCGCGTGAACGAAATCTTTCCCGTTAATTTTTCCGGCGTGAAGTCGTGCTGTCCTGCTCAGTGCATCGTGTGGCGTGATGGCAAGGGCTGTACCAATGCATGTTTTCGTGAAACTCCGTCGTTGCATTGCCAATGAGCCGGTGAAGGCGGTACGGATCGTCGTCCGGGCGGTGCGACGGATGTAGGGTTTACGGGACAAGGCTGTAACAGTTGCATGACAGCGGTTCCGCGGCGCGCCGTTGGGCACACCACGGCGGGACACGGCCCGGATTGGATGGGCAAGCAGCTGGCACGTATGGCTGGATTGGAACAAAGCCCGGCGATCCGGGTCCAATCGGCGTCCGTCACGCCAATGCGAACAAGGCATTCACTTTGCCCCGCAATGGACGAATACGTCAATGGAAGCGATGGTGAACGGGCGCAAATAAGCAACGCTGAATGAACAGCAGAGGTGCTCGTGCCGACGCAGAACGCAGTTTCAGAACTGAATGGCCGGAATGTTCGCTGCCGTGCCGATTCTGGTGACCTCCGAAGGTTATCTGCGATCATGTCGGGCGTTTTGCCCCGCTCGGGGAATATCTTGGCAGGGATTGAACGCAGGCGATGGACACCCCAGTTACTGCAGGCCGCATCCCGCAGCGAAGGAATGGCGAAAGTGTGCAGCGATGTTCGGCCCACACAAAAATATAGGAAATCAGACAGACCATGCCGCACGCACTGCTAGTTGATGACGATGTCGATACCCTGGCAAGCCTGCAGGAGCTGGTTGCGCGCGAAGGGTTCACGGTGGCGACGGCACCGAGCCTGAAGGCGGCGCGCGAAAACATGGCATTGCAGCGCCCGGATGTAGTGCTGCTGGACCTGATGTTGCCCGATGGCGACGGCATGGACTTGTTCCAGGATGTCGAATCGCGAGCGACCACCGAGGTGGTCATGATCACCGGCCACGCCAGCATCGAGACTTCGATCGAAGCCCTGCGGCTGGGCGCTTCCGACTACCTGATCAAGCCCGTAAACATCAAGCAGCTCAAGGCGATCTTGTCGCGCGTGGCGCGCCCCACCGACCTGAAGAAGGAAATCAGCGCGCTGCGCGGCGAGTTGCGCAGCCTCGGGCGTTTCGGGCGCCTGCTCGGTTCCTCCTCGGTGATGCAGGGCGTATACGATCAGATCCAGAGGGTGGCGCCGACCGTTGCCACGGTTCTCATCACCGGTGAAAGCGGCACGGGCAAGGAACTGGTGGCACAGACGCTTCACGACCTGAGCCGCCGGCACAAGAATCCCTTCATTCCCGTCAACTGCGGTGCGATATCGCCGCAGCTCATCGAAAGCGAAGTCTTCGGCCACGAGAAGGGCAGCTTTACCGGCGCGATACGCGAACACAAGGGCTACTTCGAGCGCGCCAACGGCGGCACCCTGTTCCTCGACGAAGTCACGGAAATGCCGGTCGAGCTGCAGGTCAAGCTGTTGCGCGTGCTCGAAGAAGGAACGTTCATGCGCATCGGCTCCGATCGCGAAATCGAAGTCGACGTGCGCATCATCGCCGCCACCAATCGCGTGCCGGAAGAGGCGGTGGCGGAAGGCAAGCTGCGCGAGGATCTGCTATACCGGCTGCAGGTTTTCCCGCTGCACCTGCCGCCGCTGCGGGAACGCGACGCGGATGTGAAACTCATTGCGGAAGAATTCCTCAAGGACCTCAACCAGAAAGAGGGGACCGGCAAGGCTTTCGCCGCCGATGCCCATGCGCTGCTCGCGGATTGGCATTGGCCCGGCAATGTGCGGGAATTACGCAACGTCGTGCAACGCGCCTACATCATGGCCGACGATTCGATCAATGCCGGCTGCCTGCCGCTGGAAACCGGAAAGACCCGCCAGGCAGCCAGCGGCGGACCTTTCCTGCAGATACGCGTCGGCAGCACCGTCGCCGAAGTTGAACGCATCCTGACGCTGGCCACGTTGCAGCAATGCGGCGGCGTCAAGGAAAAAGCCGCGCAGACGCTCGGCGTGAGCCTCAAGACTCTCTACAACCGCCTGCGCGAATACGATTCGCGCGGCGACGCGTCACCCGCCGATCCGGACTGACGGCCCGGCGGGAAAGCAAGGATTACATTCGCGCCCGTCAAGTCCGCCGGCGCGAACGCGTTTCGAAGCAGTACTGTGCTCCGTGGTTGTTCGTCGCCATCCACGATGCGGCGGCACGGCTGTTTGGATGGAAGCAGGCGTCGTCGATGGAAACGGGTATGCCGAGATGCCATATCCGCTGCGAGACCACCGAGTGGAATCGATCGTCGCCTGCCGGCAATAAAATCTCGCTCATGAAGAATGCGCATGCTGTTTACGAAGCGAGTCCTGAGCTTTGTGGAACCGGGCGCAAATGCGCCGGGCCGTCCCGAAGAACCCATCCGCTCCGAGCTGTTCAGCCCGGAGCGGATGGAAAGCCATGCGGAAAGCCTGGCCGCGGCACAACGCATCGTCGTCGACGGTTCCGCCGGGTATCAGCCGATCGATGCGCGCTCGCGCGACAACGGCCGCGTGCTGCTCGACTGCTACCAGACCGTTGCCACGGCCGCGCGCGAGAAAAAAACCATCACGCCGGCCGCGGAATGGCTGCTCGATAATTTTCACGTCGTCGAAGACCAGTTGCGCGAACTCGAGCGCGGCGTGACGTCGCGCTATTGCCGCAGCCTGCCCGCACTCGTCGAGGGTCCGCTGGCCGGCTATCCGCGCGCCTACGGCGTGGCGTGGGCCTTCGTCGCGCATACCGACAGCCGTTTCGAAGCGGCGCTGTTGCGCCGCTTCCTGCTCGCCTATCAGCACGTCGAGACGCTGAACATGCGTGAAGCCTGGGCGGTGCCGCTCATGCTGGGTTGCGTGCTGATCGAGAACCTGCGCCGCCTCGGCGAGCGCATGGCCGTTTCCCAGGACGGTCGCCGCGACGCCGACGCTTTCGCCGACGAATTGCTGGCGCTGGGCAGCCAATCGGCGGGCAACCAGCCGGCGCAGGCCACAGACAGCGCGTTGCGCGCGCTGTCGGACCGGCGGCTCACGCGCGCGTTCGCCGTCCAGCTCATCCAGCGGCTGCGCTATCAGGACATTTCGCTGCAGCGGCTCAACGAGAAGCTGGCGGCGCTGGGCATGGATGCGGATGCCCTCGTCCAGACCGAGCACACCAGCCAGTCCGCCGCCAATCTGACGGTGCGCAACATCATCACCAGCATGCGCGCCATGGCGGCTTTCGACTGGCCGAACTGGTTCGAGGAAGTCAGCGCGGTCGACGCCTGCCTGCGCCGCAGTCCGGCCTTCGGCGGAATGGACTTCGCCACGCGCGACCGCTACCGGCATGCGCTGGAGGAACTCGCGCTCGGCTCGAAGCATTCCGAACTGGACATCGCGCACGCAGTGATTGCAAAGAGCGCGCAAACCGATGCGCAAGTCCCGGTCGGGAATAGCGCGGAGCGTTTGTCCGATCCCGGCTACTACCTCATCTCGACCGGCCGCCGGCAATTCGAGCGCGAAATCGGCTATCGTCCCAGCCTGCGCCAGCACGTCCTGCGCACCCAGGTCGCCCACGCCCCCACGGCGTATTTTGGCGCAGTCGCACTCGTTGCCCTGGCCCTCCTCGTATTCCCGTTGCTGCTGAGCGTCGATTCCGGCGTCGGCATGGCGGGCCTGGCGCTGCTCGCGCTGCTCGGATTCTTTCCCGCCTACGACATCGCGGTGGTGCTCGTCAACAAGCTGATCACCTCGGTGATCGGCCCGCGGCATCTGCCGCGGCTGCAACTGGAGCAAGGCGTGCCGGATTCGCTGCGCACGTTCGTCGTGGTGCCGACCATGCTCACGTCGGAAACGGCGATCGCGGAGCAGATCGGGCATCTCGAAGCGCATTACCTGTCGAATTCCGGCGGCGAAGTCTGCTTCGGCATGCTGTCCGACTGGACCGATGCGGATACCGCCAGCCGCGCCGACGATGCGAGGTTGCTCGACGCGGCGGCGGCGGGCATCGCCGCGTTGAATGCCCGTTACGGCAAGCTGCCTGGCGGAGCCCGGCGCTTTCATCTGTTCCATCGCAACCGCCGGTGGAACGAGTCGCAGCAAAAATGGATGGGTTGGGAACGCAAGCGCGGCAAGCTGCACGAGTTCAACCGCCTGCTGCGCGGCGATCGGGCCACGTCATTCCTGCCGGCCGAGGGCGTCCCGCAAGGCGTGCGCTACGTCATCACGCTGGACGCCGATACCAGGCTGCCCATCGATACGGTGCGGCGCCTGGTCGGCACGGCGGCGCATCCGCTGAACCGGCCGCGCCACGATGCACAGGCGCAACGCGTGGTGGAAGGCTATGGCATATTCCAGCCGCGCATCACGCCGACCCTGCCCACGACCCGCGAGAGTTCGGTCTTCCAGCGCATATTTGCCGGGGCATCCGGACTCGATCCCTATGCGGGCGCAGTCTCCGACGTTTATCAGGACCTGTTCGGCGAAGGCAATTTCACCGGCAAGGGCATCTACGATGTCGACGCTCTCGAAAACGCGCTCGCCGGCCGCGTGCCGGAGAACGTAATCCTCAGCCACGACCTGTTTGAAGGCGTGTTCGCGCGTTGCGGCCTGATCAGCGACATCGACCTGTTCGAGGATTTTCCGTCGCACATAGAAGTTGCCGCCGCGCGCCTGCACCGCTGGACGCGCGGCGACTGGCAACTGCTGCCGTGGATCTTCGGCCGGCACCGGCGCTCGGTTCCGCAACTGGGCCGCTGGAAGATGGCCGACAACCTGCGCCGCTCGCTGTCCGCGCCCGCCGCGCTGTTCACGTTGATCGCAAGCTGGTCGATTCCGTTCGCTCCGCGCGGCGCATGGCTGGGTTTCATCCTGCTGTCGCTCGCGTTCCCCGCGTTGCTGGCTATCTTTTCCGGGCTGGTGCCGCGCAACCACGGTGTTTCCAGGAAGCATCATTTCCGGGCCATAGCGGACGATTTGCTGGTGGGTGCCGGCCATGCAGTCGTGGCCCTGACGCTGCTGGCGCACAACGCCTATCTGGGCCTGGATGCCATCGTGCGCTCGTGGTTCCGCATGGTGTTCAGCAAGCGCCATCTGCTCGAATGGGTGACCGCGGCACAGTCCAAACGCGCGGCGGGTTTCGCCTTCGCCAGTTTCCTGTGGCCGATGCGGGGCGCCACCATAGTCGCCATCGCCGCCACGGCCGTCGTGTTGTGGCTCAATCGCGCCGGCATGGCGTTTGCCGCGCCGTTCATCGTATTGTGGTGGGGCTCGCCGATCGTCGCGCGCATCATCAGCCTGCCGCCGAGCAAACCGGCCAGCGAGCCGCTTTCGCAGGACGACGTGCCGCGGTTGCGGCCGGCCGCGCGCTGCATCTGGCATTTCTTCGAGACCTTCGTCGGCGCGCAGGACCACTGGCTGCCGCCCGACAATTTCCAGGAGACGCCGCAGCCGGTCGTTGCGCACCGCAGCTCGCCGACCAATTTCGGGCTCTACCTGTTGTCGGTCCTCGCCGCGCGCGATTTCGGCTGGCTCGGCGCGACCGACATGATCGAGCGGCTGGAAGCGACGCTGAAAACGCTGCAGGAACTGCCGCGTCATCGGGGCCACTTCTACAACTGGTACGACACAGCCGGTTTGCGTCCGCTGGAGCCGCTCTACGTTTCGACGGTGGACAGCGGCAATCTCGCGGGGACCCTGCTGGTGCTGGCGCAGGCGTGCAGCGAAGCCGCCGCGCAGCCGCTGTTCCGTTCCACCGACCTGGCGGGAATCGGCGACTCCGTATTGCTGCTGCGGGAGGCGTTGCAACATGTGTCAGACGACAGGCGCACGCAAACGGTCAACCTGCAGCAGTTGCAAGAAACGCTGGCCCAGCTCGAAGAACTGCTCGCCGACGAACCCCTTGCGCCGTTGCCCTGGGTGACGCGCTGGCGCCGCCTGGAGGCACAGGCGGCAACACTGCTCGACATTGCGCGCACGCTGGAGCAGGAGCGCGGCACCGCGGAGTTCCGCGAAATCCTGTCGTGGTCGAGCACGATTCATGCGGACGTCGCCAGCCACGTGCGCGACCTCGCGATTTCCACCGCGGATGCCGGCTCGATGAGAGATCGCCTGCGTGCGATCGAAACGTCCGCACGCGGACTGTTCGAGGCGATGGATTTCAGTTTCCTGTTCGATGCCGAACGCCGCCTGTTCTCGATCGGTCTGCGGGTCGCCGACGGAGTGCTGGACCAGGGTTACTACGACCTGCTGGCGTCGGAAGCGCGGCTGACGAGCTTCGTGGCCATCGCCAAAGGCGACGTGCCGGTCACGCACTGGTTCCACCTCGGGCGCGCGTTGGCGCCGGTCGGAGAGGGCGCGGTGCTGTTGTCCTGGTCGGGGTCGATGTTCGAATACCTGATGCCTTCGCTGGTCATGTATACGCCGCGCAGCAGCCTGCTCGACCAGACCTGCCGGCTCGCGATCGAGCGCCAGATCGAATACGGCGCGGAACGCGGCGTGCCCTGGGGTATTTCCGAATCGGCGTTCAACGTGCGCGACAGCGCCTACACCTACCAGTACTCCGCGTTCGGCGTCCCCGGTCTGGGCTTGAAGCGCGGACTCGAGGAGGAACTGGTCGTCGCACCTTACGCAACCGCGCTCGCTGCGATGTACAACCCGCACGCGGCAGCCGTGAATCTGCAGGCGATCGAGGCGCTGGGCGGGCGCGGAGATTTCGGTTACTACGAGGCCATCGACTTTTCCCGCTCGCGCCTGGCCGAAGACGGCGGGCCGGCCGCCGTCAAGGCCTACTTTGCCCATCATCAGGGCATGTCCCTGGTGGCGCTGGACAATGTCCTGAACGGCGGCATCATGCGCCATCGCTTTCACCGCGAACCGATCGTGCGCGCCGCCGAACTGCTGTTGCAGGAACGCACCCCCCGCGAAGTGCCGGCGCGCGGTGCGCGCATCGAAAGCGTGCGCGCCACGAAAGTAAGCGAAACGGTCGGGCACATCTCGCGCCGCTTCCATTCGGTACAGCATCCCATTCCATCCAGCCACCTGTTGTCCAATGGCCTCTACGCGCTGATGGTCACGTCGGCGGGGTCGGGGTACAGCCACTGGCGCGAATGTGCCGTCACGCGATGGCGTGAGGATGTCACTTGCGATGCCTGGGGCAGTTATCTGTTCCTGCGCGATGTCGCGAGCGGAAATGTGTGGTCCGCCACGCACCAGCCCACCAATGTCGAGCCGGATCGCTACGAAGCGCTTTTTCTGGAGGATCGCGCGCGCATCACACGCACCGATGGCGCACTGTCCACTGCGCTGGAGATCCTCGTCTCCCCCGAAGACAACGCCGAAATCCGCCATTTGTCGATCACCAACGACGGACCGCGCGAGCGCGAAATCGAAATCACCTCCTATGCGGAGATCGTGCTGGCGCCGCAAGCCGCCGACGTCGCGCATCCGGCGTTTTCCAATCTGTTCGTCAAGACCGAATATCTGCCCGAGGAGCGGGCCTTGCTGGCGGTGCGCCGGCCGCGCAAGTCGGCGGACCCCCATTTGTGGGCCGCGCACGTGATCGGCTCCGACTCGATCGCGGCGGTGGAATACGAAACCGACCGGGCGCGCTTCCTCGGACGCGGCCGCACCATCCACAATCCGGTGGCGGTGATGGACGGACGCCCGCTTTCCAATACCGTGGGCCCGGTGATCGACCCGGTCTTCAGCCTGCGCATCCGCGTGCGCATCGCATCCGGTGCCACCGTGCGCGCGTCGTTCTCGACCATGGTGGCCTCCTCGCGCGAGGACATCGTCGGGCTTGCCGACAAATACCGCGATCCCGCCACTTTCGCGCGCACCTCGACGCTGGCATGGACCCAGGCGCAGGTGCGCCTGCATCACCTGGGCATCAGTTCCGACGAAGCGCAGCTGTTCCAGTATCTCGCCAATCGCATCCTGTTCAGCGATCCGCACATGCGTCCGGCCGCGGATATCCTGAAACGCAATACGCTCAGCGCAAAGGCGTTGTGGCGCCATGGCATTTCCGGCGATCGCCCGATCGCGCTGTTGCGCATCGAGGATCCGGAGGACCGTGCGATTGTCTGGCAACTGCTGCGCGCTCATGAATACTGGCGCAGCAAGCGGCTGCCCGTGGACCTGGTCATCCTCAACGACCGGAAGGCCTCCTACATCCAGGACTTGCAGGATTTTCTCGAAAACATGGTGCGCGGAAGTCGCGCGGCGCCGGCCGAGGAGGCCGGGCAGGGCGGCATTTTCGTCGTCCGCGCCGACCTGCTTACGGCGGAAGAGGGCGCGCTGCTGCAGTGTGTGGCGCGCGTAACCCTGAATGCGAAGCAGGGAACGCTGGTCGAGCAGGTCACCCGCATGCGGCGGGTGCGGCCCGCGGATACGCGCCGGACCGCAGCCGCTTCGCCGCGCAGCGAAGCCGACATCGCGATTCCCGTGCCGCAACTCGAGTTCTTCAACGGCCTGGGCGGATTTGCCGAAGGCGGCCGCGAATACGTCATTGTGCTCGGCGCGGGCCAGCGCACGCCGGCACCCTGGATCAACGTCATTGCAAACCCGCAGCTCGGCTTTCTGGTTTCCGAGTCGGGTTCGGGCTATACCTGGTCGCTGAACAGCCGCGAGAACCAGCTCACCCCGTGGTCGAACGATCCGGTCGGCGATCCGCCGGGCGAGGTGTTGTACCTGCGCGACGACGACACCGGCGAGTTATGGTCGCCGACCGCTGCGCCGATACGCATCGAGTCCGCGCGCTATGTCACGCATCATGGCCAGGGTTACAGCCGCTTCGAACACGCCTCGCACGGTATCGCCTGCGATCTCGTGCAATTCGTGCCTTGGGGGGATGCCGTCAAGATCTCCTGCCTTACCCTGGAGAACCGCTCATCGCGATCGCGGCGCATCTCGGTGACGGCGTATCTGGAGTGGGTGCTCGGCTCAACGCGCGCGGCAAATGCACCGTTCGTCGTGACCGCGATCGATGCGGCGACCGGCGCCTTGTTCGCCCACAATGCGTGGAACAACGAGTTCGGCGCACGAGTCGCGTTTGCCGACCTCGCCGGCGCGCAAAGTTCGTGGACCGGCGACCGCACGGAATTCATCGGGCGCAACGGCAACCTGGCCAGCCCGGCCGCGCTCGCGCAGGATACGGACCTGACCAGACGCGTCGGAGCGGGCCTGGACCCCTGCGGCGTCCTGCAGACCACCATCGAACTCGCGCCCGGCCAGAGCCGGCGCATCACCTTGTTGCTCGGTCAGGCGGCGGACTGGGAGTCTGCGCGCGAACTGGTCGCACGCTATCGTTCCCTGGACCCGATGTCCGTGCTCGACGAAGTAAAGCGCAAATGGGATGAACTCCTCGGCACGCTGCAGGTACGCACGCCGGATCGCGCCATGGACCTGATGTTCAATCGCTGGCTGCTCTATCAGACGCTGGCGTGCCGCATGTGGGCGCGTTCGGCGTTCTATCAGGCGGGAGGCGCCTTCGGCTTTCGCGATCAACTGCAGGATAGCATGGCGCTGGCATTGGCACGGCCGGACCTTTCGCGCGAGCAACTGGTCCGCGCGTCCGCGCGGCAGTTCCTGCAAGGCGACGTACAGCACTGGTGGCATCCCCCCACCGGCCGAGGTGTGCGCACGCACTGCTCGGACGATCTGGTGTGGCTGCCGTACGCCGCCGCGCATTACGTCTCGGTGACGGGAGACCTGGCCGTACTCGATGAGACTTCGGCTTTCCTCGAAGGTCCCCCGCTCGCGAACGGGCAGGAGGATGCGTATTTCGAGCCCACGGCTTCGGACCAGCATGGTTCTCTATTCGAACATTGCGCACGGGCGCTGGACCACAGCCTCACCGTGGGCATCCACGGCCTGCCGTTGATCGGATCCTGCGACTGGAACGACGGCATGAATCGCGTCGGCCACGAGGGGCGCGGCGAGAGCGTTTGGCTGGCGTGGTTTCTTTACACAGCACTGACCCGCTTCGCCCCGCTGGCCGAGCGGCGCGGCGAAACCGCGCGGGCGCAGCTCTGGCAGCAGCACGCCGCATCGCTCAAGCTTGCGGTCGAACGGGAAGCTTGGGATGGCGCGTGGTACCGGCGCGCGTATTTCGACGACGGCACGCCGCTCGGAACATCGTCCGCGTCCGAATGCCGCATCGATTCGATCGCGCAAAGCTGGGGGGCGATTTCCGGCGCGGCGGATCCGGAACGCGCACAGCGCGCCATGCAATCCGTCGACGAGTATCTGGTTCGTCGTGGCGATGAAATCGTGTTGCTGTTTACGCCGCCGTTCGATCGCACGGCGCTCGACCCGGGCTATATCAAGGGTTACCTGCCGGGCCTGCGTGAAAACGGCGGCCAGTACACTCACGCGGCGGTGTGGTGCGCCGTCGCATGGGCGGCGCTGGGCGACGGCGACAGGGCGGGCGAACTGCTGGACATGCTCAATCCGGTCAATCATGCGTCCACTCGTGCCGGCGTGCATGCGTACAAGGTCGAACCGTACGTGATAGCCGCGGATATCTACGGTGAAGCGCCGCAGGTCAGGCGCGGCGGATGGACCTGGTATACCGGCGCGGCCGGCTGGATGTACCGGGCCGGCACGGAATGGCTGCTGGGAATCCGCAAGGCGGGCCAGATGCTGACGATCGACCCCTGCATTCCACGCCACTGGCCCGGCTTCGAGGCCAGCTACCGCTTCGGCAAAACGCAGTACGAAATCAAAGTCGAGAATCCAGGCGCAGTGATGCGCGGCGTCACGCGCATCGAGCTGGATGGGAAAACACTAACGGGTGTTTCGATTCCGCTTGTCGACGATGGCGCTGGGCATCAGGTAAATGTGACGCTGGGCCAAAAGACGCCTTAAAAAGGCTTTAGTCTTATCTCAAGAGAGGCGCACCACGAAGGCACGAAGAACACGAAGGAACACGAAGAAAACCGAAGAAGTAAGAACGGAAGAGTCTTGAAGTCGGTTCGCGAATTGGATTTTCGCAATTTCGATCGCCCATAGTTCAGTACTGCAGCCACACTCAGTGTTCCCTCATTCCTGCTTTTCTTCGTGCCACTTCGTGTCCTTCGTGCCTTCGTGGTGAGATTGAAGCTGTAGCAACTAATCAGCGCGATCGCGCATCGACTTCTCGCCGGCCTGGCTGGCGCAGTGGGCGCAGCAATAGAACTTGCCGTCCGACTCCATGCCGTGGCCGAGGATGCGGCACCCGCAGTGTCCGCACTCGGGTGCGAGCCGCTGGATGGCGCACTCGAAACTATCGAAGGTGTGCGCCCGGCCACCGGTAATCACATCGAAGGTCTTGTCATACTCGTTACCGCATTGCTCGCACTTTCCCATGGTCGTCTCCGCTGGTGGACCGGTTTGTCTCGTATGACTTCGACATCGGCAATGTAAAAGGCGTTCTTGGGCCCTGCACCTGAACGCGATTCGTACGCGTAACCGTTACAAGCCGGTGTGTAAGTCTTACCCGCCGGCACCGGTGCCGGCGCACGACATTGCGTTCGCCTGGCGCCGGAAACCACCGTAGGTCATTGGCGCAAAACGCGAGTGTGCCGCGTGCTGCGCAAGTCCAGTCGATGGGCATGTCCCTTGCGAAAGCATTGCGCAGGAGACCGGAACCATTCCGGCCACCGGGCGACGCCGGCCTTGCCGGCCGCTCAATATTCTCTCGAATAGGGAAGACAATCCGAAGGAGACGAAACCATGAAACTGTCGCACAACATTACCTGGATCGCGGCCGCCGTCCTTGCAACCGCGCTGGCTGCCGGATGCGATCGGAACAAGACCCCCGGCGAAACCGCCGGTCAGAAGCTCGACCGCACGACGGAGCGCGCCGGTGAAAAGATGGATCAGGCCGCCGCCGACGTCAAACAGAAGGCCGGGCAGGCAGGAGACAAGATCGAAGACGCCGCCATTACGGCCAAGGTCAAGACGGCATTGATCAGCGAGCCCGGGCTCAAGGCCCTGCAGATCGACGTCGACACAGCCAACGGCGTGGTCACGCTGAACGGGGCGGTCGATACGCCGCAAAATCTGGATCGTGCGACGCAGGTAGCACAGGCGGTCCAGGGCGTGAAATCGGTGGACAATCGCCTGAACGTCAAAGCCAAGGCCTGATAGCGAATGAAACGGGCCGGTGCGCGCGCAATGCACGTGCCGGCATTTGCGCAAACTGCAAGCGATCGTTACACGATGAACGGAGTGAAAACGATGTTTAAGAGACTGTTGGCACTGCTTCTACTGGCGGGTTTCGTGGCCGGATGCAACACCATGGAGGGCGCGGGCAAGGACATCCAGCGCGGCGGCGAAAAGCTCCAGGATTCCGCGGAAAAGAATAAGAAGTGACCGCGAGAGACACCGGCCCAGCGCATAACCCGTCAGTGTCTCTCTCCAGATTTTTTTTACGATTGCGCCGGCACGTGCGACGCAATCTTTCCCGCGCCGGCGCGTTTGCGTTGCTGGGCGTCGTGCTTGCGAGTTGCGCTACGCTGCCGGAAGTCTCGCGCAAACCGCGCAATCCGCAGGCAGTCCGGTTCGAAGACGCCAAGGGGCCGTTGTCGAGCGCGCAAAGCGCCGCCATCATCGAGCGGCTCAAGAACAGTTCCGGCGAAACCAGCATTCTCGATCGCCACGTCGCGGTCGAACAGTATTTCGTGGACAGCCCGCTCGTCGTCGGCAACCACGTCACGCTCCTCAAGGACGGCCCGGCAACCTATCGCGCCATGTTTGCCGCAATCGGCAAGGCCAGGAACCATATCAACCTGGAAACCTACATTATCGAGGACGACGAGGTCGGGCAAAAATTTTCCGATCTGCTCATCGAAAAACAGGGGCAAGGCGTCCAGGTAAGCATCCTCTACGACAGCGTGGGTTCGATGAATACGCCGGTCGCGTTCTTCGAGCACCTCAGGGAAAGCGGCATCCGTACCCTCGAATTCAATCCGATAAATCCGCTGGCGGGCAAGAACAAGAGCTGGATCGATCACCGCGACCATCGCAAGTTGCTGATCGTCGACGGGCGCGTGGCCTTCCTCGGTGGAATCAACATCAGCAACGTGTATTCCGGAGGTTCGGCGCGCAGGTCGAGGCCGGCCGCAACCGTAAAAGGCAAGAAGGCGATACCGTGGCGCGATACGCATGTGCAGATCGAGGGTCCGGTCGTCACCGAATATCAGAAACTCTTCCTCGATACCTGGCAAAAGCAGAAGGCCGAAGCGTTGAGCGGTGGCCAGTATTTCCCGGAACTGGGCAGGGCCGGCAAGGATATCGTCCGGGCGGTCGGCAGCGACGCCGACGCAGACTACAGCCAGATCTACGTGACGCTGGTTTCGGCCATCAACACCGCGGCCACCTCGATCTACCTTACCAACGCCTACTTTGTTCCCGATCCGCAGTTGCTCACCTCCCTGAAGGATGCGGCACGGCGCGGCGTGGATGTGAGGATCATCCTGCCCGGCCAGACCGATTTCTGGGCGGTATTCCACGCCGGGCGCTCGCACTATTCGGAATTGCTGGGTGCGGGAGTCAAGATCTATGAGCGGCAGGGTGCGCTGCTGCACTCGAAGACCGCGCTCATCGATGGTGTCTGGTCGTGCATCGGTTCCACCAATCTGGATTGGCGCAGTTTCGTGCACAACAACGAGGTCGATGCGGTCGTGCTCGGCGACAGCTTCGCGCAGCAACTGCGCGCCATGTTCGACGACGACCTGAACGAATCGAAAGCCATCGACCTGAAGCAGTGGCAGCAACGCTCGATGCTGTTGCGCATGAAGGAATGGTCCGCGCGCTTGTGGGAATACTGGCTGTGAGCCGCGTGGTCCGGTACGGCATCAACCATGAAATTTTTTCCGGCCAGCGTGTAGTTATTACCGCCATGTCACGACGCGAAAAACGTAAACGGATGATTTCTATCCGCAAAATTCATTGGCACAGGGGTTGCAGCAGTCCTGGTCGCGGGAACCGCATCCGGCAGCGCATCCAGCTGCAAGCGCGTGTCATCAGTTAACGCAGAAGAGGAGCAGCCATGAACTGGGATCGTATCGAAGGAAACTGGAAACAATTTTCGGGCAAGGTCAAAGAGAAATGGGGCAAGTTGACCGACGACCAGCTGGACAAGATCGCCGGCCGCCGCGAACAGCTCGCCGGCAAGATCCAGGAATCCTATGGCATCAGCCGCGACGAAGCGGAGCGCCAGGTGAAGGATTGGGAGTCGAGGCTCTGATCACCCCGCCCGGCTGAAAGAACTTCAATAAATTTACAACAGGACCAGGAGAAGACCATGCACACACACGACACCCCCCGGCGATACTCGACCGGTACCGTCTGGCTCGATCGCCTGCTGATCGCGGGTGCCGCGATCATCATCGGCCTGACGCTGAGCACGACGGCCCCTGCGGATCAAGTGTCGCGCGAAAACAAGCGCGCCGCCGACCTGAAATACGACCAGACCGTGCGCCAGGCCAAGGCCGACTACAAGGCGGCCCGTGCCAAGTGCAACAATCTGGACGGCAACGACAAGGACGTCTGCGTGAAGGAAGCCAAGGCGGCTGAAGAGAGCAAGATTTCCGAAGCGAAGGCCGCAAAGAAAAACGCCGGCGCCAATGCAGAGGCGAATTCCGACAAGCGCGAAGCCGAATTCAAGGTGGCCAGGGAAAAGTGTGAATCGATGAGCGGCAACTCCAGGGACATCTGCGAGAAGGAAGCCGAAGCCAGGTATCGCCAGTAACCCAGGTATCGCCAGTAACGCTTAACGGGCCGGGGGCGGGCACCTCCGCGCGAGGTGACGCTCTCCGGTTCCCGCGATTGAAGCCGCGGACCGCTTCTTCCGTTCGCGGCAGTAGAAACCCCCGTTGGCCCCCGATTCGCAATGATTGGGGGCTTTTTTTGTGTGAACGGTGAACGGTAAACGGTGAGCGGTGAACGGTGAGCGGTGAACAGGCCGGCGCTTAATGATTAGCGCTAAGGATTTATTTCGTCTTTCACCGTTCACCGTTCACTGTTTACTGTTTACTGTTCACCGTTTCCCTGTTCACCGTTCACCGTTCACCGCTTACTCGCCCCATTGGCGCGCAAGATTGCGGTCGCGAGTTCTTCGAGATTGACCGGCTTGGCGACGAATTCCTGGTAACCGGCCGCAATGGCAGCCTGGTGATCCTGCTCGCGCGCGTAACCGGTGAGCGCCACGGCCGGCGTGTTGCCGCCGTCCGACGCGCTTAACGCGCGCACCTTGCGCAACAGGTCATAGCCGTCCTCCTCAGGCAGGCCGATGTCGGAGACGAGAACGTGCGGGCGGAAGACCCGCAGTTTTTCCAGGGCTTCCGGCGCGGAAGCCGCGGAGGCGATTTCGGCCCCGGCGCGTTCCAGCGCCTCCTGCAGCATCTCGCGCGTGTTCGGATCGTCGTCCACCGACAGAATCCGCAATCCGGTCAACCTGGGCTTGGGCCTCGCGCGCGGCGCAATACCGGCGTCCGGCGCGCGCGGTTGCGCCGCCGCCGGTTGCACCGGGCTGCCTTCATGCAGCGAGCGGATCGGAAGGTGGACGGCAAAGCGCGATCCCTGGCCTTCCCCCCTGCTCTCGGCCACCACGGTGCCGCCGTGCAATTCGGCGAGGTGGCGTACGATCGCAAGGCCCAGTCCCAATCCGCCGTGTCTGCGCTTGATGCTCGCGTCAGCCTGGCGGAAGCGGTCGAAAACATAAGGCAGGAATTCGCCGCTGATGCCTTCGCCGTCGTCGGTCACGCTGATTTCGATGTGCGAGTCGGCCCGCGACAGGCCAAGCGTGATATGGCCGCCATGCGGCGTGAACTTCACTGCATTCGATAGCAGGTTCCAGACGATCTGCTGCAGCCTGGCGGGGTCGCCGGACAGGATACCGGCTTCCGGATCGATCAGGGTTTCGAACGTGATGTCGCGAGCCGCGATCGCCGGGCGCAGCGATTCGACGGTGGAGTCGACGAGCGGAACCAGGTTGACCGGCTGGATGTCGAGCCGCAGGCGGCCCGAGCCGATGTCGGCGACGTTGAGCAGGTCGTTGATGAGTTTGGCCTGCGCATTGGCGCTCGCGTCGATCTGCGCCAGCGCGCGCTGCACGGTTTGCCGATCCGCGTCGCCATGCTGCAGGGTCTGCGTCCAGCCCAGAATCGCGTTGAGGGGTGTGCGCAATTCGTGAGACAGGGTCGCCAGGAAATCGTCTTTGGCCCGGTTGGCGGCTTCCGCCTGCGTGCGCAACGCATGTTCCCGCTGCAGCAACTGGACGCGCTCCTGCTCGGTCTGTTTGCGCTCGTCGATATCGATGAATACCCCCAGCCACTTGTCTATGCGGCCATTGGCATCGTGTACCGGCACGCCGCGCGCCAGATGCCAGCGGTACTGGCCATCGGACGAGCGGCGCATGCGCAGTTCGGATTCATAGACCGACTCCGATGCGCGCGAGCGCGCCCAGCTCTCCACGAATTTCTCGCGGTCGTCGGGATGCACCTGCTCCATCCAGCCGCCGTGCGCGCTGCGTTCCAGCGTCATTCCGCTGTATTCGACCCAGTACTGGTTGATGAACAGCGGCGTGCCGTCGCGGCCGATGATCCAGACGCCCTGGGGGGAAATTTCCACCAGCGACCGATAGCGCTCCTCGCTGTCGCGCAACGCGTCCTCGGCGCGCTTGCGGTCGGTGATGTCCCTGACGTTGCACTGCATGACCCGCCTGCGGCCCGACATGTAGGCATTGCAGGTGAACTCCACGGCATGGCGCTGGCCGGACGGGGTGACGATCGGCAGATGATCGTATCGGTGATAGTTTTTTTCCCGCAGTTCCGCAAAGGCCTCGCGGCCGCGCGTCTCGTCGTGGAACAGTCCCATGTCCCACAGGGATCTGGTCAGCAACTCATCGCGCGACTGGCCGAGCAACTCGGCCATGTACGGATTGACGTCCGTCACCCGGCCGGAGTCCGCGTCGAACAGGAATACGCCGTCCGGCGACGCCTCGAACAGCCTGCGGTAGCGCACTTCGGATGCATTCAGCGCGGCACCGGCGCGCCGCTGGACGAGGTTGATGCCGGCCAGCAGAAAACTGAGCAGCACCCCGATCCGCGCCACGTTCGGCACAATGCTGCGCTTCGATGCCTGGTCGAACTCAGGCCGGGTGTTGAAGACCATGCCCCACCACCTGCCGGGAAGTTCCGCGACCGTCGAAGTCGAGAAGCGCGGCCGGTAATCGGTGTCCCAGGCCGGCAGCCCCACGTCCGAGCGATAGATCAACGCATTCGGCGAAGTTTGCGTGCCGTCGTAGACCTGGAGGTCGACTTCGTGGCCTGCATCCCCGGCATGCACGGCCGCAAACATTTCATCGATCTGCACCGAGGCGTGAATGAAGCCGCGCAGCGCTTCGCGGCGCGCCGCGAGGGTGGCGGGCACGCCGCGGCCGCTGTAGACCGGCAGAAAGATATGGAAGCCGGTGCGTTTCTTCGACCAGAATTCCCGGATCACCGTCACCTTGCCTGAAATCGCCGCCCTGCCGCTGTCGCGCGCGCGTTCCATCGCAACGAGGCTCTTCGGGTCGGTGAACATCTCGTTGCCTGCGACGATCTGGCGTCGCCACTCTCGCGGTTCGACATAGACGAACTGGAAGTTTCCGGGCGTCCCGTCGTCGAGGACGAGCGGCGGGATGTTTCTCGGAGAGCGGGGCGAAGCGGGGGATTTCCACCGCAAGACCTCTTTGCGTATCCAGCCCACTCCCAGAATGCCGGGATAGCGGATCTGCGAAGATTGCATGGAAGAGGTCTGCGAACCGGGCAACTGCTTTTTCAGGTTGAGCCGGGCCGCGTAAGCACGAAACTGCGCGGGACTCGGCTCGCGATCTTCCGCAAACGGAGCCGCTCCGTCGCGCAGCAGAACCAGATAGGCATCCATCTGCTCTTTCAGGGACCGCTGGCTGGCGGCTACATAGCTGTCGAACCGGATCGCGTCTTCCGCATCCGCCATGCGCTGCAATTGCCAGACGACTGCGGTGGTGGCGGCCAGCGCGATCAGCAGGACCAGGAACGGTCCCCACAGATACTGCCTGGAATCCGGTTGCATCGGGCGTCGAAAAAATTTCATCGGGCGTCGAAAAAAATAATCGCTGGGTCAGTTCGCAAACGGTCTCGCCAGCCGATTCAGTAGACCTCCGGGCCGAAATATAGTGCGCACCGCCATCAATGGTAGTCGATTCCCTCGCCGCCTCATCGTGGTCACGCGACGGCCGCGCCATTCAGGTAAGGCTTACAAAGCGCCGTTGTAATCCTTACCGCTGACGGCGGCCCGCCTCCGGAAACAAACCATAGAGTGCTGAATCAACGTCGAATTTATTCTGCCGGCGCAATGGCATGGAAGCTGCTGAATAGATGGGCGTCTGCTGAAGAAACGATTCGACCCGCACGTCATATCCGTTCTCCAGCAGCAGTAGACGAAAGGGAGGGTTCATGACACGGATGATGATGATGTGGTTGTTCGGCGTTCCGTTGTCCGTAATGTTGTTGTTCATGGTCTTCGGGATTCTTTGAGGGTTGGAAATGCGCGATGCCCGTTGTCGCGTGAGCCAAGGAGAGTGAAATGACATTGGGAACGCTGTTACTTATCGTCGTGATCCTGTTGCTGATCGGTGCTATTCCGACCTGGCCCCACAGTAGAAGCTGGGGTTATGCGCCGAGTGGCGTTCTGGGCGTCGTCGTTCTGGTTGTCGTCCTGCTGGTGGTGATGGGGCGCATATAGCCTGAGCACCGCGGACCCGGGATCCGATGAGCTTTCAAATTCGCTGTTCATTATTCAACTGGAGGTAACTCATGCAAGCAGTCAAACGTGTTTTTCAGATCTTGTTTTCCGCCGTTCTGCTGTCGGTCGTCCTGGGTTGCGCAGGCACGGCAAACAAAGAAAGCACGGGAGAGTATGTCGATGATTCCTGGATCACGTCCAAGGTCAAGGCCGCATTCGTCAAGGACAAGACCCTGAAGGCGTCCGAAATCAACGTCGAGACCTTCAAGGGCACCGTGCAGTTGAGCGGCTTCGTAAAAGATCCGGGCGATGTGAGCCACGCCGCCGATGTGGCCCGCGACATCAAGGGTGTCACGTCGGTCAGGAACGATCTTCAGGTGAAATAAGCGGCGACATCGTGCCGGCTGGGCCGGAGCGCCCGCCTCGAAGCGCGGGTTGCTCCGGATCGACAGGGAAAGGGGAAAAACGTGAAAACAAAAGTATTCACCAGCATCATGTTATCGAGTTTGTTCTACACCACCTTGTTGTCGACGACGTTCGTCCTGCCGCTGGTCTTGTCCGCGCGCAATGACGCCGGCGCGGCCGTTGCGGTCGATACCGTCCAGGTGTGGGTGCGTTCCACTGACGCCTGCCCTCCGGGGGACGAGGGTCTGCTGGATACGCAGACAAAGGTGCAGATGCATCGCGATCTGCGCTCGCCGCAGAGCAGTGTTCCGGCTTCCGGGGCCGATGCCAGGCACACGCCGATGGATATATCCGGTCCGGATGCGGCGATGATCAAGCCCGGCAAGGTGCGCGCGAAGACGATCAAGGCGTAGTCGCCCTGTTCGTGCAGGAACGCAGTGTCAGCCAGTACGGCGCTGCCCGTTCACGACATGGAGAAAAAATCATGGCCACGATAATCGCGGGAATGTTCGATACGGTCGAGAAGGCAGAAGGCGCGGTGGACAAACTGTTGGACGGAGAATTCGGCAGGAAGGATATCTGCTCGTTCGCCAACAATCCGCCGGGACAGCACGCCGCCTTTCCAATCGGCGGCGACGAAAACGAGGATCCGGGTGCGCGGCACGCCGAATCCGATGCCGGCAAAGGCGCGGCAGTCGGGTTGGGAACCGGTGCCGCGATCGGTGCGGTCGCGGCGGGTCCGCCAGGCGCCGCGGTCGGCGCAGGCATCGGTGCCTCAAAGGTAAAGGCACGGAAGAGGATCCCGTGCGCCGGCCCGCCGGAATCATGGTCGCGGTCAGGATTGCGGGCGCGAAAGCCGAGCAGTCCGCCATTGCCACCCTGCACACCCAGGGCGCCAGCCACGTCGAAAGAGCGCAAGGCGAGTGGCGCGATGGCCAGTGGATCGACTTCGATCCCGTGTCCGTCCCGGATGTTCTTGATAGTCACGCGACCGCTCCCTCGGAGTTGGCGCGGCTGCTGTCCGACCGGCCCGCCGACTGGAAGAACACGTCGAACACGAAGAACACCTGAGCGGCATCCAATCCCCGGCGGCTTCGGCTGACCGAATGGCGAAGAAGCTTCGCCACGGGGAAAAGCAGAGAAAGCAGGACACTGGCATGCGGATCGTCCGGAGCGGATTCGCCTGCTCGCATTTGCAGTGGGCGTATGTGGAATGTGAAGATGGCGTGGCGATCAGCGCGCCAGTGCTGCGATGGCCCGGTCGGGGTCGGCGCAAAGCACGCATCTGACTAAAAAGAATCCGGCGCCGTTCGAGCCGACGCAGCGTGCCAGAATACCGGCAGGCGATGTTTCGGCGCGGCTAACGAGAAAGACGAAAGAAATGCGCACAGCAACAAAGGGTGGCGATCATCGCCGGAGCCTGTTCCTTGCCCTCGAGTCATTTGCCGGAACGCCGGCGATGCTGCTGGATGCAAAGGGAGAGCTGGAATACGGCAATCGGTTGGCCTGCGATCTGCTGGATTGCGCCGGCGACGATCTGCTGAAGGCCAGATGGAAGGCGATCGCACCGCTTTTCGGCTTGCCGCTACAGAAACCTTTTTCCGCAAAGCCCCAATCATGCAACGCGCAAGTCCCCTTGTCCTCCGGATCGCGCCCGCTGAGCCTGGAACTGCATGCCCTCGACGAA
>WNFL01111169.1_pt2 | contig 25840 bp, 24 predicted proteins | sample 5400361 | NCBI WGS metagenome assembly WNFL01 (sample SAMN13153351, study PRJNA577476) | soil metagenome | isolation source: 40 cm soil on Douglas fir-dominated hillslope | place: USA:California | collected 2013-09-17
AAGGATCATTGCGAGCAGGACCAGGCCCGCCGCAAAGGGTTTGCCCATCAATGCAAACCAGTGGGCAATGGCCGGGATCCACTCCATGACCGGCAGATAGAAGAGTTGCAAGTCAAGAAGCGGCGGTGCTGAAGACTGGGAGCCTGTGACGAACAGTCCCAGTTTGTATGCCAGGTAGTACAGCGGAAGAATAGTGACCGGATTGGTGTACCAGGTGACGATCGCCGCCACGGGGAGATTGACGCGGAATACGATGGCACACAGGGCGGCGGACAGCATTTGCAGCGGTCCGGGCACGAGTCCGCAGAACATGCCGACCGCCACACCGCCAGCGACCGATTTGCGGTGAAGATGCCAGAGATTGTGGTGCTGCAAGGCTGCTCCGAAGAAACGAAGGTAACGATTCTCGCGGATGCTCTGGTGACTCGGCAGGTACTTGCGGAAAAGCTTGCGCGGCATGAGTGTGACTAATTTTACTCTCGGTAGATCGTGACGAGCATCTATCTGTTTGCCCTGGTTGCGGGGGCGTGGCTGCTGCAACAGCAGGCCGTCCTGCCGGATTTGACCGGCGCCACGGCGTTGGTTCCATTGACCGTGGCATGGATCGTTCTGGCGCGCCACCGCGGCGCCGGCATCAAGGCGCTCTCGCACGCGGTTGCGATTGTCACATTCGCGGCTGCCGGATTTTTCTGGGCGGCGGCGGTGGGGTCCTGGAAACTCGCGGACGACCTTCCGGAAATCTGGGAAGGGCGCGATGTCGAGATCTCGGGTGTGATCGCGGAAATGGTGCAGCCGAACGAACGCGGTGTGCGTTTCCTGCTTGATGTGGAGCGCAGTTACACGCTGGATGCGCGAATTCCTTCCCGGCTTTCCCTGATGTGGTATGCGAGCGACAACCAATCGCCGCCTGACTTGCATGCCGGCCAGCGCTGGCGCGTGGCCGTGCGCCTGCACCGACCCCATGGAAACGCCAATCCCGCCGGCTTCGATTTCGAAGCCTGGATGCTGGAGCGCGGCATCCGCGCAGTGGGCTATGTCCGCGCCCAGCCCGCGCCGCGTCTGATCGAACCGCGGGTGTGGCGTCCGACCTACCTGCTGGAACGAACGCGGGAAGCCGCGCGCACGCATTTGTTCGAAGCGCTGGGCGACCGGCCTTACGCGGGCGTCATCGTGGCGCTTGCGATCGGTGACCAACAGGCCATTCCCCCTGATCAATGGCGGGTGTTCACGCGCACCGGCGTAAACCACCTGATGAGCATCTCGGGCCTCCATATCACGATGGTCGCCAGCATGGTCTTGCTTCTGGTTGTGCGCCTGTGGCGCAGGTCCGAAACGCTGGTCCTGAAACTGCCGGCCGTCCGGGCCGCCACTCTTTGCGGCCTTTCGGTCGCGTTGGCGTACGCGGCCTTATCGGGATTTGCCGTACCGGCGCAACGGACTGTCTACATGCTGGCGGTCGTCGCGGTTGCGCTATGGTCGGGCTGGACCACTAGGCCGACCGCCATTCTCGCAGCGGCTGCGGCGCTGGTCGTGGTGCTCGATCCGATGGCGGTGATTGCGCCGGGTTTCTGGCTCTCCTTTGGCGCGGTGGCGGTCATCATGCTGGCGGGAGGATCTCGAATCGGCCGGCCCGGCTGGCTTCGCGCCTGGGCGCAAACCCAATGGGCGGTCACGCTGGCGCTGGTTCCGTTTCTGCTCGCCATGTTCCAGCAGGTGTCGCTGGTGTCCCCGCTTGCCAATGCCTTTGCGATTCCACTGGTCAGCCTGGTCGTTGTTCCGCTTGCGCTGGCGGCGTCGGTGCTGCCCCTGGACTGGATCGCCCACGCCGCGCATCTGGTCATGACGTTCTGCATGTTTCTGCTGCGAGCACTAAGCGACCTTCCCGACGCAGTGTGGCAGCAGCATGCGCCGCCGGCGTGGTCCGTGCCGATTGCCGTCGCCGGCGCAATCTGGATGCTCCTGCCCAGGGGCTTTCCGGCGCGCTGGGTCGGAGCGGCGCTGATGTTGCCGCTGTTCCTGTCGATGCCGGCGAAGCTTTCGCCGGGGGAATTGCGATTGACGGTGCTCGACGTCGGACAGGGCCTGGCCATCGTGGTGCGCACCAGCGAGCATGCGCTGCTCTACGATACCGGCCCGGCTTTTACCGAACAGATCGATGCCGGTGGCCGCATTGTCGTGCCATATCTTCGCGCGGCGGGCGTCGTCAAGCTGGACGGAATGATCGTCAGCCATGACGACAGTGACCACAGCGGCGGCGCCTTGTCGGTTCTGCAGGCATTTCCCGTCGAATGGCTGGCCTCTCCGTTGCCGGAGAATCACGCAATAAGAATGGCGGCGGCCCGCAGTCGGTTATGCCTCGCCGGAGAGCGCTGGCAGTGGGATGGCGTGTCCTTCGAATTCCTGCATCCGCAGCCCGCGGACTATAATGACGTATCTGCGAAAGACAATGATCGCAGTTGCGTTCTGAGGGTGGTTTCCCCTTACGGCAGCGTCTTGCTGCCCGGCGATATCGAGAAACGTACCGAGTCCCGGCTGTTTCGCGCTTCCGGAAATCTGCGGACGGACGTATTGCTTGCGCCCCACCACGGCAGCCGCACGTCTTCGACGCCTGAATTCGTGCAGGCCGTCGCTCCCGCCATTACGGTTTTCTCGGTGGGTTATCGCAACCGGTTTGGGCATCCGCATCCCGCAATCAGCGCGCGTTACCGCCAGGCAGGAAGCCGAACGTTGCGAACCGACCTTTCAGGGGCGTTGCTAATCGGCATGAACCCGGCCGGCATCGACGTGCAAGGCTGGAGGGAAGTGGACAGGAAATACTGGGCCGGTCGCTGAGACCGCACGCAGACCGCAAGATACGAAATGGTCAAACTCACCGACATCAACCGGGATATCACTTCAGGCCAGTGGCTGGAGACGCTGACCGCGCGGCTGCCTCCGGCCGAGCGCGATCTGGTGATTCGTGCCGACGAATGGGCCCGGCAAAATTATCCTGGCAGCGGGCATCCGACCGGACAACCGTGGATCGATCACGCGCGCGCGGCCGCCGGCATTCTCGGCGGCCTGCGCGTGGGCGGTGAAGCAATTGCCGCGATGCTGTTGCTCGGCGCGCCGCTCACGACGCGTCTTCAGCGAGACAAGCTGAACGCGGCCATAGGCCCGGCGGTGGTTTCGCTCATGGACGGCGTGGCGAGCATGGCACAGATCCAGGCCCTGCGCAGCAGGAACGTCGCCGGCGCAAAACCGGGCGATCGCGCCGCCCAACTCGAAGCCCTGCGAAAGATGTTCCTGGCGATGGCGCAGGACGTGCGCGTAGTGCTGATCAAACTTGCCGACCAGGTGCAGTGGCTGCGCGAACTCGCATCGAATGCAGAAGCCGATGCACGCGAAGACGCCGCGCGGGAGACGCTGGAACTATTCTCGCCTCTGGCGAACCGGCTCGGCGTCTGGCAATTGAAGTGGGAACTGGAAGACCTGGCGTTCCGCTGCCTCGAACCGGAAACCTACAGGAATCTCGCCCGCCAGCTCGACGAGAAGCGCAAGGATCGCGAAACCTACATCGGCGAGGTCATCCGCATCCTGCGTATCGAACTCGAGGCCGCGGACATCAAAGCCGAGGTCAGCGGCAGGCCAAAGCACATTTACAGCATCTGGCGAAAGATGCAGAGGAAAGGCGTAGGGCTGGATGACCTGTTCGACGTTCGTGCGGTGCGCGTGATGGTCGAGGATGTCAAGGACTGCTATGCCGTGCTCGGCGTTGTCCACAACCTGTGGACACCGATACCACGCGAATTCGACGATTACATTGCGCGGCCGAAAGCCAACGACTATCGCTCTTTGCACACGGCGGTCGTCGGACCGGATGGCAAGGTGCTGGAGATCCAGGTGCGCACGCACGAAATGCATCAGCACGCCGAGCTGGGCGTCGCTGCGCACTGGCGCTACAAGGAAGCGGTCAAAGGCGATCCGGGACTGGACGACAAGATTTCCTGGCTGCGCAACGTGCTCGAATGGAAAGACGAACTGACCGACGCGGCCGAATTGGCGGAATACTTCAGGACCGACCTGTTCCAGGACATGGTCTATGTGGTGACCCCGCAGGGGCGGGTGGTCGACCTGCTGCGCGGCGCCACGCCAGTCGACTTTGCCTATCACCTGCATTCGGAACTCGGCCATCGCTGCCGTGGCGCAAAGGTCAACGGACAGATCGTGCCGCTGACCTACGCGCTATCCAATGGACAGAGAGTGGAAATCATCACCGCGAAGGAAGGCGGACCGTCGCGGGACTGGCTGAATCCCGCCCTGGGCTATCTCAAGACCAATCGCGCGCGCGCAAAAGTGCGGCAGTGGTTCAACAACCAGCAACTCGATGAGGCCATGGCGCATGGGCGCGCCGTTCTGGAGAAGGACCTGCAGCGGCTCGGCAAGACCGGACAGAATCTCGAGGAACTGGCCACAAAGCTGGAGTTTGCCGGCGTAAACGAATTGTTCGTAGCGCTGGGGCGCGGCGAAGTCACGCCGCGGCAGGTGCAATCGGCTGTGCTGGGCGAGGAGGTGACGGAGGAAAAGCTGACTGCCCATCCGGCACCCTCGCCGGCGGCCGCGCCTAGCGGCATCCTGATCGTCGGAGTCGACAAGCTGCTCACCGTACTGGCGCGCTGCTGCAAACCGGCGCCGCCCGACAGGATTGTCGGTTTCGTGACCCGCGGTCGCGGTGTGACCGTGCATCGCCTGGACTGCCACAACGTCGCGCGCCTGCCGCAGGAGCGGTTGATCGCTGCCGACTGGGGGAAGACCGGCGCATCGAAGTTTCCAGTCGACATCGAAGTCATTGCAGGCAGCCACCCCGCGCTGATGCGAGACATCCTCGACATCTTCACGCGCGAAAAGGTACGGGTGGCCTCCAGCGCGTCTTACAGCCAGGATTTGAATGCGAAGATGACGTTTACGCTGGAAGTGGAGGGACTGCCGCAGCTGACGCGCCTGCTGGCTTCGGTGCGGGATATTTCCGGCGTGGAATCGGCGCGCAGGAAGTGAGGTTTGAACGCCTGCGGCGTTTCGTTTAGAATCCGCCCTTCAATAGGCGCGTAGCTCAGCTGGTTAGAGCATCACCTTGACATGGTGGGGGTCGTTGGTTCGAGTCCAATCGCGCCTACCAGCTTCCTTAAGGACAGAAATGGTTTTCCGAACTTGCACGCTGGATTCAATGCATCGCTTCTGAACCCCTTTTCAGTCTGGTAGCCAAAAAAGTGCGGTTCTCCGCACTTTTTTATTTTGGATCTTCGAAAAATGCCGTCCATCCGATTACCTGACGGATCGCTTAGAGCGTTCGACAAGCCGGTGAGCGTCGCCGAGATCGCTGCGTCGATTGGCGCGGGATTGGCGCGCGCCGCGCTGGCGGGACGAGTCGACGGCAAGCTGGTCGATACCTCTTTCGTCATCGATCACGATGCCGACCTCGCAGTGGTGACCGAAAAAGACGCCGACGGCGTCGAAATCCTGCGGCATTCGACGGCCCACCTGCTGGCACATGCCGTAAAGGAGCTCTATCCGGACGCCCAGGTCACCATCGGCCCGGTGATCGAGGACGGGTTCTACTACGATTTTTCCTACAAACGTCCGTTTACGCCGGAGGACCTGGCCGCGATCGAAAAGCGCATGGGGGAAATCGCCAAGCGCGATATCAAGGTCGAGCGCGAAGTGTGGAATCGCGACAAGGCGGTGGAATTCTTCAAGAACCAGGGCGAGAACTACAAGGCGCAGATCATCGGTGCGATCCCCGGCAACGAGTCGATATCGCTTTATTCGCAAGGTAACTTCACCGACCTGTGCCGCGGGCCGCATGTGCCTTCCACCGGCAAGCTCAAGGTATTCAAGCTGCTGAAGGTCGCAGGCGCATATTGGCGCGGCGATTCGAAGAACGAGATGTTGCAGCGGATCTATGGCACAGCATGGGCGAAAAAGGAAGATCTCGATGCCTACCTGTTCCGGCTCGAAGAGGCGGAAAAGCGCGACCACCGCAAGCTCGGCAAGCAACTCGACCTGTTCCACACCCAGGAAGAGGCGCCAGGAATGGTGTTCTGGCACCCGAAAGGTTGGGCGATCTGGCAACAGGTCGAGCAGTACCTGCGCCGCATGCTTTCCCATCATGGCTACCAGGAAGTACGCACCCCGCAGATCATGGACCGCTCGTTGTGGGAGCGCTCGGGACACTGGCAAAACTATCGCGAACTGATGTTCACCACCGAATCGGAAAAGCGCGACTACGCGGTCAAACCAATGAATTGCCCCGGCCATGTGCAGATTTTCAACCAGGGCCTGAAAAGCTATCGCGACCTGCCGTTGCGGCTGGCCGAGTTCGGCGCCTGCCACCGGAATGAGCCCTCAGGGGCCTTGCACGGCATCATGCGGGTACGCGGCTTTACCCAGGACGACGCCCACATTTTCTGCACGGAACAACAGGTTCAGGACGAGGCCCTGGACTTCATCGACCTGCTGCAAAAGGTCTATGCCGATTTCGGATTTAGCGAGATCCTGATCAAGTTGTCCACCCGCCCGGCCAAACGCATCGGGTCGGACGAAACCTGGGACAAAGCGGAAGCATCGCTGAAGGCCGCGCTGGACGCGAAAGGGCTCGAATGGGACCTGAATCCGGGCGAAGGCGCGTTTTATGGCCCGAAAATCGAGTTTTCCCTGAAAGATTCGATCGGCCGGGTCTGGCAATGCGGGACCTTGCAGCTGGATTTCGAGCTCCCAGGCCGGCTCGGAGCGGAATATATCGCCGAAGACAACAGCCGGCGCCTCCCGGTCATGCTGCACCGGGCGATTCTGGGGTCGATGGAGCGCTTTATCGGCATCCTGATCGAACACTACGCGGGCGCCATGCCGCTATGGCTCTCGCCGGAGCAGGTTGTCGTCCTCAATATCTCCGAACACCAGGCCGATTTTGCCGGCCAGGTGGCCCGGCGGCTCGGTGAAGCCGGGTTCCGTGCCTTCGCGGACTTGAGAAACGAGAAAATTACCTATAAAATCCGCGAACATAGTTTGCAGAAGCTGCCTTACCAACTGGTGGTTGGTGACAAAGAGGTAGCGGCAAACGCCGTTGCCGTGCGTACCCGCAGTGGTAGCGATCTCGGTCAGATGCCGCTCGATGAATTCATCGGGAGACTCAAATCCGAATTGCCGCAGCCGGTAAGCGCGGCTTAATTTTTTGATGGAGGCCTGCTTATAGCTCAGGACAGGGATGTCAGGATCAACGGCGAGATAACTGCGCCGGAGGTCCGGCTCATCGGTATCAAAGGTGAGCCAATTGGGGTCGTCAGTCTCGCCCAGGCGAATGCCATGGCGGAGGAACTGGAAATCGATCTGGTGGAAATCGCGCCAACTGCACAGCCGCCCGTCGCGCGGTTGATGGACTTCGGTAAGTTCAAGTACAGCGAGGCCAAGAAGCGTCACGAGGCCAAACTCAAGCAGAAGCAGATCCAGGTCAAGGAAGTGAAATTCCGGCCAGGTACCGATGACGGCGACTATGCAATCAAATTGCGCAATCTGACCCGCTTTCTGACCGAAGGCGACAAGACCAAGATAACCCTGCGTTTCCGCGGCCGGGAAATGGCGCACCAGGAGTTCGGTTTCAAGCTGCTGGAAAGGGTGAAGGCCGACCTGGAACCGTACGGCGTGGTCGAGCAGTTTCCGAAAATGGAGGGCCGGCAGATGGTCATGGTGCTGAGCCCGAAGAAAAAGTAATGATTGGCCGGTAGGTGATGTTGCTGGACAACGAATGACGGATGTCCGACGAGGGCTGGCGGCCACGGCCCTGGACAATCGGTCAGGATCGTTAAAACAAGTGATTCCCAGGCAACAAAGCGCTCCGCAAGGGGACGCCTGGAGTCAAGCTAAAACATGAAGGAGTAATACTTGTGCCCAAGATGAAGTCCAAGAGCGGCGCGGCCAAGCGTTTCAAGGCGCTCGGTAGCGGCCGTTTCAAGCGCACGCAGGCCAACCTGCGCCACATCCTCACCAAGAAATCGACCAAGCGCAAACGCCATTTGCGCGGCAATACGGCCGTGAGTCCCTCGGACCACGGCCATATCCGGTCGATGCTTCCTTACGCCTGACCGGAGACCGCCATGCCAAGAGTCAAACGTGGTGTCACCGCGCGCGCGCGGCATAAAAAGGTTCTCGAGAAATCGAAAGGCTTCCGCGGCCGTCGCGGCAATGTCTACAGGATCGCCAAGCAGGCGGTCATGCGCGCCGGTCAGTATTCGTATCGTGACCGCCGTCGCAAGAAGCGTGATTTCCGCGCACTGTGGATCGTTCGCATCAATGCCGCCGCAAGGGAATTCGGCATGACCTACAGCACCCTGATCAACGGGCTGAAAAAAGCCGCGATCGAAGTCGATCGCAAGGTCCTGGCGGACATTGCCGTATTCGACAAATCCGCTTTTGAACGGATCGCGAGTCAGGCAAAAGCCAGCCTCGGCGCCTGATTCGGGAAAACGAAGTCAAAAGGAGGCTGCGAGGCCTCCTTTTTTTTATTCAGCCCGCGGTTGATTTGCCCGGGCGCTTACTTCAGTCACAGCCGCGACGAGATGGATAACCTCGACGGCATCATTGCCGACGCGAAAGCGAATTTCGACAGCATCACCGACCTTGCTGCCCTGGAGCAGGCCAAGGCGCGCTTTCTCGGCAAGAGCGGTGCGCTGACGGAGTTGCAAAAAGGACTCGGCAAATTGTCTGCCGAGGAGCGCCCGCGCGCAGGCGCCCTTTTCAATAGCGCCAAGGTGCAGATCGAGGCTTTGCTGCAAGCGCGCCGCGACGCGATCGAGACGGCCTCCCTGGAAGCTCGACTGGCGGAGGAGGCGCTCGATGTCACGCTTCCCGGACGCGGACGCAGCCGCGGCGGGATCCATCCGGTCATCCGCACCTGGCAGCGCATCGAAGCGATCTTCCGCTCGGTGGGATTCGACGCCGCCGATGGCCCGGAAATCGAAACCGACTGGCACAATTTCACCGCGCTCAACCAGCCCGAGAATCATCCGGCGCGATCCATGCACGACACGTTTTATGTCGAGGGCGGACTGCTGCTTCGCACGCACACCAGCCCGATGCAGGTGCGCTACGCCCGCACGCACAAACCGCCGATCAAGGTGATCTCGCCGGGCAGGACCTATCGGGTCGACTCGGATGCGACTCACTCGCCCATGTTCCATCAGGTCGAAGGCCTCTGGCTCGACGAGAACGTCAGCTTTGCCGATCTCAAAGGCGTCTACACCGATTTCCTGCGCAGGTTTTTCGAAACCGACGAATTGCAGGTGCGTTTCCGCCCGTCTTTTTTTCCGTTCACTGAGCCGTCCGCCGAAATCGACATGGCTTTCGCGAGCGGACCGCACAAAGGGCGCTGGCTGGAAATTTCCGGCGCCGGCCAGGTGCATCCGAACGTAGTGCGAAATTTCGGGCTCGATCCCGAGCGCTATACCGGCTTCGCCTTTGGCAGCGGCCTGGAGCGCCTGACCATGCTGCGTTATGGCATAGACGACTTGCGCCTGTTCTACGACGGCGACCTGCGTTTTCTGCGGCAGTTCAACTGACATGCAATTCTCGGAAAACTGGCTGCGTACCCTGGTCGACCCGAAGCTCTCCGGCGCGGAGCTCGCCCACCTGCTGACCATGTCCGGCCTGGAAGTCGAGGATCGCCACAACGTTGCGCCGCCCTTCACCGGGGTCGTGGTGGGCCAGGTGGTAAAGATGGAGAAGCATCCCAACGCCGACAAATTGAAGGTGTGCCAGGTGAATGTCGGCGGTGCGCAGTTGCTCGGCATCGTCTGTGGCGCCCCGAATGTGGTGGAAGGAATGAAAGTGCCGTGCGCGACCGTGGGCGCGCGTTTGCCGGGTGCATCGCCGGATCAGCCGCTGGAGATCAAGGCCGCGACCATGCGCGGCGTCGAAAGTCGCGGCATGCTGTGTTCCGCGCGCGAACTGGGAATGTCCGACGACCATAGCGGTTTGCTGAAGCTCGCCGAGAATGCGGTGATCGGTGCAGACGTGCGCAAGGTGCTGGCGCTGGACGACAGTATTTTCACCATCAAGCTCACCCCCAATCGCGCCGATTGCCTGTCGGTGCTGGGCCTGGCCCGCGAAGTGGCGGCTTTGACGCGTTCGCCGCTGCAACTGCCAAAAATGTCAGCCGTTGCGCCCGCAAGCAAGGCGACTTTTCCCGTGAAGATATCGGCCGCCGATGGTTGCGGTCGCTTCAGCGGGCGGGTCATCCGCAACGTGAACGCCAGGGCGGAATCGCCCGAGTGGATGAAGCAGCGGCTGGAGCGCGCCGGGCAGCGTTCGATCTCGGCCCTGGTCGATGTCACCAACTACGTGATGCTCGAGCTGGGTCGTCCGCTGCATGTTTACGACCTGGACAAGCTCAGGGATGGCATCGACGTGCGTTTCGGTCGCAAAGGCGAGAAGCTCAAGTTGCTCAACGAGCAGACCGTGGACCTCGACGAAAGCGTGCTGGCCATCACCGACGCGAGCGGACCGATCGGGCTCGCCGGCATCATGGGCGGCGACAGCACCAAGGCCGACCTCGATACGCGGAACGTTTTTCTGGAAGCCGCGTTCTTCTATCCGGACGCGATTGCGGGCAGGGCACGGCGCTACAATTTCACGAGCGATGCTTCCCATCGCTTCGAGCGCGGAGTCGATTTCGACAACAACATCGACGGGATCGAGCGTGCCACGGCCCTGATACTGGAGATCTGCGGCGGTGAGCCCGGCCCGGTCACCGACTCCGTGGCAAAGCTGCCGCAGCGGCAACCGGTGAAAATGCGCGTTGCGCGGGCGCGCAAGATCATCGGCGTGCAGATTTCCGCGGACGAGATGGCGGACATCTTCGCGCGCCTCGGTTTCAAGGCGGGCCGCGAGGGCAAAGGCGCCGACGAGTTCTTTGTCGTTACGCCGCCGAGCTATCGCTTCGACATCGAAATCGAAGAAGACCTGATCGAGGAGGTGGCTCGCGTATATGGGTTCGAGCGCATTCCGGCTAATCCCCCGCTTGCCATTGCGAACATGCTCGCTTTGCCGGAGCAGCGCCGATCGTTGCATGACTTGCGCGAGCGCATGGCTGGATCCGGCTATCAGGAAATCGTCAGCTACAGCTTCGTGGAAGAGGGCTGGGAGCAGGATTTCGCGGGGAATGCGCAGCCCGTCCGGCTGCTCAATCCGATCGCGAGCCAGCTTGCGGTCATGCGGTCGAATCTGATCGGCGGACTGGTTGCCAACGTCCGTTACAACCTGAACCGCAAGCTCGACCGGGTGCGGGTTTTTGAGGTCGGCCGTGCCTTTTTGCGCGATGCCCGCGTCCTGGACAGCGATCTGGACGTGGCGGGCATTCGCCAGCCCGTGCGCATCGCGGCGGCGGCTTTCGGTATTGCAGACGAAGAGCAATGGGGCATAGCCGCCCGAAACGTGGATTTTTTCGACCTCAAGAACGATGTCGAGGTATTGCTCGCACCCGCGCAGGTCCGCGTGGAGCCAGCGCCGCATCCCGCGCTGCATCCGGGGCGTAGCGCTCGCGTTCTGCTGAATGGTTCCGGGATCGGCTGGTTGGGGGAACTGCACCCCCGCTTGCAACGCAAGTACGAATTGCCCGCGCCGCTGGTTTTATTCGAAATGGATGCCGAGCCGCTGCTGGCCCGCGACCTGCCCCAATACCGCGAAGTGTCGAAGTTTCCGCCCGTGAGGCGCGATTTGTCCTACATATTTGACGAGAAAATCCCGGTTCAGTCGATCCTGGACAGCCTGAAGCGATCGAAAGCAGCCATAGTCGATGCCATTTCGGTGTTCGACTTGTATCGTGGCAAAGGCATTGAAAATGGCAAAAAGGGTCTTGCATTCCGGGTGTTATTGCAAGATACTCAAAAAACTCTAACGGATGCCGAAGTGGAGGCCGCGCTTAGCGGTCTGCGCGGCGTCCTGGAACAAGAATACGGTGCCAAGCTCCGACAATAAGGTGAACCGATGACACTGACCAAAGCCGACCTGGCGGATCTGTTGTTCGAGAAGGTGGGATTGAACAAACGCGAAGCCAAGGACATGGTGGAATCGTTTTTCGAAGAAGTGCGCATGGCTTTGGAAAACGGCGACGGCGTAAAGCTGTCCGGCTTCGGCAATTTTCAGTTGCGGGACAAGCCGCAGCGGCCCGGCCGCAATCCCAAGACCGGCGAAGAGATTCCAATCACGGCACGTCGTGTCGTGACATTTCATGCCAGCCAGAAACTGAAGGCGATGGTCGAGAAGAACTACGGTGGACAGCAGCAACCACAGCAGCAGTCCTAGGACACCGCTGCCCCCGATTCCCGCCAAGCGTTACTTCACCATCGGTGAAGTCAGCGAGCTTTGCGGCGTGAAACCGCATGTGCTGCGTTACTGGGAGCAGGAATTTACCCAGCTCAAACCAGTCAAGCGGCGCGGCAACCGCCGTTACTACCAGCATCATGAAGTATTGCTCATCCGCCGTATCCGCGAGCTTCTGTACGAGCAGGGATTCACCATCAGCGGCGCGCGCGCGCGGCTGGATGAATCCGCCGTGCAGATGAAGCCCGCCGCTCCCGCCAAATTCAATCCCGCCTTTCTGCGCCGGGAAATCCAGGGTCTGCTCGACCTCCTGCGCGAGTAACGTTCCCGGCATCGCTCCTGCTATAATCCTTTCGTAAGTTCGGGGCGTAGCGCAGCCTGGTAGCGTACCTGCATGGGGTGAAGTGGCGGCGTGCCCTATAAAATGAATAACATCAGATAGATAAAAATAGCTCGCGGCAGCTTTTTTGTTTCAGGTACCACTGCAGGTACCACCTGAAATGCGGTAGGGCAGCAATATTTCGACCCCGTACTTGCTCCGTCGTGGCCGCGTCTATTGGCTTGCGCCGATGCGCGAAATTTCCTAAAGCGTCCGAAGCCGCAGGTGCATCGCTCTCAATTCAGGCGACTCCTTCTTCCCCTCTCTACGGTCTACGAAGCCGGCCGCTTCTCCTGATTGACGATGGGGAACGCTGCGATCGCCGCTTCCACCTCACTCTCCAGCCAGCCGACTGCTCGAGGCCCAATCTGTCTCGGTGGCGGGAAACTCCCGTCCTTAACGCGCCGCCAGAGCGTCGGTGCTGACCAACCCGTGCGGTCCAGCACAGAAGGTTTGCGCAGAATCTTGTTAGGCATGAGCTCGCGGGCGATGCGCAGCTTACTTGTCGAGCACACGTGCACTTGGCCGTTGGCTTCGAGCAGGACCCGCTCCCCCTTATCATCGTCCCACTCTAACCCAGCTTTGCCGCAGCGCTTACATCCGGCCTCATCGGCCCGGTGCGCCTTCGATCCCGCGGCGCTGCTTCGTGGCATTGGGGCTGGCAAAGGCCGTACTGTGTGCTCTTCGGACGGCGGCGATAGCGGGCTTTGAGTTCGCTGTCTCATGGTCTGTTGCAAATCATTGTGAGTGTCGAAGAACACCAATAGCATCGAGTCGCCAAACCGATTGGGGAGTGCAGCCAGGAATTGGGGTGTCCGCCCTTAAACCGGCATCGTTTGCGTTCTCGACGGCCGCACGCGTGTCAAGTTAGCCATATACGCAGCGATAGGGAACTAGCAAAACTCACGGGCTAGCAGATCTGATAGTCCCGGCAGCGTTGCTGAGCGCGATGCTCTCCGATCCAGCCGCAAGCGCTTGGCTGATGGCCGTAATCGAGTGCCTCGACTAAATGGCGTTCAACCTTCGTAGACCAGTGGCGGGCGTGATCGATAGAACTGAGTAAAGGGTTGGACGCCACGAATACGAATTTCCGGAACCGGCCAACTGCGGACCTTCGAGAATTTCCTCCATAACGGACTATTGCGCCAAGGCTCCGCAATAACCTGACGTCATCCGCCCGTACTATCATTGCATATGCGGACAGACCGCTTCGGAGAATACGCAGTGAATCAGAAGATTATTTCGCGATGGCGCGTTCTGAGAATTTCAATAGTACTGGCCGATCGGTCCGTTGAATAACTGTTATGTGGGATTTCATCTTCGGGAGCGCCTGCATTGACCCCGCATGAGGAACTCTTCGCACTTGCCGAGAAGTTGAAGAAAGCCGCGAGCGGTGCGGACAGTGATGACTTAGCTAAGCCGCTTAGCGCCTTAGAGGAGGCCGCTCGAACGATTGGGCGTTCGTTCTCCGGATCGTGGCAAGGCTATCACTCCCGCGTGTATTACGCGGGTTTCTCGCCGCCGCCTCCCGGGGCACACTTCAGTCAGGAGTGGGGGCTGATGGACAACTACGCGTCAAGTCTCGGTTCGCGTGGAGATTGGCAAGAGTACGACGCCGAGGAGGTTAAGGCGCACATTCGGAAACTGGCTGAGGCACCGGATCTTGATAAGGCGCATAAGGCAGCCGACGCCGCATCGGAGACCTTTGAGTTCGCGAAGTCGGAGATCATCTCTGTTCTCCAGAGTGAGCTCGAAGAGCGCGAAGATGGGTTCCTAGAGAATCTGAAGAAAGAAGTCGAAAAGCTGGAGCCGTTATCGACATTCGAGGTCGTGCAACATCTATCCCCCAAGGGACAGATCATGACTCGCGATACAGTCGTGTTGGGACAAGGAACGCAGGTCCCACCACATATGAGCCTCATTGCGGAGGTACAGGGCATTCGCCATGCCTTCGCAATCTGCAATGCAGCCGGAGAAATTGCGACAAAGGCAGGATCGCACTTGGAACGTAAGTCCCGCAGACGGAAAGCCACAGACAGAATCGGGACAAATATTTTCATTGGCCATGGCCGGTCGCATGCGTGGCGCGACTTCAAAGACTTCGTGCAGGATCGATTGAAATTGCCGTGGGATGAATTCAATCGCGTACCGGTCGCCGGCGTCACGAACATAGCCAGATTGTCAGAAATGCTGGATGCTGCCGCGATCGCCTTCCTAGTAATGACTGCTGAAGACGAAATGGCTGACGGGGCGCTCCAGGCCAGAATGAACGTCGTCCACGAGGCCGGATTGTTTCAAGGCCGTCTCGGATTCAGTAGGGCGATCGTCATGCTGGAAGAAGGCTGCGAACAGTTCAGTAACATCGAGGGACTAGGTCAGATTCGATTTCCTCGCGGAAATATCTCCGCTGCCTTTGAGGAAGTTCGGCGCGTCTTGGAGCGGGAGGGATTGATTGAGCCAAATCTATAGTCGGGACGCCTGCTCAAGCGTTCCGTCCTGCCACATAACAACTGGTTGCAGGTGGCGCGCATGAAGCCGCGCGCGCCTGAACCGGAGCGTTAGCCCTTTCGATATGACCCTTGCCTCCGAGGTAGAAGCACTGTCATCTTGGCTCGACGAATTTCCTCGTAAGGCCATGCCCGTGGTTGGCGAAAGCGGTGCCCCAATGTACGTGCTGGACTTTATTGTCCTTGGAGCAGTGAAGCGAAGTCTGAGTCTTGCCAGCGGTCTCCTCGTTCTTATTGAGGCGAAGAATATGGGGTGTGCTCGCGCAGTGCTGCGCATGCAACTCGACACTATTACGAGACTCTGTGCCTACCTCTACGTCGATGATCCGGAACAAATGGCCAAGGCAATTCTTGGTGGCGAACCCCTGAACAAATTTAAGTCCGCGGATGGCAAGCCGCTGAAAGACGGTTACTTGGTTGATCGCCTGTCTGAGCGATTTCCCTGGGTCCGAAAGGTCTACGACTTTACGTCTGGCTATATACATTTCTCTGAACGACAATTCTTCGATGCCGTTCATTCTGTGGGTAGCAATGAAGAAAAAACAATTCGCCTTGCTATCGGCCGAACCGATGACAAGTATCCCGAATTCAGTTGGGAAGAACTACCGGCTTGCTTTAACCACCTCAATGTCATTCTTGAAGAGTTCTTGGTCGCGTATGTCGAACGGAAACGAAAGGGCTAACCCCGCAGTGAACCGGATCTGCGCGAAAAGCCGCGCAGCCCGGTTACTTCTACGTGGGTCGGCATGGCTACCCTGACGCTCCGGCAGCTCCTTACGACACCGAAGGAACTCCTCGCCCTAGAGCCGGCCGAGTTGGGCCGATTCGCGCTTGAGTACCTCGTTACGCAGGGCGGCCCTAGCATGCATCGCGGCAACTTCGCTTCGGAAAGCATGCTGCGCGAGTCCCCTGAGCCAGACAAGTCTGCGTGCGCTAAGGCTTTGATGGAGGCTTGGGCGTTTCTCGAAAGTGAAGTACTCATCGCCTCCGAGCCGGCCAACCAATACGGTGTGTACTTTGTTACGCGTCGGGGCAAACAGGTTGCAGCGAGTCCTGCGGAATACGCGTCTTTTCTAAAGGCGCGGCTCTTCCCCCAGGATTCGCTTCATCCCACTATTGCGGAGAAGACCTACAGTCTCTTCATCCGAGGCGAGTATGAAACGGCGATGTTCCAGGCAATGAAAGAGGTTGAGGTCGCAGTTCGCGAAGCTGCAGGCTACGACGACAAAGCCATCGGCGTGGATCTAATGCGAAGGGCCTTCAATCCGAAGACAGGGCCGCTTCGCGATGACGGAGAACCTGAGGGTGAACGCGACGCACTGATGCACCTTTTCGCGGGAGCGATAGGTCGTTTCAAGAATCCGGCGAGCCACCGTCATGTGGCCATAAAAGACCCGACCGAGACGGTGGAGGTTCTTCAAATTGCGAGCCATCTGATGCGAGTCGTCGATGACCGTGCAAAGCGCAAGCCCTAGCCGATTCATGCCGACTAACCCCGCGATTGAGTGCGACGCTCTCCATGCGGCGATTCGCGGCGCGTTCGGCGCGCCTCACCGCGAACGTTCGGCGACAGAAGATCGTGCTACCCGACACGCAGACCCTCGCTGACGACTTTAGGAAGGTGGCGGGTCTCGCTGGCCTAGAGATCTCAGCAACAGCGCTGGCCGTTGAGTCCGCGCCGGCCCCTCATGTCCCACCTTCGTCGCTGCCTAAAGGAAAGATGGCCGTATACGTTTTCTTCTGCAGGGGGCAATGTCTAAAGGTCGGCAAGGTCGGCCCAAAAAGCCAGGCACGATATACAAGCCAACATTACATACCGCACAGCTCCAAGAGCAATCTAGCTAAATCGCTTCTCGCAGCTCGTGGTGAAATGGACCTTTTGGAGCTTCAGGAATCAGAAATCGGCGCGTGGATACGGAGCAACGTCGATCGATTGAACTTTTTGCTCGATGCTCACTGCGGAATCGCGGCCCTCACGCTGCTGGAGATATTCCTTCAATGTCGCCTAAAGCCTCGATTCGAAGGTTTCGCTAGCCAGCAATGAGTCTGTCGCCGAACCATTTGTTGCTGCGGCCGGGCCACCAGCGTGGCGCCAGTTCAACTGTTATCGTGGTCCATCGCAAAACATCACAGCGGCCGCAATACTAGAGCGGCAACGCTTGCAGCCCTGAGGAGGTTTGATGCAGCTCTTTCAGATACTCCAGCTTCTGGATGCTGAGGTCGCGCCGGATCGGTGCAAGATTCACCTCGCCGGTTGGAACGGCAAGGAGGATCCCCTCGATGTTTACCTTGAGGGGCAATTTGATGAATGGCAGTCATGGCAGAGCAAGAAGAACTTTGAACGACCTCTGGTCGTTTCTCTCATAGCTCTTCCCGGCAACAAATGGCTGTTCGCCGGGGTACATAATTCGGAAAGTTGTGAGTGGATCGAAGAGCACAACATGCACCGCTATCGCTTGAGTCGGCGTATTGGACCGAACGAGCTGGACGGCCGACTAATTTTGCAGTTCGAGCGCCCAGGGCGGCAGTCCTATCTCTTGGGTGAGAACTGGAGCCAAGTGATTGAAGTCGCCGAGATCCAGCCGGAAAAAATGTGTGTTGCGAAGTTTCCCGGATATTCCTCGACCATGCTGACGAAGCGGCATCTCGACATCGTGGTCAAGCAAGCAATCGAATCTTGGCGGTCGGCTTTAGCCAACGTCGCTGGTGTCTACGTGATTGCGGATCGACGCACTGGTAGGCTTTACATAGGTAGCGCCACTGGCGGAGAAGGGATATGGAGCCGCTGGTGCGCATACTCGGCCACCGGTCACGGGGGAAACTCCGAGCTTAGAGAACTCCTATGGAGAGAGGGAGAACCATACGCTGAGAATTTCCACTTTGGCGTTCTCGAAATTGCAGACACGCACGCCAGCATCGATGACATTCTGCTTCGGGAATCCCATTGGAAGGATCTCTTGATTACCCGAGCCCCATATGGCTATAACGCCAACTAAAATTAGCTAGAAGAAACTTAGAAGTTGGCAAGGCGCTGCCCAACAATCGCATGTTGAGGGACCTTCGCAGGCGAGCTTTGCCCGCTTGCTTGGCTCCTGATACGCGACTTTGTTGAAGGTCTCCTTTCCGAAAGTCTGTCCGTGGTCGATTTGCGTCTTTCCTATAAAATGTAAAGAGATTCCCGTCGCGACGGATACATCGTCTAGGGACATGCGCTAAGCCGCCTCCGTGTCGAGAGGATTAATCGGGACGGAAGTGCGGATACAACCCGCACCTCCGCGCCAACCAGTTCGCGAGCGGCCACAGATCATAACTGCGCATGAACTGTGGCCGCTCGCCGCACACCCAACACCGTTGCAACGCCTCCAGGCTCTACCATGCCTGGCAGAACTGCGAGTTCCCTCCTCGCAGGCCTGTCACTACAGTCCCCAGCACCACCCTCAATTCCGCTTTGAATGTGCGCCATGGCGATTCTCGAATTCGAACCCCCAAATGAAATCACCTTCTTGCGCGTCAAGATTGCCCGCGACATGCAAGAACGCGTGGAGCGTTGCCGCGCGTTCTGTGGCGCCCTTGAATTCGCCGACCTGATCGAGCGCGCGCTCGTGTATGTGATGGACAAGGACGCGGATTTTCGCGCGCAGGAGAAGGAGGGCGCCGCCATTCCAGGGAGGGGGTCGCATCGGATAAAACCGGCGGGGCCCCGCAAATTTTTTGTCACACCTGATGCACTCTCACGATGAGCCGGAAAATGCAACTACGACAACAGCATAGAGCGAACACACCTCCTACTCTCAGGCGAACACGCTCATTAGGACAAAGTGCATTGGCGTCAGGCGTTTGAACTCATTCAGAGAGAACACATGAGGACACGAAATCACGTCCGCCCGATGAGACATAAGACCCTTCGCTTGCCCGATGAACTCTCAGAAGAGATCACGCGGCGCGCTCGCATCAAGGGTGTTCCGGATGCCGATTACACCCGCCTTTTGATCGAACGCGGACTGTTCCTCGAGGGTGTTGAAATGGCGATGCAGGCACCCATTCCGCCGGCCTGGTGGGGCCTTTGTGAGGCGGTACTGGAGACCAGAAACATTCTGCGTACATTGGCTGCAGCACGCGACCACGGCACTATTCCAAGTTCTCAGGCGCAAGCCAAAGACGAGCTCGAACGCATGAAAAACGATGGTGCCGAGTAACCTGACAACGCGCGATTGCACGACGGCAAACAGATTGCGCCGCGCAATTCTCTCGAAGACTTGTCGGTGCGCAGAGTAGGTCAGCCGCGCGTCGTTGGAGCCGCAGGCTCCTTACTTCTCGTCGAGTATCGGGCACTCGACATTGAGGATCGGATCAATCCAATCGGCTTTGTGCCGTGCCCAGGCAATCCAGTTATCAAGCTCACTGTTCAATTCAATGCTGCCATCCTCGCGCCTTGCATTTGCCTCCACAGCAGCAACATAGGTCCGGATATCCTCGGCTCGCTTCCAGTTATGGGCCTCCTCTTCGAGAGCCTTTAATCGCTCCGTTTCCTTTCGCTGTTTCTCCTCGCGCTCGCGTCGCCGGCGTGCCTGTTCCTCCCAAAGCCGACGCTGCCGTTCGAGATGTTCTTCGTGCCTCTTTCGGCGGACTGCTTCCGCCTCGATCTTGACCACGAACTCGTTAAGGAACTGCTCGACACGCTGATGCTTGCCATCGGCCACGACTTTTTGCATTTCATTGTGACCCATGATCCCAAGTTTTAGCGCGCCCGTGGGCTGGTATGAGTAGCGGTCCGGAAGATAGGTATGGCCGTATTTCTTTATTTCCTGGCGCTCCTCCTTGGTGGGCTCACGCTCGGTGCGTGACGTGTTTTCCACGAGACGAATGGCGAGCACCTGGCCTTGGATGGTTAGGCAGGTACGCCGATTTCCGTCCGGTTCGATGCGTAAAGGCATGCCTCTGGCGATTAGTGCCTTGACCAGCGCATCCATGATCCGCAGTGAGCGCGGAAGACTCGCCTCGCTTACCGAAATAGCCAGAGCAGGCCGCTCCGTTATCGGCTGGTCGCCAGGGTTCCGACGCTTCGATTTCCGAAAAGCGCGTTCGGTAGCGGCAATCATCTCATGTGGCTTGTCGAGTGTTTCGGAAACGACAATCCGATTCTCGGGCTGGATTTCGAACTCGCGTCTGGCGACGAGATGCTCCGGATCGGGCTCAACGGGTTCATCGCTGACGTAGCGTTGCCTGACGATCTCTGCCGGGCCGGAATATTTTGGAAGTGACGGAGCGGGGAGTTTCTTTCCTGCAGCGATCTTGGCCCAATAGCCCAGCGGTGGCAGCGGCACTGCGAGTTTTCTGCAGATCTTTCGGAGTGCGACGTCCGATATGCCGTAGCGTTTCGCAACGGTGGTGACGGCTTCTACCCAGACTTCCTCGTAAAGTTTTAGCCGTTCATAGCGAAGAGTTACGTGCGGCATGGACGATTCCGAAGATCAATTGAAAAGTGTGGGAACACGTACCCAATTTGCCTAATTTATTGAGCGTAGTTAGGGTTGGCGCCCAAAGTTTTGGGCCTGCACTGGAGTACTGGAGGAGTCGTGGTACTTATCGAGCGCCTTTTCTAGGCAGCGGGCCAGGACGTGAACTAGTGTCATCGAAGTGTACCAAGATTACCTCGCCGGCTATCTGTGCAGAAATGCCATGAGGCCAGCTATTATTACCAGCGCAATAACGCATTTAGCGATGAATTTATGGAAGTCGTGAGTTGCTTCCGCTGTCCTCACATATTCGGCGTGCTGTTCGGCCGATTTGGTCGCTTGTTCCTCCAGGAACCCGGGTCGATAAAGCGCTTTGATATCGCTATTGAGTGCCGTTAATTCGATGAGCTTACCTGTAAATGCTTCTGCCGCAGTGGATTCGGGGAGCGTGTGAACTATGAAAAGCGTACTCGTGCGATCACTAGAGCCATCCAATAGTCCTTGGCAATAAAGCTGCGCTTCCGCAAATATTGTGAAGGTTTTGAAGTGTCTAGTGCCGCTGTTGATCACTAGAAAATTCCCGATTGCTTCATCCGGCAGTTTCCCGAAGATACCCTGCAATGTCTCGTGAAGTTGGGCCTCGAGCGCTTTTGTGTCGGTGATTTGCATGCGTACCTCAGTGGTGAGAGACAATGCGTGCGGGTTATGCCCAAAGAGTCGCAACAGACATTGGATATTGTTTCTCCATCGTCATTCAGTTGAGGCGGCATTGGCATTAATTTTCTCTTCGCCTGCTTTTAGGGCGCCCACTATGTCTTGGAATGATGGTGGTTGCGAAAGAAAAAACGGCTGCATTGCGGCGTAGTCGCGCTCTAGATCCTTAATTCTTGCGGCTTGTGGAAGCAACTTTAATGTTCCATGCCGCGCCGTCTCATAGTGAGCCCAGCGCCTTGCAAAAAACTGAGATTTCCAGTGTGCAACTCGAATCGCCAGCTCTCTGTCTGTCGTGTAGCGATTGGATTCCGGGTGCGACAGAAGTCTCGTTATATCGTAGTAATGCCTTGCATAGCGATCGGGGGTGGGCTGACCAGATTCACGATGATATTCCGAATGGAGAATCGTCGCTTTTTCCCAGAACGTACGTGAGACGTCGAGCGCTACAACTTCACATTTCCATTCGTTGAAGAACTCAGGATATTTCTCGGCAACCCATGGGCGAATGAGATGCGTACCCGTCGGTTGTTGGTCTGTTAAAGAACCCAGTTCTAGTTTCACGCTACGATTTATATAGGCAAGTTCTGTCTTTATTGCTCCTGGATATTCGAAGTAGATGACAGGGGAGTGCGTATGTTGATCTTGATCAAAGGTTAACCATGGGCCTTTTTCAGGCGCCCCCAACTCCTCGGTGATTTGTTCTTCAAGTGTGACTAATATTTCTTTTTTCGCCTTGTCGAGACAGGCGGCTTGCATTCTATTCATCGCGTCATCTCTTTGAGATCGACTGGACAATCTTTCTAACTCCGCCACGTCAAAACCCAGGTAGATGGGGGAAACTGATAGGTCGATATCCTCTGAAAAGCGATCGATGGTTTTATAAACTTTCGATAGGGAGGTCCCGCCTTTGAAGACGAGATGTGCGGCGATTTTTGGGTTTTTGAAAATTAATCCCAGTAACCATGACACCCAGTAATCCTTTTCCATAATCATCGGGTGTATGCCGCGTTCAGTCGCCGCCTGTTCAAATGCCGTGGCGCGTCGATCGTAGGGTAGTTTGGTAAATTGGGGTGTAGAGGTCATGCCTTGCTTTTCTTTTGTGATGCTCTCTTGTTGGTGATTATTGCCTGGAGATGCGGCCGCATCCAGATCGGTGCTAGATGTAGTCGAGAAAGTAGCTTTCGGCGCTCCGATGCAGGAAGGGTGGTTTGCAAGTGGGCAATGTGTTGTGGCGTGATATGACGTGGCCCAAGGCTTTTCAGCGCTTGAATGATCAGTCCCGTCAAGCTATTTGCCGCCGCTACATTTCTAGGAGAAGTTGCTTTCAGAGTAATGCGCATCGGGCCAGCGCGGATAAGGCGGCTTTTGCCGATATTGGCGAGCAATTCGATTTTGGCGGGTACTTGCTCCGATAGACCTAGAAGATTGGCTGCATATTGCCCCGTTGGTTGGATGCGGATTCGGTGTTGCTTTTGAATGGCATCGATCACCGATTGCGGGGTTGGCCACAATGCGCCGAAGTCAGGATCTTGGCGGGGTTTGTCGTATAGGCCGCGCGATAGGCGCCGTATCTTGCCTGCTTTGGCGAGGCGTGCGAGCGCAAGGTCGATGGCAGCTCGACTTCCTAATTTGGTAAATGTGGCGGCAGAGAAAATCGTCCCCTTTGGGCTGCGGGCTATGCGGCGGCCTATCTGGGTTTCAACGCTGGTCGAGGAGGGTGCGCGCGGCATTTATTGTGGGCACCGAATTGGCAGGTGTTAATTGTTAGAAAAACACCGTCTTTTTCTAACAAATAGAATGTGAATATTGCCTATTTTACCCACTTTAACAGGCCATTAGCGACCTCTACTCGATCCTTCACCTAAGACCGACGCTTGGCGATGCTTTGAACCCTGATGCCCCTACGGTTCTCCTAGAAAGTTGTAGGTATATATACCTTAGCATGACACTCCGGCGAATCCTACAGGAGGTATATATACCCTGTAGGATTCGCCGGAGTGTCATGCTGGGGACAATATCCTTTTCACAACATTCATGTACCTTTGATGGTTGGTATATATACCAACCATCAAAGGTACATGAACCCCTCTAATGAAAAACTCGATAACGAAGATCAATGCTCGCTTAAAGGCTTCATCGACCCATACTTATACCAAGTACCAGTTACGCCGATTTTTTGATGAGCATCGGTCGAATGGGGAAATACCCTCCAATCTCAGTTTTGCCTCTTTTGTCGGAAAAATTCTTAAACATGAATATCTCGAGCTTGTTTCGATCGAGCCGCTGCGGCTGCCCAAAGAAAAAGGTAAACCCCCCTACAGGACATACGATCTATACATCCATAAAAAGGCGCTGCCGCTGAATATAGCGCTCGCCCTACGACCAGGCGGCTATCTATCTCACGCAACAGCTGCGGAACATCATGGGTTACTTCCACCAGGCGATCGCATATACGCAAATAAAGAACAAAGTGTCAAAGCGCCCAACGATCGATCGCTGAGCCAAGAGGGGATTAAGCGAGCCTTTGCAAGCGCAGCCAGAGAAACAAATCTAATCTATGGCTATCAGGAAAAACACATTTACCTAGTAGGCGGCAAAAACTCGGATGACTACGAAGTACGGGATGCTATCGCATCGAATGGCACGAAAATTCGAGTTACATCACTAGAGAGAACCCTGGTAGATCTTGCGGTAAGACCAATATACGCGGGCGGAGCAAGGCACGTTGTTAGCGCTTACAGAAAGGCAGTGGATGAAGTGTCCATAGCTAGCCTCATCCAAATACTGAAGAAATTAGATCACGCATATCCATTTCATCAAACACTCGGTTTCTACCTCGAACGGGCCGGCGCCTCTAGAGTCGCTACCAAACCGCTTCACGAAATGAATCTAACGTACGATTTTTATCTCGACAATAAAATTAAAAAACCAAATCACGATCCCTACTGGAAAATCTACTATCCACCCGAACTTGATGAGGGGCCCGCTCCGCCAATCCCAAAGTCGCCTGCGCAAAAAAACAGCGGCCGACGCATGAAAACTTCGATTCCACGACCTAGCCGCGGATCAACATAGCTCGCTCAGCAGAGCACGATTGGCCGCTGTTTCGAGCGGCAATGTGGCTACATCTCCGAGCGCCAACGTTGGCAAGCTGACTACCGCGGCACAACAACAGAATGCAACCTTGATCATACTTAAAGCAAAGATCTATCACCTCCCATTCGCTCAGCAACACGACCGAACCAAAATCGGCTCATCAACCGGGAAGTTCTATGCCACCAGCGTAGCCGAAGCGGAGAAGCACGGCTTCCGTCGAGTGCTGCGCCATCTGGTCGGATAGCGGTTTCACTATTTCACAACGACCGGGAAGATCTGGGACTTAAAGAGCGCATCCAGTGCATTCTTCGCGGCAGGCGAAGATTGGATCTCAGCTGAGTCCTTAGCGAGAAATGTCCCAATATGTCGTTCGGTACTGAACTCCCAGCGTACCGTCGTGGTGTAGGGATTGCCCGTCAATCCACCATGCCACTCTGAGGTAATGAACGCCACCATCGCGGCTGGCGTCAAATGCATCTCAACGCTTCTTAGGGTGGCCTTAACGCCTGTCGGATGAAGCTGCTTAATAATCGCCTCTGCTAATTTGTTGCCGAAGGAATTGAGTCTGGCGCCAACCATTCGGGCCATTGCAGAATCGTTGGTGGTAGCCGCACTGTCGCTTCTCTCTCGAACCAAACACGGAGCAACTTCGCCGCTCTGCCATTCTTGCGCTGTAGCGGGTCGAACAGAAATATCGAAATTAAGGTCGCCGCGCGCTGTCGCTGGAACGCCATTGTTGATGCCGACTGCCAGAAATCCCTCGTAGGGTGAAAGAGCATTTGCACAAGGCGCCACAACATAGCCCTTCATCAGCCCGCCCTTACCAATCCGCAACATTCCCGAACCAAGCGGCGCGGTCGCAAATGGGGCATCCGGATACGCTAAACCCTTTCCCATATAACCAGTTGCCGTCACGGGTGCCGAGCGGTCCGCCACGTAATAGGCGCCGTAAGACTGAACTTCGACGACTTCACCCGCAGAAATAGAAAAGTTTTCCAGCAATGCCAGCCCTTTTTGCACGTTCACAGTTTGTGATCTAACCCGCGGCGCGATATCAACGGAGGTCACCATAATTTCAATCTTCTCAATTCCCCCATCCGTCTCTTCGAACGGCAAGCCACTTGCGGCAGCCTCGGCTAATTTTGTTGGATTGATGCGAATATGGCCGATGGTTTCCTGGGAATCTTCGTTACCACTCCTATCGTCATTGACGACTTCGATAACCAGACCAGCTTTTGGAATCCCGCCGATCGGGACTATCGTACGAAACTTGAACGTGTGCGATCGTGTTTTCGCCACGGTATAGCTTCGGAAAGACATTCGATTTGAAGCAAGTCGAA
>WNFL01314896.1_pt2 | contig 25840 bp, 27 predicted proteins | sample 5400361 | NCBI WGS metagenome assembly WNFL01 (sample SAMN13153351, study PRJNA577476) | soil metagenome | isolation source: 40 cm soil on Douglas fir-dominated hillslope | place: USA:California | collected 2013-09-17
GCAGACTGTACAGCGGCCCGCTGGGCCATCACGTCGGCTTGTGCTTGCTGGGCCGCAGCTTCGGCATTGTCACTGCTCTGCCGGCTGATCGCATTGACCGCCAGCAAATTGCGGTACCGTTCTGCCTGAAGTTGGCTCGCTTTGATCGTGGCTTGCGCGTGGGCGAGAGCGGCCTGGGCGGCGGCGAGTGCGGCCCGGTTGGGCGCATCGTTGATCTGGTACAGAACCTGTCCGGCCTGCACCATCGAGCCTTCCTCGAACAGCCGCCGCTGCAGCACGCCACTAACCTGCGGCCGGACCTCGGACGACTCGACTGCGGTGATGCGGCCAGGAAGCTCGGTCAGCAATGTTGCAGGCTCCGCCTTCAGGGTGACGACACCCACTTGCGGCGGTGGTGGGGGCGGCGGTGGCAAGTCTTTGCCGCAGCTTGCGATTCCCAGCGAAAGGACGACTATCCACAAGCCGGTTGTTTTCGAGAGAGGCATTGACCATTCCTCTTGTAATCAGGGTATGCCCTTGCGGAATGAACGTTCATTCCGTATATACTGGATGTCACATACTCTCCTCTCGAAGAAAGTCAAGTGCGGAGTCGGATGAAAATGCCTAAGGAGATCAAAAACGAAACGCCGCGGCGGCGGGTCATCCTCGCCGCCCGTAGGCTCTTCAACGACAAGGGCTTCCATTCCACACCGGTCTCGGAACTTGCCACTGAGGCTCGCGTCAGTGTGGGCCAGATCTATCGGCTGTTCCCTGGCAAGGACGACATCATCGTCGCGATCGCTGAGGAGGACGTGCAGGCGCGGGTCGGCGAGATGGAAGTCATTTTCGAAGCGGTCGAGCGAAAGGAATATTCGGTATTCGATGCGGTCAGGGCGATCGCAAAGGCGTCGATCATCACGAACGGTGGCGGCCTCGTATTCGAGATATTGGCGGAGGCCTATCGCAACCCGCGTGTCTTCGAGCGGATAAAAGTGCTCTGTGTTCCCTATCGCGATGGGATCCGCCGCCTCATCACGTTGGCCCGGCCGGATGGCTCAGCCCGTGAGCTGGATGCCCATGTCGAGATCATGATCGCCTGCTTTTTTGGACTCGGGCATCGAGCATTGATCGCGTCCACAATGGATATCGAGCAAGCAAGCCATGAAGCCGCTTGCATTCTGCTGCGCGCCTTGAATGCGCCCCATGATCTCGCGACAAAGTCATCCAAAAAACGCGACGCTCGTTGAGCCGGCCTTGGGTGACTGACCGTGGTTTGCTCATGATACACTCGCGGACTGGGGTCCGGCACCATCAGATCATATCCACTTAGCGAACCCTCAGCCAACGATGGCACTTTTGTCGGCCAGGGCTGAAACGTTCGGCGCCCGCCTCCGGCGGCAGGAAGAGCCGCAGTTCCTAGCGGCCATGATAGACGGGCAGTCTGCCTTGTGCTTCTGCATCCCGGCCCTCCTGAAAATCCTCGGTGCCATAGAGTGCGCCATACTGCGCATCCAGTTTGGAATAAGCGACGTCCTCTGAGGTGTCGATCGCAAGATGAGCGGATTGCAACGTCGTCCTGATCCCGAGCGGACCGCACTGCGCAACCTTGTTCGCCACGCGGATGCCTGCTTGCAGCGCCGCACTGGGATCGGGCGCTATCTCCTGCACTTCACCAATTCGGTAGGCCTCATTGGCACCCCAATGTTCCCCCGTCAGCATATATCGCATCGCGTTGCCCCAGCCGGATTCACGCACAAACCGAATGGTCGAGCCGCCGCCGGGAAAACGACCATGCGTGTTTTCGTCCTGGCCGAACCGCACATCGGCGGCGGTGATTCGAATGTCTGCTGCCAGATGCAGTTCATGGGCCATGTTCCATGTGTCGCCATGCGTCACAATTATGAGAGGCTTGTTCAGCCTGGGTGCTGAACGGCCCAAAGGATCAATCATGCCCGCTCCTTCCAACAGAGGCTTCCCGCTTTTCAAAAGCGGCTTGAACGCGTCCACATCGATGCCGCGGGAGAAGTTTTCGCCGTGGCCGAACAGGACGGCGGCCCGAAGTGAAGGATCGCTGTCAAAGTCATAAAAAGCCTTTGCCATCGCTCGGAAAGTTTCAGGATCGATCCGATTCTGAATGTAGGGCCGATTGATGCCCAGCAGGACGATTTGGTCCTGTCGTTCGATCGATAGCTTGGTCGTGGAACGGAAGGGCACATCCGCAAGTTTGGGAGCGGCTTCCTGCGCTAGCGCTTTCGCCGCTAACGATACCGTGGCGACACCGATGGCCGTCCCGGTCAGAATCGTCCGCCGTTTGATACCTTCATCCATGTCTATTCTCCTTGTTAGCGTGCATCAGCTATCGGCTTGACCGCCACCGGGGCCGCGTGTCACAGGGCCGTGCGTCCGGCCACGGTACACTGCACGATCGCCCGCGCCTCGCTCGGCGACCGTGATTTAGCTGGGGCAAGGGTCATTTTGAGCACCTCCTGATAATAGCGTGGGAATCGGAGCTGTTGTCACGCTTGCGGGCTGGAATCCGGTACCGGGCCGAGCAGGTGGCCGCCGTCGGCGATGAACTCCGATCCGGTCGAGAAGCTGGCCTCGTCGGAGGCGACGAACAGCACCAGACGCGTGATCTCTTTAGGCTCGGCGATGCGCGGAATCGCCAGGTCCCTTACGGCCCCAGCTCCGGCCGCCGCGGCGTCCGACCCGGCCACCATCGGCGTGCGGACATTTCCGGGGTGGATGGAGTTGACACGGATGTTGTCGCGGGCGAGCTCCAGCGCCGCCGTCTTGGTCAGCCCGCGCACGCCCCACTTGCTGGCCACGTACGCCCCGACCCCGAACGCGCCGGTCATCCCGGCGCCTGCTGAGGTATTGACAATCGCACCGCCACCCGCCTTGCGCATCGACGATACCACGGCGCGGATCCCCGGATACGTGCCGGTCAGGTTGATGTCGATCACCTGGCGCCAGGCCGCCGGCTGAGTCTCCGCGATCGGTCCGAAGCGCATGATAGCCGCGTTGTTAACCAGCACGGAGACCGGGCCGAAGGCGTCCTCGGCGACAGCCACCGTCGCCATCCAATCCGCGTCACTCGTGACGTCGAGGCGGCAGAAGATCGCATGATCGCCGAGCTCATCGGCGAGCTTGCGGCCCTCCTGCTCAAGTATGTCAGCGATCACGACATTTGCGCCCTCGCCCACGAAACCGCGCGCGTGGCTGGCGCCCATTCCACGAGCACCACCCGTGACAATCACTGTCCGGTTATTGAAACGCTCCATAGTTGTTTCCTTTCATAAGGCTGCGTGAGCGTGCGGCCGATGGAGGCCACACGGCGATTTGGTCTGGCTCACACCAGGTTGATCGCCACGTCGATATTTCCCCGCGTGGCCTTGGAGTAGGGACACGTCTGGTGCGCGGCGTTCACCAAGGCCTGGGCGACTTCGCGCTCCACGCCGGGCAGGCTGACGTTGAGGCGGGCCTGGAGGAAGTACTCGCCGCCGGCGCCGCACAAGTCGACTTCGGCATCGATGGCCGCGTCAGCCAGGAGGCGGGTCTTCATTTTGGCGGCCGCAACCCCCATCGCACCCATGAAGCAGGCCGACCAACCAGCGGCGAATAGCTGCTCCGGATTGGTGCCAGGCTTGTCCGCGCCGCCCATCTGTTTTGGGACAGATAGCTTGATATCCAGGCGGCCATCAGAGCTCCGGGACGCGCCATCTCGGCCGCCCGTGGTGTGGGCCTTGGCGGCGTACAAAACTTTCTCGAGGGTCATCGTCATGGGTTCACTCCTGATACGTTGAAGAGCCGTTGCCGCGGTGGCCGATCACGATGCGTTGACGCGCGCCGCCTTCAAGGCAGCGGTCCACCACAGCAGATCGTCGATCATCGGCCGGGCGGCGGGCGCATCCAGCTCGGCCAGTCCAGCGTCGACGTCACCGCCCTGGAAGTGAGCCATCAGGGTGGAGACCGGGATGTGGACCGACGAGCGAATCGGGGCGAGCTGAAGCTCGATCACGTTTTGGCGGAGCTGCTGAACGGCGCGCGCGCCCCCTGCGTTGCCCCAGCTCACGAAGCAAGCGGCCTTGCGGTGCCACTCCTGATAGACCCAGTCGAGAGCATTCTTGAGCACCGCGGGAGGTCCGTAGTTGTATTCAGGGGTGACGAAGACAAAGCTGTCGGACTGCGCGATCGCGGCCGTCCATTTCTGAACGACTTCGTTCTTGAAGACCGGGCGACCAGGCGTGGCCGGGGTCAATGGCTGATCAAAGAATGGCATTGGGAAGTCGCGAAGATCGAGAAGCCGCGCATCGACGCCATCGCGCTTCTTCAGGTGCTCCAAAATCCATTTCGCGGGCTTTTCAGAGAATCGGCCCTCCCGAGTGCTCCCGACAATAACGGAAATGACGATCATGCTCGTACTCCTTGCGGCCCTTCGGAAACATCATCGGACTGAGTTTGGCGTTGCGCTACAGTCTTGAACTCCACAAATCAGCCACCAGCTAACTCGTTTGAGGGGAGCCGGGCTGCGGTGCGGTAACGCTCGGCGGCGTGCACCTGCATGAAGTTCGGGAACATCGCCTGGCGCGCGGCTTCGAACGCCGACCACTGGTCCGCATCAGGCAGCGGCGGTATGGTGACCGTCTCGCGCCGGTCGAAACCCACGAGGGCGGCGTCAACCAGCTCCGCAGTCTCAATGACTGCCGGCAGGTCGTCCACATTCCGCCCGGACCGCGCCCAAATCTCAGTGCGCGTAGCCGAGGGCAACACCGCCTGTACATAGACACCCTTGGGGCCGAGCTCGAGGTGCAGCCCCTGCGACAGGAAGAGGACGAAAGCCTTTGTAGCGCCGTAGACGGTGAGCCTGAATTCTGGCGCAAAGCCGACCACAGACCCCAAGTTCACGATGGCACCTTCCCCGCGGCTCACGAACCGTGGCGCTACGGCGTTGGCTAATCGAGTAAGCGCCGTGACGTTCAGGGCCAGAAGCTTTCCGACATCGTCCCCGCTCTGGTCGAGGAAACCTCCGTGCACGCTAGCACCGGCATTGTTCACCAGCACGCCAATGCGCCCGTCGTTCCGCGCTCGACCCTCCACCCGCGCAAGGTCAGCAGGTTCCGTCAAATCGGCCCGCAGGACCTCAATACTCGCTCCGGTCTCCGCGTGTAATCGCCCCGCGATCGCCTCCAAGCGAGCCGCGTCACGCGCCACCAACACCAGGTCGTGGCCGCGGCGGGCGAAGCGATCGGCATAAACGGCTCCGATGCCAGTGGAGGCTCCGGTAATCAAGACGGTGGGCATTGCGGTCATGGCTTGGCTCCTGTTGTTTGGGAAGGGCAGCGTCCGCTGCCTGCGCTCCATCAGAATGAATGCAGCTCGTCGCCGGGCGGTCCGACGTCAGCGGCCCCATTCGCCAATTGCGCCTGCGCCATCGTCAGCGGATTGAAGCTTTCGCGGATCAGCTTGATCTCGCCAGCCTGCGCCACGACGTAGCCGGTGAACAGGAGATGGGCCTTTCGGCCGGTCGCTGCGGCGGTCGCGTGGGTCACGTACTCGGCGAACGACTTTTCCGGCGTTTCGATGAGGACCTGGATGTCCTCCGGCTCGAATGCGACGTCCGGGTAGAGCTTGTGCAGTTGATGCAGAAGTCCTGTGATCTCCTGGCGGCCAGCGAAGCGCGCCTGGACCCCGAGCGAGCGCAGGAACGGCAGTTCGAACACGCCGTCCTCGGCGAACAGCGAGGCCGCCCGATCCGGATCTCGGACCGACGCGAGATATTCCAGCAGCAGAGCTTTCGAGCCTTTCATCTTCGTTTTCCTTTCAGATGGAGTGAGCGTACTGGGCCTCTGCAAGGACATATGGGGTTGCAGATGGTGGCTCAAATGTCATATAACCGTCGTTTCAGGACATTTTGCGAGGGCGCCCATGCAGCGCATCGGTTTTATCGTCTTGCCAGGTTTTCAAATGATGAGCGTGGCTGCGCTCTCGGTCTTCGAACTGGCGAATTTGGAGATCGGCGAGCCGGTCTATGACATGCATCTGCTGTCCGAGACTGGCGGATCCATCAGCAGTTCGATCGGTTTCAGCGTCGCGACGGAGCCATTCGCCGATACGGATTTCGACACAGTGATGGTCGGCGGCAGCGCCGTGGTTGGATCATTGACGCCGGGCGTGATTGAATTTCTGCGCCAGGCTCTGGGCCGCTCCCGGCGGGTCGCCGCAACATGCACCGGGGCATTCGTCCTGGCTGAAGCAGGTCTGCTCGACGGCCGCCGCGCGACCACGCACTGGCACCGCGCCCGCGAACTGCAGGCGCGCTTCCCAAAAGTAAAGGTGGAAGAGGACCGCATCTTTATCGTCGACGGACCGGTGTGGACCTCGGCTGGGATGACCGCGGGTACCGACCTCTCGTTGGCCATGATCGAAATGGATCTGGGTGCGGACTTGGCGCGGGCTGTGGCCAGGAAGCTGGTGGTGTATCACCGGCGCGCCGGTGGCCAGTCCCAGTTTTCGGCACTGTTGGAGCTGGAGCCCAAGTCCGACCGTATCCAGAGCGCTCTGGCATACGCCAAGCGCAATCTCGACAAGCCGCTGACGGTGGGACGGCTTGCCGAAGCGGCACATCTAAGCCCACGCCAGTTCAGCCGTGCCTTCCACGCCGAAACCGGCCAATCGCCGGCAAAGGCGGTCGAGAACCTACGCATCGAAGCCGCCCGGCTGATGATGGAGCAGAGCCGTCATTCGATCGACGTCATTGCTCGGCAAACTGGTTTTGCTGATCGGGACCGCATGCGGCGTGCCTTCTTGCGCGCGTTCGGGCAGCCACCGCAGGTAATCCGTCGAAACGCCCCCTCAGGTCGAGAAGACCCCCGGAGAAGTTGAACGTCACGTCGACCGAACGCACGGCGTTCCAGCGATCCAGGCCGCCATGGGCGGTGATCATCCTCCTTCGCACTTTTACACCAACACGGACGGGAACCAGGTACATAGGCCTGTGCACAACGGAACGCGACCTTCCGGGGCGACAGCGCGATGCGCCGATGGATCGTGGAGCTTTAGCCAGCATAGGCGCGGTAGGTGCTCGTACCATGGTGGAGTGGCGAGTTGGTAGAAACCGCCCATTGTCGCGCAGCGCCCATGCTGTTCAACTCATAGGGGATGCCGGTAGCCGGCATAGATGGCCTCATTTCGCTTTTTAATGGGCGCGATGCGCGGTTGGCGCCAAAACACCCCAATCAGTCTAGTAAGGCATACTCGATTCTTAGCCTTCGCGATTGGCCAGATCGCTGTGGCGGCGGGCCATGCCGCCTGTAATGCCACATACGTGGTCGGCCAGGATTTCGCGTATAATGATAGAATATGTGAATTCGCGTCGCCGCTGTAACGAGGCAGAACCCTTGAGCAGTCGCAAAAATCGCGACTTCATAGCCGAACTCTGAAGCCGCCGCACTCCGGCCAAATATGCCACTCGGGCAGTTTTCATCGCCGAAGGTCGACATAGAGGTTGAATTGCCAGCGTTCGGGTTTGCGCTCAGATTGAGGATGGAAGCCGGCGCAATACTTCCATGCCCTGCCAGACAGCAAGGCCGATGCAGCCAACGAGTAGGTCGCGGGCGCGACGCACCAGCGAAAAGGATATTGCCACATGCGGGCTCAAGCCGAACAGGGCGCAAACTAGGACATAGGCGGCTTCCTGCACCCCCAGCGCGGCCGGTACCCAAAAGCCGAACGTGCGAAGACTCATCACGAGGCTGTCCATCGCTAGTGCCTCGGGCATCGTCACTTGAATTCCCATCAGGTGCAACGTCACCCAGGCTTCCAGACCGCCCAGAGCCCAGCAGATGACGTGCAAAACACAACTTGGCGCCACGCGCTTTGGGGCAAGAAATGAATGCAATCCGCCGGACACGCCGTCCGGCAACGTCCATCGGCGAAAAAATCGCGGCACAAGGCGCAAAAGTCGGTCGCGAAAGAGCAACAGAAGAAGGGAGACCACGGTGAGCAAGCCAAGTGTCACCAATAGATAGGAGGGGAGCGAACTGTTTGGCCGAAACCAAACGAGCAATGCAAAACCCATCATCGCGTAGAGCAATTTGCTGATGAACTCCATGAGCAGGTCTGCGAACAGGGAGGCGGCTCCTGCATCCGCAGGAATGCCGGTCAGCGACAAAAGCCGAACGCCGGCTGCGAACCCGCCGATTTGCGAGAAAGGCAGCAATTCTGCAACCGAATCTCGCGCCAGCCGTGCTTTAACGAAAGGCATGACGCTGGCGCCTCGGCTGGCACGGCCGATCGACCACCATGCCATGCCCATCAACCCAATGAGCGGAAAATGAATAAAAACGACAAAGCTGAAGCCCACCATCCCCAGTGTCGCGAAGGCACGTGCCACCGCCGGCAGTCCCGCCCATAAGGCCAGCCCGGCCAAGAGGGCGATACCGGCAAGGACGATTGGCAAACGTAATTGACGCATCAGCCCCGTGATCACAAGCCACTGACTCCTAGGCTACGGCGAAGTACCGGATATAATGCGCAAAGTTCTCTCGCAATGTGCCAGGATCTAAACCGAATTTGGCAAAGTCGTAGCATCGGGCAGAAAGAGGGCGCGGCCGATCAAGAAACGCCATCATCCGTTGTTTGGCAATTTCGCTGAGATCGAGGCCGCAATGGCGGTAGAGCTTGCGGATGGCCGCCATTGGATTGGCGACGACCTCCCGATAATTGAGATGCAGGATATCTGGAACGCGGCCTGCGGCATCCACCATATGATCAGTGGCCTGGACAAGCCGCGCGCTCACCTGCCGGCCGATCTCCATGGGATCCAGGTGATTGGTAAAGGGACGCCGCAACCGTTCGGCCAACATGGCGCAGGAGGAGACGACACTGAGGGGATCGCGATGCAGGAAGACAATTACCGCATCGGGATAGACGGCCCGGATGGCATCCAGGGCAAAGACATGGTCGGGGGATTTGAGAATCCAGCGGCGACCCGGCCCCTGGGCGTCCAGATGTTGGAGGAAGCGGCGGTGAAACCGGAATGCCTGATGGTGGCCGTGCCGATCGATCCAGGCCTGGTAGGATGGGATGCGATGGGTGTTCTCGAAGCGCATACTCTGGAACACCTGGGCAGTGATGTCTGTACACTCTTGCGGCGCATCAGCGCTTAGGTGATGAAGTCCTTCCAATCCCGGCGCCATCCATTGAAATAACTGGAGTCCCAGCCACGTCCGAGTTCTGCGCAAGTCCAAGGAGGGGATATTAGGTCGACTGGGAGGCACGCCATTGGCCGGATCGAGCGACATTAGAATATGTAAAAAGGAACTGGCGCTGCGCGGCATGCCTGTGATGAAGACGGGCCGTTGGATGGGACGCGCAAGGATACTGGGGTTTTCCTCCTCTGCCATGTCCAGCCGCAAGAGATTGGTGAGGCAACGCTCCAGATCAAATCGAGTGGCATAGCGGCCAAAGAAACTCAGGTCGGCTTCCTCAGTATAGGCCTTGAGCAGGACGTTGAGTGGCCTGACAAAAGAAAGATCAGAAAACTTGGCGCGCCCTGCACGTTTCAAAGCTTTGTCGATTAATATTTCGGCATCAGTGATGGCACGACTCACGGGAACCGCGGGCTCATGCGCTGTTTCAAAAAATTTGTGGGTGCTCATTGCTCCTACTCCATGGATAAGCAATGTGAGACGGCAAAAGATTGTCCGATCAAAACGTTCGGTTCCGAACGCCATCTGGTGTTCGTCTCCACCTTCGGCGCCCGACTCGTTTGTTATGGCGAGATGCTTCCCCGTGACGACCGCTACAAGGCGGAACCCAGCACCCCCACGGCAATGGCTAGAATCACACTCACCATTGTCAGCCCCGAGTGGTATTCACATAGGCATCATCAGCGGGCATGGTCTGGCCACTCTTCACACATGCGACCGCTCGGCCGATCGGTGCCAATGGCAGAAGCGCAATCGTCGGAGGGCGCAGCCATCCTCTGCCCCGGAAGCTTCGCCCGGAATCGGGCGCGCGACGGATGCTGGGATTGCTGAGGTTCCGCCTCCAGTGGCCAATTCGATGGCCACGGTAAAGCCTGAATGAAAGGGCCAGTGACCTTGGGATGCTTGGGATGACCAGCCATTTTCCGCGGCTCCATATCTTGACCAAGGAGGTAAGCAGCCTTACGTACGGAACAACTGCGATTATTTAGGCAAACTCGATCAGATTTTCTGAATGATGGACGCGCTTAGTCTGGACCAGTTCGCGGTCTTCGCCGCAGTCGCCGACGCGGGCAGCTTCGCCGCCGCCGCTAGGCGCTTGAACCGGGCCCAATCGGCGGTCACCTACGCGATCCAGAAACTGGAGGATCAGACTGGCGTTCCCTTGTTCGACCGTTCAGCCTACCGACCCACGCTCACCGAAGCAGGCAGAAACCTTCTGCCATGTCGAAGACTACCGATTACACGCACGTCAAATGGCTATGGGCGTCGAAGACGAGCTGAGGTTGGCGGTACATCCCCATACACCCGCCAATTTTCTATCCGACGTGCTCCGCGACTTCAGGATCGCATTTCCGTCCGTTCGGATCGTTGCATCTATTCAGCCCAGGAACGCCGCTTTGGAATCGTTGCAGCAGGGCAAAAGTGATCTCGCTCTCCTGTTCACGTTAGTATCCCTGCGCGAAACCTTCAAACACCTTCCTTGCACGGCAGTCGAGCTTGTTGCAGTCGCCTCGCCCGAACACCCTCTGGCGCAAATAGAAGGCCCTGTAGGGCCTGAGCTGCTCCGCGACAATATGCAGATAACCGTCCACGACGGGCTTATTTCCGAAGAAGAGCGTCAACTGTGCGGATACGGTATGGACGGGACCGAAATCTGGCGGGTCACGAATTTCGAGATTATGCACAGCCTCCTTTTGGACACTGTCGGCTGGGGTGTCGTTCCGCTCTCGCGCGTGGCAGAGGACCTCGCGGTTGGTCGGCTCGTCGCGCTTCAGATCGACCACTGGAAGCCGCGGAAGGGAGCAATCACCGCTCCTCTCGTAGTCGTCCAGGCGACCGACAGGCCACTGGGTCCTGCAGGGCGATGGCTTTTCCAGAAATTCGCCGAGGCGGGCGGCTTGAAACCACGACCAAACAGGTCAATTGAGAAAGCTTGGAAAGCGCCACAGCGAGGCGAAACAAATGAATATCAGAATGGAAGAGCCTCGCAACTGCGGTGATAGGGCCGGTTCTGTCATGTTTCAACCATTTCACTTCGCTTGTTGGACATTCGTAGGACACGACGAACTCAGGTAAAGCATCACTAAAGATTTCTATGGCTTGCGGGCTCAGCGTCAATATTTCATCGCCTTGCTCAGGTGACAACCACTCGATTTCAATATGAGGAAGGCTGGCAGATCACACATCACTGGTCGGGCAGCTGCTTGACGGCGAGTCGCACATTGCGTCGATCTGGAAGCGCCTCATTCAAGAGGGCCGACTCTGAGCCCTGCGGCGAATGTCCGCGTTTGGTGCAAAGCAGACTTCAGACTTCTCATAATACGAAGTAATTCGCTCGAGTACTTTCCGTCGACCAGCGCGAACCTTCGGAATCACTTCTTTTCCCGCCGGCGTGAGGCTAACGGCCCGCGTACGGCGATCGGCGGAAACGTGTCCTCGTCGGACCCAGCCAAGACGCTCAAGGCGATCCAGCAATCTGACAATCGTCATTTGCGTTGTTCCGATAGCCTTGGCGAGGTGTACCTGTGATAAACCGGGATGCATTTCGAGCTCCATGATGATCGCGGCACCAGCAGCGGTCATTCCGGACCCGACAGACCGCAATTCACGGTCGCATTGAGAACGAAAGAGGCGGACAACTTCGCCAGCGAGATTGAATGTGTCAATCACTGCCCACTCGGTTTGGTCAGGACTAGCTGTCGTCTTCATCGGACGTGCGGAGTCTTCCATTCTGACTCACCTATTGCGTTTTACCGACCGCTCCCTATTAGCTGCCTCGACCGATTTGCGCGGAACCGCCAAACCACCCGCCTCAGCAAATTTCTGGAAAAGCCATTGGCCAGCAGGGCCAAGCGGTCTGTCGGTCACCTGGACAACAGCCAGAGGGGCGATGAGTGTCCTCTTCCCGGGCTTCCAGCGATCGATTTGAAGCGTTACAAGCCGGCCGACCGCAAGGTCCTCTGCCACGCGCGAGAGTGGAACGACACCCCAGCCGATGCCATCCAAAAGGAGGCTGTGCATGATCTCGAAATTCATCACCCGCCAGATTTCGGTGCTGTCCATGCCGTAGCCTCGCACCAGACGTTCTTCTTCGGCGGTAAGTGAGTCGTGGATGGCGATCTGCATATGGTCGCGCAGGAGCTCGGGTTCTATTGGACCTTTTTGTTGCGCCAATGGGTGTTCGGGCGATGCAACCGCAACGAGCTCCACGGTTGTGCAGGGAAGGTGCCTGAAGGCTTCGCCGAAGGACGTGAACGAGAATAGGAGGGCAAGATCACTTTTGCCCTGCTGCAAGGATTCAACAGCAGCGTGTCTGGGCTGGAGAGAAGCAATGATCCGGACGGTGGGAAACGCAGCCCTGAAATCGCGCAGCACATCGGACAGAAAATTCGCTGGCGTATGGGGATGCGCCGCCAGCCGCAGCTCGTCTTCGACGCCCATGGCCATCTGGTGGGCGTGCAATCGGTAGTCATCGACATCCGCAAGAATGCGCCTTATACGCGGCAAAAGATTTTTCCCCGCTTCAGTCAGCGTGGGCCGGTAGGCTGAACGATCGAACAGCAGGACACCAGTTTGGTCTTCCAGTTTCTGAATCGCGTAGGTGATCGCCGATTGAGCCCGGTTCATTCGCCTGGCGGCGGCAGCGAAGCTGCCCTCGTCAACGACTAAGGCAAAGACTGCGAACTGGTCCAAACTGAGCGCGTCCATCATTCAGAAAATCCGATAGAGATTTCCCAATTTACCCCAGTTTCTATGAACGTAACGCTGCTTATCTTCTCGGTCAAGATTGGGAGCAGCGGAACCGATATCAAGTCATCTGAAGGTCTTTTTTTGCAAAGGAGCATCAGGTGACCCAATGCTGCGGAATGACAGGCCGGGTGGACGAAACCCCGCGTGCGTGGTGATCAATCTAACATGCGCGCATTCACCGCCTTCGGCGCCCCTTGTTCTCGAAGTCAATGCACTGGGCGCAAGCGGGTATTATCTGCACTGCGCTCTTCTTCGGCAAATCGTTCGACAAGCACGTCGATGAACACGCGAACTTTGGCGTTAAGCGTCAGTATTTGCGTCCGCTGCTGCGCGATGCACAATCGGCGATATCGATCTTCAATTGCTTGAATTCGGCAATGCGCTGATCGATGCGTGTGTTCCACGCTTCGGAAAGCGGTCCCCAGTGTCGCTTGGTCAGCGGGAACCGGTCCGGCACACGGGTAAGCTGTATAGCGATTTCCTCGAGGCTGAAGCCGGCACGCTGCGCAAGTGTGATGTAGGTAATCTTGTGAAATGTCGATTCGCTGTAACGACGCTGCTCACTGTGGCCCTGGCGTTCGGATGCGCAATCAGCCCAAGCTTTTCGTAGTAGCGCAGCGTAGAGGACGGCACGCCGCTGCGCTGGGACATCTCTCGGATGCTGATCGATGGGGCCAAGTCGTTGATCATACGTGCACGTCACATTCACGAGAAAATTTTGCAAGCCATAGTGAGCGACTCATGTGGTTTACGCAAGAAACACAAGGCGACCAACGGCGCTCCCGATAGGGAGCGGCGGAGCGACGCGATCTTACCCCCTTGACTTTACCAAAAGCTAGCTTCAACTATATATGAAGGTGAAGTTAACTTCAACATTCCATCGGCTCAACGGGAGTCGCTCATGTCCTATCATTGTCTGCCCGCGTCGCTGCGCATGGCACTTTTCACCGCCGCGGCAATCATTTTGGCCTTTGGCATCGCGGCCTGCGGCCGGAGCGCCAAGAGCGCTCAAGCGAGCACTGCACCCGAGGTCCATGTGGCCAAGGTCGTGAACAAGTCTGTGCACCAGTGGGACGAATTTACCGGCCGTGTCGCCGCAACCGACGCCGTCAATGTGTTGTCTCGTGTCAGTGGCTATGTGGAGCGCATTGCCTTCAAAGAGGGCGACGAGGTGAAGCAAGGTGACCTGCTATTCGTTATAGACCCGCGCCCCTATAAGACGGTACTCGACAACTCGATCGCACAGCTCGAACGTGCGCGCGCCTCGGCGAAACTGGCTTTGGCGCAAAATCATCGAGCGGAGGCCCTGATACGATACAACGCCGTCTCGCGAGATTACTACGACGTCAGTAACACGACCTTGGCGCAGGCCAACGCCGACATGCACGCGGCCGAGGCTTCAATGGCGTCGGCCAAGCTCAATTTCGACTTCACTGAGGTACGTTCGCCGATTGCCGGACGCGTCAGCCGAGCCATGCTCACCGTTGGCAACCTCGCTCAGGCCGATCAAAGTGTTCTTACCAGCGTAGTTTCGCAAGATCCAATCTATATCTACTTCCAACTCGATGAACAGACTTTCCTGCGTTACAGCGAACTCGCGCGCAAAGGCGAGCGTCAAAGTTCGGGTAATGCGGTGCGCATCGGCCTGGCAAGCGATGCCGGATTTCCTTATGCGGGCACAGTCAACTTCGTCAACAATCAGATCGATCCCGCAACCGGTACAATCAGCCTGCGCGCCGTCGTGGCGAACCCCGGGCGTGTGTTTACGCCGGGTCTATTTGCGCGCGTGCAGATTGAGAGCAGCGCCGACGCTCGAGCAATATTGATAGACGATAAGGCGATAATGACTGATCAAGACCGGAAATATGTCTACGTGATGGGGCCGGAAAACAAAGCTATGCGCAAGGACATCACGTTGGGTGGACTCGCCGAGGGTATGCGCATTGTACAGTCCGGTCTCAATGCGAATGACGCAATCATTGTTTCCGGGTTACAGAAAGTAACGCCCAACTCGCAGGTGAAACCGCACTTCGTTGCAATGAGAGTGGCGGCAACGATAGACGTCACAGCCACGATGCCGGTCGCAACGAAGTGAGAGGGCGTCCGCATGGATTTTTCCAAGTTTTTCATAGACCGGCCAATCTTCGCGGCGGTATTGTCGATCGTGATCTTCGTCGCGGGTTTGGTCGCAATCCCGCTGTTGCCTATCGGCGAATATCCCGACGTCGTGCCGCCAACCGTAGTCGTGCAGGCAACCTATCCGGGCGCCAATCCGAAAGTCATTGCCGATACCGTATCGGCTCCGCTGGAAGAGCAGATCAACGGCGTCGAAAATATGATGTATATGAAATCGGTGGCTGGCTCTGACGGCGTGCTCTTACTGACAATCACATTTCGTCCAGGCACCGATCCAAGTAGGGCACAGGTCGATGTGCAGAATCGGGTCGCCCAGGCGTTGTCGCGCCTACCCTCTGAAGTGGTCAATCTCGGCGTGACCACGAAGAAACAATCGCCGGCTTTTCTGGTTCTGATTACGCTTATCTCAGACGGTCGATACGACCCGCTTTATCTGCGGAACTACGCCAATATCAAGGTCAAGGACGAACTTGCCCGCATGTCCGGCGTCGGCGAGATCCAGCAGTATGGGAGCGGCGACTACGCGATGCGTGTCTGGCTTGATCCGAACAAAGTCGCATCGCGCAATCTGACCGCGGGGGATGTGGTTAGCGCTTTGCAGGAACAGAACATCCAGGTGTCGGCCGGTCAGCTCGGCGCTGAACCGATCAAAAACGGTAGCGACTTTCTGATCTCGATCAACGCGCAAGGTCGCCTAAGCTCAAGCGAGGAATTCGGTAATGTCGTGCTCAAAACCGGCACGAACGGCGAGGTCGTCCGGCTAGCTGACGTGGCGCGCATCGAGCTTGGTGCAAGCGATTACTCCTTACGGGCCCAGCTCGACAATTATCCAACCGCGATCCTCGGCGTGTTTCAGGCTCCTGGCGCCAATTCGTTGACAACACGCGATGCGGTGATCGCGAAGATGGATGAGCTGGCCAAGCGTTTCCCACCTGGCATGAGCTACCGCTCGGACTATGATGCCACCATCTTCGTGCGCGAATCTATCAACGCGGTGGTGCATACGCTGATGGAAGCTGTCGGGCTCGTCGTTCTGGTCGTCATCCTATTTTTGCAGACTTGGCGCGCCTCGATCATCCCGTTGATCGCGGTCCCGATTTCAGTTGTCGGAACGTTCGCGGTACTCTACCTGCTCGGCTTTTCGATCAATACATTGACCCTGTTCGGCCTGGTACTTGCGATCGGCATCGTCGTCGATGATGCCATCGTCGTGGTGGAAAATCTCACGCCATTCGCCGCCGCGCATCAGGCAATGAAAGAAGTTTCCGGACCGATCATTGCAATCGCCCTGGTGCTCTGCGCGGTATTCGTGCCGATGGCGTTTTTGTCGGGCGTCACGGGCCAATTTTACAAGCAGTTCGCGGTGACAATCGCGATCTCAACCGTGATCTCGGCGGTTAATTCGCTGACTTTGTCTCCGGCGCTTGCTGCGAAATTGCTGCAGGCAAACAGTGCCCCAAAGGACGCTCTTTCGCGCATGATCGAGCGTTCGTTTCGCTGGCTGTTCGGTCCTTTCAACCGAGCCTTTATGGGAAGTGCAAATAGCTATCAAGCTTGGGTCTCTCGCTTCCTAAAACGCCGCGGCGCGGCTTTCACTGTCTATGTGATACTGCTCGCAGCCACGATCCTCATGTTCAATCTCGTACCACGCGGCTTCATACCGACCCAGGACAAGCTCTACTTAATCGCCGGTGTGAAGTTACCGGAGGGCGCCTCGCTCCGGCGCACCAACGCTGTTGTGCAGAAGATAAAAGATATCGCAATGCGCACGGAGGGTGTGGCCCATGTCATCGCCATGACTGGATTCAACCCAAGTCAGTTCAGCAATACGCCGAACTACGGCGTCGCATTCGCGATCCTGAAGCCCTTTGCCGAGCGCAATCGTAGCGCCAAGGAGATCGTCAACGATATCCAAACCCAGATCACCAGTATCAAGGAGGGCCAAGCCTTCGTCCTAAATCCTCCACCGATCCTCGGTCTCGGAAATGGCGCAGGCTATTCACTTTTCGTCGAAGATCGCGCCGGTCTTGGCTATGGCGCGCTTCAGCAGGCTGTTGACGCGTTGCAGGGGGCTGTGATGCAGGCGCCTGGCATGGGTTTTCCGTTCAGCAGTTATCAATCCAACGTTCCACAACTCGATGTCGAGATTGATCGAGTCAAGGCGAAGACTCAGGACGTGGCGCTGACAGATTTGTTCGAAACCTTACAGGTCTATCTCGGTTCCTCCTATATCAACGACTTCAATTTGTTCGGCCGCACCTGGCGCGTGTACGCCCAAGCTGATGGCGAATTCCGCAAGCGGACGGAGGATATCATTAATCTGCAGACACGGAACGGGCACAATGAGATGGTGCCGATCGGCTCGATGGTCAAAATCGGGCAGACCTACGGCCCGGATCCGGTGTTACGTTACAACGGCTATCCCGCCGCCGACTTTCTTGGAGAGGCCGATCCCGGATTGCTGTCCTCGGCTCAGGCGATGGACAAGATCACCGAGACCGCGGCAAAGGTTCTGCCAAATGGCGTGAGCATCGAGTGGACCGATCTCAGTTTTCAGGAAGCCACCCAGGGAAAAGCCGCCCTATTCGTGTTCCCCGTCGCGATCCTGCTTGCGTTTTTGGTCCTGGCCGCGTTGTACGAAAGCTGGACACTGCCGCTTGCAGTAATCCTGATCGTTCCGATGTGCATGCTTTCCGCGCTGGCGGGTGTCAAATTGCTGGGCGGCGACAATAATACTTTCGTTCAGGTCGGGCTCGTTGTGCTTATGGGCTTGGCCTGCAAGAACGCGATCCTGATTGTCGAGTTCGCGCGGGAGCTCGAATTCCAGGGCAAGGGCATCGTAGAGGCGGCGCTCGAGGCCTGCCGTCTGCGACTGCGTCCGATTGTTATGACCTCGGTCGCCTTCATTGCGGGCTCGATTCCGCTCGTGCTCTCGCACGGGGCCGGCGCCGAAGTCCGTTTTGCGACCGGTATCACGGTGTTCGCTGGCATGATCGGCGTGACGATATTTGGTCTGTTTTTGACGCCGGTGTTCTATGTCGGTTTGCGCAAACTGGCGAAACGTAAGCTCATCCAGCGCGGTGAAGCGAGTGTGGCGCACGATTGAAGCTCGAGAAACTATGGGAAAGCCATGACATTGAAACCGTGAATGTTCTGACATCAGTCGCACAAAGGAGATTGAAATGCCTCAAACTGCAGAAGCCGTCTGACCATATGGGACGGCCCCGCGAGTTTAATGTCGATCAAGCGCTTGATGCCGCGAGCCGGCTCTTTTGGGAGCGCGGATACGATGGCACATCTCTCAGCGATCTGACCGGAGCCATAGGTGTCACAGCGCCTAGTCTCTATTTGGCGTTTGGCAACAAGGAGAAACTTTTCCGGCACGTGATTGAGCGCTACGCCCAAAGCAGTGCCAAAAATGTGGAACAGGCACTTGCGGAGCCGACAGCGAGAGCGGTGACCAAGGCGCTCCTGCGAGGTTACGCAAATGTTGTGACCGATCCGAGCCATGTTCCGGGCTGTTTGGCCTTGAACAGCGCACTCCCTCTCGTCAGAGACCATCCTGTTCGCCAACTCCTGGCGGAAAATCGGCGCGAGCTTCACATCACTGTCGAAGCGCGCTTTCGCAAAGCACGCGCCCAAGGTGATCTCCCAAGAAACACCGACGTAACAGCGCTCGCTCGTCTTGTCCTGTCGATAGCATGGGGCATCGCTGTAGAGGCGCAATCAGGCGCCACGCGCCAAGAGCTCTATAAGATGATCGATCTAACACTAGTAGGCTGGCCAATGGTGGAGGCTCCGGTCTGATATGAATCGCCCGAACCAAATTGTTTCTTTACCCACGTGGCCGCCCAAAACCCAATTGGCTAGCTACTTAGAAGTCAGCCACACCGCCATTTTGGGTGCACATAGCGTGGCTACATTTGTGCGGTATTGGACGCCGCAAATCCTTGAAAGAGCCACCGCCCGGCCGGACCGAGCAGCCTTTTTGTTGCATGAACAATCGCAAGTGCAGCGGTTGGCGCATCTTTTCTGGGCTTCCAGCGCTCAATTTCAGCCGTCCCACCTTCACTTCATTGTCAACGCGGCAACGCAAGAATGCAGGAGAAGCACATGAACATCGGCACAATGTTGCAGAGGAAGGCGCCGGCCGCCATCACTGTAGACATTCTTGGCACTCTGAAGGCCGCCGCTAAACTGCTTTTACGACATAGGATTGGCGCCTTAGTCGTAACCGAGGCTGATCTTCCCGTGGGGCTCCTCACTAAAGGCCATATTGTTGAAGCTTTAGCGCATGAAGGCAGGCTCGCCGAGGAATTGCGGGTTCGACAGGTGATCACGCGTCAACTGATCGCAGTATCACCGGAAGACACGATAAAACGCGCTATGTCGCTAATGGCACAATTTAAGATCAGCCATCTTCCTGTTGTTCAGGAAAAGAAGCTTCTGGGCCTCGTCAGTCTGGGCGATATGGTGAAGCATTGTTTCGAAGAACTCGAACTTGAATCGTTAGATATTGATGCAACCGGCTGAAAGGGACGCCTTCCGCCACGCCAGATAATCATGGCGCACGCGATGAACGCTGCGGGAATGTCTCGAGGAGTCTCATGACTGACAAACCGGTGCTCGAACCCAATCCCAATCACTCGATCACGATCGAACCCGCCGGCACGCACGTTGTCGTGACAGCGGCCGGTGGTACGATCGCAGACTCCAGCCGCGCGCAGCGCCTGACGAAGGCAAGGATACCGCCCGACCTCTACGTTCCTGGGGTCGATGTTGGCATGAAGGCACTCGAAAGGTCGGAGACGCATAGCTATTCGCCGCACCCTCACAGCAGCCGGCGACAGTTAAGGCAAAACCGGTGGTGCGCCCAACAAGGTCAAAATTTCCTTCGACGGCACCCTCTCTCACGATCCTCGAAAAAATATCAGATTGGTATGAAGTGTTGCTGGCTATGCCTTAAACCCCTCTCGTTCTGAAAATCCGAAGGAGTCTGTCTAAATTATGCCAGTGTTACAGAAGGTAACGCGGCTTATCTTCTTGGTCACGATCAGTTTTGGAGTGACGAAGAATGGCCCATGACTCCTGGGTATTTCGTGACAACGCCCCCAACCAACCCGAATCCAAAGAGTTTGCCGCGGCAGGCTCCCCCCTCCCGAGCCGCGGTGCGGTCGGCGTGCACCAATCAAGCACGCCGACCGCGACTTTCTGGAGGAGAAGCTATGTCTGACCCCAACAATGTCCACCTTCTTTCCGATCAGCGCGAACGCCGGAAAGGCCAGAGCCGGCTGCGGGACGAGCAGAAGCGCGAGGTTCCAAGGATGGAAAGACCGGATCACGATACATCGGTTCCTTCCCCGGGACCGTCACCCGAGCCGCAAGGGCGGCAGTCCCAGCACGCATCGGGCGCGCCGTCCCGGCGCAGACGATGGCTGCGCCGCGCGATGTTCGCGCTTCTGCCATTGGCGCTGATCGGTGGTGCTGTTGCCTATGTGAGGGGCGGCCGGACCATGTCCACCGATGATGCATATGTGAACACCAGGCAGGTCGGCATATCAACGGATGTCGCGGGAATAGTCTCCGATGTGGACGTCACGGACAACCAGCATGTCGCGGTCGGCCAATTCCTTTACCGTCTCGATTCACGGCAATTTCGTATAGCGGTCGATAACGCGAAAGCCAATCTTGCGCAGGTTGCGCTCAATCTCGAATCCATGAAGAAAAACTACAGCCAGATGGTGAGCGACGCCGCGGCACAGCAGTCGCAGATGGAGCTCGACCAGGCGACCTTTGGCCGGTACAGCCAGCTTCTCAGCAGCAATGCGATCGCCAAAATGGTCTACGATCAGGCGCGCTTCACGCTGCAGACAGACACAAGCAAGCTAACCGCATTGCGTCAGCAAGCCCTGGCACAACTGGCGTTGCTGAATGGCAATCCGAATGCGCCCGTGGCCCAGCTGCCGCAATATATGCAGGCGTTGGCACAAGTGCACGAGGCTCAGCGCCAGCTCGATGATACGGCCGTGCGGGCGCCATTTTCCGGCACTGTGACCCAGGTACCCAGCATTGCGCCGGGAAAATATCTCGCAGCCTCCACCACTGCCTTCTATCTCGTCGATACCGATCATGTCTGGATTGACGCGACGCCCAAGGAGACCGAGCTCACCCATGTGCTTCCGGGTCAAAAGGCGGTGGTCACGGTTGATACCTATCCCGACCTTCAATGGCACGGCACGGTTGAAAGCGTCAGTCCTGCGGCGGCGCAGCAGTTCTCGCTTCTGCCGGCGCAGAATACCAGCGGCAATTGGGTGAAGGTGGTCCAGCGCGTGCCGTTGCGCGTGCGCGTCGATGCCGGCAAAGGCAATATGCCGATCTTGCGCGCCGGCATGAGCGTCGAGTTGAATGTGGATACCGGCCACGCGCGCGGTCTGCCGAAATTCGTGACCAATTTGCTGGGGACGGTATTATGAGCGCGAGTGGCGGCCCCGATCCTGTCCGCAATCGCGGCGCCATCACCGTCTGCGTAATTCTCGCCACCCTGATGCAGGCGCTCGACTCCACCATCGCCAACGTGGCTTTGCCTCATATGCAAGGGAGCATATCGGCGAGCCGGGACCAGATTGCATGGGTGCTCACCTCTTATATCGCGGCGGCGGCCATCATGACGCCGCCCACCGGCTACCTCGCCGCGCGTTTCGGAACCAAGCGCCTTTTTCTCGCTGCCATTGCGGGATTCACGATTGCCTCGATGCTCTGCGGCGTTGCCCAATCACTCACCCAAATCGTGCTGTTTCGCCTCTTGCAAGGTATATTCGGCGCGCCGCTGGTGCCGCTGTCGCAGGCAGTCCTGCTCAACATCTATCCCAAGGAGCGCCAGGGCTTTGCCATGGCCTTGTTCGGGATGGGCGCGATGGCTGGCCCCGTTCTCGGGCCCGTGATCGGCGGCTGGCTGACGGACGAATATAGCTGGCGTTTCGTTTTCTACATCAACCTGCCGGTGGGCATTCTAGGCCTTCTCGGCATGATGATCTTTCTTCCCGCCACCGAACCGGGCGCCACTCAGAAACTGGATTGGCTGGGCTTCGGCACGCTCAGCGTCGCGATCTGCGCCTTTCAGTTACTGCTCGACCGCGGCGAACAGCTTGATTGGTTCGGCTCAAGTGAAATTTGGATCGAAGCGATCATCGCCGCGAGTTCCTTCTATGTGCTTCTGGTTCATACCTTCACCAGCGATAAGCCTTTTGTGAGCCCCAGGCTGTTTCTCGATCGCAGCTTCCTGGCGGGCACGCTGATCATCTTCACGGTGGGTCTCACCTATTACGCCTCGCTGGCGCTCCAGCCGCCCTATCTGCAGACCTTGATGAATTATCCCGTGGTCACGGCCGGCCTGGTGATGGGACCGAGGGGCATCGGCACCATATTTGCGATGCTCCTTGCCGGCCAACTCATGGCACGGATCGATACGCGTCTGCTTTTGGGCATCGGCTTGGCCCTGACCGCCTGGACATTCTACGCCATGACAGGTTGGACGCCGGATGTGTCTCAGACCACAATTGTTGTGGTTGGATTAATCCAAGGAGCGGGACTCGGTTTCCTCTTTGTGCCATTGAGCGCCCTCAGCCTGTCAACGCTTTCCCCCGAGCAGCGCACCGAAGGATCTGGCATCTATAATCTCTCCAGGAATATCGGCTCGAGCGTGGGCATTTCCGTCGTCAACGCGCTTCTCACCACCAATACTCAAGTCAATCATGCTGATATCGCCAACTCGGTAACGGCGGTGAACCGCGTCTTCGACGGGCCGAGGTGCCCGCGGCGGGCAGGGCCGCGCTCGACCAGCTGGTCTCCCGGCAGGCCGTAATCATCTCTTATATCGACGATTACAAATTGCTGATGCTTTCGACCTTGGCTGTTGTCCCGCTTGTATTCCTTTTCGCAAACACGAAATCAACGCCGCACCAGACCATGGCGTTGGAATGAAAGGAAAGTGACAAAAATGGACAGCGAAAAAGAGATCACTTTGAGTTTCCGTTTGGCTCCAGCACGGCGCCGCGAGCTGGATTGATGGAGGATTAAATGAAGATCAGTGCCATTTTGGAGCGCAAGCAGCCGGGCGTCGTCACCATAAATATCCTCTCCACCTTGAAGGCAGCGGCCGAACTGATGGCCCGCCACCGCATCGCGGCGCTGGTGGTGACCGAGGATGGAGTGCCTGTTGGACTCCTCTCCGAGCGCCACATCGTGGAAGTGTTCGCTCACGAGGGCAAGCTCGCGGAGGAAATGCGGATCCGGCAAGTGATCGACCGAGAGCTCGTCACTGTTTCGCCGGAAGACACCATCAAGCGCGCTATGTCGCTGATGACGCATGCACGGATCCGGCATCTTCCGGTGATGGAGGAAAATGAGCTGGCAGGCATCGTGAGCCTGGGCGATGTGGTGAAACACCGTCTCGAAGAGTTGGAGCTCGAAGCAAACGTTCTTCGCGATATTTACATCGCGGCCCGTTGAATGGAGGTGTCCATGACGATTCCCATAATCGCGCGGTTGGCAGTGGGCCTGGTGAGTGCCACATTCTGCCTGGCGGGCCTAATTAATCTCTCAGACAGCACCCATGTGCGGGCCGTCTATCGCCTTTGGCACTATCCCCATAATTTCTATCGCATGGTCGGCTTGACCCAGCTGATGGCGGCGCTGTTCCTGATAGTGCCTGAAACGCGGATCTGGGGCATCGCCGCAAGCGGCATGATCACCTTTATCGCGACCGTGACGCTTCTCCATCACCGTCAATACCTCTGGTCGCTGCCCGTCGTGCTGCTGCTGGTGAGCCTCGTCCCGGCTTCACTGGCGCACACCTAGGTTCTGAACCATGCCTGTGATCTCGCAAACGTTAGCAATGTTGGCCAGCTTTGTCGGAGTGCTGGGCAGTCTCTATTGCCTAGCCGAAGCGTTCACAGTTCATCGTCTGATGCGATTGAAGGGATTCCGGACGGCCTCCCTTGTTGCCACGGAATCCGGAACGAAGCTCCTGACGCTGCCGGCGCATTCATGCGCCAACGACAACAGTCCGGCAGTTAGCATTTTCAAGCCTTTGCGAAAAGCGACACCGGACTTGCGCAGGGATATCGAAACGCTGTTTGCGCAAAATTATACCGGCGCCACTGAGATCATATTCGGCCTGCATAGCGAATCCGATCCCGCCAAGGAGATTGTCGATCAACTCAAGGAACAGCATTCAAACATCAAGGTGGTCGTGAATCCCGAGAGCCATGGGACAAATTCGAAAATCACCAATCTTCTCAACATAGTCCCGTATGCGCGCCATCCCATATTCGTGATTTGCGATGGCGATACCGCCGTCCCGCCGAATTGGCTCTCGAACTTGATCAGGACTTTGGAGGCGCCTGGCATAGGATTGGTGAGCTGTGTGTACAGCGGCACTCCCGAGCGGCCGCTGTTTTGGCCGATGATGTCCGCCATGGGGATGTCATACTCTTTTCTGCCAAACGTGGTGCTAGCTGCCGCCACCGGCCTTGAAGCGCCTTGCCTGGGTGCGACCATGGCCATTCGGCAAAGTACCCTGGCCGAGGTGGGAGGTTTCGAGCGATTCGCAGACGCTTTGGCCGACGACTACGAATTGGGAAGGGCGGTCCGCGCGGAGGGCTATTCTGTCGCTCTTTTGATGTCGGTGGTCCGCCATAACGCCGGCGAGAAGCAAATTTCCGATTTCTTCACGCACGAGCTCCGCTGGGCAAGAACGATTCGGATGATCAATCCGATCGGTTATGCGTTGAGCGCAATCACACATAATGTGGGTTTCGCCGCGCTGGGTGTCATTGCCAGCCCCACGGCGGTTGCGCTGACCATTCTGGCCTTCGCCATTGGAGCCAGGATCGTGCTGCAGCATGTTATCGATCGCGCGTTCGCATGCTGGTCTGGTCCCGCGTGGCTGCTTCCATTGCGGGACCTGCTGAGCTTTCTTGTTTTCTCTTTGTCTTTCATGAGCAGGAAAGTTCGGTGGGGTGGTCGCGTATTTCATGCATCGCAATCCGGACGGAGACCCGATTTCAAGCCTGTCTCCGGCATATTTCCGCCAACGCACCCGCAAAGTCCCGAGCCCGCCGGCGCAGGAAGCGGCGGATATTCGTAATCCATGTGGATTTTCCTCTTTGCCATGTACCAGGAGTTATGACCCGCAATGCCGCTCGCCCTTCGCCGCAGCCAGTCCGCAAAATTCAATCCTGCGAAATTCGACTCCGTGGCATTGCTCTTGCAGGGTGGCGGCGCCTTGGGCGCCTACCAGGCTGGCGTCTATGAGGCGCTGGCTGAGGACGACATTCATCCCAACTGGCTGGCCGGCATTTCGATAGGCGCCATCAATTGTGCCATCATTGCGGGCAATCCGCCGGAAAACCGCGTGGAACGGTTGCGCCAGTTTTGGGAGCTGGTGACGACGGACGGATTCTGCGGGGCTCCAAACGCACCCAGTTTGTTACGGCCGTTTGAATTTCTGAAAGTGATCGAAGGCGATCTAACGCGCAGCGTCCTCAATCACGTAAGCGCCGGTGTAGCCATGTTTCAGGGCGTTTCCGGCTTCTTCAGCCCGCGGTTTCCAGCACCTTGGGCCCATCAGACCGGCGCGGTTGCAGCGACGAGCTTTTACGACACCGGAAGGCTGGGCGAAACATTGGAGAGGCTTGTCGATTTTGATCGTATCAACGCCGCCAAGGAGATGCGCATCAGCATAGGGGCGGTGAATGTCCGCT
>WNFL01366182.1_pt2 | contig 25833 bp, 22 predicted proteins | sample 5400361 | NCBI WGS metagenome assembly WNFL01 (sample SAMN13153351, study PRJNA577476) | soil metagenome | isolation source: 40 cm soil on Douglas fir-dominated hillslope | place: USA:California | collected 2013-09-17
TCCAGGCGAAGATGCCGATGACGATCGATGGCGTGCCGTTCATCACGTCGGCGATGAAGCGGACCAGGAAGCCCAGCCGTCCGGAACCGTATTCGGCCAGGAAGAGGCCGGCGCCGATGCCGACGGGGAGGCCGATGAGCGCCCCCATCCCGACGATGATGCCGGTGCCCACGATGGCGTTGGCGACCCCGCCTCCTGACTCGCCCGCGGGCACCGGGCCTTTGGTGAAGAACGCCCAGTCGATGGAGGACGCGCCCTTGATGATGAGGTTGCTGAGGATGAGCACCAGGGCCAGGACGGCGGTGAACGACAGCGCGGCGACGCCGCCGGTCATCAGACCGCTCGCGAGGCGGCGCCGGACGGTGCGGGCGCTCACAGCGCCTTACTCCCCACGGCCGCGCCCCGAGCGACGCGCCAGATCAGGACGCGCGCGAAGGCGTTGACGAGGATGGTAATGACGAACAGCAGGAGGCCGACTTCCGCCAGCGCGGACTGATAGAGGTGGGTGGTGGCCTCGCTGAACTCGTTCGCGATCGCCGCGGCCATCGTGTAGGCGGGCTGCAACGCCGACAGGCTGATGTCGTGCCGGTTCCCGATGACCATGGTGACGGCCATCGTCTCGCCCAGCGCGCGACCGAGCCCGAGAATGACCGCGCCGATCAAGCCGGCGCGGCCGTAGGGGAGCACGGCGGTCCACACCGCTTCCCAGCGGGTGGCCCCCATCCCGAGCGCCGCCTCGCGCTGGCTCGCCGGGACGGCCAGCAGCACTTCGCGCGACACCGCCGCGATGTAGGGGACGATCATGATGGCCAGGATGATCCCCCCGGCCAGCAGCGAGTTGCCGTAGAAGACGCCCTGGAAGAACGGCGTCCACCCCAGCACCGCCTTGAGGAGCGGGACGACGTAGCTCCGCAGAAAGGGGATCAGCACGAAGACGCCCCACAGCCCGTACACCACGCTGGGGATCGCCGCGAGCATCTCCACCAGGAAGGCCACCGGCTGGCGTACCCAGCGGGGCGCGAACTCGGTGAGGAAGATCGCGACGCCGAGCGCGAGCGGCACCGCGATGAGCAGCGCGATGAGCGAGGAGGCGAGCGTCCCGAAGATCATCGGCGCCGCTCCGTAGACCTCCGCCACCGGGTCCCAGGTGGAGGTCCAGAGGAACGAGAAGCCGTAGCGCTTGATCGCGGGCAGGGCGCTGAAGAACAGCTGGGCGAAGAGCGCTACGATCAGGAGCGGCAGGGCGAAGGCCAGGACCGTGAGGACGCCCTGATAGATCCGGTCGCTCGCATTGACGCCCCGGAGCGATGCCCACCGGGGCTCGGCGCTTGGCGTCTCGATGCTTGGGGCGGCCGGAACCGGCTCGATCGGGAGGGTCGTCATGCCGGCGGGGAAGCTATCGGCCCCCCGCCGGCGCACCGTCACAACGGTGTAACGAAATGGTCACTACGTTAGGCCAGGCTCCTACTGTGCCGCCGAGCCCGTCCAGACGGGATGACCGGCCGCTTCGACCGCCCTGAGCCGGGCCTGGATCCACGGCCGCAGCTGCGTGGGCAGGGGCGCGTAGCCGAGCGCCGGTGCCGCGGCTTGGCCTTCGGTTTCAGCCCACCAGATGAACTGCACCAGGGCCTTGGCCTTGGCGGCATCAGTGTAGGTCTTGTGCACCAGCAGCCAAGTCATGGTGGAGATGGGATATGCGGCCGCGCCATCGGGGTTCGTGAGCGACACGCGGAAGTCGGTGTTCGCCCCCAACTTCGAGAGTACGCCCGCGGCGGCCGCCGTGACCGACTCCAGCGTCGGCGCGACGAACTTGCCGGCGCTGTTCCGGACTTGGCCGTACGCCATCTTGTTAATCGTCGCATAGCCCAGCTCCACGTAGCCGATGGCGCCGGGGGTTTGGTTCACGGTCGCCGCTACGCCGTCATTGCCGCGGCCCCCGAGGCCGACGGGCCAGTTGACCGAGGCGCCCTTGCCGACTTGCGAGGCCCAGTCGGGGCTGACCTTCGTTAGGTAGTCGGTCCAGCCGAACGACGTGCCGGAGCCGTCCGCACGGTGCACGACCACGATATCGGTGGCCGGCAGGGTGAGGCCGGCGTTGACGCTCGTGATCCGGGCATCGTTCCATTTCGTGATCTTGCCGAGGAAGATGTCGGCCAGGACGTCGGGCGTGAACTTGAGCTGCTGAGTGACGCCGGGAAGGTTGTACGTTGCGACGATGGCGCCGAGGACCGTCGGGATGTGCAGCACATTGCCCTGGATGGCGGCGATGGCCGAATCTGTCATCGGCGCGTCGGTGCCGCCGAAGTCCACGGTGCCGTCGGAGAACTGCCGGATCCCGCCGCCCGAGCCGATCGCCTGGTAATTCAGCGCGACCGTGGGGTTCGCCTGGTTATAGGTGAGAATCCACTTCGAATAGATGATGTTCGGGAATGTTGCGCCGGCGCCGTTGAGCTGCACCTGCGCCGCCGCGGGAGCGGCGGCGCAGAGCAGCGCAACGAGGGCGATGGAACGTGTGGTCTTCACAGGGTCGTCCTCGGTCGGGGTCGCTTTAGAACGTGAACTGCGTTTGGAACAGGGCTCTGGACCGGACCGCCTCAGCCGCCGGCGACGGAGACCCGCCCTGATACGACAGATTGTCGACGTCGAGCAGCAGGCGCAGATTCGCGCTCACTTGATACGAGACCCCTGCGATAATGCGGGTCTGGTGGTCGCCGGTGACGTTGTTGTCGGGATCCAACAGGTCGACACGGGCGATGGCGGAGAACTTGGCGCCGAAGGCGCTGATTACGCTGCTGGTGACAACGTCCTTGTTGGAAGCATACTCGCCGGCGACCGTGTACTGTGACGTGCGGTATGACACCATCCCGATGTACCGGTTGCGGTCGGCGCCGCCCGTGGCCTTGCCGATGCCAACGTAGCCCGTGACGCGCAAGCCGCCGACGCGGCTCGCGTCGTTTGTGGGCTTGACGCGCACCGAAACGCGAGCCTGGAGATCCTTGCGCTGGTCTCCCGTGCCCCCAGCGTAGCCCTCGCCGTTGACGAACGTGAGCTGGCCGTTGATCCGCTCACCGTCCCAGTGGCCATCGACTCCCGCCCCTAGGTCGGCCGAGAAGGCGTAGCCGTTGCGGTCCTCCGCCATGCTGCCCTGCATACGGTAGTCCCACAGCGTCTCTTCCCAATCGAGCCATGGCGTGTGAAGCAGCCCGAACTTGTAGGTCAGCGGGCTGCCAGTCGCGTTGTAGGCGAAGTACGCGTACTTGAGGCGAGCGACGTACGACCCGCCTGCCGAGAACACGTCGGTCGTGACCCGCGTGGAGATACCTCCGCCGAACCGGCCGATGACGTTCACATACGCCCGCGTGACGTCTGATTGGCGGTGTCCTTCAACTGGTAGAGGAACTGCGAGTACACAACGCCCGTGACGGACACTTGCGGTGCCTGCTGGGCGGATGCCTGCGCCTGGACAGCGGACGCAGTGAGCGCGCTCAGCGCGACGGCCGCGAGCGCTCGAAAGGCGAGTCTTGCGTGCACGGTGATCTCCTCAAGAAAAGTGAACGATGTTCCCTCAACCACGCGGAAAAGCTCGCCCGGCGTGGTCACCGGGGAGAATCGACCCTGTCACGGAATGGTAACAAATATCAAAAAAAAAGCAGATAGCGGAGCCATTTTGGCCTCCGCTACCTGGCACCCGGACGTCGGCCGTGCATCCGCCGCCGGGCGTCGACCTGCAACTCTGGCATACGTGGGGGAGAACCAAGGCTCGCGCGGGCTAGGAGAGGAGCAGCGTCGCGCCGGCGATTCCGCCGGCGACGCCGAGCGCTGCGCCCGCCACGACGTCGCTGACGTGATGCACTCGCAACGCCACGCGGGAGGCTGAGACGAGCACCGCGATCGGTACGATTAGCAGAGCGACGATGGGCTCGCGCAACACGAGCGTCGTCGCAATGGCGCTCGCCGCAGCGGCGTGCCCCGAGGGGAACGAGAACGGATCGGGGAGATCCACGAGCGCGAGCGGATGCCCGTTGGCGTCGCAGGGACGGGGACGGGCCACCGCGCGCTTCAGCACCTGGACCGCAACGTGCGACAGGGTGAGCGCCACGAGCACGGCGAGACCGAGCCGGCATTCACCGGCCGCGACGAGCAGGAGACCCGTCCCGATCGTGGCGCGGGCGCCGCCCAGGTGTGTGACCCAGCGCATCACACCGCCGCCCCCGCGGCGCCGGGCACGCGCGTGAACGCCTGCGACAACACGCGACCCTCGTAGCTCTCCGGGACCTCCACTCCCGACCACCACAACACCGTCGGAGGTACGTCGAGCAGCGAAACGCTCCGCGTCAGCTGATGGCGGCGCGTCACGTCGGGTCCGGCGAGGATCAACGGGATGCGGTCGTTGACCGGATGCGGCTCGGCGTGATCGTGCCCTGTCACGCCGCCGCCCCCATGGTCGGCGAGCACGATCAAGAGCGAATCGTCGGCGAGGCCGGAGAGGACGCCGATCGCCACGTCGAGCTCGGCCGCGGCGGCGAGGTACTGGGGCGACATCCAGCCGTGCGCGTGGCCCGCCAGGTCGGCGTCGTTCAGATAGACGAACAGCACACCGCCGGTTTGGTCGCGCGCCACCGCGAGAGCGGCCGCCGCCACGTCGCGGGCACGCCGACCGCGCGCTGTGAACGTTCCGATGCCCGCCGCCGACACGAGCGCCCAGAGGATCGCGCGCTCGGCCGCCATCATCTCGCTCGCGACGATGTGGCTCGGCAGGCCGGCGCGCTCCAGCTCGCGACCCAGGGGCCGCAGCCGCATGAGCTTGCCGAGGAACGCGAGTCCCGGCTCGATCAACCCGTGGGAGCTGGGCGCGATGCCGGTGGCGAGCGAGGTGAGGGCCGCCGCCGTGCGGCTGGGGCGGACCGTCTTCGCGTGCAGCGCCATCGTGTACGCGCGGCTCAGCGCATCCAGCGAGGGCATGTGCGTGGGGGAGATCGCGTCCGGCCGCAAGCCGTCGGCGAGCACGATGACTACGCGGCGCATGGCGCGGCTCCAGGCTGAGGGACTTCGGCGGCGGCGGCGTACTGGTCGAGCAGCGTCAGATTCTCGGGCACGACATCCCGCCGCGTGGCGGCGTCGCGTGCCGCCGCCCCCAGCTCGCGCCGCCACACGGGGTGCCGCGCGAGCGCGACGATCTCGGCGGCGAATTCTCCGGCGTCGCGAGGTGCGGCGAGCAAGCCAGTCACGTTGTCGGTGATGCTCTCGCGGAAGCCGCCTGCGTCGGCGGCAATGACGCCCAGCCCGGACGCCATCGCCTCCAAAGCGACGAGCCCGCAGGTTTCGGTGTCTGAGGGCAGCACGCAGATGTCGGCGCTGGCATACAGCGTCGCCAGGCGCTCGCGGTCCACGAAGCCGAGGTGCCGTACCCACGGCATCCGCGAGACGAGGCGCCGGGTCGCAGGCCCCTCGCCAGCGAGCACGAACGTGGCCCGCTGGCCGAGATCGCGCCGCGCCAGCGTCCAGGCCTCGGTCAGGACGTCGAGGTTCTTCTCCGGCGCGAGTCGGCCGACGTGGAGCACAACCGTCGTGTCGTCGCCGCCCGCGAGCCAGCGCCGCCAACCGGCGTGGCGGCGCGCCGGGTGGAAGTGCGCCGTGTCGACCCCGCGACCCCAAACCACGGGCTTTCCGATGCGGCGCTGGATCAGCGCGCCGCAGACCGCTTCACCCGGCGTCTGTGTCAGGCGAGCCGGCCGGTGGAACCACCGCAGCCAGCGCCAGACCAACGGCTCGAGCAGGCCGGCGCCGTAGTGGCGGGCGTACTGGGGGAAGTTCGTGTGATACGACGTCACGAGGGGCACGCCGCGGCGCACGGCGTAGCGGCGTCCCGTGAGACCGATGGACCCCTCGGTGGCGACGTGCACGAGGTCGGGGCGAAACGCGTCCAGATAGCGGGCGACAGTCCGGAACTGCGGGAGCGAGAGGCGGATGGCGGGATAGGGAGGGAACGGCGCCGAGGGGATGCGGAGCTCGGCAGGCCCGGGGTCGTGCCCGGGGTAGCGTGGGGCGACGACCACGGCATCGTGACCGAACGCGCGCAGCACCTGGACAATGCGGGCGACCACCGTCGTCACGCCGTTGACCTGGGGCGTGTACGTGTCGGACAGCAGCGCGACTCTCACGCCGGCAAGAATGCCGGGCGGCCGTCAACGCTCGGTGACGGCGACGTTACGGCTTCGTAACAGCGGGGAAGTGCAGGCGGATGGTCGTGCCGTGTCCCAGGGTGCTTTCGGCTTCGGCCCGCCCGCCGTGGGCCTCCACGAGATGCTTGACGATCGCGAGCCCGAGCCCCGTACCCCCTTGATGACGCGCGCGCCCGTGGTCGACGCGGTAGAACCGCTCGAAGATTCTCGCCGAGTCGGCCACGGAAACCGCGACGCCGTCGGCCACGACTTGGGCGGTGACGCGAATGGTGCCGCCGGCGCGCGTGTGGCGTAGCGCGTTGTCGAACAGGTTCGTAAAGATCTGGCGCAACGCATCGGGATCGGCGGACAGGGCGTGCGCGTCGCGGGGCACGGTGGTGTCGAAGCGGACGTGCGCCGTCTCGGCGCGCTCGACGAACGGGGCCCAGGCGTCGCGCGCCGCGGCGTCGATCTCCACCACGCTTCGTTTCGGCTGCCAGTGGCCCGATTCGATACGCGACAGATCGAGCAGGCCGTCCACGAGCAGCTGCATGCGCCGCGCGTTTTGGCCGATCGTCGCGGCGAAGCCGGCCGTCTGGGACGACGGGTCGGCTTCCGCGGCCAGGGTTTCGGCATAGCCGGCGATCGCCGTGAGCGGCGTCTTCAGCTCGTGCGACACATTGGCGACGAAGTCACGCCGCATCGTCTCGAGGCGCCGCATGTCGGTCACGTCGCTCATGACGAGCAGCGCCCCACCGTCGGGCAGGGTCCGGCCCGAGACGAGCACGGTCCGCTCGCCCATGTCGATCTCCCGCCGCTCCACGGCGCGCCCTTCGAGCACCTCGCGGATCAGGGCGCGGTGTTGCTGGTCGTGAAACAGCTCGGTGAGCGGCGGCAGAGGATCCCCGGGTCGAAACTCGAGCAGGCGGCGGGCGGCGGCGTTGGCCGAGATGATCCCGCCCCGGGCGTCCGCGGCGATCACGCCGTCCGACAGCGCCTCGAGCAGCGTGCGCGACTCCTCGCGCTCGCGGCGCAGCTCCGCGAAGCGGTCATCGAGCTCCTCGTGCATCTGGCGGAGGGCGTCCACGTGGCGGGCGAGCTCCGGAATGCGCGAGTCGGGAAGCACAGCGGGACGTCCCGCGGCGAAGTCCCGGGCCGCGGTCGCGATCTGGACGAGGGGCCGGGCCAGCGCCCCGGCGAGCAGCCACGCCACGAGTCCCGCGGCGACGAGCATCAGGATGCCGGCGCCCACCGCGGCCCGTTGCACGGCGTGGATGCGCGCGTCGATGCCGGCGAGAGATGCCGAGACCCGCACCACGGAGATTCCGGGGGGACCGCCGCGCACCGCGACATAGAGCTGGCGGGCATTGGTGGACGCGCTCACGCGCTCGTCGCGGCCGACGCCGGTCGCGAGCGCGGCGCGGACTTCCGGACGCCCGGAGTGGTTCTCGAGACCCGCCAGCGCCGCGCGGTCGAAGTCGGCGTCGCCCCGCACGCGGCCGGTCTGATCGATCAAGGTGACGCGGCGACCCAGCTGCTGACCGGCGGTGTGCGCGATCTCGGGCCAGCGGGCCGAGTCGGCGGGGAGGAATCCGGCGAGGAGGCGCGCCTCCGCCTCGAGCGTGGCCGCGGTTTCGGCCTCGAGATCGCGGCGCAGCACCGCGTCGGCGGCGATGATCGAGCCGGCCACCGCTGCGGCGACGAGCAGGCTCATGCTCAAGAACAGCCGCGTCGCGAGCTTCATCCGCGTCCGCGGCGCGGTGGGGGCGTCGGCTCCCTGAAGCGGTAGCCCACGCCGCGAACCGTCTCTACCCACTCACCAGCGTCGCCGAGCTTCGCGCGCAGCCGCTGGACGTGCATGTCGACCGTTCGCGTCTGGATGTCGGGCTGGGCACGCCACACCGATTCGAGCAGCTGTGTGCGGGTCAGCACGCGGTCGCGCCGGTCGATGAGCTTGTCGAGCAGCCGGAACTCCGTCGCGGTGAGCTCGATCTCCTTGCCGCCCACCGTCACGCGATGCGCGCCGCGATCGAGCGCGATCGGACCTGCGGCGAGCCGCCCGCCCGACGCGACCGCCGGCGCGGCGAGACGCCGCAGGATGGCGGCGACGCGTAACACCAGCTCCTTGGGGGAGAACGGTTTGGCGAGGTAATCGTCCGCGCCGAGCGAAAGGCCCTTGATGCGATCCGGCTCCTCCTTGCGGGCTGTGAGCAGGATCACGCCGACGTCCCGTGTCTCCTCGCGGCGGCGTAGCTCGGCGAGGATGTCGTAGCCCGACAGCCCCGGGAGCATCAGATCGAGTACCACGAGATCGGGCCGCTCCTCGCGGGCCGATCGCAGCGCATCGGTGCCGTTCGCCGCGGTGGTGACGCGGTAGCCCTCCTTCGCCAGATGGTAGGCGACGAGCGCCGTGATGTCCGGCTCGTCGTCGACCACCAGGACCCGATGGCCGGTCCGCGTCTCCATTCGATGCTCCTCCTCGAGGCAGGCGGGATGGTAATCGTGCGGCGCACGACTCGCCAGCGTGTTACACGATTGTTGCCGAATCCATGAGGCTTCATCAGATTACGGCGCACTATGGGTTTTCTGCTCGCGCTGCTTCTCGCCTCGCAGGCTCCATCCCAGACTCCCGACACCACCCACCTCGTCATCGTCGCGACGACCGACGTACACGGCCGCGCGCTCGGCTGGGACTACGTGCGCGACGTCGAGGCCCCGGGGGGGCTGTCGCGCGCCGCAACGATCCTCGAGACCCTGCGGGCGCAGTATCCCGGGCGCCTCGTGCTGGTCGACGCCGGGGACCTGCTGCAAGGGAATCCCTTCGCGACGTTCTTCGCGCGGCAGGACCAGCGCCAGCCCCAGCCCTTGGTGGACGCCCTCAACGCCCTGCAGTACGACGCCGCGACTCCAGGCAATCACGACTTCGACTTCGGGCTCCCCCTGCTGCGCCGCGCCGGCGTCGAGGCGACCTACCACTACGTCACGGCGAACGTGGACCAGGCCTCGGGCGGGCCGCTCTTCCCCGCGACGGTGGTTCTGCAGCGCGGCGGCGTGCGCGTCGGTGTGACCGGGTTCACGACGCCGGGCGTGATGGTGTGGGACCGCGCGCAGCTCGCGGGACAGGTGCGGGTGCGGCGCGTCGCCGAGGCCGCGCCCGCCGCGCTGGCGCAGCTGGAGCGCGAAGGGGCGAATGTGAAGGTGGTGCTGATCCACGCCGGGCTGGGGGGCGGCTCGAGCTACGACACGACCGGCGTCGGTCCCGAGAACGACGCCGCGGTGCTCGCGTCGGTCACGCCGAAACCCGACGTCGTGATCGTCGGCCACAGTCACCGCGAGATCCGCGACACGGTCATCAACGGCGTGCACTTCGTCCAACCCAAGAACTGGGCGCTGAGCCTGTCGGTCGTGCACGTGTTTGTCGTGCAAGGGAAGGTTGTGTCGGTGCGGGCCGACCTCATCCCCCTCTCCGCCACGCCCGAGCTCCCGCGCCTCACCCGGCGGCTCGAGGCCGCGCACCAAGCCACCCGGCTCTGGGCGGCGACGCCGATCGGGACGGCGGGAGCGGGGTTCGACGGGCGCTACGCCCGCGTGCAGGACGGCGCGCTCCTCGACTTCATTAATGAAGTACAGCGCCGCAAGACGGGCGCGCAGCTCTCCGCTGCCGCGGCCTTCGACGTGCAAGCAGGACTCCCCGACGGCGAAGTACACCTGCGCGACGTCGCCGGCGTCTACCCGTACGAGAACACGCTGCGCGCGGTCCGCATCTCGGGCCAACAGCTGCGCGAGTTCCTCGAGCACTCGGCGCGCTACTTCCAGACCTACCAGCCCGGCATGCGCCGGATCATCAATGACAGCGTCCAGGGGTTCAACTTCGACGTGGTGAGCGGGGTCGCGTACAACATCGACCTCTCGCGGCCGGCGGGCCAGCGGATCCGCGGCCTCGCGTACGCAGGGAAACTCGTCCAGCCGACCGACAGCTTCACCCTCGCGCTGAACAGCTACCGGGCGGCGGGAGGCGGCGGCTACGCGATGCTCGCCGGTGCGCGCGTCACGTACGACCGGGGTGACGACGTCCGCGACCTCCTGGTCGAGGAGATCCGCCGCGTCCACGCCCTCGACCCGCGCGCCTACTACCATCCGAGCTGGCAGATCATCCCGCCCGAGGCGCGCGACCTCGCCCGGGCCGCCTTCGCCCCGGCCGCGGCGCCGGTCAGCAGGGTGGACAGTACGTTGCTCCGTGTGCTCGCGCTCGCCGATCTGCATGGCCAACTCGAGGCGCGGGTGTGGGACTGGTCCAACGGTCGGGCGGTGGGCGGCGCGGCGGCCCTGAAGCCCTGGCTCGACAGTCTCGCGCAGGCGTGTCGCTGCACCAGCGTGCGATTGGACGCGGGGGATGAGATGCAGGGGACGCCGGTTTCGAACCTCAGCTATGGGCGCGGGTCGATCGCCGCGATGAACGCCATCGGGATCGACGCCGCGGCCATCGGCAACCACGAGTTCGATTGGTCGATCGATACATTGCTGGCGCGCATGCGGGACGCGCACTACAAGTTCCTCTCCGCCAACATCACCGACTCCGCCGGCTCGGCGCGCCCCGCCTGGGCGCTGCCCTGGACCCTCGTCACGAAGAGCGGCGTGAAGATCGCCGTGATCGGTCTGACGACGGTCACCACACCCACGACGACCGCGCCGCGCAACGTGCGCGGCCTCGCGTTCGGGAACGGCGCGCAGGCGATCCGCCGCTACCTGCCGGCGGCTCGCGCCGCGGCCGACTTCGTGATTGTGACGGCGCACGAGGGCTCCGGCGCCATCTTCGACGTCGCACGCGGCCTCGATTCGGGATCGGTGGACTTGATCGTGGCCGGGCACACCCACCAGCGCATCGATACGACGATCAACGGCATCCCGATCATCGAACCGGGGTCGAGCGGCCGCGACATCGGGGTCGTGGACTTCCTGCGCGTGGGAGGCACGCACCGGGAGGTGCGGGCCCAGCTCGTCACGCCGTACGCCGACGCGGTGAAGGCCGACGTCGATCTGACTGGGGCGCTGGCCGCGGAGCTGGACGCGATCAAGAGCGTCACGAGCCGGTCCGTGGGGCGTCTCAAGGTTCCGCTCAAGCGCGAGGGGGGCGAGTATGGGCTCGGCCGGCTCATCGCCGACGCGGCGCGCAACATCGGGAAGGCCGATATCGGCCTGGTCAACAACGGCGGCATTCGCGCTGGATTGCCTGAAGGCAATGTCACGTGGGGCGACGTACAGATGGTGCAGCCGTTCCAGAACCGCATGGTGCGACTCACCGTCAAGGGATCGGTTCTGCTCCAGGTGCTCGAGCACTGCGTGGAGGGAGCGAGCGGCGATCCCGATTGCCACGTCTCCGGGGTCGAGGTGTGGTACGATCCTGAGCGTGGCGCGGGGAAGCGCGTCACGCGCACGCGCCTGGGCGATGGGCAGGAGATCGACGGCGGGCGCGCGTATACGCTGGCCGTTCCCGATTTCCTCGCGGCCGGTGGCTCGGGCTATGCCATGCTCGTCGGGGCTCCCGCGCAGGACCTGAACATCCTCGATATGGATCTGCTGATCAGCTACCTCGGCGTGCTGCGGACGCCGGTGGAGGCGCCCGGCGACGTGCGCTTCCATCGGGCCGGGCGCTGATGCGGGTTTTCATCAACGACAAAGCGGTCGACGTACCTCGCGGGGCTCGCGTGCGCGACGCCGTTGCCGCGGCCGACGCCGGACTGGCGCGTCTGCTCGGGGGCACCGGCGCCTACGTCACCGACTCCGCCGGCCGCCCTGTGGATGCCGGCGATCCCGTCGGCGAGGCCGGCGCGGTGTTTCGCGTGGTGGTGTCGGCTCGCGGCGGCGGCCCGCGCCTGACGAAAGAGGCACTGCGTCGCTGGCCCAAGGCCGAGCTGCACGTCCACCTCGACGGCGCGCTCCGCCCCGCGACGATGCTGGAGCTGGCGCGCGAGCAGCACATCACGCTCCCCGCCGACACGCCTGAGGCCCTCGCGAAGGCGATGCTCGTGCGCGACGCGAAGAGCCTCGAGGAATACCTCCAGAAATACGATGTCACACTGTCGGTGCTGCAGACCAAAGCCGCGCTGGAGCGGGTCGCGTACGAGTTCGTGGTGGACGTGGCGGCCGAGAACGTCCGCTACGTCGAGGTGCGCTACTCGCCGCTCTTGCACCGGCCCGCGCTGACGCTGACGGAGGCGATCGAGGCGCCGCTCGCGGGGATCCGCCGGGCCGAAGCGGAGACGGGCACCAAGGTCGGCCTCATCGTGTGCGGCATCCGGACTCGGGCCGCCAGCGAATCGCTCGAGCTGGCGCGCGCCGCGGCGGACTATCGCGCCGCCGGCGTGATCGCATTCGATCTGGCGGGCGCCGAGCGCGGCCACCCCGCGCGTGACCACAAGGCCGCGTTCGCGTATGCGGCGGGGCATGGCATGGCCTGCACCTGTCACGCCGGGGAAGGCGACGGGCCCGGGTCGATCCGCCAGGCGCTGCACGAGTGCGGGGCGACGCGCATCGGTCACGGAACCCGACTGGGGGAGGATCCGGTGCTGCTCGAGGAGGTCGTGTCGCGCAAGATTCCGCTCGAGATGTGTCTGTCGAGCAACGTGCACACGCATACCATCACACAGGTGGCGGAACATCCCTTCAAGCGCTATCTCCAGCAGGGCGTGGTCGTCACCCTCAACACCGACGGCCGCCTCACCGACGGCGTCACCCTGACCGACGAGTACTACCTGGCGCACGCGGCCCTGGGCCTGTCTCCCGACGACCTGTCGCGTGTGGTGCTGAACGCCTGCGAAAGCGCCTTTCTGCCCGACTTCGAGAAGGTGGCGCTCGTGTCCCGCGTCCAAAGCGAACTGGAGGCTCTCTGATGTCCTGGCGCCGCGTCGTCTTCGCCTTCGCGATCACGTTCGTGGGCACCCTGTTGGTGTTCCGGGGCCCCCAGTTCGTGCTGCATGCGCTCAGTACAACGGTCCAAACGCCGGTTCAAGACAGCGTCGCCGCCGCTCCGATCGCCGTGGCCCCCAGGGGCTTAGGATCGCGGCTGACGGGACTCTTCGGCCTGGTCCTGATCCTCGGGCTCGGCTTTGCGTTGTCCCGAAATCGCAAAGCCATCAGCTGGCGGGTGGTGGGTTGGGGCCTCGGATTGCAGGCCATCTTGGCCGTGTTCGTCCTGCGAGTGTCCTACGGCCAGGATCTGTTCCGGTGGTTGGGGAAAGTCGTGACGTCCATCCTGGGTTTCTCCTACGCCGGCTCGGAGTTCGTCTTCGGCGAGATCGGGAAACAGCACTCGAGCATCGGCGTCGTCTTCGCCTTCCAGATCATGCCGGCGATCATTTTTGTGTCGGCGCTGTTCGCGATCATGTACTACCTCGGCATCATGCAGGTGGTCGTGAAGGTTTTCGCGGTCGCGATGAACCGGATCATGGGCGCGAGCGGCGCCGAGAGTCTCAACGTCGCCGCGTCGATCTTCATGGGGCAGACCGAAGCGCCACTCACGATTCGCCCGTTCCTGCCGCGGATGACCCGCTCAGAGCTGATGACCGTGATGACCGCGGGGATGGCGCACGTCTCCGGATCGATCATGGCGGCGTACATCGCGTTCGGGATCGAGGCGCGCCATCTCCTGACGGCCGTGATCATGACGGCCCCCGGTACGATCATGATGGCGAAAATCCTGGAGCCCGAGACAGAGGTCCCCGAGACGCTGGGTGGCGTCAAAGTCGACATCCCGCGCACCGACGTGAACGTGCTTGACGCCGCCGCTCGCGGCACGGGAGAGGGCCTCCACCTGATGCTCAACGTGATTGCGATGTTGATTTCGTTCATCGCGCTCATCGCATTGGTGAACGGTCTGTTCGGCTGGATTCACGGATTTGCGCCGTGGTTCCCGGCGACCCTGCAGACCGTGCTCGGCTGGATCTTCCGGCCGATTGCCTGGGTGATGGGCGTCCCCTGGCACGACAGCGGCACGATCGGCGCCCTCCTGGGCGAGCGGATGGTGATCAACGAGTTCATCGCCTACGCGCATCTGGGTCCCCTCAAGGCGAGCCTCGATCCGGTGTCGTTTACGATCGCGACGTACGCGCTGTGCGGGTTCGCCAACTTGAGCTCGGTCGGGATCCAGATCGGTGGGATCGGCGCCTTGGCACCCGACCGCAAGCACGACCTGGCCCGGCTCGGCCTTCGCGCCATGATCGCGGGCACGCTGGCCAACTTCCTCTCGGCGACCCTGGCGGGCATGCTGTTGTGAACGCGGCGCTGGACGCCGTCCGCAAGAAGCTCGGCGCCCGGAAACCCCGCGTCGCGATAGTCCTCGGCTCTGGCCTCGGGTTTCTGGCCGACGAAATCACCGACCCGCTGCGGATCCAGTATCGGGACATCCCTGGTTTCCCCGAGCCCGGTGTAGCGGGCCATAAAGGGGAGCTGGTCGCCGGAACCCTCGAGGGCGTCCCGGTCATCGTACAGGCGGGGCGCTTCCACTTATATGAGGGCCACTCCGCCGCCGTCGCCGCGCTCCCCGTGCGGGTTTTCGCCGGCCTCGGTGTCGACACGCTGATCGTGACGAACGCGGCGGGAGGGGTGCGGCGCACGTTTCGCGCGGGCTCCCTCATGCTCATCGCCGACCACATCAACTTCATGTGGCGCAATCCCTTGACCGGACCGCCCGAGGCGGGCGAGCAGCGCTTCCCGCTGATGCACGAGCCGTACGACGCCGAGCTGCGCGCCCATGCCCGAGCCGTCGCCCGCGGGGCCCACATCCCGCTCGAGGAAGGCGTGTACGCGGGGCTGCTCGGTCCCTCCTATGAGACGCCCGCAGAGGTGCGGATGCTGGAGCGGCTCGGCACCGACGCCGTGGGCATGTCGACCGTCCCAGAGGTGGTGGTGGCGCGAGCGCGGGGCATCCGCTGCCTCGGGTTCTCCTCCATCACGAACCCCGCCGCCGGGCTCAGCGGCGACGTCCTGGCTCACGAGGAGGTGCTGGAGATGGGGAAGGAGATCGCGCGGGTCCTGGGCGTCGTGGTAAGAGGAGTGCTCCGCAGGCTGTAGTCGTCCCCACCGGTTCCTGACGCACCCGTTGCAACCGTTTACGTCCAGCGTCTGTCATATCATCGATAGCACGCGCGCTCGCCGTCAGCGATTCGCGACCTGGGTCCACCGTCCATACCACAGCCGGGTTCTATGACGACGACGCTCTCGTTCTGTATGCTCCTGGCCGCCGTGTATCCGCCGGCGGTTCCGGTCGATTCTCCGCTCACGGTGGCGCCGCAGCAGGTTCGCGCGGTGCGCTTGGCGCAGCCTCCCACGATCGACGGTCTGCTGCTCGAGCCGATGTGGCGATCGGCGGAGCGGGTTACGGGGTTCCTGCAGCGGGATCCCAAGGAAGGAGAGGCGGCGAGCGAGAGCACCGTCGTGTACATCGCGTACGACGACGCCGCGTTGTACATCGCGGCGCGGCTGTACGACGCACATCCCGATTCGATCGTGGCGCGCCTGGCGCGCCGCGACGAGGGGACCAGCTCCGACCGCTTCACCGTCTACATCGATCCCTATCACGACAAGCGCAGCGGCTTCTACTTCGGCGTCACGGCGGCCGGCACCCTGCACGACGGCACCCTCCTCAACGACGATTGGGACGACGACAGTTGGGACGGCGTGTGGGAAGGGAAAGTGAGCCGCGACTCGCTGGGGTGGATCGCCGAGATGCGGATTCCCTATTCACAGCTGCGGTTCGTGAAGCAGACGCAGTACGTCTGGGGGATCAACTTCCGACGCGATATCGCACGCCGCAACGAATACGACTTCATCGTCTACACGCCGAAGAACGGCAGCGGCTTCGTCTCCCGGTTTCCGGACCTGGTGGGCATCGAGCGCATCGAGCCACCACGGCGGCTCGAGGTGATGCCGTACGTCACGACGCGCGCGGCGTTCACGCCGCACGCGGCGGGCGATCCCTTCAACGACGGGTCACAGCTGACGCCGGGGGTCGGAGCGGACGCGCGCATCGGGTTAGGCTCGAACCTCACGCTCAATGCCACCGTCAACCCCGACTTCGGACAAGTCGAGGTCGATCCCGCGGTCGTCAATCTGAGCGACGTGGAGACGTTCTTCAGCGAAAAGCGGCCCTTCTTCGTGGATGGGTCGTCGATCTTCGACTTCGGAAACGGCGGGGCCCGGAACTCCTGGAGCTTCAACTGGCCGCGGCCGAGCTTCTTCTATAGCCGGCGCATCGGCCGGTCGCTCGGCGTCGACGCCCCCGCGGGGGGCTTCGCCGACGGACCCGATGGCGCCCACATCCTGGGCGCGGTGAAGCTCACGGGCAAGGTCGCCGGCAGCTGGAACGTGGGCGGCCTGACTGCCGTGACCGCGCGCGAACGCGCCACACTCGTGGACAGCCTGAACAATCGCTGGTCCCAGGAGATCGAGCCCCTGACGGGGTATGGCGTGTACCGTGCGCAGAAGGAGTTCCACAAGGGGCGCCAGGGCCTCGGCTTCATCTCAACGGTGGCGGCGCGCTCCTTTGATGACCCTGGGCTGCGCGACGCGCGCAATTCCAGCTCGCTCCTCTTCGGCGCGGATGGCTGGACGTTCCTCGATTCGAGTAAGACCTGGGTCACCACGGGATGGATCAGCGCATCGCGGATCGCCGGCTCGCGGGCTCGCATGACGGCGGTGCAGCAGAACTCGACCCACTACTTCCAACAGCCCGACGCCGGCAACATCGCCGTCGACACGGCCGCGACATCGCTCGATGGGATGTCGGGCCGCGTCACGCTCAACAAGCAGCGCGGCAACACATTCGTCAACTCGGCCTTCGGATTCATCTCACCAGGTTTCGATGTGAACGACCTCGGCTTCCTGTCGCGCACCGGCATCGTCAACATGCACCTGGGCGGAGGCCGCACCTGGACCAAGCCGGGGAAGGTCTTTCGGTACGCCGAAGCGGGCGGGGCGGGGGTCCGAAACTACGATTGGGACGGCAACATCAACTGGTCGGGAATCTTTCAGTTCGGGTACGCGCAGTTCCTCAACTACTACGCGATCAACTGGAACGTCGCCTACAACCCGTGGACGGTGAACAATCGGCGCACGCGCGGCGGCCCGCTGACGCTCACGCCTCCGGGCTACCAGATCGGCATCGACGCGAACACCGACAGCCGCAAGACCTTCACGGTTGGCGCCGGGGCGGGGACCTACTACCGGTCCAGACGCGACGTGGAGTGGTGGAGCTACCTCAACGTGCAGTATCGCCCCGCGGCGAACGTGTCGGTCACCGTCGGGCCCAACCTTTCCTATGCCCGCAATCCGCTGCAGTACGTCGACGCGATCCCCGACACGGCGGCGACGGCGACCTTCGGGACGCAGTATGTCTTCGCCCGCCTACGCCAGACCGAGCTGTCGGCCGGCATCCGCATGAACTGGACCTACAGCCCGACGCTGTCCTTGCAGCTGTACGCGCAGCCGCTCATCTCGGCGGGGAAGTACGACGGCTTCAAGCAGTTGGCGCGGCCGCGCAGCAACGATTACACGGCCGCTGCGGCGCCCTCCAACCCCGATTTCAATTTCAAGTCTCTGCGGGGCAACGCGGTGTTGCGCTGGGAGTACCTCCCCGGGTCCACGCTGTTCTTCGTGTGGACGCAGAGCCGGTCGGACTTCGAGGACGTCGGCGACTTCCAGTTCGGGCGATCGATGGGCAAAATGCTGCGGGCGCCCGCCGAGAACATTTTCATGGTGAAGGCCACGTATTGGTGGAATCCGTAGCCTACAAGCCGTCGTTCGGTGGCCGGGGCGGCGCGGGCACGAAGTGATTCAGCGGCCCGTGCCCCCCGCGACCTAACCCCGGCGCCGCCGCGATCGCGCGGTGCACGAAGTCGAGCGCGTCGCCCACGGCCAGTTCGAGCGGCCGCCCGAGCGCGAGCCCCGCGGCGATGGCGGCGGAGAGCGTGCAGCCGGTTCCGTGCGTCGAGGTCGTGTCGATCCGCGGGCGCGTGAAGCGGCGCGCGGCACCGTCCGACACGAGCACATCGACGATCTCGTCGCCGTCCAAGTGTCCGCCCTTCACCAACGCGGCCCGCGCCCCCATCCGGATCAACCTGCGCCCCGCTCGCTCCATCTGCTCGGGCGTGCGCACGTCGTCCTGCACCAGGATCCGCGCCTCGTCCAGATTGGGTGTCACGAGATCGGCGAGGGGCACGAGCCGCTGCGCGATCAGCGCCTCGGCCGCGGACTCGAGCAAGCGGTCGCCTGAGGTCGCCACCATCACGGGGTCGAGCACGTAGTGCGGCAACGCGTAGCGCGCGATACCGGCGGCGACCACCTCGACGAGCTCTCCCGAGCCGAGCATCCCGCTCTTCAGGGCGTCAGGCGGGAGGTCGGTCGCGAGCGCGTCGATCTGTTGCGCCACGAGGGCGGCGGGCAGCGCCTGCCACGCCACGACGCCCACGGTGTTCTGCGCGGTGACGGCGGTGATCACACTGGTGCCGAAGACGCCGAACTGATGGAAGGTCTTCAGGTCGGCTTGGATCCCGGCGCCGCCCCCTGAGTCTGACCCCGCGATCGTGAGCGCCACTTTCATCGTGTCACCTGCTTGGCGAACGCGGCCGGGGGGGCCATGTTAAAGGGTACGCCGACAGGGCGCCGAGGAGGGAATCGCATCGCCAGTAATCTGCAGACAACCGTCCGCGATCTTCAACGCCGCAAGGCGCGCGGCCGCCGCGGCCTCGCCGTGCTCGAGGGGGTCCGGCTGGTGGAGGAAGCGTTGGCGGCGGGGCTCGAGTTCAAAGGGGCCCTCGTTTCCCCCGACCTTGCCCGGACCACCCGGGGGCAGTCGCTCGTGGCCGAACTCGCGAGCCACGCGGTCCCGGTCGAGGATGTCGGCGCGCGCACCTTCGGTCAGCTTGCGGGTACCGAGACGCCGCAGGGAATTCTCGCCGTCGTGGCGCCGCGGATCTGGACCGTCGCCGACGTGTCCCCCGCGCCCGGTGGCGCCGTGCTCGTGGTGGACGGGGTGCAGGACCCGGGCAACCTGGGCACGCTGATCCGCACCGCCCACGCGCTGGGCGCGGCGGCGACGGTCGTCTTGCGAGGCACTGCCGATCCCATGAACGCGAAGGCGCTGCGGGCCGCGATGGGCGCCACGTTCCGTCACCCAGTGGTGCCGCTCGACGACGCGCCGTTCATCGCCTGGGCGCGGCAGCGCGGCCTCACCCTCTGGGCGGCCGCCGTGGACGGCACGCCGCTCGCCCGGGCGCTCGACGCCAGCATCGAACGGGAGGAGCTGATCGCCGTGATCGTGGGAAATGAAGGCGCCGGCATCCGGCCGCAGCTCAACGCCGTCTCGGCGCAGCGCGTGGCGATCCCGCTCGCCCGCGGTGCCGAGTCGTTGAACGTCGCCGTCGCGGCCGGGATCCTGCTCTACGAGGTGTTGCGTGGGCGGTGAAGCCATTCTCCTCACCGGCGCCGCCATCCTGGGACTCTGCCTCGGCAGTTTCCTCAACGTGTGCATCCTGCGGCTCTGGCACGAGGATCCCAAACGCCGATCGCTGCTCCATCCGCCCTCCACCTGCCCGCAGTGCAAGCAACGAATCGCCTGGCGTGACAACATCCCCGTGTTTTCCTGGCTCTGGCTCCGCGGCAAGTGCCGCTGGTGTCGCAAGTCGATCTCGATCCAGTATCCGATCATCGAGGCGTCCGTCGGATTGTTGTGGGTGGTGTCGCTCCTCGCCTACGGCCCCAGCGCGCGGGCGGTGTCCGCGGCGACGTTCGGGACCATCCTCTTGGGCATCGGGGTAATCGACGCGAGACATAAAATCATTCCCGACGAGCTGAGCTTGGGCGGGCTTGTGGTCGGTCTCGCGCTCTCCCTGACGGGTGGATTCCCGGGACTCGTGGCGGCGCTCCTCGGGGCGGCTGTGGGATGGGGCGTTCTGTGGGTCGTCCGCGTCGCCGGCGGATGGGTGTTCAAGCAGGAAGCGATGGGCTGGGGTGATGTGAAGATGCTGGCGCTGATCGGCGCGTTCGTCGGGTGGCGGAACGCCTTGCTCACGATCTTCGTGGCGGCCCTGCTGGGAAGCGCGTTCTATCTGCCGCTGATGCTCATGAAGATCAAGCAATGGCGGCGCTACGAGCTGCCGTTCGGCGTCTTCCTCGCCCTCGCGGCGGCGGTGACGTTCGTGTTCGGAGACGCCATGATTTCCTGGTATGCTGATTTCCTGAAGGTGCATTGAGCCGCGGATGAGCGATCCCTTCGCAGGGTTGTTCGACACGACGGATGTGCTGGAGCGCGTGGGGATCGATCTCACCGCCCTGGCGCGGCGTGGCGATCTCGAGCCGGTGCGCTGCCGCGACGCCGAGATCGCCCGCGTCGTGGACATCCTGCTCCGCCAGGGAAAGAACAACCCCGGCCTCGTGGGCAAGGCCGGGGTCGGGAAGACCGCGATCGTGGAGGGCCTGGCGCAGCGGATCGCTGCCGGCGAGGTCCCCCCGGCGCTCAAGGACGCGCACATCCTGCAGCTCGATCACGTGGCGCTGCTCGCCGGCACGGCGTTCCGCGGCCAGTACGAGGACCGCCTGCGCCGCCTCATCAGCGCACTGTCCGCCAACCCCGACTTGATCCTGTTCGTGGACGAATTGCATAACCTGATCGGGCAGGGGACCGCTATTGGCGTCGCGATGGACGCGGCCAACATGCTGAAACCCGCGCTGGTCCGCGGTGACGTGCGCGTGATCGGCGCCACCACGGGCGAAGAGTACGACAAGTGGATTCGCCAGGACCCCGCGCTGGAGCGCCGGTTCCAGCCCGTCACGATCGAGGAGCTCGACGCGATCCAGACCTGGGAGGTGCTCGTCGCGCGGCGGCCGCGCTTCGAACGCCACCACGCCGTCGCCATCGCCGACGACGCCCTCAAGGCGGCGATCGTGCTCACCGATCGCTTCGTTCCCGAGCGCGCGCGTCCCGATAAGGCGATCGACGTGCTCGACGAAGCGTGTGCCCACGCCCAGGCGACCGCGCAGGTGTCTCCCGAGCTCGACCGCTTGATCCGCGAGCGGCGCAAGATCGAAGCGTTGGTGAAGCGTGGCTCGACGGAGGACCGCGTCTCCGAAGAGCCGGCGCCGGATTTCGCTGCGGTGTTCGATCAAGTGGTGGCGGATTTCCAGGAGCTATTGGGCGGCGAAGGACGGCGGACGGCGGCGGAGGAACCAGCGCCGACCTCCGCCGCCGTCCACCGTCCTGCGACGCTCGCCGAGAGGCGAGCGGAGCTCGATCGCTTGCTGCACGAGGAGCTCGAGCGGCAGGGGATCGTGGTGTCGGGGAAGGACGTCGCCCGCGTGGTGGCTGCGGCCGTCGGGAAGGGCATCGAATGGACCGGGTGACCCTCGCCGCGCTGCTGGGCGCTGCGGCGGTGGCCCTCGGGTGCCGCGAGCGCGCCGAGGCGGTGCAGAGCGAGGCGGAGCTGCGCGACATGGTGCGGCGCATGATGCCGTCCGTGTCGCAGGCCGCGCACCTCTCGTTCAAGCGCGAGCCGTTGGTGTTGCGGCGCTCCCGCGACCAAGTGCGCGACTACGTCATTCACAAGTTCGATCAGGACCTCCCGCCCGCCGAGCTCACCGGCCTCGAGGCGGCGCTGCACCGCTTCGGGTTCATTCCCGACACGATGCGGCTGCGGCCCACGATGATCGATCTGCTCACGGAGCAGATCGCGGGCTACTACGACGCCGACTCCAACGCCCTCTACATCCCGGCCGACATCGAGCCGTCGCAGTTGCGCGTGGTGGTGTCGCACGAGCTGGTCCATGCGCTGCAAGACCAATACGTGTCGCTCGATTCGATCATCACGCAGCGGGGCAACAACGATCGCCGCTCGGCGGCGCAGGCGATCCTCGAGGGACAAGCCACCGTCGCGCAGATCGCCGTCCTGATGCCCGAGCAGCGCCCCGACACCTTTCCGGCGGGCTGGTTCTGGCAGCAACGCGTCGTGACCGCCCGCCTCCAGGGGCAGATGGCGCAATTCTCACGCGCACCCCTCTGGTTGCGCGAGGGGCTGATCTTTCCGTACCTGGGCGGTGCGGACTTCATCGTGTGGTTCCGCCGCAACCACCCGGGGGAGTCCGTGCTGACGACGATGCCGACGTCGACCGAGCAGATCCTCCATCCGGAGCGGTTTCCCGCGGACGCGCCCACGCCCGTGGTGTTCACTGGTCCCGCACCCGACAGCGTGCGCTACGAGGACGACCTGGGCGAGTTCGAGACACGGCTGCTGCTCGAGCAACACCTGGGCGACGAACGCCAGGCGACGTCTCTCGCGACAGGGTGGGATGGCGATCGCTACCAGGTATTGGGGTCTGCGGGTGCGTTGGTCTGGTACACGGTGTGGGACGATGCGGCAGCTGCGGACCGGTTCTCGGCCGGGCTGGAGCGAGCGTGGGTCAAGCGGCGCTCGGGCAGGCGCTCCGAAGTGAAGCGGCTGATGGTCGACGGACGACCGGTGGTGCGGCTCGTGGACGCGCCCGCGGAGTGGCGCGGGTGGAAGAACCTCCCTCAGGTGAGGATCAGGGCCACAGCCGACTGAACGCGTAGATCGCCAGGCCGACGAGGCCGCCGACGATCGTTCCGTTGATCCGCACGAACTGCAGGTCCCTGCCGACCGCCAGCTCGAACCGCCGTGACGTCGCCTCCGGGTCCCAGCTCGCCACCGTCTGCGCGATGAGATCTCCGATCTCGTGACGGTACTTTTCCACCACGCCTCCCGTGAGGTCGATCAACAGGTCGTCGATTTCGGCGAGCAACGTCGGATTGGTGAGGACGGCCGTCCCGAACTCGCTGAGCCCGCGATCGAGTGGCCCGGGCGCCGCCGCGTCACCGCTCGTGGCGTAGGCGATCACCGCGTGCCGAATCGTCTCCCATAGCTTGGCGGACAGGTCGGCGACGGAAGAGTCCGCGAGCCATTCCTCCTTCATCGCTTCCGCCCGCGCGATCACGTCGGGGGCGTGCTGCAGGCGCTCGATGAAGTCCCGGATGGCGTCGTCGAACGCCGTGCGCAGCGGATGCGCCGGGTCCTGAACCATATCACGCAGCAACCGCTCCACCGCGTCGATGATCTTCTGATAGATCTTGTCGTCTAGGACCGGAGGCACCCACCAGGGGGTCTCCGCCCGTACCCGGTCCCGGATCAGCTCCCGGTTGTTCAGGACGGCTTCTGCCGCGAGCCGTACCGTCACATTGAGCAGCTCTTCCTGCCGGTTGTCCCCGAGTACGAGGGCCAGAGTCTTGCCGAGCGCCGGGGCCACTCGCGTGGCGCGCAGACGGGCGCTCACGACGCGTTGGACCAGCGCCTGCACCTCGTCATCGGGCAGCGCCTCGAGCGCTTTGGCGAGGCCGCCGGCGACCTGCTGCGCGATACGCCGGGCATTCTCCGGGTCCGAGAGCCAGCGGGCCGCGCGTTCCGCGGGGCGGACCGCGCGCAGGTTGGCGGCGACGACCTCGCGCGACAGGAAGTGGTTCTGCACGAAGTTGCCGAGGATTCGGCCGATCCGTTCCTTGCGGGTCGCGACGATGGCCGTGTGCGGAATCGGCAGGCCGAGCGGGTGACGGAACAGCGCGGTCACGGCGAACCAGTCGGCCAACCCGCCCACGAGCGAGGCTTCCGCCGTCGCGCGGACGAACCCCAGCCAGGGATACTGCGCTTCAAAGCCCCGGGCAACGATGAAGACGAGCCCTGCGAAGCCGAGCAGCCCCGTGGCGCGCCACTTCATCGCATCGAGCTGCGCCTGCCGGGTCGCGTCGTCGGGCCGCGACCACTGGGGGGTCGCAGGCACGACGGCCGGGGCGGGGGGCGCTGGGGGGGCAGGAGCGGGGATTGGCTGACCCATTAGACCAAGATAACCCCCACTTGGATTCGGGTGATTCGCCATTTAGCTTGCAAGGCTTATGTTTACGGCCCTTTCCGAGCAGCTCGCCGCCGTGCTGAAGCGTCTCAGGGGCCGCGGCGTGCTCTCGGAAAGCGACGTTACCGAAGCGCTGCGCGAAATCCGCCGCCATCTGCTCGAAGCGGACGTGAGTTTCGAGGTCACGCGGGGCTTCGTCGAGCGAGTGCGCGAGCGGGCCGTTGGCGTGCTGCAGCTCAAGTCGGTGAGCCCCGGCCAGCAGGTGGTAAAGCTCGTCCACGACGAGATCGCGGCGCTGCTCGGCGGCAGCCGCAGCGGCCTCGACTTCGCCTCCGTAGGCCCGACGGTGATTCTGCTCGTCGGGTTACAAGGCTCGGGAAAGACGACGACCGCGGCGAAGCTCGCGCGGCGGCTCAAGCTGGAACAGAAGGCGCCGGGCCTGGTGGCGGCCGACCCGTATCGGCCCGCGGCGCGCGAGCAGCTGGAGCAGCTGGGCAAACAGATCGACGTCCCGGTCTTCGGAGCACGGAGCACGGAGCAGGACGTGGCGGTGCTGGTTCGCGATGCGCTGCGCGAGGCGGAGAGCGCGAGGTGCCGTACCGTGATCGTCGATACGGCGGGCCGGCTGCAGATCGACGCGGCGTTGATGGACGAGCTGCGGGCGCTCAAGGCGGCGGTCACGCCGCGGGAAGTGTTGCTCGTCGCCGACGGGATGACAGGGCAGGACGCGGTGAAGATCGCCCGCGGGTTCCAGGACAGCGTCGGGCTGACGGGCGTGATCCTGACCAAGCTCGACGGCGATGCACGCGGCGGCGCGGCCCTGTCGATCTACGGCGTCACGGCGCTCCCGATCAAGTACGTCGGGGTCGGGGAGAAGCCCGAAGCGCTCGAGCCGTTCGATCCGGTGCGCATGGCGGGCCGCATGCTCGGCCAAGGCGACGTGGTGGCGCTGGTCGAGAAGGCCGCGGCGACGGTCGATGCAGAGGCCGCGCAACGGGTCGCGCAGAAGGCGCGATCGAAGCGCGGCATGGACTTGCAGGATTTCCTCGTGGCGCTGAAGCAGATGCAGGCGATGGGTCCGATGAAGCAGGTGCTGGGGCTCCTGCCGGGCGTGAATGTGAAAGCGGTGCAGGCGATCCCAGCGGACGACAAGCGCCTGAAGCATGTCGAAGCGATCGTGTTGTCGATGACGCCGGCGGAGCGCGCCGACCCCGGCATCCTGAGCGGGTCGCGAAAGCTGCGAATCGCGAAGGGCGCGGGACGCCCCGTGCAGGAAGTGAACCGACTGCTGGACCAGTTCCAGCAGATGCGCAAGCTCATGAAAAGGATGTAAGGGATCGTATGGCAACCAAGATTCGGTTACGGCGGGTGGGGCGCAAAGGGCAGGCCTTTTTCCGCATCGTAGTCGCCGACTCGCGTTCGCCGCGGGACGGACGATTCGTCGCGGCGATCGGCCACTACAACCCGAAGGCCAACCCGGCCGTCATCGACGTGAACGCGGAACAGGCGCTGGCCTGGCTGGCGAAGGGCGCGATGCCCACCGACACGGTGCGCTCGCTCCTCAAGAAGGCCGGCGTGCTGGGCAAACGCCCCGCGTAGTCGGGCGGCTGCGTAAGCCGCACGGACAGCAGGGGGAGGTCGCGGTGTTCCCCCTTGTGGAGAATCCCGGGGGCGTGTTCACCCCGAAGGCGCGAGTGTACGTCATGGATGAGGACCGCAAGATTCTGGCGGGTCCCCTCGTCCTGGCCCGCCGGCGGGCGTATCACCG
>WNFL01038230.1_pt1 | contig 25828 bp, 23 predicted proteins | sample 5400361 | NCBI WGS metagenome assembly WNFL01 (sample SAMN13153351, study PRJNA577476) | soil metagenome | isolation source: 40 cm soil on Douglas fir-dominated hillslope | place: USA:California | collected 2013-09-17
CGTCACCGCGGAGCCTGGCCCAAGCCTGGTACAGCGCGGGAAAACGCGGGTTCAGCCTGCGCCTCCTGCCACGAAGGCCCGCAGCTCCGCCTCCAGGGCGGGAACGCAGATCACGCAGTTTCCGCCGTGGACGCTCCGCCCGCCGTCGAAGTTGAAGAAGACCGCCCCGGCCTCCTCGGCGATGACCTTGAGGGGGGCGAGGTCCCAGGCCGCGGCACTCATCTCGATCCAGCAGTCCGCGCGGCCGGAAGCCACGAACATGGCGTCCTGGCAGCCCCCGAAGCTGCGGATCGACCAGAAGGGGGCCATGAATTCCAGGATCCGCCGGGCGAACGGATGGCCGGCGAGCCCGTTGAAGCCGGTCAGGCAGAGGACGGCGCGGCTCTTCTCGCGGATCGCCGAGACGCGGATCGGGCGGTCGTCCAGGAACGCGCCCCCTCCGCGGGTCGCGAAGTAGGTGCGGCCCTGCACCGGGAAGTGGGCAACCCCCACCACCACGTCGCCGTCCGCCTCGAGTGCTACGAGGATGGCCCAGGTATCGAGGCCGCGCAGGAAGTCGCGGGTGCCGTCGATCGGGTCCACGATCCAGCGCCGGCCGCTCCGCGCCTCGGCCCGTCCGCCTTCCTCGCCCAGCAGGCCGTCGAGGGGAAACGCGGCCTTCAGCTCAGCCGCGATGTAGGCCTCGGACGCGCGGTCGGCGGCGGTGACGGGCGAGTCGTCCGGCTTGTCCTCGGCGACCACTCCTCGCGCCGCGTGCTCGAGCGCGATCTGGCCCGCCCCGAGCGCGATGCGGCGGGCCGCCTCCAACTCGGCTTTCCAGCTCATCCGTGCATTCGAGATCACCGCGCAGCGTCGAAGGGAAGCCGGACCTGCAGGCCCTGGGTCTGGACGCCCTCGTGAACGAGCAGCCAGCGCTTGCGCTCCAGGCCGCCGCCATAGCCGGTGAGGCTTCCGTCGGCCCCGATCACACGGTGGCAGGGGATGACGACCGGCACCGGGTTGCTGCCGTTGGCCGTGCCCACGGCGCGGACCGCGTCGGGATCGCCGATGTCCCGCGCCAGAGCCGAGTACGAGAGCGTCGTCCCCACCGGAATGCGGCGCAGGGCCGCCCACACGCGCTGCTGGAAGGGCGTCCCGCCGGGATCGGACTTGATCGCGTCGAGGGCCGGAAGGTCGCCCTTGAAGTAGGCCCGAAGGCGGGCCACGATGCCTCCCGGGTCGGGATGCTCCTCGAGGGACACCGGGCCGAAGCGCCGCTCGAGCGCGCGGGCCATCCCATCTTCACGGCCGTCGAAAGAGGCGGCGACGAGCGTGCCCTCGCGCACGGCCAGGAAGAACGGCCCGATGGGGGTGTCCACGCGCGCGGCCTCGAGCGTGATCGACGGGGTGACCGGCAAGCCGGACATCTCCTCCCTCCGGATGCGGCGAAAGCCGACGCCGCCGATGTTATAGCATTCGAGGTTGCCGGGACCGGTCCGCGGGAAGACCCACTTGCCGAAACCACCGAAGCCACGAATGAGCGATGCCACGGTAGCGGCGAAGGCCGGCGGCAAGACCTGGTCCGATTGGCTCGCGGTCCTCGACCAGGCGGGAGCGCAGAAGCGCGAGCACCGAGGCATCGTGGCCCTCCTCGGCCAGCGTCATGGTGTCGGCGCCTGGTGGCAGCAGATGGTGACGGTGACCTACGAGCAAGCCCGTGGCCGTCGCCAGGTCGGCGCGAAGCCCGCGGGGTTCGAGGTGAGTCGCAGCCGGACCCTCGCCGTGCCGATCGCACGGCTCTGGGCCGCGTGGCAGCGGGCCGAGCGCGCCCGCTGGCTCGGGCGCGTGACCCCGACGGTCCGCAAGGTCGCCGTCGAGCGCTCCCTGCGCCTCACCTGGGACGACGGGACGTCCGTAGATGTCCGCTTCTCCAAGAAGGGCGCGGCGAAGAGCCAGGTGAGCGTGCAGCACGGGAAGCTCGCGACGGCCCGGGACGCCGCCGAGCGCAAGGCGTACTGGGCCGAAGCGCTCGACCGCCTTGACGCGTACCTCGAAGGCTGATGGACGGACCACTGCGGCCGTCCGCCAGGAGAGGGGCGCTATACTGCGCGCCTCTCCGGAAGGAGCCGCCATGCGCAGACCGATCGCCCCGCCCACGAAAGCCTCCGTCCTCCTGATCCTGGCTCTCCTCCTTCCCGTTGCGCGTGCCGCCGCCCAGGCCCCCGCCGGCTCGCCCCGCGGCCCGGCGCCTTCGGGCCCGCTGTCCGAGCTGAGCGTTGCCTTGGAGCGCCTGTCCCAGAGGGTGAGCCCGGCGGTCGTGCAGATCCTCGTCACCGGCTACGCCACGGTCGGGACCGACAAGGGAGGCGTTCTCACGAAACAGCGGGCCAGCGGCTCCGGCGTCATCCTCGACGCTTCGGGCTATATCGTCACCAACCACCACGTCGTGCAGGGCGCTCGTCGGATCCAGGTGATCCTGGCCGGGCCGCCGAGCCCTTCGCCGCGCGCGTCGGTCCTCAAGCCCCGCGGACCCGCGGTGGGGGCGCAGCTCGTGGGCGCGGACCCGGACACGGACCTGGCCGTGATCAAGGTCGAGGGGAGCGGTCTTCCCATCCTCTCCCTCGGCGACTCCGAAGGCCTGCGGCAGGGGCAGATCGTGCTCGCCTTCGGCGCTCCCCTCGGCCTCGACAACTCCGCGAGCATGGGAGTGGTGAGCGCGCCCGCGCGGCAGCTCGAGCCGGAGAGCCCCATGATCTACGTCCAGACCGACGCGCCCATCAACCCGGGCAACAGCGGCGGCCCCCTGGTGGACACCGAGGGCCGGGTGATCGGCATCAACACGATGATGTACTCGCAAGGCGGCGGCAACGAGGGGCTCGGATTCGCCGTCCCGAGCAACATCGTGAAGAACGTCTACGACCAGATCCGGACCACGGGCCGCGTCCAGCGGGGCAGCATCGGGGCGCGGGCGCAGACCATCACTCCCGCCCTGGCCGCGGGCCTTGGCCTCTCCCGCGCCGAAGGCGTCATCGTCTCCGACGTGAACCCGTTCGGCGGCGCTTCGAAGAGCGGCCTCGAGCTGGGCGACATCATCGTGGCCCTGGACGGCAAGCGGATGGAGAACGGCCGGCAGCTCGAGGTCAACCTCTACCGGCGCGCGCCCGGCCAGCTCGTGGCCCTCGACCTGGTGCGCGGCGACCGAACGATGAAGGTCTCCGTTCCGGTCGTGGAGCGGCCCCGTGACCCCGACACCCTGCGCGAGAAGGTCAACCCCGAGGCAAACCTGGTGCGCGTCCTCGGCCTCCTGGGGCTCGACCTCGACGAGACGCTGATGAAGCTGCTTCCGGCGACCCGCGCGAAGGCGGGGGTGGTGGTGGCAGTCAACACGGGGGAGGGCCCGCTCTGGCCCGAGGCCCCCCAGCCCGGCGACGTCATCTACGCCCTCAACAAGGAGCTGGTGGGCAGCGTCGAGGGCCTGCGCGCCGCGGCTTCGAAGCTCAAGCCCGGAGACCCGGTGGTCCTGCTCGTCGAGCGTCAGGGGGAGCTGCTGTACCTGGCGGCGGAGGTCGAGTAGGCGGGAGGCGGCGCGCCTCGACTCAAAGGACGGGGGAGAACCGCCGCGCGCCGGCGTCGGCCCAGCGATGCAGGGCCGATCGCCGCCGCCACTCGGGGAGCCGCACTTCCTCGGACTGCGCGAGGTCGCGCTCGAAGGCGGTGGTCATGGCGTGGCCGGTGGCTTCGTCCAGGACCAGGACGTTGCACTCCGCGTTGAAGCGGAACGAGCGCGCGTCCAGGTTCGAAGAGCCGATCAGCGAGACGTAGGCGTCGGCCACCAGGGTCTTCGCGTGCAGGACGTGCGGCTGGTACTCGAAGATGCGCACCCCCCGCTGAAGGAGGTCCTCGTAGTAGCCGTGGCCGGCGTGGCGCAGGAGAGGCACGTCGCTCCGACCCGGCAGGAGGAGGCGCACGTCCACCCCGCGGCGCGCGGCGTCGCCCAGGGGCCCGACCGTCCCCCGCCCGGGAGCGAAGTAGGCGTTCGTGATGAGGACCCGCTCGCGGGCGCCGCCCACCACCGCGGCCAGCACCGAGGCCTTCTCGCGCTGCCCCCTCCCGGCCCGCGTATCGACGACGAGGGCCCGCGCCCCGGCGACGTCGCCCGGAGCCTCGGGCTCGGGTCCCAGGTCGAACGGGCTCCCGCCGGCCCGCGTCCAGCCTTCCTGGAATACCGCCGCCAGCTCCCGGGCGACGCTTCCCTCGAGCCGGGCGTGAGTGTCGCGCCAGGTCTCGTCGCTCGCGCCCTCGCCGCTCGACCGCCACGACGATCCGTACTCGTCGGCCACGTTCATGCCACCCAGGAACGCCACCCGCCGGTCCACCACCAGGATCTTCCGATGGTCCCGGTTGGAGCGATGTCGCCAGTGCGCCCAGAGCGGATGGAACAACCGGACCGCGATCCCGCGGCGCCGCATCTCCTCCCAGAAGGCCGACCGCGTGGCCCAGGAGCCCCAGGCGTCGACCAGGACCTTCACCACCACGCCGCGCGCGGTGGCCCGGGCCAGCGCTTCGAGGGCGGCGCGGCCCGTGGAGTCGTCGCGGATGATGTACGACTCGAGCAGCACTTCGTGTTCGGCGGCGTCGATGGCGGCAAAGGCGGCCCGGAAGGTCAGGTGCCCTTCGAAGAAGACCTCGACCCGGGTTGGCCGGTGGAGCTGGCCGGTGTCGATGCGGGTGAGGAGCGTCTCCAGTTGCGGGTCGCGCAGGCCGCCCGGAAAGGCCGCCGCCTGCCGCGCCACCGGCCCCGGGCGCAGCTCTGGCGGCAGCTTTCGGCCGGGCCAGGGGCGCAGCAGGGAGGGCCACATGGCCACGGGTCAGGACCTCCGCGTGCCGTACTGCTCGGCGACGTGCAGGTCGAAGGCCTCGTGCCGGGGGTTGCGCCGGAAGCCCCGGAAGACGGCCTGGCAGCGGTAGCAGATCGCGATCTCGGGGAGCAGAAGGTAGAGGACGGCGTCGATCGCGGCCGCCACGAACAGGCTCGAGTAGAACGGGGTGAACGGCGCGAGCGCCGCCCCCAGGATCACGATCGCGAGGCCCGCCCGCTGGTTGAAGTCGCGCTTCACCCAGAGCTGTTCTCCCTGGCAGGCAGGACAGCGGTCGACGACGCGCTGGTCGCGCAGCGACGAGGACAGGGTGAGCGCCGTCTCCGCCCCGCAGGCCGCGCAGCGCCCCTGGCCGTCGAGTCCGGCGGTGGCCTCGGCCCCGCAGGTCGGACAGGCGAAGGCGATCTCGGAAACGCGAGCCATCCTCAGGGTCTCCCGGCTAGTGCGTGCTGGCGAGCCACCACGGAAGCGCCCCAGGCGAGCGCGATGATCATCAGGACGATCCCCACCAGGTTGGCGAGCCTCCCGAGCAGGATGTCGTACCGCAGCCAGCCGAGGGCCGAAAGGATGGCCTCCCAGTCGTGGCCCTCCACTTCGGCCCCGGTGCGGCCGCCCAGCAGGACGATCCGCAGCGCGCGGGCGTCGGCGATGTAGGGGGCCACGTCCATCACGCTCTGTCCAGCCCACCACAACGCCACCGCCGCGCCGAAGGTGTCCCGGGTCTTCACGAGGAAGGTGCCCAGGCACACGAGGGGCACCAGCACCTGGGTCAGGCTCCCGCCCAGCGACATCAGGAAGCTGCCGAAGGGCATGAACAGGATGTGGCCGGCCTCGTGGAACGGGAGATGGACGAGGTGCATGAACGAGCCGCAGAGATAGACGGGCTCGAGGGCGTGGGCGAAGAAGCGCAGACTCCACACGGCGAGGCCGGAAAGGAGCGCCGCCCGGCCGGCGACCACGATCGTGCTCGCCGGCTCGACGTGGGTCACGAGCGCGTAGAGCCGGGAGTCGCGCACGGGATCAGAGCGGGAAGCCCGCCGCGACCCCCAGGTAGGTGGCGAGCAGCTCTCCCGACAGCACCAGGAACAATTGGACGTACAAGATCCCGGTCGCGGACTGCGTGGAGCGGATCTCCACCGTCTTCCAGATGAACCAGACGAGCGACGACGGGCCCGCGATCCCGAAGAGCAGGCGCATCCAGACGAAGATGCCGTCCGCGCTCCAGAGCCCCGAGGCGACGAGACGCGCCTCCTCGTAGCCGGCGTGGACCGGACCCACGAGAGCGATGCCCACCACCACCGCGCGCAGCCCCAGGGCCACGATCAGCAAGACGGTCAGCCGGCGCAGGGCGGTGATGGGCAGGTCGAGCACCACCAGGTAGTAGTGGCCGAGGATCATGGCCGATGCGGCGGAACCCACCAGCAGGGCCGACGTGAGGGCGGCCGCGGTCATGAGGGCTCCACTCGCCGAGAGGAGCGAAGCCCCGAGGCCGGCGGCCAGGGCCGCCCAGAGGAACGCACCCGCCAGGCGCCGCGAGCCGAAGTGCCAGGCGCGGTTGTAGAGGACGGTCAGGACGAGGAGCACGCCGGTCAGGGCAAGGACCTTCGTGTATTCGGTCCCGCCGGGCGCGTTCTCGGAGGCCACGAGCCCGAAGCGACGGGTGCCCAGCCAGAGCGCGCAGGTGGTCATGAAGGCGGCCGCCGCCGCGGAGAGCTTGAAGAACCTGGTCCCCGCGCGGTCGGGGACGAGGGGAAGCGTCGCCAGGAGGCCGAGCGCTGCGTGGAGCAGGAACAGGAAGAAGACGGTGGTCATGCGCTCCCGAGGGCCGCCTCGATCGCCGCGCGCTCGGGCGATTCGGGGGCGAAGGGGTCGGGATGGCGCGCGTAGACTCTCGCGGCGACGCCGCCGTCCTCCACGACCGCCGCCACGTCCGGCGCGACTCGCGCGAGCAGGCCGGTGGTGACCGCGGCGGCGGTGCGGCAGTGGGCGCAGTAGCCGTGGCTGGACATGAACCCGGAGGCTTCGGCGAGGTGGCCCATGTCCCTGGCGCGGGCTGTCCCCTCGACGAGCCCGCGGACGGTCCGGGCGAGGGTCGCCGTGCCCATCGTGCAGGGCGGACACTGGCCGCAGGCCTCGCGCTCGAAGAAGCGCGTCAGGGACGCCGCGATCGCTATCGGTGAGGCCGTCGCTCCCATGACCAGTATCGACGCCGTGCCGAGAGCGGAGCCGGCGGCGCGAAGCGCGTCCGGGTCGAGCGGCGTGCCGAGCCGGTCCGCGAGGAGCGGCGGGGCGTTGGAAGCGCTGGGGAAGACCATCGACACGCCGTCGGGCGTGCCCTGGCCGTGCTCCTCGATGACGCGCGCGATCGGGGTGCCCAGCGGCACCTCGTATACGCCCGGTCGCTTCACGTCGCCCCAGAGCGAAACGAGGGTCGTCTCGGCGCGCCGGAAGCCCTCGGGGTCCGCGAGCGCGGCTTCCACCCGGGCGAGGGTCTCCACGTTCTGCACGAGGGTGGGCCGGCCGTGGAGGCCCACCGCCGCCGGAAGAGGAGGCTTCGGCCGCGGCCAGGGCCGCCGGCCCTCCAGGGTCTCCAGGATCGCGGTCTCTTCGCCGGTGATGTACGCGTCGTCGCCTCGCCGGAGCGTGACCGAAAGGCCGTCGGGCGGGGCCTCGCGCAGGGCCTTCTCCAGGGCGGCCGCGGGGGCGTCGAACGAGCCCTTGAGAAAGATGATGGCTTCGCGGGCCCCCACGGCACGGGCCGCGAGCGCGAGACCGCGCACGACTTCGGGGGCCCGGCGGGTCATGACGAAGCGGTCCTTGATCGAGCCCGGCTCGCCCTCGGCGCCATTGGCGACCACCGCGGGATCGCCCTCTTCCACCCGCACCGCCTGCCACTTGCGCGCCGCGCTGAACCAGCCTCCGCCCCGTCCGCGCAGGTTCGCCGCCGCGGCCCGGCGCACCAGCTCCGGCCCATCCAGGCGATCGAGCGCCTCTTTCGTCGGCAAGTTCCCCCCTGCGAGCCCATCATTATAGGGGCCTTGCCAGATAGGGGCCTTGCCAGCGCGGTCCGGTCGGGGGCATGCTTCACAAGAAAGTCCGGATCAGCTAAGATGGGGGAGGTGGAGGGACCGATGATCAACATGACTGCGAACGCGGCCGCGAAGGTGAAGGGCATCCTGGAGCAGGAGAAGGAGAGCATCCCCGCGGGTGGTCTTCGGATCTACGTTCAGGGCGGCGGATGTTCGGGCTTCTCCTACGGGATGGTGCTGGACGAGGCGGCCGACGGAGACCAGGTCCTCGAGGTCGAGGGAGTGAAGGTGATCGTGGATCCGATGAGCCTGCGCTACCTGGAAGGCGCCGAGGTCGACTACAAGGAAGACCTGATGGGCGGGGGCTTTGCCATCAAGAACCCCAACGCCACCTCTACCTGCGGCTGTGGGCACTCCTTCACCACCACGGGCGAGGGCGGCGGCGGCGGCCATCAGCACTGAGCCGCCGCGGGGGCGACGGCCCGGCATGAAGGCCCTGCCTTCCCTGCTCCCGCTCTTCCCCCTTCCCAACGTCGTCTTGTTCCCCCAGATGCCCCTGCCGTTGCACGTCTTCGAGCCCCGGTACCGCAAGATGCTCGGGGACGCCCTCGACAGCCACAAGACGATCGGCATGGCGCTGCTGCAGCCGGGCTGGGAGTCCGACTACCAGGGCCGCCCGGCCATCTATCCGATCGGCTGCGCGGGGCTCATCGAGCAGAGCGAAGCGGTCCAGCAGGGCCGTTACAACATCCTCCTGCGGGGGCTGCTCCGCTTCCGGGTCGTGGAGGAGCACGACGGGGAGCCCTATCGCCTCGCCTCCATCGAGCCCCTGGACGACGAGCCGGGCGACGCCGCGGCCCTCGAAGAGCTGCGCAAGAAGGTGCTGGCCGCCATTGGCCGGGCCACCGACGGCCCGGTCAGCCTCGTCCTCCAGAGCGAGCTGCCCCACGAGCTGTTCGTGAACGCGCTCTGCCAGAGCCTGAGCCTCTCGCCGATCGAGAAGCAGTCGCTCCTCGCCTGCGACGGCGTGTCGGAGCGGTGCGTGCGATTGCTCGAGATCCTGGACTTCCTGATGCTCGAGCAGACCTACGGCCGGGGCAAGACGGTCCACTAGAGGCCCACCAACCAACGTATTGATCATCCCCCGACTTTCGGGACGCCTCCGGCGTCTTACCGCGTGAACGACGGCATTCCGCACGAAGGAGGATCAATGACACGGTGGATTGCGCCGATCCTGGGGGTTGCGGTCCTGCTCGCGGCCGGCCTGGTGGTGGCTCCCGCGGGGGTCGAGGCCGACAAGGCCGACAAGAAGATCGTGCGGCGGGTCGAGGGGTTCGGGCACGCGGGGGGCAGGCTCGGAGGGCGTCTCTCCGAGGTGCAGAAAGACGACCTGGCGCGCCTGAAGCTGAGCGACGAGCGCGGTGCCCTCGTCAAGTCGGTCGAGGAGGGGAGCGCCGCGGAGAAGGCAGGGATCAAGGAGGGCGACGTGATCCTGCGCTACCAGGGCGAGGCCGTCCTGAGCGCGGCCCAGCTCGCCCGCCTGGTGCGCGAGACCCCGGGCGGCCGCACGGTGTCCGTCGAGGTGAGCCGTGAGGGAGCGCCCCAGAAGCTTTCGGCGACCCTCGCCGAGGGGCGCGACCGCGTGCACGTCTTCGACAACGACTTCGAAGTCCCCGTGCCGCCCCTCGCCGAGATGGCCCCGCTGCCCGAGATGCCCGAGATGCCGGAGCCCCCGCGGATGCCGAAGCTCCCGCGGACGCCGAAGCCACCCGATGCCTTTCATTGGGACAACGACGGCGGCCCCGGCAATTTCCTCTTCCGTGATCTGGGCCGCGGCCCGCGCAAGCTGGGGATCCAGTACCAGGAGATCGACGGGCAGCTCGCCCAGTACTTCAAGCTGGCCGGCGAGCGAGGCGTGCTGGTGACGTCTGTCGAGGCCGACGGACCCGCGGGGAAGGCCGGGCTCAAGGCGGGCGACGTGATCCTGAAGTTCGACGGCAAGGCGGTGAAGGCCGGCGACGACCTCCGCGACGAAGTGCGTCGCGCCGAAGGAGGCAAGGAGGTGACGGTCACCGTCCAGCGCGACGGGCGTGCGGTGGACATGAAGGTGCAGCTCGCCAACCCCGGGTCGCCGCGCCGGGTCGGGGGGGTGTCGCTCTAATCGTGTCGAGCCGGGGCGGCCGCCCCCACCTCCTCCAGGCTGAGCACGAGCAGGGTTCCTCCCACGGCCAGGGCCGGGCCCAGCAGGAGGTTTGCCAGGGGGATGACGAGGGTCAGCAGGCCGGCGAGTCCGAAGCCTTCGCTCTCCGCGAGCCAGCGCCAGTGCCAGGCGCGCTTCTCCCGGAACGAGAGGCCGCGGCGTGAAAGGGGCGAGTCCGTGAGCTGGAGCGCCAGGGCCCAGGCGGCCCACCCGGCGGCCACCGCGGGCCCAACCACCGGGATGAGGCCGAGGAGAAAGACTCCCGGAGCCGCGCCCAGGAAGTAGAAAGCGCCCCGCAGCGATTCGAGCACCTCGAAGCGCAGTCCCCGCGCCTGCTCGAGGGTCTCCCCCCGCACGAGCGCCTCCACCCGCCGCGACAGCAGGTCGAGCACCGGGGCGGCCAGCGCGAGGGCGAGCCCCACGCCAAGCACCATCCCTGCCCCGAGGGCGGCTGTCCACAGGAGGAGGCTCGCCAGGAACACGACCCCGGGCGGGGCATGGCCCGGCCCCGGGGCAAGCCGAGGCTCGACGGAGGCGCCCACAAACGCTCCGATCACGAGGCCCCCGACGAGGAAGACCATCACGAGCAGCACGGGCAGGATGGCCAGGGGCAGCAGCCGGGGGTTGCGGAAGAGGAACGCGAAGCCCGCGGGGACGTGCCACGCTCCGGCGGCGAGTCGGCGCAGGGCGCCGGGGAGGATGGTGGGCGATAAGGTCCGCACGGCACGGAAGCCTATCAGAAGGACGATGCCCGGGCGCATTGACACCGCGCCACCGCCGCGTGGGAGAATGCCGCCGAGGACGCGAAGGTAATGAACGACGCGCTGGCGGTGATCCTGGGCGGCGGACGGGGCACGCGGCTCTTCCCCCTCACCGCGCACCGCTCGAAGCCGGCGGTGCCCATCGGCGGGAAATACCGGCTCATCGACATCCCGGTGAGCAACTGCCTGAACTCGGACCTGCGGCGCATCTTCGTCCTCACCCAATACAACTCCGAGAGCCTGAACAAGCACCTGATCTCCACCTACAAGTTCGACATCTTCTCGAACGCCTTCGTCTCCGTCCTCGCCGCCGAACAGACCGAGGACAGCCCCGACTGGTTCCAGGGCACGGCGGACGCGGTGCGCCAGAGCCTGCGCCATCTGCGCAGCCATCCCTCCCGGGACGTGCTGATCCTCTCCGGAGACCAGCTCTACCAGATGGACTTCCGGAAGATGCAGGAGACCCACCGGCGTCACGTGGCCGAGGCCACGGTGGCGGTGACCCCCGTCCCCGCCGAGGCGACCGCGGGCTTCGGCATCCTCAAGATGAACCGGCAGGGCCGCATCGTGCAGTTCGAGGAGAAGCCGAAGCCCGAGCGTCTGCCCGATCTCGTCTCCGAGATCCCCGGCTACGGGCCCGGCTACCTCGCGTCGATGGGGATCTACCTCTTCACCCGGCCGGCCCTCGAGCGGTCCCTGGCCGACCCCTCCCTCGTCGACTTCGGGCGCCACGTGATCCCGAAGGCGCTCGGCGAGATGCGCGTCCAGGCCCACTTCTACCGGGGCTATTGGGAAGACGTCGGAACGATCGGCTCCTACTTCCACGCGAACCTCGCCCTGTGCGACGTCGTCCCCCCCTTCGATTTCTACGATGCGGCCCGGCCCGTCTACACCCACCCTCGCTTCCTGCCCGCCACCAAGGTGCAGGACTGCACGCTGAAGGGCGCTCTCATCTCCGAAGGCTCGATCCTGGTCGGGGCCGAGATCGAGAGGGCCCTCATCGGCATCCGCAGCCGCGTCGGACAGGGGGTCCGCATCCGCGAGGCCCTCGTGCTCGGCGCCGACTACTACGAGACGATCGACGAGATCGAGCGTGCCAACGCCCGGGGGGTGCCGCCGCTCGGGATCGGGGCCGAATCGCTCGTCGAGCGGGCCATCGTCGACAAGAACGCCCGCATCGGCCGCGGAGTGCGCCTCGTCAACGAAGGCCGCGTCGGCGAGAAGGACGGCAGCGGCTATTACATCCGCGACGGGATCGTGATCGTTCCCAAGGACGGGGTGATCGCCGATGGGAGCGTGATCTGATGGCCAACCTCTCGGAGTTCCCGGACAACGAGCCGATCTGCACGCGGCTCCTGGCGGTGGGGAAGTAGGCCTATCGCCCCTCGCCCCGGACCTGCTCGATCTTGCGGTCCTGCTCCGACTGGATCCGCTCGCGGTCGCGCCGGTACTCCTCCTCGAGCTTGGCCAGCGCCTCGGGATCCGCCGCTTTCCGGCGAGACTGGTTGAAGAAGATCTCCCGCTCCGCCCGCTTCGCTTTGGCGACGTTCCGCAGCTCGGCGATGCGGGCCCGCTGGTCGTCGCTGAGGGGACGCTCCTCCACCCCCTCGTCGTGGTCCTTCTTCTTGAGCCGCTCGAGGATCAGCTCGTAGGCGGTCTTGGGCTCGTCGTCGGACAAGGCGGTCCCTCCACCACCTAGTCTAACGTGGGCGCGGCTCGTCGCTGAGTCGGTCCGTTATCAAGGCCTGGGCGGCGTATGCTAGGCGGTCGGCCGCCGCTTCGACATTCAAGGAGATGAACCACGATGTGGGTTAGAATCCCGGGCTTCGCCATGGCTGCCCTCACGTCTTTCGCGCTGCTGGCGGCCGAGGTTCCCTCCGCGGGCACGGGCGCCGGGACCGAGGGGAAGACGGCGGTGCCCCGGCGGACGGTAGCCGACTTCCAGGCCGCGGCGGCCCGCAACAAGGCCATCCTCGCCGTCCCCAGCTTCGAGCACACGCCGGCGGAGCTCGAGGCCAGCACGACAGGGGTCATCGCCGAGGCAAACCGGCGGCTCGACGCCCTGGCGGCACAGGTCCCCGCCAAGGCCACCTTCGCCTCGACGGTCGCGGCCCTCGACGAGATCCTGTACACGGCCAACAACGCGGCCTACCGGATCAGCCTCATGAAGGAGGTGGAGCCGGAAGCGGCCCTGCGTGACGCGGCGACCGCCCAGACCCAGGCGCTGCAGGAGTGGGCCGTGGGCGTCATCTACCGCGAGGACGTGTTCCGGGCGGTCAAGGCGTTCGCCGACGGCTACGAGGCCGGCCAGCGCCCCCGGCTCGAAGGCGAGGACCTGAAGCTCTACCGCGACGCCATGCGCGACTACCGGCGCGCCGGGCTCACCCTCGACAAGGCCACCCGGGACAAGGTCGAGGCGCTCCAGAAGAAGCTGGCCCGCCTCTCCACCGATTTCGAGCGGACCATCGGCGAGGCCAAAGCGACCGTGACCTTCACCAGGGAGGAGCTGGAAGGCGTGCCCGACGCGTTCCTGGCCTCCGTGAAGACCGCCGACGAGAACTACGCGGTCCTCGCCAACGTGACCCCCCACTACCTGGCGGTCGCCCTGAACGCGAAGCGCGAGGCCACGCGCAAGCGCCTGGAGATGGCGCGGTCCACCCTGGCCCAGAAGGAGAACGGACCGCTCCTCGACGAGATCGTCTCCGTGCGGGACCAGATCGCACCGCTCCTCGGCTACGCCTCCTGGGCCGACTACCAGATCGAGCCCCGCATGGCCAAGACGGAGGCCCGGGCCACCGCGTTCCTCGGGGACCTGAAGAAAGGCCTCGACCCCAAGTTCCAGGCCGAGCTCGCCCAGTACCGTGCGCTCAAGGCCCGGGACACCGGTGACCGGGACGCCAGGATCGCGTTCTGGGACTGGCGCTACTACGAGAACCAGCTCAAGAAGGAGACCTACAGCGTCGACACCGAGGGCCTTCGCGTCTTTTTTCCGTTCGAAAAGGTCCGGGCCGGGATGTTCGAGATCTACGAGCGGATCTTCGGCCTGAAGTTCGAGCAGGTCCAGAACCCGGATCCCTGGCACAGGGACGTCGAGCTCTACGTCGCCTCGGACGCCGCCACCGCAGAGCCCCTGGGCCTCTTCTACCTCGACAACTTCCCCCGCGAGGGGAAGTTCAACCACTTCGCCCAGTTCGGGATCGTGAAGGGCAAGAAGCTGTCCGATGGCCGGTACCAGCGGCCGGTGGTGGCTCTCGTCTGCAACTTCCCCGCCCCCACCGCCGATCAGCCCTCACTCCTCAGCCACCGCGAAGTGGAGACGCTCTTCCACGAGTTCGGCCACGCCCTGCACTCCCTCACCACCCGGGCCCGCTACGCCGAGTTCTCGGGCACCAGCGTGCCGCGCGACTTCGTGGAGGCGCCCTCGCAGATGCTCGAGAACTGGGTCTGGGACGCGGGCGTCCTGAACCGCTTTGCGGCCGACTACCGCGACCCGTCGAAGAAGATCGACCCCGCCCTCCTGGCCAGGATGAAGGAGGCCAAGCTGGCCACCTCCGGCACCCTCTACCGGCGGCAGCTCGCCCTCGCCCTTTCCGACCTCGCGCTCCATCGCGCCCCGACGCCTGGCCGGCCGAAGGACGCCCAGGCGATCCTGAACGGCGTCTTCGCCGGCGTTTTCATCGCCCCTCCGGAGGGGACGCACTTCGGCGCGTATTGGGGGCACCTCACGGGCTACGACGCCGGCTACTACGGCTACCTGTGGGCGGAGGCCATCGCCGCCGACATGGCGAGCGTGTTCGAGAAGGCCCCGGAAGGGCGGTGGGCGGCGCGCGCGACATCGACGAGTCCATCCGGCTCTTCCTGCAGCGCGACCGCTCGAACGCTCCGTTCCTCAAGCACGTCGGGCTCGACTGATCAGAACGTCAAGCCGGCGGTGAGCCGGAGCGCCTTCACGTTCTCGCCCGCCTTGAAGAACATCTCGAAGTCCGCCCCCAGGCGGAAACGGGTGCCTCCGCGACCGCCTCCGGTCCCGAGGTCGATGCCGAGCCCAGCGGCGCCCCCCCAGCTCGTGTTGGACGCGCCGGCGAACTTGTCCAGCCGCGCGCCGCCCAGCAGGTGCGCGTACGGCTGGTCGTTCCTCCCGCCCAGGATGATGCGCGGGCCGCCCAGGAAGGTGAACGTGTTCTGAGTAACCGTACTCACCACATCGCCGCTCGTGTGGTCGATCTTGTCCCGGTGCCAGGCAAGGTCCACCTCGAACGTCGTATGCCCGGGACCCCACCCGGAGAGGTACGCTCCGAGGGGCGCGTTCCCGCCGCCGCTCTCGAGGTACCGAAGGAACGCGTAGCCGAGCGAGACCTTCGGTCCGTCCTCCGCCGCGGCGGGCGCCGCGAGGACCCCCAGGACCGCCAGCGTTTGCGCGGCTCTCTTCACGGAACCTGCCGTCATGACACCTCCCGATGCCGGTCGGCCCAGACCGTCACTATTACGAGGCTGTGTGGGTCCACTGTCTTCGCGCCGAGGGCGAGGCCGAAGTGTCCGAGGAACAAGCGGCTCTATTCTACGTCACCCCTCTTCGACTCACCGCCCACGCCAGGCGGTGAACAGGGCGGCGGCAAGCCAGGCCGTGAGGAAGGCCGAAAAGGCGGCCGGCTGTGGCAGGATGAAAATCCAGCTCAGCACCGTGCCCGCGAGGGACGCCAGGGCGAAGGAGGCGATCATCGGGCCGACCCGCCGCGGCTCGGTCCTCGCCAGCGAGGCGAGCTGCCAGAGCAGGACCGCCTGGAGGAGAAGGGACACGGTCAGGCTGAAGCCAAACCCACGGTAGAAATCCAGATACGTCCGGCTCACACCGAAGACGTCGAATCGGTGCGTCCTCATGGCGTCGAGCACCTCCGTTTCCCCCATGGGCGACCACGCTTTCGTCCCACCCAGGGAATGTCCGGCCGCGAAGAGCAGAGAGACACCTGAGGCAATGCGAAGCATGACGGCTGTTCTCATCATCCAGTCCTCATGTGTGGGCCTGGCCGCGGATGGCCTCTGCCGAAGGGTCGCTGGCGCGCTCGATGTACACGGTCTCCAGGATCTCCTGCACCCGGGGATGAGCGCGGGTGATCGCCTCGAGGGCCGGCTGGTCGAGCTCCAGCAGCACGCTGGGCGCGGCCGCGGTCACGGTGGCCGTGCGGGAGCGGCCGGAAAGGGCCGAGATCTCGCCGAAGAACGCGCCCTCGCCGAGCCCGCACAAGGGCACGTCGTGTCCGCCGGGGTTGCGGATGAAGACCTTCACCTGTCCGGTGGCCACGATGAAGATGCTCTGCCCCGGTTCGCCTTCGGTCAGGATGATGTCCCCGGGGTCCACCGTCCGCAATTGCAGCCCCTGGACGAGGGCGAGCAGCTCGTCCTCCGAGAGACCCTCGAATAGCGGGCTCGCCACGAGGCCGCGCCGGTAGACGCGCAAGGTCCGGGGGTCGAGCGGCTGTCCAACCGGGGCGTCCAGGCCGCGGCTGGCCACCGCGCTCCGGCGACGCACGGTGTCGCGGGCGACGTCGATGAGCCAGTCGCCGAGGCGATCGTCGACATTGGGGGATGGGCCCTTCCCGGGAGCCGGCGGGGAGCTGGCCGGCCGGTGGGCGGGCCCCCGCGGCCGATGCTGGAGCTGCTCGACCTTCTTGAGCAGGGCCACCGCCTTCTCGTTCTGTCCACGGCGGACCAGATCGTCGGCGAGCTCGATCAGCACCTGCGCGGCCTCGCGCTCCTGCCCCGCCTTGAGGAACGCATCGGCCAGCCGCAGCCGCAGGCGGGGCTCGAGTCGCCCGTCGTCGAAGTGGGACTCGAGGCTCGGGTCGCCCGGGCCATTCCCGCCCTCCCGGAGCGCCGCCGCCTCGGCGCTGACCGCCCGCTCGTGCGACAACGACTGGAGGCGCTCGCTCACGCGCGGGTACCGCCGCTCGATCTCGGCGAGGGCGGCCTGGTCCAGCTCCAGCATCTCGCAGAGAGCGGCCGCGGTGACCGTCGCGTTGCGCGGCCGGCCGGAGAGGATCGAGATCTCCCCGAAGAAATCGCCCTCGCCAAGGTCGTCGAGGAGCAGGTTGCGCCCCGCCGGGTTGCGCACGAAGACCCGGACCGCGCCCGCGGTGAGCAGGAACAGGCTGCTCCCGCTCTCGCCCTCCGTCAGCACGACGTCGCCCGGCTCGTATGTTCGGAGCTTCAGACCGCGGACGAGGGCGACGCGCTCGTCGTCGGACAGCCCTTCGAAGAGCGGGCCGGTCAGGAGCGAGCGAGCCGGCGCCGGAGGTGCGCCGGCGGCGGGCACGGGAGACTCGGCGCCCGGAACCAGCATCTCCTCGATCAGGTCGGCCACCTGGTCCTGGAACACGTCCTCGGAAAGCGAGATGAACGCCTCCAGCTCGCCGGCCCGGGTGGTTCGCGGCGCCGGCCGGGCGGAGACTGCGATGGCCTCGACTTCCGGGGCAGCGGAAACGCTTTCGGGCGTGGTCGTCATCGGCTCGGTTTCGACCGCGCCGTCCTGACGGGCTCGGCAGGGATCGGCTCGACCGCGACGGGCACGTCCGCGACGGGCACGTCCACGACCGGCACGTCAGCTTCCGCGGTCGCCGTGCCACTCTCCGGCTTGTCCGCCTCTTCCTCGGCCAGGTCGAGGGTGGGCAGCTCGTCTTCGCTCGCTTCAGACTCGCTCGTCGGAACGTCTTCGAGATCGAGGGTTGGCAAGTCCTCCTCGAGCGGCTCGCTCACCGGGTCCGTTTCTGCCGCGACTTCCTTCGGCGTCACGACCGGTGCTTCCGGAAGGGCGTCGCTCTCCGCGACTGGGGCTGCGATCTCGGCCTCGGGCGCTGAGCCCTGGTGCCCCGCCTCGCCGGTCGGGACCTCTGCCGAAAGCGCGGCCACGACCTCGGTCTGGGCGTCCGTCGGCACGGACGGGGCTGACGGAGCCGCAACCTCGGTCTCGGAAGCGTCACCGGGAGGTTCGCTCGGGCCGGTCTGGACGTCTGGCGGAGGCGACGGGGCCGGCTCCGCCGTCGTCTCGAGCGTCGGGGGCGAGGGCTCGGTCGAGCTCGCCGGCAGCGCCGCCAGGAAGCGGCGGAAGACGCCACGCAGCCGTTTCGCGACGCCCGAGGGCGCGGCCGGCTCCGGACCTTCAGTGGGGGGCGGCTGGGTTGGGGCCGACGCGATCGGTTCCGCGGGGAGCGACGGCGTCCCGGCCGTCTCGGGGCCGGCCGGCTCGGGTCCGGCCGGCTTTTGTCCGGGAAATGTCGGCCAGGAGATGGGCAGCTCGAACTGGACCGGGTCGGACACCGGGGACTCGGGTGGCAGAGAGAGGGGCGGATGGAACTCGACTGGCTCGACCTCGCCCCGGTCGAAAACGGCCGGGTCGGGCGGTTCGAGGAAGGCCGATTCCCGGGCGATGATGTCGGGCTCGACGGGTTGGGGCGCGACCGATTCGGGCGCGGTCGAATCGCCCGCGGCCGGTTGGTGGACGGCAGGAGCCGTCTCGATCAGGGCGAACGAGGTCGCCTCGCTGGTCCCGGCCGACTCGGAAACGGATAGGGCAGGCGGCTCGGCCCCAGATCGTGCAGCCGCCTCGGCCGCCTCGACCACCCGGCGCAGGGCACGCTTCTGCGATTCGTCCTGACGACGTGCGAGAGTGTCGTCCCCCACCTCCTCGATGCCGATCTCGAAAGGCGGCGGGGGCGGGGGAACGAGGGGGATCGGGGTGGCCCCCGGCAAGATCGACATGGAGCGGCCCTGGAGGGCCAGCGCGGAAAGGCGCGCCTCGACATCGGGGCGTCCCTTCTCCAGCTTCTCGACCCGCTTCAGGCAGGCGATGGCGCGCGCGGTGAACCCGTCGGCCGCGAGCTCCTCGGCGAGGGTCATGAACACCGGCACCGCTTCGGCGGTGCGGCCGAGCTGCACCAGGAGGTCGGCTAGGCGCAGCCGCTGGTTGACCGTCGCCTCCGGGCGCTTGAGCTGCTCGCGCAGCACCTCGAGCGCGCGCCCGAACTTCTTCCGGGCGATCAGGTCCCGGACGTCCTCGCGCGATCCATCACGCGGCTTCAGCGGATTTCGCTCCTTCCCTGTGTCCCGAGCGAGGGTACGGCCCCGCGGTCGGGCTGGTCAAGCAGGGTGCGGCCGGAGTCAGTAGGCGAGCAAGTCGCGCAGCGCGGGGACGAGTTGGCCCCTCGGAGAGAAGACCGCTTCCAGCCCCCTGGCGAACGGCACCGGCGTATCGAGCGCGCCCAGCCGGGCCACCGGCGCGTCGAGCCACTCGAACGCCTCCTTCCCGATGATGGACGCGATCTCTCCGCCGAAGCCGCCGGTGAGGGGCGCCTCGTGGAGCACGAGCGCCCGCGAGGTCTTGCTCACGGACCGCATCACCCTTTCGACGTCCCAGGGAAGGAGCGAGCGCAAGTCCACGACCTCGATTTCTCGCCCCTCGCGCTGCAATTCTGCCGCCGCCTCGAGCGCCCACGAGACGCCCGCCCCGTAGGTGACGACGGTCGCGTCGCGGCCTTCGCGCGCCACCCGCGCCTGGCCGATCGGCACCGTGTAGTGGCCGGCCGGGACCCGGCCCCGGGAAGACCGGTACAGGAACTTGTGTTCGAGATAAAGGACGGGGTTCCCATCCTCGAAAGCGGCGAGGAGCAGGCCCTTCGCATCACGGGGAGTGGCGGGGGCGAGGACCTTGAGCCCGGCGACGCTCGTGAACCACGACTCCGGGTTCTGGGAGTGGAACGGCCCCGCCCCCGTTCCGCCGCCCACGGGGACACGGATCACCACCGGGATCCGCGCTCCCCAGCGGAAATGGGTTTTCGCCAGGTTCTGCACGATCTGGTTGAAGGCGCAGGTGATGAAGTCGCCGAACTGCATCTCCACCATGGGGACGAAGCCCCCCAGGGCAAGGCCGAGCGCGGCTCCCACGGCCCCCGACTCGATGATCGGGGTGTTGCGCACGCGCGCCTTGCCGAACTCCTCGACGAAGCCCTCGGTCACCTTGAAGACGCCGCCGTACTCCGCGATGTCCTGGCCCATCAGCACCACGCGCCCGTCGCGCCGCATGGCCTCGCGCAAGCCGTCGCTGATCGCGTCCAGGTAGCGCAGCTCCTTGGCGTCCGCTTCGGCGGCCGCGCTCGGCGGCGCCGGCTCGAGCCGGCTCGGGGCGAGCACGTCGGCCAGCATCTCCTCGGCGGTGGAGACGGGGTCAGGGGCGGCGAGCGCGTCGTCGGTGAGCGCGTCGATGCGGAGCTTGTAGGCGGCGCGCACAGCGGCCGGGGCCTCGGGGGAGAGCACGCCCTTCTCGATCAGCATCTTCTCGTAGCGCGCCACGGGGTCCTTGAGCCCCCACTCGGCCAGCAGCTCGGGGGGCACGTAGTCGGTGCCGGACGCCTCCTCGTGCCCCCGCATGCGAAAGGTCTTGAACTCCAGGAGGGTCGGTCCATCGCCCCGGCGCGCCCGCTCGGCGGCGCGCGTGACCGCGCGCACCACCGCCAGCAGGTCGTTGCCATCGACGACGAGCCCCGGCATGCCGTAGCCGAGTCCCCGGTCGGCCAGGTGACGGCAGGCATATTGCTCGTGGGTCGGAGTGGAGAGCCCCCATTGGTTGTTCTCGATCACGAACAGCACGGGCAGCTTCCACACCGCGGCCAGGTTCAGCGCCTCGTGGAAGTCGCCTTCGCTGGTGGCCCCCTCTCCGGTGAAGGCCGCGGCCACGCGCTTCTCGCCCTTGAGCTGGGCGGCCAGCGCCAGGCCGCAGGCCACCGGCAGCATGGCCCCGAGGTGGCTGATCATCCCCACGATCCCCTTCTCGAGCCAGCCGAAGTGGAACGTGCGGTCGCGGCCCTTGGTGTACCCGCCTTCCTTGCCGAGGAGCTGGCGGAACAGCCGCGGCAGGTCGATGTCGCGCCCGGTGAAGACCCCCAGGTTGCGGTGCATGGGGAGCACGTAGTCGCCCGGTTCGAGCGCGCTCACCACCCCGGTCGCGATCGCCTCCTGGCCGATCCCGGAGAACCACTTGGAGAGCTTGCCCTGCCGCAGCAGGATCAGCATCTTCTCCTCGATCATCCGGGGAAGGAGCAGCGCCCCGTGGAGCTGTCGGAGGCGCTCCGGGGTGAGGCCCTCGATCAACGGCTCTAAGGGCGCCTCGGTCGGGGCGGAAGAGTCGGGGCTCATCGGCCCATTTCAACAGGAGGCGGTGGCCGAGGCAAACCCGTCAACTCGTGTGGCCGATGTCGTCGGGCGGCGGCTCGCGGCTCTCCTTCGACAGCGAGAGCAGCAGCATGAGACCGGCCAGGAGAACGTAGCCCAGGGCGAACTGGTAGGCGACGGTGCGGGCCAGGGGATCGGCCAGCCTCCAGGGAAGGTACATGGACCCCTCGGGGTTGGCAGCATGGATCACCCCGAAGAACGTGAAGACGGCGAGGATCCCCAGGTACAGCGCGGATCGCCTGAGCCGCCGATCAATCATCTCGGCCAGGAACGCGCCCCAGAGCATGGCGGTGAGGATGAAGCCGTTGCCGAGGGCCACCGTCACGAGCACCTCGGGCAGCTCCTTGCCGGGGGTCGTGAGCAGCGTCTGGAAGCGCTCCGCCGGGACGAACGCGCCGTTGCCGAGCTTGATCTGGAGAAGGCGGGCCACGCTGGGGAAGTAGGAGAAGGCCACCGCGGGAGCGTGGCGCGCCGGGCAGGCCAGGAAGGCCTGCACGGCGATGTCGAGGGCCACGAAGATCAGGATCGGGGCCAGCACCGCGCGCGGGATCAGCTCGATGATGAACGAGAGGTAACCGAGGATCCCTCCGAGGCCGATGAAAAGGCCGGTCAGGAGCGTGTAGCCGGCGCGGGCGCCCATCCTCTTGTAGGCGGGCTTGGGCCACCCCACCACAGAAGCCTGCGACGAGAGTCGCTACCGCCTCGGTGAGCAGGATGTCCCGCGTGTTGTAGTCGTCGCCCGCCACCCGCGCGCTCTCGGTTACGTTGATCCCGCCCACCACCGTCAGCAGCGCGAACGGCGCCGCCAGGGGCAGGTAGGTGAGGGCGGGGACGAAGCCCTTCAAGAAGTCGAGGGTCGGGAGGGGGAAGCCGAAGTGCAGCTCGGTCGACGGCGCCGCGTAGGCGCCGCCGAGCACGCCCGAAGGGCCGAGGATGTGATAGAGCGCCGTGCCCACCGCGATCGCGGCCAGGACGCCCGGCACGTTCCCGGGGAGGCGGATGCGCGCCACCAGGCCGTAGAGGATGAGGCCCAGCGAGACCATGCCGACCACGGGCAGGCGGAAGACGTCGACCAGCGGGCCGAAGCCGATGAGGACCATGGCGATTCCCGCGATCGATCCCAGGAGCGCCGCCTGCGGCACCAGCCGCTGCACCCAGCTCCCGGCGAAGGAAAGGACCAGCTTGATGATCCCGACCATGACCATGGTGGCCATCCCGATGTACCAGGTCATGCGCGCTCCGCCATGCCGGAGGCCTTCAGCGAGACGAACGCGGGGCCGAGCACCACCAGGGCGAGCCCGATCGTGGAGGGCGTGTCGAGCCCGAGGGGCATGGCGGTGACGTTGCGTCCCGTCCGGCGGGCCAGGCGGAACGCCATCCAGGTGTACACGAGGTCGCCGAAGAGCACGCCGAACGCGGTGCCCGGGAACATGCGCCCGTACACGATGTCGGCCGGATAACCGAAGACGAAGACCAGGATCCCGTACAGGAACGACAACACGGTCAGGTTGTCGAACATGAGTCCGAAGAAGCCGTTGACGTCGCCGACCACGAACCAGCGGTACCGGCCGCTCTCCCCAGTCATGACGCCTCCTTCGGAGTGGGGATTCTAATATGATCTTCTGCACACTGGAGGTTGCCGTGCCAGACAAGACGGTCGCGCAAAAGGCCCGCGTCAAGCCTGGCGCAACAATCGCCGTCATCAACCGCGTTCCGGGTATCGTCGAGTCCCTTGGTCTGGAGGGTGTCGCCTTCGTGAAGCCTGCTGACGCCCAACTCATGTTCCTGTTCGTGCGCACACGCGCCGAACTCGAAGCGCAGATGCCGCGGGCGGTCGCCGCCCTCAGCCCCGCCTCCGCGATCTGGGTGTTCTTCCGCAAGGGCTCAAGGGATGCCGGGCTGGACATGAATCGGGACACCGTCTGGGCGGTCGCTGAGAGGCTCCACATGCGGCCCCTGGGCCTCGTTGGCATCAACGAGACGTGGTCTGCCTTCCGGCTCCGGCGGGCGGGCTAGACCCTCGTGACACGCGCAAACCTGCATCCCGTCCGCGTGACGGGAGCCACGGGCCGGGTCGGGCGCGCGGTGGTCGCCCAACTGCTGGACGCGGGCGTGCCGGTGCGCGCGCTCACGCGCCGGCCGGCAACGGCGGGGCTGCCGGCGGCCGTCGAGGTCGTGGCGGGTGACCTCACCGTGCCCGAGTCTCTCGACGCGGCGCTGGAGGGCGTAGGTGCGGTTTTCCTTCTCTGGACCGCGCCGCCGACCACCGCTCCTGCCGTCGTCGCGCGTCTCGCGTCGCACGCGCGTCGCGTCGTCTTTCTCTCCTCGCCGCACCGGACGCCGCACCCGTTCTTCCAGCACCCGAACCCCGGGGCTATGCTCCACGCCGAGGTCGAGCGCCTGATCGCGGCCGCCAGAAGGGGAGAAAGCAATGAATGCAGGTCGAAGAGCACTGAGGCTTGCCGGAGGGCTGGCCCTCATTCTGACGCTCGGGGGCTGCGGCGGATCGGGCGGCAATGGCGGGTGCGCAGCAACCCCCGCCGGCCCTGGATGCTCCCCCACGCCGACTCTGCTGGCCCCGGGCCAGACCATCATCACCAGGGGGTCATGCGCCCTCGCCGTCAACGGTCTCTGCTTCTTCCCGTCGTTCACCACGAGCCAGAAGGGAGACCTCGAGGTCACCGTCGATTGGACCTTCCCTGAAGATTCCATCCAGGTCCTGGTTTCGAGCGGTAGCTGCACGCTCGATCAGATCAACGGCGACCAGTGCACCTACATCGCTTCAACTCCGGCGTCCACCGCGCCCAAACCGCGGCTTGTCACGGCCAGGGGCATGCCCCCAGGAACCTACCAGCCGATCGTGGGCAATCGCGGCCCAAAGACGGAGGCGATCGCGATCCAGGTCATCGTGACGACTGGGGGGGCGGCGAGCTCTCACGAGCCGCCGCCCTAGAACACCCCCTGCATGGTCCGCGCGTAGCCAGTCATCTCGACGTAGCCGTTGCCCACCACGGCCTTCCCGGCTCTCGTGCCTTCGACTCGAACCGCTCCTTCCCAATATGTGAACGACGTCCTCATCTCCTGGTTCGGGACCCAGGGCACGACGCGCAGCTCGAGGCCGGCCGAGGGCACGGCGAGCTTCCAGCGCGATGGGTAGGATGCCCTGGTCTCCGGGCTCGTCCAATGGTCTTCCACCTCGATCCGCACGTCCGCGAGCCCGAGACGTCGCGTGCGGCCGTCCGGTTCGACGAGGGTGCCTCCGGAGACGGGCTCGAACGAGCCGTCTTCCCGCCGGATCCGGAAGAACATCAGCTCGCGCTCGTCGCTCGTCTGCAGGCTGAACCAGTCCCAGCCGAGCGCGCCCTTGCCGAGCGCGCTCGTGCTCCACTCGTGGTCGAACCAGCTCGCGCCTGTCACTTCGAACGTCCCCGACGGCGTCGTGATTCGGCCGCTCGTTCGGAGCCTCGTGTACCCGACGTAGTAGGACGCGTTGCCCGGCTCGTCGCTCTTGGGCGAGAGGCCGCGGTCGCCATGGGCCACGAGTGGCTTGGCGGCCGCGAGATCGAGGTCGAGGGCCAGCGCGCCGTCGTGCGCGGTGAGATGCAGGGAGCTGCCCTCGGGGGTTCGGCCTTCCGCCCGCCAGCCTTCGAGCCACACCGCGAACGGCTCGCCGGTGGCGCCCGCCAGATCGCCTGCTCCTCGGCTCCACCGCTCGGCGAACGCGTGTCGCCCGGCCGCGCTGTCCGTGATCGCGGAATGCGCGAAGTAGACCTGGTTCGTGGCGAGGCCGGGGCCGGCGGGCGGCGGGTCCGGGGAAAGCCCGCGCCGGAAGAACGTGAGCTGGTACCCGAAGTGCCGGCCTCCTGGATCGGTCAGGTTGCCGGTGTAGTACCACCATTCCGTCTGATGCTCGAAGTGCGGACCGTGGTCCGCCGGCAGGTGGAACTGTCGGAGGTTCGTCGCGTGAGCGAAGGCGGGGAGAGTCGGCTCGGCGGCGAGCCGGAGCGTCGGGGCCGCGCCATTCCCATTTCCGATCCCACCCGCGCAGGCCGCGGTGACGAGCGCGAACAGCAGTGCGAGCCTCTTCATTCCTGCCGCAGGGCCGCGGCCAGCGGCCGGCGCTGGAGCCGGAGGATGGGATAGACCGAGGCCAGGACTGCGGCCGCGATGCTCAACGCCATTGCCTGAACGAACACCATGGGGTCCGTTTGTAGGCGCATCGTCCAGCCGAAGGACCGCACGTTGATCACCTTCACGAGGATGGCGGCGAGGAGGAAGCCGGTGGGAAGCGACAGGATCCCCGCGGTCGCGCCCATGAAGCCGGTCTCCAGGAACGTGAGCCCCCAGAGCTGGCGGGCGGTGAGGCCGAGGGCCTGCAAGGTGGCGAGCTCCCGGGTGCGCTCCACCTGCAGAGCCATGAGCGCGCTCCACACGCCGATGAAGGCCACCACTACCGCGAGCAGGCGCAGGGACTCCGTCACCGCGAACGTGCGGTCGAACACCTTCAGGGCCTGACCGCGGAGCGAACGGTTCGAGGTCACCTGGAGGCCGGTTCCCGCGAGGGCGGTCCGGAGCCTGTCCGCGACCTCTTCGAGGCGATGGCCCGGAGCGACGGAGACTCCGAGAGAGGAGATCGCGCGGTCGTCCCAGTAGCGCTCGTAGACGTTGCGCGACAGCATGACCAGCCCGCGCTCGGTGGCGTAGTCGTAGAAGACGCCGGCCACCGTGAACGTCCGCGCCCCGCGGTCCGTGAGCAGGGTGACC
>WNFL01439375.1_pt1 | contig 25816 bp, 18 predicted proteins | sample 5400361 | NCBI WGS metagenome assembly WNFL01 (sample SAMN13153351, study PRJNA577476) | soil metagenome | isolation source: 40 cm soil on Douglas fir-dominated hillslope | place: USA:California | collected 2013-09-17
CTGGCTCAAGCAGACAATAGATGCCAAACGTCCTGACACTCAATCCCATTATACACCCCCCGACTCCGCTTCCAATCTTTCGACGGCGCAACCTTAAACGACAGCTCAATAGTTCGCCGAGCTTGTTCAACCTCCCGACCGAAGATTGCTGTGGACGGGGCAAGTAGCCAGTACGGGCAGATAGCCATCATGAGACCTGGATCATGGCGCGTTTTTCATGCTTCAATGACAGAAATGTGTTTAAATTGCGTTACATCGACCAACCCCAGATCGGATATACGCAATTCTGGAATGACAATCAGCGCTAACAAGCTCAACTGCATGTAGGCATTATTTAATTGGCAACCGCAGTCCTGCATCGCACGCACCATTTTTTCGGATTTCGCTGCCACGATCTCTGCTCGTTCTGTGGACATTAGCCCGGCAATCGGAAGTTCAACCAGCGCCTGAATCTGCCCATCGCGCACAACGATAACGCCACCGCCAATTTTGGCTAATGTATTGGCTGCCAGTGCCATATCAATTTTACTCGTGCCGACAACGAGCAGATGATGGCTGTCGTGAGCAACGGTTGCCGCGACAGCACACGGCACATTGAAGCCAAAGCCTTGCACAAAGCCATTGACAACCTCTCCGGTAGCACGATGACGCTCTATTAAGGCCAATCGCGCAATTTCCGAATTGGGTTGGACTTCGCCATTCTCAACGCGTAGCCGCATTGTCAGATGCCGCGTGGGTGCCTGGTTTTCGATCACGCCGATCACGTGCGCCAATACATCGCCGTTTGTCCCCAGCGGCGCGATGACCTGGAAATCATCTACATTCAGTTCGCGCTTGAGCTTGACCGATTGCTGTACTTCGGGCGGGTATTGGTAACGTGGCAAATCGAACAATAGTTTGCCATTTTCAGCGACAACTTCTCCGTCAGCAATCACCATCTCGGCGGAAAAATTGCGCAGGTCAGACGCCAGCACGATGTCGGCATAGCGACCTGGCGTCACGCTGCCCAGATCGCGCTCAACACCAAAATGTTGAGCGGTATTGAGTGTCATCGTTTGAATGGCGATGACCGGATCGAGGCCGAGGCCGACGGCGTGGCGCATCACGCGATCCATATGTCCTTCCTGGACCAGCGTTCCGGCATGTACGTCATCGGTACACAGAATAAATTGGCGTGGATCGAGACCTTTTTCGGTGATCGCCGTAATTTGGGCGGCGACATCATACCAGGCCGATCCCAGCCGCAGCATGGGACGCAGCCCGCGCCGTGCCCGTTCAATGGCATCGATCTCGCGGGTCCCTTCATGATCATCGGCTGGCCCGCCTGCGATGTAAGCGTGAAACGTTCTGCCCAGGTCCGGGCTGGCATAGTGTCCGCCGATGGTTTTGCCAGCCTTGCTTGTTGCCGCCATTTCGGCGTGCATGGCCGCATTGTTGCTAAAAACGCCGGGGAAGTTCATCATTTCGCCCAGCCCAATTATGCCGGGCCAACGCATAGCTTCTGCCACATCATCCGGCGAGATAGTTGCCCCCGGACGTTCCAGGCCGGGGGCGGACGGGACACACGACGGCATCTGGATATAGACATTGATCGGCATCTTGCTCGCCTCGTCCACCATTAAACGGACACCCAGCAGCCCAAAGACGTTGGCAATCTCATGAGGGTCGGCAAAAATACCGGTGGTCCCGTGCGGGATCACCGCCCGGACGTATTCGGTAACGGTGAGCATACTGCTTTCAATGTGCATATGAGCGTCAAGCAAGCCCGGCACGATATATCGCCCGTGCGCCTCAATCACGTGAGTCGAAGGGCCAATACAGTAAGACGAGTCCGGGCCACAATATGCAATTCTCCCGGCAGTAACTGCAATATCAGTGTCGGGAATAATCTCGCGGGTGTGGACATTGACCCATTGCCCATTACGGATCACCAGATCAGCGGGGGTGCGCCCCATCGCGGTATCGACAAGCTGCGTTGAGACTTGATACCAGGGTTGACGCTTAACCATTGCTCAGTATCCTTACAGGCCAGTCACGCGGAAACCATTGGCAAGCATGGTACCTCGCTCAACAATGAAACCAGCGCCGCCGACCATATAGCTGTTCTTGATATCTTCTACCTTCAAAATACAGGTTCCGTCGATGTAAAGTGTCAATTCATTTCCTTTGGCTTCAAATCTCATCGTATAAAGGCGATCCTGCTCATAATGAAACGCCGTTGATGCTAGCGTTTTTACCTCGCCATTCTTGCGCCTGACAATCGATGCCAGATTCCCCTCTGAAAGCATTGCCGCATAATATCGGCGATGCCCTTTGCTGCGTAACACAAGTCCACCCGCTTGATGGATGCTAAACTCAAGTTCTGACTCTACGCTGTAGTCCGCCCAATCCGACGTACCAATGGTGACTAATCCCGCATCGTCGGGATGTGAGATGCAGTACGTGTACTTGAAATCGGGCGCAAACTGCCGGGCTGAACTTATCCATGTCCGAAACCAATATGGATTCAGGTTCCAGATGGAGTTCATGAGCATCCCTCGCTGAACAAACGCCTCCGGAGCGCCTTTCCAATCGAGATCGAGCATCGCGATCCGCCCGTCCATTTTTTTATGAGCTACTAGCTCCAGCCCCAGTCGAAAGATGGGCATCCCTTTTGTGTCGGGAACCTTCCAATTTAGCGTGTTTACACCAACGTGAAGCGTATGTATCTCCCCATTAATTCTTTGGACACAATTATCTATGTCATAGTAGAGAATGTAGAACCGCAAGCCGGGGTTCTCATCAGCAAATGCCTGGACATTGGCTACCACCGTTTGCGACGGATAGAGCGTCGGGCTGGCGATGGTTGCGAAGTTGTTGGCAAGCACGGAAAAATCCAAAAATACGGGAGTAGACACGCTATATCCAACTCCTTGTACCAGCCCCGTATAATCAATCACCAACCCATTTTCGCTGGAACTTTCATTGAGGTTGGTTAAGGACATCACCGAATCGGGCTGCTCAGTGTATGGGCATGGAATAAAACCCTGCGTTGAGCCTTTGAACTGGAAGCTATAGCGGCAGCTATTTAATTGAACTGGCTCATTTCTGTAGATTGCGGCAGCCAGTAGAATACTGGCGCTTTGCTGAACCGCATCAGAAACGCACGCTCCCCCATCCGCTGTTACCACATACAGAAGATCGGCAACCGGGGCGCGGAAATCGGCTCCGGCGGAGAGCGATCCGATTCCCAGGCGAATTCCGTTTAAGCACCCAACATTGCCTGCGTTACAGTCAGTATCATATCCGGCTGAAGCGGCGATCATGACTGATCGCTGGAAATCATCGCCCCCTAGCAGCAGCGAGGCCAGTACCATCGCATGATTGGGCACGATGTGACACGGCCCAGGAAATTTATCGTAACCATAACGCTCATCGAGCCAGGCGCGGACCTTGCGCCAGTCGCTTTCTCTGGCGCAGATCATTTGCATATCGCCGATCACGCGCTTGAGGAGATCGGACGTGACGTATTTCATCGCTATACGCATAATCTCGTCCAGCGATTTAATGTCAAATGCCAGCGCTTCCATTGCCCCCAGAAAACTGGCCGCTTCCACCGCAATGCCATCATGGCTAACCGACGCGGCTTTGCGGATCAGCGAAACAGCCTGATCTGGATCGCCCGGCGACATCATGGCAAAGGCATCCATAAAAATCTGTGCGCCAATTTGCTGTGCTATGGTTGTCCCATTCAGCCGGATCGATCCACTTTCGGGAGCAGGGATACCCTGTTTGAGTCGCAGAAAAGCTGTGTGCTCGGTCGAGCGCCCCAGCCCACCCCACCATAATATGGTTTTGTCCTCGATGATGTAGTTCAGCCAAGTGTCGCCAATATCTTTTGGCATAATATCGCGTGAATAATTGTTGTCCTCTAGCGCTCGGAAAAAACCGAAAGTGCCCGAAATATCGTCATCCGCAACAACCAACGGCGCGCCAACTGCTTCATTGACGTAGTAATTCACTTCGCCGAGTTCACGCTCAATTTTCTCATAGGCCCAACCTTCAACGGGACGGCCCAAATAAACCCCAATAATCTTTCCGAGCACACCTGCATAGATAGCGTCTGCGTACTTTTCGATAGTCATTAGCTTGCCTTGTTGTAAATTAATGTCATATCCGACTAACGGTGAACCCATCGCATAAGATAGCGCCCTCATCGACCAGGAACCCGGCAGCACCGGACTGATATTCGCTATCCCTGGCGCGAATGGCTTCTTTGCCATCTATGAGCAGGGTCAGCGAATCACCTTCGACTCTGAATGAGAGTGTGTAGGTCTCATCAATTTTGTAATCAAAAGGCGCTGCGCCGAGCACAAGCGCTGTACCATCTTTCTGCTTGAGGATCGCTGCGTTGCCGTTCGTCAACACCGCAGCGTAATAACGTCGATGCCCTCTGGATCGCGCCACGAGACCTGCTGCTTTTTGCTGCGAAAACGTGATTCTCGACTCCACCACATAATCCTGCCAATCGCGTGTACCAGTCGTGACAACGCCATTCATGGTTGGATGCGAGACTGAGAGCGTCGTTGTGTAGTCGGGCGCAAGATTTTGCGCCGAACTGACAAACATATTCATCCAGGTTGTCGAAGTCGTCCAGGGCGTGAGTGACGGCGATAACTCCATCGACTTGCCCATAACAAAGCGTTCGGGCGCACCCTTCCAATCCAGACTGGTCAGGTTTATCTCACCATCCAATCGCTTTTCTGACGACAGCTGGATACCTAGCCGGTAGATGGGATGTCCACGCGTATCTGGAACCTGCCACGTGAGTTGATTGTCGCCCTTTGCCAGCTTGAACAGCGTTCCGGTAATTGTCGCGATTTCGTCATTCTCGTCGTAATAGTCAATGAAAAACCGAAGGTTCGGGTTGATAGCTTCATAGGCTTTCACATGAGCGTGAATCATCTGAGTCGGATAGAGCGTTGGGCTGGCGATCACTTCAAAATAACTCGTTCCTTTTTGGCCTTTTGGCTCCGGGTCGATAAACGTTTGTACCGACACCGTCCCATTCACGCCTCTCGCCAGCCCTTCGTATTGGATCAGTAGGCCAGGCTCGCCGTGCATCTCGAACGCATTCCGAACTCGCTTGACTGCCTGGGCGCTGGTACAACTTGGATGCAGCATAAATCCCTGCGTCGATCCCGGATATTCAAATGCGTAGCGGGCTGTTGGCTGCTCAACACGTTCCTGGTGCAGGGCCGCTGCCGCTTCGAGAATTTTTCGTGTCTCAAGCACGGCATCAGAAATACACTCACCGCCATCCGCACTGACGACATACATCCGATCCCCAACCGGAGCGCGTAGATCCGCCCCGCTGTTGAGCGCCGCCAATCCGAGCCGAATTCCGTTCAGACACCCAACATTGCCTGCATTGCAATCGGTATCCCAGCCCGCCGAGGTGGCAATGCTGATGCTGTTCTGGAAATCATCACCGCCTTTCAGCAAGGCCATGATCAGGCTGGCGTGGTTGGTAGCAATTGGACAGTTGCCCGGATATTTATCGTAGCCATGATTACAAGCAATCCACTCACGCACCGTTCGCCAATCCTGGGGTTTCTGACATTCGTTGATCACATCGTCGACCAGCCTGAGCAGCCGACTATCCTGGACAAACTTCAAACCCTCCGCAATGAGCTTATTCAGATCTTTTTCTTCAAAAGCCATCGCTTCCAGCGCCGCCAGAAAGCACGCAGCTTCAACTGCCATGCCGTCGTGACTCACGGAAGCGGCCTTGCGGGCCATCGCTGCTGCCTGCTCTGGATCATTCGGGTTGACCATTGCCCAGGTGTCGATGAAGATTTCAGCGCCGATCTGTTCAGCCATCGACTGTCCATTGAGCGCGATTGAACCGCTTTCAGGTGGGATGATCCCATTTTTGAGCCGGACAAATGCCGTGTGTTCAGTCGAGCGGCTGAGGCCGCCCCACCACAGAATCGTCTTGTTTTCGATGATGTAATTCAGCCAGGTATCGCCGATCTGTTTGGCAGAAATATCGTTTAAGAAGCCGTTGTCGGCAAGGGCGCGATAAAAAACGAACGTGCCTGAAATATCGTCGTCTGGCACGATCAGAGGCATCCCAACTTGCTCGCTTACATAGTAGGCAACCTCACCAAAGCGGGAATTAATAGCCTCATACGTCCAGCCCTCGACGGCACGCCCAAGATATACGCCGATGATTTTCCCCAGCACACCAGCGTAAATTTGCTCACTGTATTTCGAGATCGACACGATTAGCCTTTCAAAGCTCCACTGATCAATCCATCAACGAAATAGCGCTGAACTGCCACGAAGAAAATGATGACCGGCGCAATCATGATGACTGCGCCAGCCATCATCACGCCCTGATTAACGGTATAAGTGCCATTCATTGAAAGGAAACCCAACGTTGCTGTAAAGTTCGATTGGCCCTGTAGAAATGTGGAAGAGATCAGATATTCATTCCAAGATTGCAAACCGACGATAACAGCAACCGTAATAAATCCCGGAGCCACCAGCGGGAACATGACAAAGCGGAGGACTTGATTTGTCGTGGCTCCATCGATCCGGGCAGCTTCTTCGAGTTCGATAGGGACGCCCAAAAAGAAAGATCGCATGAGAAAAACCGACAGCGGCATGTTGATGGCCGCGATGACAACGCCGACTGCTACCAGACTGCCAAGCAAATGAAGTTGAACAAACGCGAAGTAGAGCGGAAACAGAAACAACTGGATTGGAACTGTTAGCGCGACCATAAAATAAATCATAATGATAGGCCAGGTGCGGATCTTTTTTCCAGCGAGGACGTACCCAGCAAGAGACGAGCAAAACAATACGGTAATCACCGATGTACCAGACAGAATAATGCTGTTGATAAATCCGCGCCCGAACTTGCCATATTCCCAGGCCAGCGCAAAGTTGTTCAGGTTAAGCACTGTCGGTAACGCTAGCGGATTGCGTACGACCTCACTATGTTCCTTGAAGCTGTTAATCAGGACCAATGAGAGCGGCAGCAACGCTGTCAGGGCAAAGAAGATAAGCAGTAAATGGGCCGCGTAATTCTCCAGGTTTAAAGTATTGCTCTTCACGCCATAATCTCCTTTCTGCTCAGCCACGTGTAGCAGAACGAAGCGATTAGCCCGAATAGGCTCATCATTAGACCTACTGCCGACGCCTTGCCGAACTGGAATGCAGCAAATGCAAATGTATAGGCATACGTGCTCAACATCTCGGTAGCATGGGCTGGCCCACCGCCCGTCATCAGATAGATATAATCGAAGGTCAGAAACGAGAAAATCGTGATCAGGACAAACATCAATTGAAACGTTGGCCTAATCGACGGGAAATAGACGTAGCGGAACAACTGCCAGCCGTTGACTCCCTCCACCGTGGCTGCCTCCACCTGTTCAACGGGAGTCTGCCGCAATGCTGCGAGGTATACTACCGTCAGGAATCCCCAATAGTGCCAGATGTCTACTAACGCCACGCCATACAATGCCGTGTCAATACTGCCCAACGGAGCCGGGATGGATAAGCCAATATGCCTGAAATAACCAATAACTCCCGATACAGGGTTGAGAATTATATTAAGCCACAGAATGGCGTTTGTAACCGGGGCCAGCACATATGGAAATAGAAAGATCATTTGATAAGTTGTGCGGCCTTTCTTGCGCCTTAACAAAAGCGTGGCAGTTAACAAACCAATAAACACGGGTATGGTCAAGAACATCAGCAGCCAGCGAATGTTGTCGCTTAGAGCTTGCCAGAATACTTTGTCGGCGAAAATGTCAGCGAAGTTTTTCAGCCCAATCCACTTTACTTCAGGTGAAACGCCGTTCCAGTCAGTGAAGGAAACATAGGCAGTCAGAAGACCTGGAATGAGTACAACGGACACACTCAACAGCAATGCGGGCATTACCAGCAAGTAATATTTCCAGGACTTCATTAAGAAGCGTACCTTTTCTCCGAATGGAATGCTTGTACCTCACCCCCTGACCCTCTCTCCGCGAGCAGAGAGGGGGAACCCGGAGGTTGAGTGTTCCAAGAGCTATCATCCGATTTTGGTATAACCCTGCCCGTTTCCCGTACAAAGGGGATGGGAAAAACGCTCTGGAAAACCCCTCCCTCTTTACGGGGGAGGGGTTTGGGGTTGGGGGTCGATGGCCTACCTGGCAACTATTTTCCGGGCTGCGGAATGGGTGGCACCATCTTCTTGGCTAGTTCATCGGCAAATACTGTATCAATGTGAGCCAGGAAATCTTTCGTGCTCGTTGTGCCCAACCACACGGTGTCAATATTGATAAACTCCTGCTGTGTTGCGGGTGGGAAGAAGGTCGCCGTGAAGTACCCAAAGTGACCATCATTCACTGCTTTGATCATATCTTGAATGGCGAGGATGTAGGCCTTTGACAACCCCTGGAACTGAGTCGGATCAATATCAAGCTTGTTGACTGGCACGCCCCAATAGCCAGGCCAGACCTTGGTCATGTCAATCAAGAACTGCTGGGTCATCATCTTGTCGATAATCGCTGCTGCCGCGTCCTTGACCTGCGAATTGCCGTTAATCGACAGGGAGGCTGTTGTACCTAGCGTATACAGCGGATAGGGCAGACTCGGATCAACGGAGGGGAAGGGCATGAACCCAAGATCGTCCACATTGGCCCCTTTGAAGAACTGGTTGGCAAACTGGAAGACGAGCGTTGGTCCAATGAAAAACGGCGATTTCTTGTCAGCCAGGAGTTGAACAGCATCATTGAAGTTCAAGTTCACATAGTCCTGACCCGCCAGATAGCCTTTCTTGTACCACTCTGCCGATTTATCAATCGCGGCGGCAATGGCCGGGCTGCTCCAGGGCTGCTTTCCGGTCAGTGCGGCGTAAACATTTTGTGGGCCTGCCATATGGGTTAAGAACAACGACACATAGTTCTCGTTGACGGGCTTCCAGCCTTTGTTTCCAGTAACGGAGGCGTACATTCCCTTTGCCATCGCCTGATCCATGATGGATTCGAGGTCTTTGATGGTCTTGGGAAGGTCCCAACCATTATCTTTGAGCACGGCTTTGTTATAGAAAATGCCAAGCGTGTTCAGCGAATTTGGTAGTGCGTACAACTGTCCGTTCACAGTGCCCGACAGGTAAATTGGCGTGAGGATTCTATCTTTCCAACCGTATTTTTGAGAGTATTTGTCCATCGATTCGAGCTTGCCCGCTGCCGCATACGGCGCGACAAAGGATGGGCCTGAGCCGTAAACAATATCTGGCCCACTGTTGGCGGCAAGCGCGACTGCAATGTCCTGGTCAACCGTGTTGCGGAATTCGACGGTCAGCTCATACTGGTCCTGTGAGTCGTTATAGGGTTTGACGAGAATGTCATTCATCGCCTGCTGATCTTCCGGCGGTGCGCCCCAGAACCACATGGTCACTGGTTTACGGCTTCCCTGAGCCTGGGCAGCCGATACCAATGAACTTATGGCAACTACAAAAATCATTACGAATGCTAGTCTTTTGGTCTTCATCTCAACTCTCCTTCTCAGTGGGTATTGCATGGATATGCGATTAATACACGACATCAAGCCTCGCGCTTGAATGTCCCTGTGGTCGATACAAAATTGCCCCTTTCTCCTCTTTGCCTGTCACTTACCTATTGGGTGAGTGTAGAAACCACAAAATCATGAAAAGCAGAATAATCTGCTTCATAGGCCGCATCAATTGCTGGTAGATGTGTCCAGCGAAAGTTGTCGCGAATATCAGTAACCGTTTGCCCTCTGGTCAATTCACCCTTTGTCTCGACATCGACGTGGATTTTTTTTACTTTAATCAGGTCTGACTTGATCGCCGTAACAACAGCCATCGAATCAATGAGGTTAGTCCATGATCCAAAGCCCCGGCCTTTTGCGAATTCAATAAGACCCAGTGCGAACTTCGCTTCAGGGTTATTTGAAGCTTTCAGCCGCTCAATATCTGTGTCGCGGTAATTGATATCGCTGTGGGTTGCCACATCCAGCCCAATAGCCGTAAGGGCAAAACCCGCGTGGAAGACCAGCCGAGCCGCCTCAGGATCGACGTAGATGTTCCATTCACTGACCGGGTTGTCGCCTGTGGCGTTCAAGGCAGCGCTTTTGTCGAACCCGAACGCTCCACCAATAATGATGAGACCGTTAACTTTCTTGGGAAGTTCAGGGTCTTTCATCAACGCCAACGCAATATTCGTGAGCGGGGCCGTTCCAATGAGCGTGATCTCGCCTGGATAGCGGTCAACGGTCTCCACAATTAAATCAGGGGCATAGCGCCTGGGAAGTTGCAATTTCGGCTCAGGCAGACCTGTGTTTCCTAGCCCATCCACACCGTGCGAGAAGGGGTCGGAGGGAAAATCGCGCACGAGCGGCTTAAGCGGCCCCTGCCCAACCGGGATTGAGTCGACGTTCAGGAGTTCAAACACCTTCAAAACATTGTTGAAGCAGCGATCTGAGGTCAGATTTCCAGAGACAGTGGTGATAGCCTCGATCTCAAGTTGCCGGGATCGGATTGCTATCATTAGCGCCAGGGCATCGTCAATACCTGGATCGCAATCAATGATGACCTTTTTCATTGTCATACCTTCATGCCCTTCGCTAGCTGGTCTACGAAAGTGCAGTGGTTTCTTCGCCGAATCGAATGGTTGGGTCTTGCGTAAAAGCAGTCTGGAAACTGAACCGGATGCGATCTCCGAGCCACTCAGTGGTTGAGTATTCGAGCGGCGTGCCGTCGGGCAAATACGAAACGGAGCGCACCAGAATCATCGGCATATCCAAGAGGCTGTCCAAGATATCAGCGGTTTCCTGGGTACAGCGAATGACTTCAAGCCAGTTATCTGCATTCGCAGGTATCAGGCCATAACGTTCCTGTAGAGTCTTGGAAAGCGAACTATCAATTAATGGCTGTTTGGTAATTCCCGGACATAAGTTATGGTCAAACCAGGAGCGATTCAGCGCTGTTGGCTCATTTCTGATCAACAATACGCGCTTCAAATAGGCAACGGGCGTTTTGTCGGTCAGTCGCAGGTTTTCCTGGACTTCCGGCAATGGATCGGGGAAAGTCTGGGCAGTAAGAATTTGGGATGAGGTTTCAAGACCCATTTTGCGCAATCGGCCCCCAACAATGTGCGGCAGACTGAGATCGTGAACGAGTGGAATAGGATTCTGATTGATGAATGTCCCGCTGCCGTGGCGGCGATCAAGGATGCCATCCTTTTCGAGTTCTGCCAGTGCTTGACGCATCGTGATTCGACTTACGCCATAAATCCTTGCCAGCTCGGTTTCCGATGGAATCCGCTGCCCCGCCTCCCATTCTTTTTGGAGGATACGGTTGCGAATATGCAGTGCGATCTGGTAATAAGCCGGAATAGGTGAATCACGCTTAATAACTGGCATTTCGCCTGTCTCCACTCAATAATTTGCTATGTTTCCTATCCGAATTCTATTTTGACTTGTCACATAAGTTGTATTATGATATAGACATCTCTACAACATGTCAAGCCTACTTGTTTACTATGCACGATAGGCCAGCCGCAGACCAGATTGTCGATTACGTTGCAGTTGCCAACATTATTGGCGATGACCTGATCCTCCCCGATGGACAACGACATAATGCTATCCTGGGCGGGGCGGGAACTTACGCGGCAGCGGGAATGCGAATCTGGTCAGAGCGCGTGGGCATCGTGAGTGGAGTAGGCGAGGACTTTGAACAACTTTATGGTGCGTGGTTCTATCAAAATCAAATTGATACGCAGGGACTACAGAGTCGTGGGGCGAACACACCGCGCTCATGGGTAAATTATCAGTCGGCAGATGAACGGACCGAGACGCCTCAGTTTGGCCCGGATCATTTCAAAATCATGGAGCCGTTCATTCACGACCTTCCCGCCACTTATTACCATGCGCAGGGGCTATACTTGTTTCGTGATACAAACCCGAACTACTGGAGTGAAGTGTTCGACCTACAGGCGAAATATCACCCGATAATTATCTGGGAAATTCATGCCGGGGCGGTGACTGCGGAAGCGTGGGAGCATGTGGCGGCAATCCTGTCACGTATTGACCTGTTCTCGCTCAATCTGTCAGAGGCCAAACAACTCTGCCAGTTGACCGAGCCAGCGCAAATTGTTGAAAAACTCCTTGGAACGGGCGTGAAAGCCGTTGCTTTGCGATCTGGCGCTCAGGGCACAGTTGTTGGCGATCCGAGCGGGATGTGGCACATTCCTGTTATTTCAGTTGATGCTGTGGATGTAACCGGAGCCGGAAATGCTTTCACAGGAGGGTTCCTGGTCGGATACTGTTGCTCAGGATCGAACATCATCACAGCCGGGCAGTATGGCACAGTATCGGCCTCGTTCATGCTACAACAATTCGGCCCGCCTCAAGCGATTAATTCGATAACTCAACCCGAAACAAGAATCAAAACGTTATCACCGACACGTATTGCTTGAAGAAATTTATTATCTACTGCCGTAGGAACGCTTCTTAATGAGCCAATCTGATCAGTCTAATCCGATGCGCGACCAAATTTACAGTGTGCCTGAGCTTATCCACGAACAAATATGGACATTGGAGTCACGTACTCGGAAAATCATAACCACTCCCGAAATATTTGGTACACGGCACATCGTCTTAACCGGATGCGGCGATTCATTTATAAGCGCGCTGGCTGCCGAAACCGCTTTTGCCAAATTGGCAGGCATTCATACGCAAGCACTTAATGCGATGCAGGCCTCACGTTACAACGCTCACTATGCTCATTGGCAATATCCTAGAAATCCGCTTGTGCTGGCAATCAGCAATTCAGGTGAAGTTGCTCGTGTAGTTGAAGCTGTCAAACACTATGCTGAACGCGGTGCGCTCACGGTTGCCATTACCAGCGATCCCATAAGTCGGCTAGCAACCGAGGCAGAGCGCGTAGTTGAGGTAAGTATTCCTACCTTCACACCTGCGCCAGGTGTCCGTTCTTTTGTCGCTTCTTTATTGGTGCTGTATCTAATCGCTATTCGACTGGGCGAGGTGCGCAATACCTATACAATGGACGAGGCAATGGCGCTGCGCCGCGAACTGGAATCGACTGCCGACCTTATACGAGCGGTGATCGCCTCCGTCGATGAGCCATTGCAAAAGCTGGCAAAGGAATGGAGCCAGTTTTCAAATTTTGAACTGCTTGGCAGTGGCCCCAACCGAGGTACGGCAGCCTACGGTGCTGCAAAACTGCTTGAGGCAGCCGGTGTCCATGCCATGGATCAGGATATTGAAGAGTGGGTTCATCTTCAATACTTTGTTCGGGATGCACGCAACACGGCCACAATTTTGCTGTGCCCGGAGAACGCGGGTTCCTTCAGTCGAGCACTTGAAGTCGAGCCGTTGCTGCGAAAACTAGAGCGCCCTTATCTTGTTCTTACCAATGAACTATGCGCCGATCTGTTTAAGCAAGTGATGCCTCTACCAATCAAGGTTCGTCCGATTTTCGCGCCGCTTGTGTATAGCATTCCGCTGGCATTATTTGCCGCTTACCTCTCGCAACAGTTAGACGAACGCTATGGGCGGGGTTCCCTGGGGGCATGGGCAGACTCTGGCAATGGCAATACCACCCGCAACAGCCTTATCGTTTGAGATTCCGGCATTAACGCACAGGAAGGTTCAACACATGCAGAATTTTGAACTACAAACTACTGGCAATGGAGTGTTTGAAATTACTGAGCAGGTGCGTCAGGCGGTGGAATCAAGTCACGTGCAAGAGGGTATAGCTGTCGTTGTGGTGCCGCATACCACTGCCGGAGTAACAATCATTTCATTTCCCGACCCACTCGGATTGGAAGATGTGAACGATGAGATTTCCCGCCTCATCCCGACTCGAATCAATTTTAAGCACCAACATGACACACCACAGGATGCAGCAGGGCATATCAAATCGGTATTGGTCGGAGTGTCGCTCTCACTGATAATTTCCGAGGCCAAATTGGTACTTGGGCATTCCCAGGCAATCTATTTCTTCGAGTTTGATGGGCCACGTCAACGAAAATTTCATGTTCAAGTCGTCGCCTGCTGAACTAATGGTACTGCGCCAGGAGAACTGAAAACTATGAAGGAATCAATCATGAAGCTTTACAGTCAATATGACTATGCGCTCCATTAATGGGATTAGTGATTGACTGGAAACCAGCGTTAACAGGCAGCGATCCATCGCGAATTGGTGGCTACGTGGTGGGAACTCCTGAAGCTCGGCATCAGAGTCAGCAAGAGAACCATTGAACGCTTTATGCTTAGAGTTCGTGGTCCACATCCATGGTCACAAACTTGGTCGGTTTTTCCGCGCAATCACGCCAATCAGATCTGGGCTTGCGATTTTGTGCAAACCTATGATTTGTTTTTCAGGGCAGTCTTCGTTTTCGTGCTGATTGAGCATCATTCAAGGAGGGTGATCCACTATGGGATTACGCGCTCACCGTCGGATCAGTGGGTCGCACAACAACTCAAGGAAGCCACCGCCTTCGGCGTTGCGCCCAAATACCTGCTGCACGACAATGACAGCAAATATGGGCACGCTTCTCCTTGATTGCCACCAGCACTGGTATTCAGGAGCGAGCGTTCCTGCCTCACTCGCCTAATCTCAATGCGGTTTGTGAGCGCTTTATTGGCTCACTGCGTCGCGAGTGTCTCGATCACATATTGTTTATCAATGAGCGGCAGTTACACAAGCTGGTCAAGGAGTACGCACTATATTTCAATCGGGCTAGGCCGCACCAAGGCATTGGACAACGTCTGCCGGTTCCGATCCACGAACAATCTACCATAACAACCGAGCGGTTACAGGTTGCCGCAAAACCCGTCCTTGGCGGCTTACATCACGACTATCGTCGCGCCGCATAACACTGCCTCGGATGAGCCATGTAGCCAGGATGGCACAATTCTATTTGTGAATAGTCTGTAGCCGCGACAACTTCTAGCGTGGTATGGTCATTATTCAACACAACAATTGTACCCGTCACTGCACCCATTGTGGCTGCACCTTTGGTAATAATTACGTTTGCTTGTAACGATCGACAAAGGTTGATCACTAGCGGATACAGAAGACAAATAGATCGGGGTGGACCGTCACATGAACCTGCGCTGGGTAAGAAAAGGAATTTCCGCCTCATCTTTCGGAATGTAAGCGAATTATTGAGTTCGGGAGCGACATTGTAACTACAGCGAGGCTTCAACAGCAGCACGGTTGGCATCATATCCAAACGAATTACACAGGTAAAATCTATCTGCATCGAGATTTTAACACCATGTTCTTGACCTGAAAATCGGCCCATGTTTGAAGCAGGTTCCCAACCAGAGGCGACTTACGGAAGATTGTGATACTCTTACTCGGATCGAGAGGCCACTCTGAGTAGGCTTTCTATGTGAAAGAAGAAGTTTTTTGTCCCTATGAGGCGGGAATTGACCGTCAATTGGCACGATCTCCAACCGGGTAGGGCGTTATCACGCGATACGGTTCACATATGGCGGGCTTCGCTCGACATATCAAAGTCATTAATCAACTATATTGAAGCCACGCTTAGTGCCGATGAGTTGGCACACATCGCTGGCGTTCGCTCTTCGCCCGCTCGATTGCGCAACATTGCCGCGTATGGTCTTCGTCGCATGATCCTAGCACATTATATGAACATAGATCCAGGTGAGTTACGTTTTTCCTACAATGCTTATGGTAAACCTGCATTGGCCTCGCAAATGACTGAACTCTGTTTCAATGTCTCTCACAGCGCAGACCAGTTTATACTAGCCCTTGCTCTGGATAGTGCAATTGGCGTTGATATTGAAAGGATCGATGCGAGGTTCCCGTGGCAAGAAATAGTGTCTCACTGGTTCACTCCTAACGAGAATACTGTCCTTCAAAGCTTGCCTTCGGAGTTCCAACGAAACGCGTTCTACACTCTCTGGACGCGCAAAGAGGCTTACATGAAAGCATGTGGTCAGGGCTTTTCTTTGAAGATGAATCAAATCGATGTTTCGTTTGGTAGTGATGTATGGGGCAATGCCATAAATGCTTTCAAAGCCCTAGACGGAGATACAACATGGGAACTGCATGATCTGGAATTTAGCTCAGATTATGCGGCGACTGTTGCTATCCAAAATAATGGATGGAGTTTATATTTCGGGCAATGGGAAGACCATTGACCTCTTTATGAAGCAGACTTCGCTTCTTAGCAGTGACCTGTTCTTGAAATCATGGTCTTTTTGATGTCAATTATCCGCATTATCTGACTCAATGGTTTTCAGATAGTTGCTTAGCAATAAAGCTACTTCTCTCACATAAGGTTCTGCTAGCAGCCTGTGGTCCCCCGGAACGTGAATTATTTGCACGCCACCAAACGCAAGGCGTTTCCATGCTCGTAAGATTAACGATTTTGTGAGGCCCAACTGGCCTGTAGCAAGGAATAATACTACTCGACCCGCGTACGGACGTGGACGGTACTGCACTTGTGCCGCTAGAGTCATGTTGAGAACATTGGCTAGTGTAGCGGGGAGAAGTTCGTCGGAATACCATTCTTGCCACGACCGGGCATTCAAACGGCGTCGTATCCTTTTAATTCCTGCTCGCACATAATCGACTTTTTTAGCGGGTGGCAAAACAGTTAGCTGATGGATGTGAGAGATCTCGGCAGTTGTTCGGTAGATAACTCGCCGGATGAAAGTCAGTGGTTCCTGATAATCGACGCGGGTATCAAGAACAGCAAGTAGTTTCACGTGCTGCCCTTGTTCCAGCAGTTGTTGTGCTACCTCGTAGGCGAGGATCCCTCCGAATGATGCACCGATTAAGTAATATGGACCTTCGGATTGAACACTTCGTATCGCCGCAATGTAAGCAGCAGCCATATCCTCAACTCTGGCTAGGGGTTGATCAGTGCCATCGAAACCGACGGGTTGAATACCGTATATAGGATGCCCCGGTTCGAGATATTCGACGAGTTTGGCATACCACGACACCCCGCCGCCCAAATTGTGTAGCAAAAACAGAGGTGGCTTGTTGCCTTGTAATTGCATAGGCACTATTACTCCGGGCAATGCTGGAGCTGCATCCCGTTTGATTAGTTCGGCCATCTTCTCAACAGTTTGTGTCTGGAATAAGAGGGCTAGCGGAATTCGCCTCCCAAACTTGCTTTCAATGAGTGTAAACAGATGTACTGCTAAAAGCGAATGCCCACCCATATCAAAGAAATTATCGGTGATACTAACTGGCCTATTGAGTACTTGCTCCCAAAGTGTACATAGGCTTGCTTCAACTGAATCGCGCGGCGTTTCGTGCTCGCTTTTTCGTTCTGGCTGATAACCTGGCAAAGTACGCAACGTGCGGCGATCTATTTTGCCGCTTGATGTAGTCGGTAACGCAGGCAGCACGCCGTACCCTGTTGGGACCATATGGGAAGGGAGTAGATCTTGCAGAAATTTTTGCAGCGTTCTTGGATCAAAATGTGCATCGTCAGTAACGACAATAAAAGCTACGAGTTGAATATACCCTTGACTATCCGGTTGGTCGACCACAGCCGCCTGCTTTACGGTTGGATGTCGGCGTAGTGCAATCTCTACTTCCTCTATCGCCACACGCATCCCACGAACTTTGACCTGAAAATCAGTTCGGCCCAGAATTTCGAGGTTGCCGTCCGATCGGTAGCGTACAAGGTCTCCAGTACGATAGAGCTTTTCGGACGGCAACCATGGCACATCCACGAATTTTTCCCTTGTTATTTCGGGATGATTTAAGTAACCCCTGGCGAGGCCTACCCCTCCAACATATAGTTCACCAGGGACACCAATCGGTACGAGTGTCATCTCCTCAGAGAGCACATAGAGTTGTGCATTTGCGATTGGTCGTCCAATGAGGGGCGGATTGTTTGGCGTAATCTCGTAATATGAAACATCCGCGGCAACTTCAGTTGAACCGTAGAGATTAAGTAATCGCGTCCCTGGCATGGCAGCAAAAAAGCGCGTTACCAGTTCAGAAGGCATTGTTTCCCCGGAGACGGTAACGAGCGCTAGATGCGGTAATCTGGTTTTCATATCCGGGCTCATCTCCAACATCGCCCGCAGCAGAGAAGGTACAAGCACCAACCGAGTCACCTTGTGGCTTGCTAGTAGCTCAACAAGTTGTTCTACATCCTGAGCAACCTGCCGAGGGGCGATGACCAACGGTATGCCCTGAAGCAACGGCCCGAAGATTTCCCAAATCGAATCTACGAAACCAGGCGTTGTTTTCTGGCAGCAAACTTCTCCTGCCAGGAACGGATAGGTCTGCCACATCCAGCAAAAGCGATTAACCATAGCGCGGTGCATTCCCATAACGCCTTTGGGCGTGCCTGTAGAGCCAGATGTATATAGGACATAAGCGAGATCATCTAACCCAACCTCATCTACGGGTGGATCAACAGGTCGCTGCGTAATGGATTCCCAACTGGCATCAATGTTAATGGTGACTTTAGCCAGCGCGTTTATAGCCTGGACATGCGCTGATTGCGTCAAAACAAATTGAAGGTGTGCATCGGAGGCTATAAGGCGCAGTCGCTCTCCGGGATAACTTGGATCAAGTGGCAGGTAGGCTCCTCCGGCCTTCATTATTCCAAGTATAACAATTACCACAAGGGGGCCAGGTTCCAGGCATATGCCGACAATCGTGCCGCGCATTACTCCGCACATTTGTAGCTCGTGTGCCACCTGGTTGGCTCGTTGTTCTACCTCGCGATAGGTCAACAATTGATCGCCGAAGATCAGTGCAACCGCATCGGGCGTGTGTTTTACCTGAGAAGAGAACAACTTATGAATACTTGCCATCTTAGTATAAGGCATCTGAGTTGCATTCCACTCGACGAGCAGTTGATTTTGCTCGGCCTCACCAAGGATAGGGATTGCGCTGATAAGTTGCTCAGGGGCGATTACAGCGTGTTCCATCAGTATCTGATAATGACCGACCAGACGCTCAACGGTGTCAAAATCGAACAAGTCAGTGTTGTATTCGATGGATAGCCATAGTTCGCCAGCAAGCTCCTCAACATCGAGAACGAGGTCAAATTTAGCTGTACCGTTGCTGATAGCGCCTGATGCCTCGCCCAGCCCGGGAATATGTCGGAGTGGTGCGGGGCCGTTTTGCATCACGAACATGATCGAATAAATAGGTGAGCGACTAGTATCACGCCTCACCTGGAGTTCCTGCACCAGCCGATCAAACGGGACATCCTGGTAATTGTAAGCCTCGAGTGCCGTCTGCGCCGTGCGATGTACGACTTCTCGAAAGGTCGGATTACCACTCAGATCTATTCGTAGAGCTAGTGTGTTGATAAATAACCCGACAAGATTTTCGAGTTCAACGTGACGGCGATTTGCAACAGGAGTTCCAATAATAATATCGGTTTGTTTGGTATACCGATAACAAAGTACAGCCAAGCCAGCCATCAACGTCATAAAGAGCGTGACATTCTCACGTTTATTGAACCGGTGAATTTCTTCGATGAAAGGACCGGTCCACTTGAGTCTCATGACCTCGCCATTGTAGGTCAATACCTTTGGGCGCGGACGATCAGTAGGTAGTTCGACCACAGGTAGTGGACCCCTGAGTTGCTGCTTCCAATAACCAATTTCCTGCCGCATAACTTCACTTGCCATCCATTGCCGCTGCCAACTGGCGAAATCAGCATATTGGATTGGTAGTGGGGGAAGTTGAAGAGTCGCACCGTGCCTTAGTGCCGCGTAGGCCAATAGGATATCTCGCCCAAGGATGCCTGATGACCATCCATCTGTGATAATGTGATGCATACTGCTGAAATGAATATGCTTCGTCTCTGTGATTTTATAAACGATAAATCGGAATAGCGGTCCCTTCTTAAGGTTGAATAATTGCGCTGCTTCAAGCGTCATCAGGCGCTTCGCTTCCGCTTCCCGTATCTCTTCGGGAACTGCGGTCAAATCGACAATCGGCAACGTAAAATGTATAAAAGGTGTAATGGTGCGTACTGGCTCACCATCAACCATGTCGTAGGTGGCACGCAATATCTCATGTCGCGCAATGACATAGTTAAGGCTCTGCTCTAGAATATTTAGGTCGTATCCCTCCGTACAGAAATAGCCATTAAGGTTATAAGTTGGCTGATCAGGCTCCAATAACGTCAAGAACAACATGCGCGCTTCGGCAAACGACAGCACACCGTGCCCGTTTTTTTGACTGCGAGGTTGAATCCATGTATGCTGCGTATCATTGTGCTGGTAGATACCATTGATACACTCTGCCAATTCGTTTATCGTTGGGGAATCAAAAATCTGTTTCGCATCCAGTTCAATTCCAAAGGCAGATCGGACACGAGCATACAACTGTGTAGCTATCAACGAGTGTCCACCCAAATCGAAAAAGTTGTCTTCTGGGGAGATATCTTTGATGCCAAGGATCTCTTGCCAGAAACCGAGAAGATCCTTCGCGATAAGTGCTTTTAGGTCGTCGACGTTTTCGCCCGCTATGGAAATGTAAGTAGTCGTGGGACCGGGTTGCACCTCGGCATCAATATAATTGGTTATTGGGAAATATGATGACACGAGAAGTTTCCTCCACATATTGTTTACGGCAACTACTACCCTAGATCTAGCAAATATCGCATGCTAAGCCTTTGCTCCGTGCAACTTTGGAGCAGCCGCAGTGTATTGGCATGATTATCACATGCTGGACAATATGCTCAAGATTACATAAACCACGGGATTGATACGGAAACCCTTGATTTGTTGTTGGAAACTCGGGACAAAACCACTGCTTTTGCTAGTCGTTTAATAATTCGTGGTGTCGTACAAGAACCTCGAGTGTCGCCTGCATCGTCATCTTCATTGCCCATTTTGCGCTAAATCACACACCACTTATTCATTGGCAAAGGCATTAAAATTCTTTTGCTCTTGACATAATTTATGATTATTTGTCTCCCAACTCAGGCTGCGGGAAGTATGACATAATCGGAATGAATCTACAAGTGTTTAGTCCATTAGCGCCGGGTAATTACATCAGGTCTGCTTGCGCTAAATCATCCACATTGAGTCCTTTGCAATGACGCTGGTTCGGAGGGTATTATTCGAACTAAATTCCGATTTTAGGCGGCAGCCGTGATAGTTCAATCTCATTGTCTGTATGCCTTAATCGTGAGTTGGAACATAAGCTGGGCAGAAGTTCATCAATGATCAATTGACCAAGTACATTGCACGAGGTTCAGGCTTATATGAGAAGGACCATAAAAGTAATAGCCAAAATTTTTTTGCCTGTAGCGCTTTATCAGGTAATAGCGGACCAGTTTAATATTTTGCGTCGATTAACAAAGCAACCTAAAACGGCAAGACCGCACGGAGTCTTTGTGAACGAATCGCAAACAATGGATCTCAGGATTATTTCAGAACCAGAGGCTCAGCCCGAAGATATTGCTGTCATTCGCAATGCCCTTTACGAATTCAATATTATGGCAACAGGCGACAGGAATTACAGTCCACTTGCGATTTTCCTTCGAGACGGAGGCAATACTGTGAGGGGCGGAATTCTTGGCGATATGTGGGCTGGCTGGTTGCATATTACCTTCCTATGGATTGACGAGTCGCTGCGAGGTCAAGGGTGTGGTGCCCGACTCTTAAAAGCGGCTGAAGAAGAGGCGCAGGCAAAAGGCTATCGGGCAATCCATTTAGAAACGTTCGATTTCCAAGCTCGTCTTTTCTACGAACGCCTTGGTTACATTGTCTTCGGAGAACTGTCAGACTATCCGCCAGGACATACATTCTATTATCTTCGCAAAATCCTCTAATACTAAATTGTGGTGCAAAACCCAAGAGAAATAAACGAACAGACGTATGGCAAAGTTCATCCACATAACTACCCAATTACAGTTGTCTGTTGACTCCGGCTGTTCTGGTAATTTGAGATAAAGGATAATAAGGGTGAAGAGGTATAAATGAGCGCATATCAAGCAACTCTGTGTCGGCTACTTTTCACGTCTAGCGAGCCAGCATCACCTTTAAGCCACTAATTGGTAGTCATGGTGTAAGCCATGCAGGATCTAAATAGAGCGTACGACTCGACCAGGGACTGGCGAGGTGAGGCTCTCCACAGGCAGCGGAACAAGGATACGCTGGTTGCGTCCTTGATGAGGCCGCTGATGGTTGAAGTAAGTGACATACTCCCGAAGGGCGGCCCGAAGATGCCGCTCCCCTAGAATGAAAAATGGTCCAGGCACTCCCGACGGACAGAGACCAAGAACCGTTCGCAGAATGCATTGGCTTTGGGTGCTCAATACGGTGCGCGATGGACTTCAGGCGGTTGACGAAGCAGTCGAACATCATGGTTTCTCCTGGCAGCAACTTGTTTTCTTCGATTTGAGAAATCCATTGTACCCAGTAAGCAACTCAGGAAGGCACCCACGTGTTTTGAAGAGTTTATGCGTGGCTGACCGCTAAGTAGCCAACACAGAGCCACCACGGGTCCAATTTGGCGGCACGACGCACTACTGAAGGCAGGATTCGTGGGGTGCGGACGCTTCCGCCGCCAATTACGATAAGTTTCATGTTTTGGGGTGACCTGTCTCGTTTTCGGTCCGAAGCCGGCGTTCATTGATGTTTGCTTTCACGCAGAGTTCACCGTCAGCGGAACTAATTCCTTATACGACTTCACGCATGGCCGCAGCCTGCTGTAGCAGCAGCTCGTCGGTTACGTCATCGCTGACTTCTAGGCTTACTACCTCGGCAGGCGTATGCGCAAGAATCCAACCCAGCAATTCGATATCTAGAGGCTGGATCGGCAGGTGCATATCCAGCATTTGGCCGTTCCGAACCTCTGGATGGCTGATATGGATTTCCCGCACTCTATTGAGGGGCAACGCCTTAAGATAGCTCCGAGGATCGCCCCAGCCCATATTGTAGGCGCTAATCTGAGCATGGGATAGGTCTAGCAGCACGTCACAATCAATCGCCTGGATCAGGCTGCTAAATAAGGTCGGCTCACAGATATATTCGTAAGCATTTGTCGGGTGATAGTTAAAATTTTCCAGAAGGAGCGGCATATCGAGCCATTCCTTCAGTCTGCGTGCATTACGTATAATGTTTTCAGTAACCTTCTCACGAGTCTGCAACGCAGCGGCATCAGCGCCCCGCCAGTACGGTAGGGTATGGCCCTGCGGTTCAGCGCTCGCCCCAATTCCTGTTGAAAACCAGGGCGGTTTTGCCGCATCCAGCATCTTGCGGGCGGTTGCCATTACCTCGTCCTTGAATGGGTCTTCGTAGTTGAGCCAGAAGTAGCGATTGATATCGTGGATCAATACGGGCTTGTAAGACAACGCCTCGTTCAGCATCTCCATGCTACTGTCGCCATCAACTTTCACAAAGTCGATGTCTATCGCCTTGCGAGACAACATGGACAGTAATACTGTCGAAGCCTCAATACCGATCCTGACCACAGCCACTTCCCTTTTCACGTTTTGACACGAACGGCTCACAAACTACGTTTTATTCAGCGCACGGCTTATGACCCATAACATGCCCTTTAAGGAAACTTAATTTGACACCAAAAGGAGCTTAGCTATACTAGTATATACTTTAGGCGCTTTACCCGCAAGCAAGCGGTTTTGTAGGCTCCAAACCCTTATAGTCAATTGCTAGATTCTAAGGAAATTATGGCATAAATCGGCTACAGATGCTGAGTAGCAATGTAGGGCGCTATGGTCAGGCTGGGACAAACTGGATGCTGCCGTTATATGCACAGCTAAAAGAGATTCTTATTGCTGCGATCCAGCGAGGTGAGTTTGCGCCAGGTGATCGACTGCCTTCACAAAGTGAACTGTGTGAACAGTATAAGATGAGCCATATGACTGTGCGCCGCGCCGTCAACGAACTGATCAATGAGGGGGTAATCTACTCAATCCATGGGAAAGGCACCTATGTGTCCGAGCGAAAACTGCCTTCCGCATCCGGTCAGTTGGTCGGGTTCTATGAACATATGCTCAGGATGGAAAAAGTGCCGTCAAATCGGTTGCTGGAGGCAAAAATTGTCAGTGCTTCTACGATCATGGCGAACAGATTGAATGTCGAATTGGGGCTGCCGCTCGCATACGTTCGGCGGCTTCGGCTGGTGGATGGCATTCCAATGTCTATTGCAAGGAGTTATCTCCCGCATTTTCTCTGCCGTGGACTCCTGGACCACGATCTGGCAAACAATTCATTGTTCGCGATTTTGAGAGATGTTTATAAGTTAATGCTGACAAGGAGCCAATCGACTATCGGTTCAATTCTTGCCACCGAAGAGCAGGCGCATCTACTCGAAATTACGCGTCCCGCTACACTGATTACCGAGGAGCAAACAACATACCTGGATAGCGATCAGCCTATCGAGTTTAGCCTAAGTGTTATACGCGGGGATCGTTATTACGTCCAGCTTGAGGAAGGGCCGAATGGTATTTTTAGACGGCCTATAGTGGTTGATCAGAAAGAAAACCATGATATATAGAGAGTCTGTAGAGGAGGTAGATTAGGAAAATCAACGACAGATTCAAAAACGACGTGTATGGTAACATGTAGTGCCACAGCCTTAATTGAAAGGATTGCGTGTTCAAATTCACTCTATGTCTGCTCGACTCCATTCATGTACTCGCCACGCCGCTTGAGTCACGAAATATTAAGGATTGTTCCAAAGAAAGGATTGAGTTATGAAACGTCTTATAAGTTTACTCATCGTTGTTTTCCTCCTGTCGTTTACCGTTCTGCAGCCGCTGCACGCCGCCGATGCGAGCAGTGTCACGATGGCTTTTTTGGAAGCTGAAGCCGTCAAACTCGATCCGCAGACAGCAGATGCTCTGGACGATTTCCAGGTTCTGTGGAATGTCTGTGAAGGTATGGTGGGCTACGACTCGAAGACCCTGGCCCCGATTCCGGCCCTCGCTACGAGCTGGGACATCTCATCTGACGGCCTAACCTATACGTTCCATCTGCGGTCAGGCGTCAAGTTCCAGAATGGCCGCGCGATGACTGCCGACGATGTAGTGTACACCTTCAACCGTCTGGCGAACCCTGACCTCGGCGGAGGCTATGCCTCGATTATCCTTGGCAACGTCGCGGGTTTTGACGCCATGCAGGACAAGGATCCCGCCAAGCGCGCGAAATCGTTAACAGGTGTCAAGGCGGTTGATCCGCAGACGGTCCAGGTCATCTTGACCTCGCCCGTATCTTCCTTCCTAAACCGGATGACCTTGCCGGGTACAATGATCGTGCCCAAAGAACTCGCCGACGATCAGGCGACCTTCAACAACCACCCGGTCTGCACCGGACCTTACAAATTTGACGAATGGGTACACGGCGATCATATTACGCTGAGCGCAAACCCCGACTACTGGGGCACGAAGCCGACAATTCAGAAAGTAACGATCCGCGTCATCCCGCAGCAGTCACAGCAGGTAACGGAATATCAGGCGGGCAACCTCGACATCGCTTCGGTGTCGGCGGCGGATATGCCCACCTTGTCGGCTGATGCCACCTATTCAAAGCAGCTCGTTAACATTCCTGCCCCGGCGACGTTCCATTTCCGCCTGAACTTGAACGACAAAGTGACAGGCGATGTCCGCGTACGCCAGGCTATTTCCCTGGGCATTGACCGCAAAGTGCTTGTCGCTTCGATCCTTGCCGGACTCGGCGCTCCGGCTCAAGGGCTGGTCCCGCCCACGATGACGGCGTACGATCCGACCTTCAATCCTTTTCCCTACAATCCGGATCAGGCCAAAAAATTGCTCGCCGATGCGGGCTATAAAGA
>WNFL01190327.1_pt10 | contig 25811 bp, 24 predicted proteins | sample 5400361 | NCBI WGS metagenome assembly WNFL01 (sample SAMN13153351, study PRJNA577476) | soil metagenome | isolation source: 40 cm soil on Douglas fir-dominated hillslope | place: USA:California | collected 2013-09-17
GCAATCGTGGACTTACCCACCTTAGGTGGACCAAAAGTAATATCAACAAATGGTGCTCCGTCGTCTAGAAACTCATTAACTAAAAATATTAGATTTTCCTTAGGACTATGAGAGAAATTAGGGCTATAAATATCAGGCACAAGCCTATCTAGAATTGGTGTCCTAGGAGGCATTTCCGAAAATGAAACAATAAATTCAGGAGTTAATTTTTCAGACATTAGATATATGAGGCAGGGATATAGTGACAGTTGTCCCTTTTTTTGGCTTTGAGAAAATATTTATATTCCCTTTATGCTGAGAGACAATATTTTTTGACAAAAATAGCCCTAAGCCCAATCCCTCCTTCTCAGATTCTCCTTTGTAGAATTTACTAAACACTTCGCCCAATTTTTTCTTGGCAATTCCCTGACCTTGGTCTTTAATAGTAACAATAACGTAAGAATTATTCAGTGATAAAGTTATTATAACTTGAGATTCTTCTGGAGAAAATTTACCTGCATTGTTGAGTATATTAATAATTACCTGGAATAACTTATCATAATCTCCCATGGTAATGTCATCATTTATGCCTATTGCATCAGAAAAAACAACTTGATGGGTCATATATGTTGCTTGGAATGATGATATAGCATTAAATATGATTTCACGAAGATGACACTTAGCAAAGCTGTATGAGAGCATACCCTTTTCAATGCTCTCTATTTGCATCAACTCATTCACGAGCCGCTTCAGTCTTTTAACTTCTCCAGCTAATGCGTTGACAATTTTCTTATCTGGGTCTCCACTATCCATTTTTTCTTTCAGAAATTCTGAATATATGCTGATTGCAGTAAGTGGTGTTTTAAGTTCATGAGATGCAAGCGAAATAAATAGATCCCGAATATCAAGAGCGTTTTTCAGTGATTGATTTAACACGCTTTTTGCTATAGCAAATGAGGCAACAAGACCAAGCAAACGAAGCAGTTTTAATTCATTTTTAGAAAATTTTGGACGCTTAGAAGAAAGCAAAGTAAGAAGCCCAACAGGATCTTCATGATAAGAGAGAGGTATTGATATAACGGAACGAATACCTAAGCCTCTTACTTTTTTCTGTGAGTATCTTGCATCACTTATAAATGGCCCCTTTGCAGTCAAGGCTTTCTTTGTTAATCCAAACGGTCTTGGGTGGATGGAGAAAAGCATGGGTGAGGTTGCGTACACTCTTTTTAATTTCCCTTTTTCGACTAAAAAAACAGATCCATATTCTGCATGAACAAGCTTCAAAGCCTCATTAGTAAATATTTCATATGTTTGTTGAGGAGAGAGTTGGCCGAGTAATTTTATTCCTGATGAGTATAGCTTACCAATATCATTTTCCATATTAGTGCTTTTACTTAATAATTTGCTTTATTATAATATAAATCGTATTCTAACATTATGGCAAATATTCTTTATTTTAATACAAAGAACTCTAAAAAACTTAAAGAAAATTTTTTTAAGGGTCTCTGGGAAATCTTTTTAGATCAGGATATTTTCACCAAGACATCAGTTATTGCCATGATTCTGATTGCCATTGCAACACCTATTATCGTGACAACCCAGATCATTCTCCCCCATTATGCGTCCCAAACCACTAATTATCTGGCTCAAAAAGGAACGGCCACAGTCTTTAGCATTTCCAATATTACTCCTGAAGATGTGAACATTTACAATGCCACAATTACTTGGACTACCCTATCTCCAACTAAAAGTAAAATTATGTACTGGGAAGACAATATTTTCTTTAATATTCTTTCCAATTTTTGGACAAAATCTGTAAGTGACAGTAATTATTCTACTTCTCATTCAACTTCTCTTCCCATAAAAAGCTTGAAACCAAATACAGGTTATAGATATAAATTGGATGTTGTTGATGCGGATGGAGAGGAATTTATTTCACCCACATATAGCTTTAGGTCTGTGAGCTACTAGTCTTTTTGGCACTTATTGCACCTTCCGCGCAAAAAAAAGTATACAAAAATGTAAAGTCAGGAGAAGTGCGGACAATTGCAAGTTGACGGAGCCCCCCATCAAATAAAGCATCTGTAGAATCTCTAATCCCTTCTTCTTCTTGACCTTTCCAGATAAGACCGTCTTGTTTCCCTAAAACTTTCCATATTTCAAGAAGTGCTTGCACATGACTCAATCCAGAGGGAATATTAAATTCTTTTAGTCTCTCATCTGCATAGGTTGCAACTAATTCCTGCCTATACCAATACGCAAGTTTTAAAATAAGCCAACTTTTCTTAACGAATTCTGCTTGCCACCCCTCAAGCAGCTTTATTGGGTCTTGCTGCTTGTTAGCGACTGCACGGTATATATCCGTCTCAATTCCATATTGTTTATGATTTGTGGGAATACCAATTTTAATAAGTCCGGTAAGAAGTACATCAAGCTGAAAACCAGTCAATTTATTTGATTTAGCGGCCTCGTGGATACGGGTCAACATTTGATCTAGAGACAAAGAAGCTATATCAATTTCAAGCTGTGACATTCTATCAAGAATAGTTTGTGGGCTAATCATGCCCTCTCCATATACTTTGTAATTCTTCCAATAGTGAGTGATTGCACCACCAAAAGTCAGAAGATTTCCGGTGCCAAGAATTATCCCAAAGGTCTCATGATAAAGTACTCTTAAAACCCAGCTGCCTATGTCTTCATCATGATATCTTCCATGTAGGTTTTTCATTTCCTCCACTTCTCTCATTTCTTCAAAAGATGGTGAGGGAGATTGAATAGGGCGCGTTGCTTTTTCAAGTCCCGAATAAATTGCAGACGCCAAACGATCTTTGAGGAATGACTTTACTTCTTCTTGATCCAGTGGGTGAACCCACGCACCATCACTCATTGTTATAAAAAGTATAACAGAGTATTCAAGTAATTTCTAATATCTAATTTCTAATTTCAAAAATATTTGGATATTAGTACTTGGAAATTAGTCATTCCTATTCTTAACATGATTGACATGCCTCATGTCCTCTGGTATCTTACTTATATGGACAAGAAAAAAATACTCATTGTGGAAGATGATGAATGGCTACGGGATTTATATTTAGAAGTTCTTTCACAAGAAGGATATGATGTAGATACTGCTGAGGATGGACCAAAAGGACTTAAAAAAGCTGAACAAGGTGGATGGGATCTAATTCTTTTAGATATTGTTCTCCCAGAAATGAACGGCTTTGAGATCATGCGAAATGTTAAAAAAGATCTTCCTGCAAAACCCGCAAAAAAAATAATATTTATGACTAATCTTTATGCCGATGCGCAAAATAAAGAAGCACTTGCACTGGGTGACGGATATATTATTAAAGCACAAATTACACCAGATAATCTGGTGACAAAAGTAAAAGAATTTTTAGCTGAAGGAAAGTCTAACTAGGATTTGTCTTAGCACTTTCTGGAATTTTTTTGCGATTTTCTTCTGTATCTTCAAGCAGAGTAAAAGAAAAAGTGGATCCCATATTCTCTCCTTCTGATGAAACCCAGATTTTCCCCCCATGAAGTTCAACTATAGATTTTACAATATAAAGACCTAGCCCCGTACTCTCCAAGCGTTCTTTTGTTAATTCTTTTCCCTGTTCTAGCCTTCCAAATTTCTGAAATAACTTAGGAAGATCTTCTGGTTTGATACCAACACCCGTATCCTTAATGTCTAGCTCTACCATTCCATCTTTCCTAGTAAAAGAAACAGTAATATTTCCTCCTCTTGGAGTATATTTCAGAGAATTTCCTAAAAGATTTGTCAGTACTTCTTTTAGTTTTCCGGAATCAGCAAATACTTGAGGGATATCATCATGCGAAGCAATATTTATTGGAACACCAAGCTCTTGAGATCTTGGACTGAGTTCACTAACTAATTGTGTTACAGTATCTGTCATTGAGACTGGTTTTAAGTCAAGAGTAATTTTATTAGCTTCAATTCGCGACACATCAAGCATATCATTCACAAGCACTAGGAGTTCTTCTGTAGACTGGTACGCGCGGTCAAGGAAAGTTTTTTGCTTATCAGTAAGCGGTCCTTCCCGTCCTGCAATAACCATCCACAAATACTGCTTTACAACAGTCATGGGAGTACGTAATTCATGTGACGCTAGAGAAACGAATTCATCTTTTAATTTATCAAGGCTTTTTAATCTCTCATTTGCTTCTTGGATATTTTGATAAAGGAGTGAATTATCAACAGCGATTCCAATTATATTAACTAACCTAATTATTAAATCCTTTTGATATCCAAATAGTGTCTCTTCATTTTCTCCTAGACAAATTGTTATCACTCCCAAGGATTCTCCGCGAGCAACAAGTGGATAGATTAGCGTTGAGGATATACCTGCAACACTGGAAATATTTTTTAGTTCTTCTTCGCTTAAAAGTGTGCTGCTAAAATCTGTAAGGTTATTGCTTATTTTTTCCTGTCTTTCATTTATTGCATCTACAATTAATTTATTTGATTTGGACAATGAAAGTTTTTCAATAAATAAATGCTTACTTGATTTGACCAAAATTGCATCCATAGGCTCACAGTATGATTCAGCAATTCTTATAAGTTCTCGGTTTTCCTTATCTAGGACAAGTATTGTTACAGCCTTAAATTCTGCCTCTGCCACTACAACATCCGTTACTTGCTTAGTTACTTGACTTATATCAGTAACAGTACTCAAGATAATATCGTCAATTTTCCTAAGAATGGCTAGTGTTTTATTTTTATCTGCCAGTTCAAAATTTCTTTTATAGAGTTCTTGGGTAATATGAGACAACTCACCGCCTAAATCTTGTGATGGAGGAGGGTTATTAGATGATGGCGAAGAGGAATCCATGTGAGAAAATTATAATTGTTTTTACTAGCGCAGTAAAGGAGGCACTTGGTTTTGTGATAATTGGGAAATCACTCCCTGTACCGCTTCCTTACACGCCTCAACTGATGCTTGACCAAAAAGATGTTGGTATTGCTCCACTAACTTCTCTATAATTTCTGTTTGGTCCCCCTCTATGACAACTTCGCGACTTTGCCAATTCACCTTCAAGCCTTGCACCTTATGAGCTTGCTCCAGAGCGATAGGACCAATAATACTCTCCTGCTTTTCGATTATTTTTTCTGCTATGGTTGCAAAAATATTCATTAATTACTATTCATAGCTTGTTAGAGAAATGAGTCCAAGAGACATGATTGCAAAAGACGAAAGATACATCAAATCAACTATTCCGGCATTATAGTACGTTCCAACTGTAGCTTGATAAAGAAAAGTTGTGTCTGTAATATATTGAGCTATTAAAGCAAATATTAGGAATAAAATCCTATTCTTCATTTTACCACCTAATAATTTTCTTGAGAGCAAATAAGTTGTTAGCGCAATAGAAATAGTAATCGCTTCTCCCACAGGGTAACCATAATCGAGAAATACTGTCAATGCGTTTACTAATGTAAATGTATCTTTTATATTCCTCAAAAAAAGAAAATAAGAGACAGTTACCATAATAACGGGTATGATAATAGCAATTGATTTTCCTTTCATTGTTTTGAGTGTGAACTTAGCACCAGCTGCCCTTGCAAAACAAATCATACCTAAAGAGTAGAATGGAATAATTGAAAAATACCCTATGTCAGCAATTGATGGATATGGTACCGCTAATTTTGCAATAACATTGTAATAAGACCATGCAGTTTGACCAAAGAATTCTCCCAAAAGTCCTAATGAAAAAAAGATAATTCCTTTTCCAACCAGACTTTTCCAACCTCCCCATCTTTTAGAAATATATAGTCCATTGATTCCACCAATAAGAGCTACTCCTGCATAAGCAAATCCAAATAAATAATTTTCTTGCTGTTCTCTCACACCCTTAAATAAGATCTCAAACCACCAAAGAAGAAGAATTCCGAATGACAGGAGGACAAGGTATGTTATCTTGTTTTTGAAAATTGTTTTAATCACCTATATTATATAAGCTAGTCTCTTACAATAGTCTTGTCAAGTATTACTGGATTAAATTATTCTATCCTTATTACTTTTAAGCTGTGTAGTCCGTTTCCCATCTTATAACCAATTTTAAGAGTTACTTCGCTTTCTGATTCTATGGGATTTATTGATATAATCTTATCGCCATTCAATGCATTAGTTGGGCCAAGTTCCAATCCATCAGCAAGCTTAATAATACCACTCAGTCTTATTGCGTTTGCTTTTTTACCTGATTTCAAATGAAATTTTACCGTTTTTTTTATATCCTCCTCTACTGACCCTATTGAAAAATCCATGGAAGCAATCTCCACCTTTTCACTGACCGGCTTAACATGTGAAGGGACCCATCCTGAATTTTTGTGGTTATAGAAGGGCCATTCATGCTTGGGAGCTGTGACTTGGTATCCGTAGTAAGAATTATCAGAATAGACTAGTTGCATAAATGTTTTGTAATGACAAGGAATCAGATGAGTATTTTGACTAATTATTCCACGATCCCGTAAGCTATTTATTGCCGGCGCTTGAAGTTCATCTAAAAGTCCTGTGTCTATAATTTCGGCAATCAATACATCTACATTTTTTACTAAATCCACTTTTCGAATATCTCCTTCAACAACCTCTATTTTATCCTCAAAACCATTGAGAACTATGCTTTTTTTAAGTTCTTGAGCGAGCATGTGCTCAATTTCTACTGAATAGACCTTTTCAGCACCAGCCTCTGCAGCGAAAAAAGAAAGTATACCACTTCCCGCACCTACATCTATAACGATGTCCCCGGGCTTTACAACACAGTGTATTGCAAGGCGAAAAGCATTTGTTCTCACTTCATCCCTCAAGCATTGATATGGATAATCAGTATTAGACCATACAAAATCTAGATTATTCATATTTAACTACCAACTCGCACAAGAAGCCAGGTTACTCCGGCAAAAGTTATTACACCCACTATCTGATCTGTTACTTGCCAGTGTAGAAATTTTCCGCTTGTTAAAGCAATTCCCACAATAACAATAACAAACCATAAAAGGGTTTGGACCTCGGGTGTTACGATCCCCTCAATTTGCATAAACCTGACTGCAATCCAATAGAACACAATACCCAAACTAAACCCAACAAAAGACTTAATAAATTCATCAGTAACAAACCGTGTACCTTTCCACATAAGAGATGCATGAGAAAATCCTTGGGAATCGGCATAACCGGAAACAAGAGAGACAAGGACTAAAATTACGAGGGTAATAATTTTTGCTGAATTCATGCTAACCTTTAGTCGATATTATCTGGGGGATAACGTTTTCCACGTTCTTCTATAGAATATTCTATATCATCTGTTTTTAATGCTTTCTTAAAGTAATCAATTGCAAACTGCGTATCAAACTCTTTACAAGAATAAACATCTGCTGTTACAAAACCTCGCTTGACAAATGTATGTATGCTGATGTGTGACTCTTGAATAATTACAAAACCTGACCAACCCCCAGGGTCTCTTTGGTCATTTCCTTTTGCGGAGATAACATATGGCTCCATTAATTTATGCATTCCTATATGAGAAGGTAAATCATCAAGGATTTTGTAAACTGTATTCATGTCGTTGAGGATTTCAGTAGGGCACCCATATGCTTCAAGCATGAGATGCAAACCAAATGGTTTATTTTTTGTTTCGTCGCTCATTTTTCTTTTAACATTATATTAATATTTTTAATCAAATGCAACAATTACCATATCACTGCTTTTGAGGTAATTGATAGTCCCAAGAGTGATTAATAATATTTAATTGATCCTGTGTGAATGTTACAACCTTTTCAGATCTAGCGTAAAGACAGGTTGGCTTTTTGTTGGAATAAAATTGTACATAATCACTTTTTACGCTCTCTGGAAGAGTCCTGTTAGGAATATTTTGTTTTGGGCATGATCCATAGTAGAAATCAGGAGGATTAGTAGAGAACATATTAAATCTGGATTTTCGAAACTGTGGAATCAGTGGCATAACAGACGTATACCAACTATATTGATAAGGGGAAATGACTTTTGCTTGCCAATAAATAAGATCATCAGCTCCATCGAGAAAAAGCGTATCTGTTGGTTGCGCTAATATATGCACTATTTCTCCAACCTGTAGATCATTTCCAAAATATTCCAAAAATTCAGCCTGAGGATTAACTTTGTCATAAAAAAATGCATGCGGAGAAAAACTAACATAGCCTACCAGAACTATAAACATTCCAATAAGGGGTACTGCTAATAATTTCTTCAGATTCCATACCTCTTCTATTAGAAGGCAAGTTAAAAGTATAAACATTCCAAACCAAGGCAGCAAATGAAATGCCCCAAAGAATGCAATTCCTGGAATTGCTAATCTTAAATTAGCAAATCCAAAAAGCATAAACATAATTAATATCCCTTTTCTTTTTTTTGAAAAAATGAGGAAAAATGAAAGAGCAAAAAGAAAAATAAAATCTAGAAAAACAACAAAATCTCTATAAAAATTCCAATTATCCGGACTAAATAAGATATAAATTGGATAAAACCACATCCATATAGGGCCATATGGACTTAAGAGTCCTGTTTCTTTCATATTAAAACTAAATACAGTTCCTGAATTTACACTGAATACGTCAAATAAATAATCCTTAAGGGGCATTACAAGAAATGTGCCAATGGTAATAGATAAGAAGATAAATACTGCAAGGATTTTTACTCCTAAGGATTTCTTACCATATAAAAGCACCGCAAATAACATGAAAGCAAGGATTGCATATGGCTCTCTCATGAAAATTACAAACCACGCCATCAGTGCGGCAAAAAAATACTCGAATGAGAAAATATGTTTGCCCTGATATTTATACCAAATAACTCCTGCGACATAGGTCATAGGATAAATAATAAATCCTTCTGCTAAAAACCTGTCGCCAAAAAGATAAAACTTGGTCAATTCATAAAATACTGTAAATGCAATCCCCTTCCATTTAAATCTCATTATTATGAACGCATTCATGAAGAAGCTAAAAAGTAGTAAGACTTGCCTATGTCTAAGAACTAGGTCGTAAATATTAATAATGTGTATTAGTTTTTGTATTAAAAAGCTTAGTATGGGCATTAGGGGTTGGTGGTTAAAAAATATTTGAGAATATAAACCCTTTCCATGGATCATGAAGTATCCGGCAACATAATTAAAACAATCATCAAAACACCCAAAGGCGTTAACTCTTGGCGAATATGCTTTATATAAAAAAATATAAAAAGGAATGAGGAGTAAAAGAGAAACTGAAATAATTAGAGACGGTGAAGTAAAAAACTTCTTAAAACCCGATAAAATCTGATTCATACCAATAGCTTAATTTAACTATATTCTGGAAAAAAGCACAAGAAGTTAGACAGAAGAAATTAATATTTCTTGATTGGAGAGGGAGCTACAATATTAGAAGGTTGACCAAATGTTCCGCTTGAGAGAGATGCTGACTCCTGATAATAATCCTGGAATGCAAAAGCATGCTCAAAAAATTTATACTCTATCCATGTGATGGAGATGCTATAGATGCAGACTGCTGCTAAAAGAAGGAAGAAGTAACCGACTGGAATAGAGATACGCTGTGAGAAAAATGTTCCATTCTTTCTTTTTGCGCTCATAATTCATTATTGTAGTATCTTGAAGAAAAAATCAATACCCTATAAGAAACTCCTTTTGTCTGAGGGTAAACTGTCCAGTTTTTGTCATGCAAAATGGTTATTGCTATGAGATAGTCTGATATAGTAATGGTTCTTCAGGAGGGAACCTATGATTGTATCGCCATCAGCGGAGACGGCAAGACTTTACGGGCCAGCAAAGGAATTTAGCCCTCAACATGAAAATAGTACTTACCCTCATCTCGAGGGATCTGCGGTACTATATCAAACATATCTCTTCACTTTTAAAGAATCTGCCGATAGGCATGAAGGCATAGGAAACATTGGAGGTGCCATAGAACAGCTTCCCTATTTGCATGACTTGGGAATAAAAATGATTTGGTTTACGCCTATTTATCCTTCACCTTGGGAAGATGGAGGTTACGATGTTTCTGACTATACAGATATACACCCTAAATTTGGAACATTGGACGATTTTGATAACCTAGTTAATAAAGCAAATGAGATGGGAATTGGTATTGTAATGGATTTTACACTCAATCATGGATCAACAGAGCATCGGCTTTTTCAGCAAGCAATATCTTCACCTGATGATCCGGCACAAAAGCACTTTATATTTAGAGATCCAAAACCTGACGGTTCTCCTCCAACTAATCAAGCGTCAATTTTTGACGGGAGAGAGGGATCTGCATGGACCAAAGCTCCAAATGGGAAATATTATTTTCATAAATTTACTGAAGCCCAACCTGATTGGAATCTTTGGAATCCTGATGTCCATGAGATGTTCAAAAATGACCTTCAATTTTGGTTGAATCGTGGCGTTAGAGGGTTTCGATTTGATGTATTACATCTAACATATGAACAATTAGCTGACTTTGCTGAAACTAATCCAAACTATCACGAAGGAAGAGATGCAAGAATTGATAGATGGAAATGGTATCAATCTTATTGCTTACATCCGGAAGTAAATCAACTAATTCAACAAACTATTGTTCCAACACTCAAAGAATCTGGAGCGTTAGGAATAGGTGAAATAAATTCTAATGATCATCTGTTACTTGAAATGGTTAGGCGAGCAGGAGTCATGCCATTTAATTTTACGTTATTAGAAGAAACCCAGTCTTCTTCTACGTTTAATGCGCCAAATATAAAATCAAAGGTTGAAGCAAGCATAGCTGCTCTTGGAGGAAATGCTAAAGACTTAATAATGGCTGATGGCAATCACGATAATCCTAGGCGCATTAACCGAATAGGAGCAGATAATACTCGACTTCTAGCACTTTTAAGCCTTTCAGTAGGTGGGATGGCGGTAATTTATAATGGTGATGAATTTGGAATGCCAAATGGAATTGTTCCGCCCGATAGAGTCCGTGATCCACAATATTTATCAGGTGGAATACCGATTGATAGAGATCTGGCAAGAATTCCTCTTAATTGGGATGCTGACGCACCTAATGGTGGATTTTCATCCATTAAAGATGAATCGCAAACTTATCTTCCATCTTTAACGCATGAATCAAGAAGGGGAAGAAGTGCTGCGGAGCAAATGCATGACCCTCACTCAATGCTATCTTTAACTAGAAAAGCAATTGAGCTACGTGAGAGATATAATGATTCATTAGTAAGAGGCGACTATATTCCACTTCCATTGACAAATGACGATAACGTTTATTCTTTTATTAAACGGGGAGAAGCAAATCCATCTGAACAAATAATGGTTGTATTAAATATGTCAGATGAGGAACAAGAAGTTGAATTACCAAATGGAAATATACTTTTATCAACACATTCAGACATTCATATGCCTGAAGAAAAATTAACTCTTCATAGCCGGGAAGAAATTTGGTTGAAAATTGATACTAGTCAACCGGTTGAGGGGCTGGGGCGTGAAGTACGGGTCGGGTGACAATAGGATGTTTTTCTTCAACTTTCAGGTGCTTAGTTAACGCTACAGGTAAAACTTCATCCATGTGTGACACAAAAACAAATTTCAGGTCATTTATAACCTCTTTTGGCACATCTTCAAGATCTTTCTTATTTTCCTTAGGCAATATCACCGTCTTAATACCTGCTCTATGAGCAGCGATAACTTTTTCTTTCACTCCACCTATTTCAAGCGCTCTTCCTCTAAGAGTTACTTCCCCAGTCATAGCAACTGTTCTATTTATTGGAATTTTTGTGAAAGCAGAAACAATTGCTGTTGTGATGGCTAGCCCTGCTGAAGGTCCGTCTTTGGGTACTGCACCTTCCGGAACATGGACATGGATGTCAGTTTTTTGGAAAATCTTATCTGAAATTCCTAAAGTTCCGGCACGAGACCTAATATAAGACAGTGCTGCTTGTGCTGACTCCTTCATCACGTCACCCAATTGTCCTGTCAAAGTCAAATGTCCTTTTCCTGGCATGAGTGCAACTTCTATAAAAAGAATGTCTCCACCTGCTTCAGTCCATGCAAGTCCAGTAGACATACCAGTTTCATCCTGTTTTTCAATAAGCGTAGCGCTATATTTGATGGGGCCTAGGAATTTGGTAACTTCTTTTGATTTAACTACTGTTTTTTCAGTCTTTCCCTCAGCAACTAACTTAGCAACTTTTCTATAGATACTGGCAAGACGTCTTTCAAGATTTCTTACTCCGGCTTCTCTTGTATAGTGATGGATAACAAATTTGAGTGCTTCATCTGATATTTCAATTTGATCTTCTTTGAGTCCGTTAGTTTCGCGAAGCTTTTTGAATAAGAAATTCTTCGCAATCTTGAATTTCTCATCTTGAGTGTATCCGGCAAATGTAATGATTTCCAATCTATCTCTTAATGCAGGGGGTATAGTATCTAATACATTTGCAGTTGTAACAAACATTACGTCAGATAAATCAAATGGTACCTCAAGATAATGATCAGAAAACATATTGTTTTGCTCGGGATCCAGTGCTTCTAAAAGCGCAGAAGAAGGATCACCTCTAAAGTCTGCTCCTACTTTATCAATCTCATCAAGCATAAATACAGGATTTCTTGTACCAGCATCTTTAATTCCCTGAATAATTCTTCCTGGAAGTGCACCTACATAAGTCCTTCTATGCCCTCTTATTTCTGCCTCATCCCTAATTCCTCCAAGTGAAACTTTAACAAATTTTCTACCTAGCGCTCTTGCGATAGACTTTCCAATTGATGTTTTTCCAACTCCCGGAGGTCCCACAAAACAAAGAATTGGTCCCTTCATCTTTCCAGCTAATTTTCTTACAGCTAGATACTCTATAATTCTCTCTTTTGCTTTTGAAAGACCAAAGTGATCTTCCTCCAATATTTTTTCTGCTTCTTTTATATCAACTGTGTCTTTGCTTTCAGTGCTCCAAGGTAAATCGAGTAACCATTCTAAGTAATTTCTTATGTATCCTGCCTCAGGATTAAATTGGTTCATTTGGGAAAGCTTTTTAATTTCTTTTTTAGCTTTTTCTTCAACCTCTTCAGGCATTCCCGCTTTCTTTACCTTATCCATTAGCTCTTTTGTTTCATTACCCTCTTCATCCCCTAATTCTTTTTCTATTGTTTTGAGTCTTTCCCTTAAAATTGCTTCCCGTGCGCCTTTTGCAAACCGTTCTTCGGTTTTAGAAGCAATTCGTCTCTCCAGCTCTAAAATCTTAATTTCTTTTGAAAGAAGATCAGCAATTTTCTCAAGTCTCTCTTTAACATTAGTCGTTTCCAAAAGTGCCTGTCTTTCCTGCGGTTTTATTTCGAGTACAGATGCTACTAAATCAGCTAGCTCTGAGGGACTATTGTCAGACATAATATTCATGAATACCAAAAAATCAGCAGATTTACCCAAATTCATTGCTCGTCTAAATTCATTTGTAATGTGGTTGCAGAGTGCTTTAATTTCAGGTGAATCATCCAGGACATCTGGCATTTCAACAACACGCGCCATAAGATAGGTATCATGTTCTTCATAGGAAATTATCTTTACCCTACTTAAACCCCTTACTTGTGCATTTATTTCACCATTTGTTCTTATCATTCTCTGAATTTGAGAAAGAGTTCCTATCTCAAAGAGATCTTCAGTTGATGGGTCATTTACTCTGGCATTTTTTTGTAGAACAAAGCAGACTACTCTTTCATGTTGAAAAGAAGATTCAAGTGCAGCAAGGCTTTTTGGTCTCCCAAAAGTTAGTACAGAATCTGTATTTGGGAATATTATGCCGTCTCTAATTGGAATAATTGGTACTAATTTATCCATATTTTTTTGTTAAGTTTATTGAACTATTTTGTAGTGAGATAACCGAACTATTAGCACTCTATCACAGCAGTTGCTAAATTGTCAACCCCCCATTTTTTCCGGGGTTGACATGCTTACGCAGGCGTAACTACAATTAAAGCATTGTGCTTTACGTAAGTCAACTCTTAAATACACCTGTCATTTTTGAAGGAAAACCTTTTGGGAAAATTGTGGATATGGCAATTTTTGAAAATCGCCCGCATCCTCCTATTTCAAAATTTGAGGTTGTAACAGGAAAGAAAAAAATAACTATTTCTCCTGATGCGATAAGATTTGAAAAAGGAAGAGCTATTCTTTCAGCTTCCCAAATTCCAGCACTACCATATGATAGTCAAGATTTTTATCTGTCTGAAGACCTTCTAGATAAGCAGGTTATTGACGTTGATGGAAAAAGATTAGTTAGAGTCAATGACATTCTCCTAGAGCATGATGGAGAATTACGCGTAGCCGGTATTGATATTGGGATTGACGGAATATTAAGAAGACTTGGCCTTGGTAGGATAAAAATAAAGCAAAAAATTCTACCATGGCATTTAGTTGAGGCTTTTGATTACCAAACAGGTAGTATCAGGATAAAACTTGCCCAACAAACCCTTAACTCTATGCACCCTGCGGAATTGGCAGATATTTTGGAGGATGCAGGCACAAAAGAACGTCTAGGGATAGTTGAAGTGTTGGATCCAAAAAAAGCCGCCCGCGCAATAGAAGAAACAGATAATTTCACTAAAGTCTCTATTCTGGAAGGACTCAAACCATCAAATTTCAAAAATGTCGTTGAAAAAATGCATTTAGCTGATATTGCAGACGTTTTCCATTATCTTAATCCGCTAAAGGCTCGTGAAGTCCAGACTGCTTTAGGATCCGAAAAAGAACAGAGATTTAAAAAACTTCTTGGATATTCAGATAATACTGCTGGTGGGTTAATGCATGAATCATTTTTTTCCTCTGATTCAAATACAGTAGTAAAAGATCTCCTCTTACAACTTTCGGAGCGCTCTTCTATTCCTGAGACAGTAGTTATTACAAATGGGAATCAGAAGATTGTAGGAATTATTCAGGTTAAAAATCTTGTAACAGTTGATAAGCTTGCCATTCTTAAAGACATATTGACTGATAGGAAATTTGTCTATCCATTCACATCTTTGTCTGATATTATTAGGCTTTTTGCAAATTATAACCTTAGGGTATTGCCGGTTGTTGATAATGAAAAAAAACCAATCGGTATTATTTTAATTGACGACATCCTTCGACTCATTGAAGAGGAGAATGAAAAAGATGAAAATCTTTAGAAATTATTTTGTCCGGTTACTCCCGCTTTTATCCATAATAGGTCCTGGCATTATTTCAGGATCTGTAGATAATGATGCGGGAGGCATTACCACCTATTCACTGGCGGGAGCTAATTTTTGATACTTTGGGTACTTTTCCTAACTACTATTTCACTTGCCATTACCCAAGAAATTGGTGCACGCATGGGACTAGTCACGGGTAAAGGGTTAGCATCTCTTATCAGGGAGAAATTTGGCATAAGATGGACAGCATTTATTATGGTTGTTCTTTCAATAGCAAATATTGGCACGATTGCTGCGGAATTTGCAGGTATTGCTGCAGCTCTTGAGATCCTTAATATTCCTCACATTTTTTCTGTTAGCATTGCAGGAATTCTTATTTTCTTTCTAGTAACTAAAGGGAATTTTAAAAACCTTGAGAGGATATTCTTATTCACTTCTGCATTTTACGCCGTATATATTATTTCAGCTTTTCTAGCAAATCCCCACTGGACAACTGCAGTCTCTTCAGTTTTTGTACCTTCTTTTCATTTCAGTACACCATATTTATTGACTTTAATTGCTGTTATTGGAACTACCATAACTCCATGGGGACAATTTTTTATCCAGGATTATGTAGTGGATAAGAAACTTACTAAAGATGACCTATCCATAGAAAGAGGGGACGTATTTTTTGGTTCTTTTCTCACCAATTTTATTTCTTTCTTTATAATAGTAGCTTGTGCAGCAACTATTTTTGCACATCATCAAACCATAAATAACGCCAAAGACGCAGCACTTGCTCTTCAACCTTTAGTGGGTAATTTTGCATCTCTTTTATTTTCTTTTGGACTGCTGAACGCCTCTATTTTTGGTGCAGCATTAGTGCCAGTTTCAACTTCCTACGTGGTATCTGAAGCATTCGGTTTTGAATCAGGACTTAATTTTTCCTATAAAGAAGCTCCACAGTTTTATGGATTTTTTGCATTTCTTCTTATTATTGGTGGGCTTTTAGTCATTATTCCATTTGTCCCGCTTCTCACAATTCTCTTTGTTTCACAGGCAATTAACGCAGTCCTACTTTTACCTATTCTCGTATTTGTTTATATATTGTCTAATGATAAAAAACTTCTTAATGGGTATTCTAACTCTCGCATTATTAACGCAATTGTGATTATCACATTTGGTGCAATTGCCATAAGTTCTGTTATTTATTTTATTTCTCTTTTCTTTTCCTAAATTAACTTTTTAAATCCTATAGATATCCGCTGGCAGAAATGGAATAATTCCAAAGTGGGTTTTCTTATGCCTTACTGCTTTTGCTCTTTTATTAAGTAGAATATAATTTGGATCAAATATCAGTATTATTCTGATGGCGATTTCATACAACCAGAAGCTCAGTTCATACTTTGAACGCATTAGTTTTTTGACCCTAAATTTAGTCTCCTCTGAACCTTTTTGAAGTAGTATATCCTCAACAACTTCGTAGGAGGAATTTAGTTTTTTGTGATTGTAAAGAAATGGTATTGTAATATAGTGNTTGCAGCAAGACAAGCAATATTTGTCCAGTTGTTCTCTTTTGCCATTCTCATAAATATATCTATTTCTTCTCCTGTATGAAGCGCTGTATCTTGGATTATTACCCTGTCTTTAGGTACATGATATTTTTCTATCAATTCATCTCTCATTAAAGAGGCAATTGATGGGATTTCCTTCCCCCAAATATGTCCTGCGGTGAGTACGATATACTTCCCACCCTTTCCATTATCAAAAAGGAGAGAAATTGCTATTGTTGCCAGCTGACTTCTTAGGCTAAGTGCTACAGAACCGTTATCTTCCTGAGACAGCCAGTAGCCATGTACGAGTATTGCTTCATAAAATTTCTGTTTCATAATATTAGGTCAAAATAATCAGGTTTTATAATTATATAGGAAAATTGCTTTGGACATTTATTAAGAAGAACTTGCAGATTTGTCAATCTTTGCTGCCATGATAAAATCATTCTCAGAAAGACCACCTACTGCGTGGGTATAAAGTTCAAGTTGAACTTTGTTGTAAAAAATATAAATATCCGGATGATGTCCTTCCTCTTCTGCAATGTCTGCGACTATTTTCACAAAAGCTATAGCTTCTTTAAAATTTTTAAAAATAAATTGCTTTCTCAATTTGTGAACTTTCATCTGATCTGGATCACGCAAAAGGATCCATGATTTTACTTCTTTATAAAGTTTTTCCTCCATATCATTTGGAAGAGGCGGCGTACCTCCTTCACAAGGCACACAATGCTTTGTAGTTAAGTCTGTCATATTCTAGTAGGATATCTAAATTTAAATCTATCTTTATACAAAAGCCCTTGTGCAATTCCCCCTACTACTAGCCCTCTCAACAATTTTGATTTTCTGAACCTTCTCTTCATAATAAGAGGAAGGTAAATGGCAATTAAAATAACCCAATGATGGAAATGATAGGTTTTTTTGCTGGAAACAATTCTTACATTTGGTAGAATATGAAGATTTTTTATTTTTCTTGATGGCAATTTATTTTTAAATCTGGATCTGGGATTTGATGTTAGCCAAAAAATTATAAAACCAATACTAGCTCCAGTTAAAAGCCTTGAAGTATCCGATGTTACAACTCTTTTTACCACCACTAATTATTGTATACCTTTCTTGTAGTTGTGTAAAATTTTCTACCGATTATCGCTAGGGTCCTGCCAGTGAATTCCCTCCCTCAGATGCTCTCTTCACTTCGTTTCGTTGCGCGTCAGAGGGAGCCCTTCCTTCCTGTCACCCTTTATCTATAGTAGAAAATTTTACTCTGAAGAAAATATACTTTGAGCTCGAAAAAAGGTATCAAACTTGAAGATTTAAAAATGAATATTGGGTTTAAAATTATTGTAAAGTGCTAATAAGCTGACGCTCGTAATAATGACAATTACAAATTCAATGCTTGGATCTATAACTAGCTTATTTGAAGCAACAAATTTCAAAACAAAATCTAAAATAATAAAATGAATAAAGAATAGTCCATAAGAATATTTGCTAATAAAAGTAACTGCAGCTCTCAAATATGACTTATTAAATAAAATACTTATTGGGACTAAGAAAAAACTTACTGAAAGCTCATATAAAATATAAAAAAGATTTGGTGGATATTTATTATCAATTAATGTTAACGATTTATGTGAGAATATAAAAACAAAATATAATATTCCCCATAGAGCGCCACTACCAGATGCAATAGCAATATATGGTTTCAATCGAATTCCATTTTTTTCATTCTGCACAAAATACTTAGCTAATATAAAAATTAAAGACCATGGAATCCACATCACCCACCTATAAAAGCCGTAAGGAAAAGAGAATACTGTAAATCCAACTGTAATCAGAATTGCCGATAGCACGTAAATTGTAAATGCGGCCTTATTTTTCATGATAGAAAGTAAAAATGGAAAAAGAATAGCAAGTTCTATGAATAAAAGCGGTAACCAATTAAGATTAATTCCTCCTGTAAGCAGTAGGGATTGAAAAATAAAACTCCCTGATTTCTGCATCCCTAGTCCTGAGAAGTATGTTGGAAAAAAGTAAAAAAGAGAAAAATGAATTATTAAATATAGATAATACGGATACAATAATCTCTGTATTCTTTTTAAATACCACTTGCCCAGACTTTTCGCTTCAGAAAATGGTTGTGTAAATTTACCAAACAATACATAACCGGAGCAAAAAATGAATGCAACAATTATAAAATGAAGATAATTCCAAATAAAAAAATCCCTAGGGCTTGTAATGCTATATGAATAAGTATGTATTGCAATAACTGCAATAATACCCACTGCTCGTAAAAAATCTACATGAAAGAATCTAATTTTATCCACTATGAACATTATACACATACATAAGTGGTAACTGCTATAATTATCACTAGATGGCTAAACCTAAAAAAGTTAAAAAAAAACTAACTATTAAAATTCAAAGTCTATTTCTCTTCATTTTCTTCTTAGGAATCTCACTTTTATATTTTCATAACGCAACAAGAGATATTTACAGCGGGGACATTGGAGATTTTGTTACCGCCGCATTTGTATTTGGAGTTCCTCATCCGCCAGGGTATCCATTATTCACTTTTCTTGGCTTTATCTTTTCTCATACTCTATTTAATCTACCAGTAGTTACTAGAGTAGGGATGATCTCAGTATCGTCATCAGTCATAAGTTTAATCTTTTTCTTCAAATTCTCTAGACTTGTTACAAAAAACATTTTTATGAGTATTCTTGCTACATCTGTCCTTGCGTTTTCTTATGAGTTTTGGTTTTTTACAGAAATCCCTGAGGTATTTGCATTTCATGGCTTATTCGTAACTAGTATTCTTTACTTCTTATTTAGATTTTACGAGGAAAAAAAGGTCTCATTTTTTTATATTAGCATATTGCTTTTGTCCCTTTCATTTACTAACCATCAAACAATTGTACTTCTTTTTCCTTCTGTACTATTAATTTCATTATCTAGGTTACGACAAATTTTAAAGCTAAAAAATATATTGCTATCTATATGCTTTGTTCTTTTAGGAATTACTCCATATGTATATACATTGATTGCCTCATCACATCATCCAGTGATTAATTGGGATAATGTTTCAAATCTTAAAAGTCTTATTCACTTAGTTCTCCGTCAAGATTATTCAACATTTGGAGGAAGTATATTATCATTAAAAGAAAAGTTACCAATCTTTTCCGTTTATTTTTCTTCACTCTTTGATAATTATTCTATTCTAACAATTATTATCATTTTTATAGGGATGATTTATTTATTAAGGAAAAATTTAATTCTGGCTTTATCATTTTTAATAACATTTATTGTTTCCGGTCCTTTATTTATTCTGTATATTGGTCCTCTATTGAAGGTTTCAGATGAAGTTGGGGTTATTGAAAGATTTTTCCTCATGTCATTTATCATACTAATTTTCTTTTTCCCATACGGATTACTTGCAATAAGAAATATTTTAAATGTATATCTTTCAAAGAAAATGTATTCTCTAATTATTCTCAGTATATTTTTCATGATTCCACTTATGATGATCTTTTATAATTTCCCTAAGACTGATTTATCTCATACTCATATTGGGAATAATCTGGCACATGATATTTTTTCCTCAGTTTCTCCGGGGGGTATTCTTTTTCTCCATAATGATAGCGTTACATTTAATACATGGTATGTGCACTATGCGCTTTTAGAAAGAAAGGATATACAGCTCATTAACCAACCTAATGTAGCAGGTGATAAATCTCAGGAGAATGTTGCTAAAGCATTTATCAAGAGTCATCCAGGAGAAAATTTGACTACTATTACAGAAGGATTTTTGATGGAATATAGAAAAAAAGGTGAAATATATTCAACTTATCCTTTTAATTTTTATTTTAAAGACTTGATCCAAATCCCATATGGATTAACATTTAACCTCATAAACACTGATCAAATCCCCACCCTTAAAGAATATAAAAATATTTTACAGATGGAAAATGCTAAGCTTCACATTCCTAGGAGAGAGACTCTTTCACCTGCAGAACAAAATTTAATTACCCCAGATATTACTCATTTTTATTCTAGTGCATTTCGTCATATGGGAACTTTTGCACTGAGACAATACACGGACCTTGACCTAGCGATATCACTTTATAAAAAAGCAGCGCTAATAGATAATGAAAATTCTCTAGCTTTTGCAAATCTTGCTTACCTTGAATATAAGAACGGAGCATGTAAAGAGGCCGAACCACATATGAAAAAAGCAATAGAACTTTATTCAATTTACCGCCTTTACTATTACGAGCTCTACTCTATATATAAAGGCTGCAATGAAAAACCTCAGATAGTAGATGCTCTACGTAAAAGTTATATTAAAAACTATAGAAAAGACCCTGAGAAGGAAAATTTAAATATTGATCAATTACTAGATATCTAAATACATTTTAATTCTTATATCCAATTCCAATAAGTATTGGCTTGCACTCCTTTAATACTATTCCTTGACTTGCAGCTAACATTTTATAAAACATCTCTGTAACAGTGGCTATACTAAGTAAAACAGTTTTTCTTAGAAAGTAAATCATTGGATTTGGATGCCAAATATAGAAAGAATTTATAGTAAATATCTTCTTTTCCTTAAACCCTGACAAATTAAAAAGTGTCTTAATGCTGCTGGGGGTGAATCCCGTTTCATGAGTTATGTCATCAAAATAAAATTTTGACGAGAAGGGGTGGGAAGCATTAAATGTCTCAACAATAACTATGCCGTTTTTTTTCAAAGATTTTCTTGCGAGTGTTAAAAGAAGAATCCCTTCATTTTTAGAAAAATGCTCAATCAAATCAAAAAGCGTAATAATATCAAAGGAATTTTGATTCTTTTTTAAAAAATTAAATGCATCTTCTTTCTTTACGTTAAATCTTTTTTTATGTAGTAAATTAATATTTTCTTGACTTATATCTATCCCTAAAGTATTTTTATATCCAAGTTTATTAAAGAAATACAATGCATGTCCTAATCCACATCCTATATCAACTATATTAGATGATTTGCTAAAACTCTCTATGAATTGGGATAGATAGGTTTTCCATAACATGAAAGCTTTATTATATTCATTATCTAGGTTGTTTAGGTTATGAGCATTATCAATTACATTTGTAATGTATTTATTGTAAGAATCTCTATATTTTTTTACTAGTCTCCTTTTCATTATAATGACGAATAAACAGTACCTACTTGAGTTGCCATTTTTTTCCAGGAGTAATCCAAACTTTTTTTATAAAGAAGTTCTTGCAGTTCTTTTTTTTGCTCTTTTTCTAAAGATAATAAAAACTTCATTTTTTTTACCCATTGATCTTTACCCAAAGTATTTTCTACATAGAGTGATTTAGGCAAATTAAACTCTTCATATGCTGGTATTTTAGAAACAAGTGGTATGCACTTACATCTCATTGCTTCAGCAACTGGAAGTCCAAAGCCTTCAAGAGTAGAAGGGCTTACAAGGAAAAACGCATTAGAATAATATTTTCTAAGAGCTGAAAGACTTAATTTATTTCGCTTGAACTTAACGTTACCATAGAGATCTAGATCATTAATTAATTTATCAGTTATTATTTTGTGTGATATGTCTTTAACCTCACCTATTTTTATAAGCCTGAGTTCTGGATACTCAATTGTAATTTGCTTAAACCCACTAAGGAAAGTAGAAAGGTTTTTTCTCGGATACTCATCGCCAACAAAAAGTATGTATTGTTGAAAATTATTCTTATTACTGTCTGGATAAAAATATTTTTCATCAACTCCTAATCTAGCAACGTGAATTTTTGATTTATTAATCTTTATTTCAATAAGTTGACTTTTTGAATATTCAGAAATGCAAATATATGAATCGAATGATTTAAGGATCCTTTCATAAAGTCCTAACTTGCTAAGAACATAGTTTATAAAATCTATTTCCAAATGATATATGGTTAATAATGTTTTTTTCCTGTAAATTAATTTAAGAATGGGTTGAAATATAATTATATAGATATCAAAACTTGAATAATGGATAATGTCGTATTCTCTATAGATGCTTATAATCATTTTTAGATTTTTGAACAAATATAAAAAGGAATATAAACTATTTACATATGGAAAAATGATGATATCAATTTTAAAGTGGTTACTGTTTTCTTTTTTTAATTCTCTTAATAAGTTTTCTTCAACTATCCTTACTGCATCATTTCTTTTTTTTGTAATAAAGGCAATTCTTTTCATAAAATCTATGACTTGAGAAATATTTTTTCTATTTTTGGAACTATATTGTCCCAATTATATGTTTTAGCAGTATTGTATCCATTTCTGCTAAGTTGACGGTAAAGAATTTTGTTTTCTATGACCTTTTCAATGAGATTTTTTCCCCAAATCTCATTGATTTTCTCAACGATAATACAATTTTTATAATTTCTTGCATATTCATTAATTCCACCAGAGTCTGTTGTGATTACGGGACATCCAGATGCCATTGATTCAACTATAGATAGTGAAAATCCCTCACTTCTGCTGGTTGATAAAAAAATATCAGCATTCTTGTATACGTTTGCCATATTCTTACTACTAGCATTGGAAATAAATTCGTCAAAAATATTATTATATGGATTAGTTTCAGAAGATATGAGAATAAATTTATAATTATTCGATTTTTTTTTAAGATTATTAATAACGTCAACAAGCTGATCCACTCCTTTGGGATATGCGTAAGTGGATATGACTGAAAGTATTCGAGTTATCTTTTTATTTTTTTGAATTATTTTTCTTTTCGATTCAAAAAAGACAGGGTCTATTCCTACTCCCCTTGTGTTGTATATTTTTAATTGTGAATTTATTCGTTTTAAATTATTTTCCAAATAGATTGAGGTTGTAATAACTGTAAATTTGAAGCTAAAACTTAACCTCACTGCAGTTTTAAATATATAGTTTTTATAGAAATCCATCTCCCACCCTTGAACAAAATAGTATTTCTTCCTAGCACTTAGGAGAAAACTCATATAAGCAGTAGGCCAGAATGTAGCAACAAGAATGTCTCTTGTACTAAACATTTGCTTTACCCCTGTGAACTTCACATTCTTATTAAGAGATAACCATTTGGGTTTTTCCCCAAAGATTAAAGTAAATTCTATTTCATATCCCTTTTTACTAAGTCTATTTCCCAATTCAAAAATAACTCTATTACCTCCATTATTTTTAGAATTAAAAACTAGAAAACATATTGAGGGTTTCTTCATGTAATAAAATTTGTGTATTGTGGAAAGATTGCAGAAAAAGTTTTTTTTCCAAAAAGAAAATATGAGATCACTATACTTCTTGGGTACACCAAAGTGTCTAGAGTTTTAATTCCTTTATCTTTATTTTTAATTCTTTCTATTAGAATAGGTATTCCCATAAAGTAGAATGCTCCTTGGCTCAAAATTACTGCTGCAATATAATCGTATCTATCTATAAATAAGTAATAAATTATACTGGCATATTCAAGAATTATTCTTAGAGGTAAAATAAATATTAGAAGCTCAAGAGGGTAATTTTTTAACATTAATAATAAATTATTTCTGTGTTCCCAAAATCTTTTCTTAAGTTCATTTCTTGATGCAGTCCCTCCCACTTTGTGATACACAAATGATTTTGGCTCACAAACAATTCTAAATCCTTTTCTTCTTACTCTAAAACATAAATCTATTTCTTCCATATAATTAAAAAAACTTTTATCAAAATACCCCACCGTTTCTAAAACACTTCTTCTCATTATTACTGCTGCGCCACTGGCCCAGAAGATATCACTCAAGCTATCGTATTGTCCCATATCTTTCTCCAAAGCATTAAATATTCTACCTTTTGTGAATGGATATCCCAATATATCTATAAATCCCCCACATGCCCCCGCGTAATCAAAATATTCTCTATTTCTTTGCCAGAGAATTTTAGGCTGTGCAATTGCAATTTTACGATGCTTCTCCAAAATATTTACAAGAGGTGTCAGCCAATTTCTAGGAACCTCCACATCATTATTCAAAAGTACAACGTATTTTTGTTTTAATAGCGGAAATATTTTATTATTACCTCCAGTAAATCCATAATTTTTTTCAAAGCGTCTAAAAGTAATTTTTTTGCTTTTAAACTCTTTTGCTAATATTATTGCTTCATTTTCCCTAGATCCATTATCAACTACTGTCACAATATAATTTTTATAAGAAGTTTTGAGTAAGGTTTTTAAACATTTTCGTGTATCCTGGAGACCATTAAAGTTAAGGATGATGATCGCTACTTGAGGATAATTCATTAAATACTAGGGGCAGTGGATTAATTATATGCATGAATTTTTACTAATGCAATAGTGTCATTTTTCGTATTTGTAAAAGTATTGTTTTTATACTATTATTTTCAAGAGATGAAGTATACTTGGATTTACATCATCATCTTGTTGATGCTGGTAATTGCTTTAAGTCCGGCTTTTAAGCACTTCTCTTCCCCCTCTCAAAATCCACAAAACCCCGAACCCACTTCTGCTCCCACAAGTCAAGATAATGGTTCTAATCCCGTTTCAACAGGCAAAGTTCCAGTAATACCCTTAGTTCTTCCTTCAGGTTTTACCATTCATATTTTTGCATCTGGACTAGGAAATCCGCGAGATCTACAGTTTACCAGCGACGGAACATTACTTGCATCAAATCCTTCAGCAAATGAGGTCATTGCACTTCCTGATAAAAATCAGGACGGCGTTGCTGATACAGGAAAAGTAATTATCTCAAGAGAAAAACACGTACATGGCATAGCATTTTATAATGGAAAAATTTTTATAGCAGATGTGAATAGGGTTGCGAGATATAATTGGGATGAAAAAAACCTTGAAGCATCTCTTGATAAAGTACTTTTCTCTTTACCCGAAAACGGGATACATAATAATCGCACTCTTGTGTTTAATGCATCTGGACAAATGTTACTCAACGTTGGGTCAACATGTAATGTTTGCCGTGAAACTCCAACCATAGGAGGATCTGCGTGGGCGTCTGACGCAGATGGTAATAATCCTCACGTTTTTGCAACAGGACTTAGAAACGCAGCATTTCTTGCGATTAACCCTGCCTCAGGTGCTCTCTGGGGTACTGAGATGGGACGAGATTATT
>WNFL01127932.1_pt1 | contig 25805 bp, 30 predicted proteins | sample 5400361 | NCBI WGS metagenome assembly WNFL01 (sample SAMN13153351, study PRJNA577476) | soil metagenome | isolation source: 40 cm soil on Douglas fir-dominated hillslope | place: USA:California | collected 2013-09-17
AACCAGCGTTGATGTATCAAGTATCATTAAGAGCGCAGCCACCCAAGACTGATCATCATGTTGCGATCTATAATATGCCAGTACAGGATATGAGATATGCGTCTCAAGAAGCTCTGCGCACCATTTTTCCCAATTTACTAATTGAGGCTTAAGTTCCTCAGCACCACTACCTTTTGAAAGTTGTTGCAATAGATAAATTGCGCTTGGCGGTGAACCGGCGTGAGAATCAAGTAAATTAATATTCACCTCACGACGTGAGAATGCTTGATACAATACCGGTAAGTATCCTATTACCATTGCTAAAAATGCAAAGCCAATTCCGGATTCCATAATTGCTAAAATTTTTCCAGGTACTTGTAAGGGGTATGTATCTGCCAGTCCCACCGGGAAAAAAGTTCCACCACTAAGATAAGCATATGTTATGAAATCTCTTACTCCATGTGGGCTAAAAATATCAGTTTGAAAACCAAAGTTAACTAGAGCAAAACCCAAAATCAGAGCTAATGCCCAAATGCTTATAAGAATGATTAAAGAGAGCGGGCCAAAAAAGCCTAAATAATCTTTTGTACTACTTATTGAGATAAATAATCTTTTCTCTTTTCTCCACAATCTCCAAAAAGTCCTATAAAATATACGTGCAAGTCTAAGCCGTCTATTAACTCTTCTGGGTAGAATAACCGTTTCAAATGCATCAACTAATACAACCAGAATTATTGAAATGCCTAAAATTGAAAAACCAATCATATGCGAGGATTAAACATTTATTTTATCTAGTACTTTTTCCATATCAATTCCTTTTCCCAGCACTCCTTTAAATAAATCACCGTGTTTTTGAATTCTTGCAGGAATATTTTTTATATTAAATTGAGATGGATGTAATTTATTTGTAACTTCCGACCAGAGAATAGGAGTTGAAACTGTTGCATCTTTTTGTGCTCTGACACTATAAGGACTAGCTAAAGTCTGGCCTTTTATATTTTGCAAAAAATCTAAGTAGACAAGTCCTTGGCGCTTTCTGGGGTCTCGTATCAAACTTGTAATTTTAGGAATTTTTTTGTGGACTTGGATACAAAGTAATTCTGCTAATTTTCTAGACTGCTCATAAGTATACTTTGCTCCTAAGGGAATATATATGTGCATTCCTTTTGCACCAGATGTTTTGACAAAACTAACTATATCCAGCTTTTCCAATAGCTTTCTTATTTCTAAAGCAACTTTCACAACATTAATAAAATCTATGGCTTCCGGATCTAAATCTATAATTAAGTAGTCTGCCATTTCTAAATGTCCTACCCGCGAGCTCCAAGGATTGAGATCAATACATCCTAAATTAATTATGTACATGAGGGATTTTTCATTTTGACAAAGTAGATACTCAATATATTTATTATTTGAATCAGAATGTACTGTAGTTTTTTCTATAAAATCCGCACTTAACGTACTTGCATCTTTTTGATAAAAACTCTTTCCTTTAATTCCATTAGGGTATCTAAGAAGTGATTCAGGACGATCTTTAAGATGAGGAAGAATAATACCAGAAATCTCACGATAATAATTTATTAAATCGCCCTTTGTATACTTTTCTTCAGGCCAGAATACTTTTGACAAATTAGTTAACCTAAGTGGAGTTGTATCATTTTTTAGTTCTAAAAAAACCGGATGTCTCATTTGACTATCTGTAGTCAAATTGGAAAAAGCAACATCTGCAATAAGCTTAGGGCGGGTCCATGTAACGGGTGCATTAGTCACTGGAACCATATCAAAAGGACAAGCATCCTGCACATATGGCAGCATAGCCTCATGAATATCTTTTAAATCTTTATCATCAAATCCACCCCCAACATGTCCAACATATAATAATTTTTTATTTTTATATATACCGGCAATTAACGCTCCAAAATATTTTCTACCTCCTTTTGGTTTGGTAAAACCTGCAATAAATACTTCCTGGTGATTCTGCAATTTTATTTTTAACCAGTTTTTTGTTCTTGTCCCAGGTGCATAAGCACTTTCACTATTTTTTGCAATAATTCCCTCAAGACCAAGTTTTTGTACTAGATGAAACATTTCAATGCCTCTTCCCTCAATATGTTCACAATATTGTATGCCGGAAAGAGGGGGGAGTATTTTTCTCAGGATTTCTTTTCGTCTGGAGAGTGGTAATGACTTGAGAACATGACCTGAGTAGTAAAGTATGTCAAAAACAAAATATATTAATTCTCCATTTTTCTCCCCAGGATAGTCTTGGAGCCATTGAAATTTTGGATGTCCATTTTTATCTACAACTACTATTTCACCATCCAGTACCACATCTTCTGGAAATTTTTTTAAAGACTCTACAATAGGTGCAAATTTTTCATTGTAAGAAATATTGTTTCTGGAATAAAGCTTAACATTTCTAGATTCAACTTGTGCAATTGCTCTATATCCGTCATATTTTATTTCAAATATCCAATCATCATTATCAAATGGCTCATCAATATTTTGTGCAAGCATAGGCTTAACAATGTGAGGCATGTAGCCTTCCGGTGCATCATCAATTTTAAGATTTTTAGGTTTACTTATCCATACTTCCTTTTTTTCAATTGCTTGGTTTTTAATTTCCTCCATGGATCTTCCCGTCAGAACTGAATGATCTTTTAAAAGAACGTCTTTCTTTGAAGCGTATTCATCACTTTTTTTAATGAGTAACCATGCATTCTCTTCACCTCTATGTGTTTTGACTAGTGCAAATTCACCTTTTAACTTTTCACCAAGTAATATAAATGTTAGATGACCTTTATCAAGCTGCTCATTAATAAGAACTTCCCCTTGTAACCTGTCAACAAAAGCAATAGGACTATATACTCCCTTATCCCAGACCATTACGTTGCCTGCTCCATAATTTCCTTTTGGAATAATGCCTTCAAATTTAGCATATTCCAGAGGATGATCTTCAACAATTACAGCAAGTCTTTTGTCCCGCGGGTTAAGTGATGGGCCTTTAGGTATTGCCCAACTTTTTAATACACCATTTAACTCTAAGCGGAAATCATAATGCAGGTGGGACGCTTCATGTTTCTGGATTACGAATGTTAATGGACCAGTTGTTGCTTTTCTTGTTCCTTTTGGTTCTGACGTCGAATAAAACGATCGTTTTTCCTGGTATTCACGTAGACTCATGTGTTAATTTTGAAAAGCCTGGGGATTTTGCTTGGCTTTTTCTAGACTTTCACGAAGCATTATCATTATGTCAGTGCTTTTTGTAGGAGAAACTACTTTCGCTTTTATGACTTTAGACACATGTCCTTTAAGTTTTTGTTTTATTAAAGTAGCAATCTTATTATGAAAAGTATCTTTATAGTCTTCTGGATTAAAATGTTCTGTCAAATGGTCTATAAAAGACGTTGCCATACTTAACTCTTTTGCCCTAGGACTTTCATCTTTAGGAATACTTAACTTATCCCATGCAGCAATCTGATCTTCAAAACGCATTTGCTCAAGCACAATGATTTTCTTATGAGGCTTAATAATACCTAAATGTTCTCTAGTGTGGATTACAAATTTTGCTACACCTACTTTTTTAGATTTTTTTAATGACTCTCTAAGAATTGTATATGCTTTACCAGCACCCTTATCCGGTTCTAAAAAGTAAGGTTTTTCAAAATAAATACTATCTATTTCATCTTCCTTGACAAAGTCTAGTACGTCTATTGCCTGTGACCTATCCACATTAACACTTTTCAGGTCTTCATTCGTTAATACAACATAGTCTCCATCCTGATACTCATATCCTTTTACAATATCATCTTGCGTTAGTTCTTTACCGTCTTTTCTACATACTTTAGCATAGCGAATAGGGGAATAATCAGTTTTATGAAGCAAATTAAATTCAAAACCTGTCCCGGCAGTACCACTGTAGACTTTTATTGGAATATTTATTAATCCAAAACTTAATACACCTGACCATATTGGACGCATATACAATTATCTAATCATGCCTAGAGAAAATTATCAACACTTAGTTTTTCATGTCAGGACAAAGATCCTTCAGGGGACACCCTTCACAGGTATGTGGTCTTGCGGTGCAAAAATGGCGTCCATGTAAAATTAGCATCAGTGGAAAATCAATCCAGTGTTCTTTAGGTACTATCTCCATTAAGTCCTGCTCTATTTTCACCGGATCTTTTGAGTCAGACAAGCCTAATCTATTAGACATTCTGATCATATGAGTATCTATGATTATTCCCACAGGCGCATGAAATGCACATGCTAAAACAACATTTGCTGTTTTTCTAGCAACTCCCGGAAGAGAATCTAAGTCTTTCATATTAGAAGGCACTTTTCCGCCAAATTTATCCACAATCATTTGAGATGCATCTTTAATAAGACGCGTTTTATTCCAGTGAAAATTTACCTTAGGTATATATTTATCCAATTCTTCTCGCGTTGCTGCCGCCATCTTTTCTGGCGTTGGATAATTTTTAAATAGCTCTGGGGTTGCTTGATTTACTCCAACATCAGTAGACTGTGCGGCAAGAATAGTTGCAATTAATAGTTGGAAAGGGTTTTCAAAATCCAATGCAATTTTTGCATCAGGATAAACTTTTTTCAGTCTATCAATAATCTTAAGAACTTTTTCCTTTTTTGTCATGGTTCTACTTTACTATATAAGTACGTAGAAAAGCAATAAAACCTTAACCTTTTTTGAATGTTTTGATATACTCATAGTTATGAAAGTTATCTTTCTTTATGGTCCTCCAGCTGTTGGTAAACTGACCATTGCTAAGGTGATTGCTGAAAAGACAGGATATAAATTGCTACATAATCATTTAATTGTAAACCCAATTGCGGAAATTTTCCCTTTTGAAAATCCAGCATGAACGACAAGTCAACTGATGAACTGGCAAAAATACTTTGGGATTTTAATAAACTTAACAATGAGATTGAAAAGTCTGATTGTATTATCGTGTTAGGTAGTAATGACACAAGAGTAGCAGAAAGAGGCTCACAATTGTTTTTAGAAGATTACGCTCCGTTAATAGTATTTTCAGGTGGATTTGGAAGGCTTTCAAATAAAAACTGGACAAAGTCTGAAGCAGAGACATTTGCTGATGTAGCATTAAAAATGGGTATTCCAAGTGATAAAATTCTTATTGAAAATAAATCCACCAATACTGGAGAAAACATTAAATATTCCCTTAAATTGCTTTCGGAGAAACGTTTAACTCCAAAAAAGGTATTACTTATAGCTATACCATATATGGAAAGGAGAGCTTATGCTACATTCAAAATTATTTTCCCTGAAATAGAAGTTATAACTGCATCTCCTAAGAATACATATGATAATCATCCCAACGAAGCCATTTCTAAGGAAGAGATGATTAACGCTATAGTAGGAGATACTCAAAGAATTAAGCTTTATCCGTCAAGAGATTTTATGATAAATCAAGAAATTCCAAATGATGTTTGGAAAGCATTTGAAGAACTAGTAAGAAGAGGCTTCATCAAACATTTACTTGAAAAATAACTCTTATTGCTTCTTTTTCAACAAGCTGAAAAGAACTCAGAGTTTTTGATATAATTGAATTGAATGACTACAAATCACCTGCAAGTTTTTATCAGCGCTGAAACTAAAGAACAAGCTGATAAAATACTTGATTCTCTTCTTACTAAAAAGCTTGTATCAGGTGGCCTTATTACAAATGGCCCGTCACGTTTCTGGTGGAAAGGTGAAATTATTGAAACAAATTACTATAATATTTCATCATTTACTACTGAGGAGCATAAGCAAGGAATCATAGATGACGTAAAGAAAATCTCAGTTGAAGAAGTACCTATGGTTTGGTTTATCAATATTGATGGAAATAAAGAGTTCCTAAATTGGATAGAAACGTCTGTTGGTAAATTATAAATAGTATGATGAATTCTGATATTTTTGGATATCTTGGGACACTCCTGAACGTGATAATGCTTGTTCCGCAAGTTGTACGCACATGGAAAACTAAACGTACAAAAGATCTTTCTTTTGCAACACTTCTTATTTTTCTTTTAGCATGTGTCTCATGGATATTATATGGGATAGAGAAATCTGCAATTCCAGTTATCATTGCTAACGTTGTAGTAGGGACTATGAACATTATACTTATAATTATTAAGCTAAAGTATCCTAAGCGCTAGTTCTGCTCTATAAGATTTAGGAGTTTTTGGACTGTATTGTAATTCCTAATTGTTATATCTTGATAAACCTTCTTCTGAATAAGTTTCGGGAAACCACTTTTCGTAAGACCGCTCATCTTAGTTGACATATATATAACACCCTTGCCTTTTTCAATAAAATCTACATCTGGATTAAGCTTAGCTTCTTTTATTACATCTTCAGGCATTGTTGGGGATTTAACAAATGCTATATATTTCCGCAGATCTTCTGTTTTCCAAGTATTTGGGGTATTGTTTGAAACCTCTTTTAAGTCTTTGTATGAAATTACTATTGTTTTAATAGCAAAAAAACTATTAATCAGTAATGAATCAATATCACTTGTAATTTTTTTAATATCTTTTTGATCCGCATCAAAAATGACATTACCACTATTTATATAGATTAAGACATCTGTAAATCCAGCTATTTCAAATACTTCTTTAAGCTCTGACATTTTTACCGTACTTTTACCACCAACATTTATTCCTCTGAGAAGTGCTACATATTTCATTAAGACATTTTATCACCTAAAATTATTATCGTTTGGAGTATTTTCCTCTAAGCATTTATTCAGAAACGATAGGTAATATAGATTTAGACCCGCCTTCGTCCTGAGTTATCGAACGGACTACGGCGAGGCGAGGAAGGAGGTGATAAAAATGTTGAATGAAATTAAAAAAAATATAGGCAGGAAAAGTGTTGTTAGCGCTATGATTGCTCTATCAATGATAGCAGGAGCAGCTGACGGTTCTATAGTGAGCGGGAATCACGCTAGTGCCCAAACCCCCTCAGTAACAACTCCAGCAGCTCAAGTTACCCCAGTGGCAACTGGCAGTGCTGATAACAGCACCGGCAATATGCCACCAAGTGGCGTATTCCACTCTAATGAGAATGCTGCCCATGAGGCAACAGAAAGTCCAGCAAGAGAAGCTCAGGAGAATGCTGGAGAGCGTCCAACGGTAAAGTAGTTCTAAGAAAGAACCAACCGTTATATAGCTCTCGAGTGCACTCGAGAGCCAAGAAATTATCTATTTTATCTAGTTGTCAGCTCTCCCCATTTTTTACCTTTTTTAACCTCTACTACAAGTGGCACCGAGAGCGGATAGACATTGCACAATATTTCTTTTATATAATGAATAATCTCATCTAACTTTTTGTTATCAGGAATTTCAAATACCAAATCGTCATGAATTTGTAGAAGAAGTGATACATCAGTATGCTTTTTAAGAACACTTTCATTAATATCAACCATAGCCTTTTTTACTAAATCTGCAGCAGAACCTTGAACTGGATAATTCACGAGTACTCTTCGTAATCCATTATCAATAAATTTTCTTTTGGGATCATCAAATACATATCGCCTTCTTCCAAGAAGTGTCTCAACAAAGTCATTTATTCTTGCATTTTTTATATAATTTTCATAATACATTTCTATATTAGGGTATGATAAGTAGAATGCTTTGATAAATCTATCTGCATCTTCCTGGGGAATATGTAGTCCTGCGCTAAGACCAAAACTACTTACACCGTAAATAATACTAAAGTTAATTGTTTTCCCAACAGTACGCTCTTGTTTTGATACTTTTTCGTATGGCACATTAAAAATTTTACTTGCAGTGAGTACATGTACATCTTCATTATTTTCAAAAGCTTGAATCAGTGCTTTTTCCTGAGCCAGATGCGCTAAGACTCTAAGTTCTTGCTGAGAGTAATCAAATGAAACTAATAAATATCCTGGAGATGCAATAAAGCATGACTTAATTTCTTGTCCTATCTTAGACGTTACTGGAATATTTTGCAGATTTGGATTTGAAGAAGCAAGTCGTCCTGTATTAACGTACATCTGATGATAAGTTGTATGAAGACGACTTTTTTTATCTACTTTTTGAATTAGACTTTCTACATATGTTGACCTGAGTTTCATTAGTTCCCTGTAATTTAATAGATGTGCTATTATTGGAAACTGATCTTTAAATTTAGATAATTCTCCCTCATTAGTTGCGTATTTTCCTGTTTTAGTTTTACCCAGAGGAATTCCAATTTTATCTACAAGAAAGTTACCAAGCTGTATTGGGGAATTAATATTTATACCTCCACCTGTTTCTTTAGCTATCTCTTCTTCTACGGATACTAATAAGTTATCAATATTCAGACCTACATTTGAAAGTTGCTTTGTGTCTAGAAGTATACCTTTTTGCTCCATTTTCCAAAGTAGCTTAGCAAGTGGCATTTCTATTTCATAAAAAAGTTTTTCTAATTTTGGATACTCTTCTAATTTCTCTTTTTGCTTTATGGCTAACTCTTGGAGTGTTGAAACTTTATATCTGATGAGGGCATCTTCCAATGTCCCTAAAGATTTTCCTTCAAGAAGCAATGCTTCAGCTATGAAGGAGTCAAAATCAGATTCAAAATCGCTAGAAGCCTTGCTGTCCCATACTGCCTTTATCATGAGATCAGTATACATAAATTAAGTAAGAGAAAGAAGTGATATAATTTCTCCATGATAAAAGCAATTATTCTTGATATTGATGGTGTGATTGTTGGCGAAAAAAATGGTTTTAATTTTCCAACTCCTCACAAAGACGTCCTTAAAAGACTTAGGGAAGTCCATTCAAAAGGAATACCCATAATCCTATGCAGTGCAAAGCCACATTATTCAATTCAAGATATCATTCAAGAATCAAGCCTAGATAATCCTCATATTACAGATGCTGGAGCATTAATTATTGATCCTTTAGAAAATAAAACTATTGCTAAGCATGTGATAGATCCTTCACTCGTAAAAGAACTATTAAAATTTTGCATAGATAATAATATATATGTTGAATTTTATACAGAAAATGATTATTTTATTCAGAAAGATCAAGCTTCAGAAATAACCAGAAAACATAAACCTATTCTTCAGAAAGACCCAACTATTTTGTCCGATATATCGGACGAATCAACTATATACGATATTTTGAGAATTATGCCAATTGCTCATAATGAGGAGGACAAGAGAAGAGTTGATGCCCTTCTTTCTCCATATAAAAATAGGTTATCAATTAGCTGGGGGCTTCATCCATCTGCATTGCCTCTTCAATTTTGTATTATTACTGCAATAGATAGTTCTAAAAAGAAGGGGGCAGAAATAGTGATAAAAACTCTTGGTTTTTCTTTTCAAGATGTATTGGGAATAGGAGACACCACAGGAGATTGGAGTTTTATAGAACTTTGTGGTTACGCAGCAACTCTTGAAAATGGAACCCTTCAGTTAAAAGAGCTGATAAAATCAAAAGGTGAAGGAAAATATTTTATTGGTAAAACTGTTGATAAAAATGGGATATTAGATATCCTAAAATATTTCCATTTAAGTGAAAAGTGGGTTTTTACAGTTTACTTACTTAATACCCGTTGCTTCTTTACAAACACTTGTAATAATTGTTGTTATAAAAGACATTCAATAGATATACAGAAAGTTGTTCTTTAACATAATTACATGCGCCCGTAGCTTACCTAATAGAGCACATTGTTTTTAAGCAAATGAAACGCAAGTTTTGTAGACAAAAAGATAGTGGAGACGGAAGTGAAAGGCTCCCCAGGCGCACTTTATGTTACTATACAACTATGTTTGTTTACCAAAAGAAAAATCTCCTATTGCAAGGAGATTTTTTATGTTTGGGATATATTTTGAACTAATTTGAATGTATAATGCATATATGAAGAAGCAAGTTAATGCATATATGAAGAAGCAAGTTATTATAGCATTAAGCATAATTATTATTGCATTACTTGGAGGGTTATATTTTTATTTCCATAAACCAAACAATTCGCCTGATTCTCAAACAGTTAATAAACCGATATCTCCCACGATTTATAACCAAATTTCACCAACAAATGGCATTAAGTTTTGTACTCCTCAAGATCTAGAAGCTTCTTTAAGTCTTAGCGCAGGAGCTGGAAACATTTATGGTACATTTTCATTAAAGAATATTTCAAAATCTGACTGTCAGATTTTAGGTGGAGATTTTATTTTTGCTAACTATGACACGAATATTGTTAAAAATATTACAATAACGCATATTGGAGAGACACAAGTCTCACCCTTTATTCTTTCTAATAATTCACCGATTTATTCCCAGGTCCACTTCCCAAATGGCCCCCAGTGCAATAGCATTGGAATTAATCCTGTTAATGTAACATTTACTTACAAAATATCGCCTACAGAAAATGTTACTTTTAAAAATCAAAATGGAGAAGCGGCGCAGGTTGTTCAGACTTGTAAAACACCTTCAGATTTAACTGACATTCAAATCTGGAACATGTCAATTCAACCCATAACACCTTAAGGCATTGACTAATAGCATGGAGTGCATTAGAATTTCTAAGATATATGGGAAATCCTGATCATACTCGGGCAATAGCACTTCCTCAACCAGTGTCCGTGTATAAACCTGCAAACATAGATGTTCCAATAGAAACATATAGACGCATTTTAGATTCCTCACCTACTTTAACTGCAAAGCACACTTACAATCTTTTGAGTATGTATCTTCTAGGAGAACTAAGATTTAATGCTCAACCTGCCATTGATTATTTTGCTAATGACACTCTTGGTTATATAAAAGATGGGTTACAGGGATTTGCACTAAAGGCACATAAAATTCCAGGAAGGGCTTTTGGCGCTTCTATGACTGACTTAGTCATGACTTCTCCTACATCTACTGATGACTCTAAAAGCACAGAGGCATTTCAGCATATGGTTGTTATATTTTCCCATTTACCAGCAGTTATTGAAGGGCTCCAACCTGGAATGGAACATGCTCCAGAAAGACATTTAGTAAGATCACCTCAGTCTGCTGGACAGCTAAAGAGTCGCATCAAAGAATTACAGCAAGAAGTTGAAGAAGTTGTAAATGGTACAACTAGACAAGACACTCCCATTGATACGCGTGATTCCCTTTTTCGCACATATGCATTCTTTCTAGCATCCTGTAAGCTAGCAGATAGACTCCCCAGAAGCGTAGCTGAAATCAAGGAAGAGCTTAGAGATTATTATGGAAGACGTAATAGGGAATATGAAACTAGCAATAGATTATTAGAAGATATAGACATGTAATTGAAATATTTTGAAGATGTAAAAGTTTTAATTTAAACTTAGGCTTAATTATCAGATCACCTGCTGCTTCTAACAACTTTAATTTATCTTTTTGATCACTCGCTTCTGTAAATTCTTTGTTCATTTCATTATTTCGAGCCAGAACACCTTCTAATCCTATTCCTGAATTGTTAACTACTGTTTCTTTAGCCTTTTTAGTCACTGTTTCATCTGATCTACCGGAAATGAATAACAATAGACATCCCCCAATAATAAAAAGTATTGAAACAATAATGAATAAAATGTTACTAGTATTATCCGCCAAACTAAGTATGTAAAATACAAATAAAAATATTCCAATAATAAGGAGGATTAGACCTGAAAGAGCTTCCAGGATAACTTTTAACATTAGTTCTTTTTATATAATCCTATTAACTGAGCCTCTTCTAGAATATGTCCTTGCATTGCTTTTTCTACAGCGCTTTTATCCGCACCCTTTTCTATAGAAAGAGCACTATCAAGAGCATAGAGTTTAAAGAAATATCTATGTGTGCCTGTTGGGGGACATGGACCTATGAATGACATTTGTCCTGCTCCATTTTTTCCGTATGTTGATCCTGGAATTTCTTCTCCTTCTTTCACTCCAGGCGTAGTTGGGGGAATATTATATACAACCCAGTGAACAAAAGTTCCCATAGGTGCATCCGGATCATCTACAATAAGTACCAGACTCTTTGTATTTTTAGGGATATCTGAAAATGAAAGTGGGGGGATTTTGTTTTCTCCCTGGCATGAATATATAGTTGGGATAGACTTGTTATTTTCAAAAGCCGTACTAAATACCTTCATATTTTGTATTGTAACACTAGGATTTTTTTTGACAAGAGGGGGAGGGGACTTAGTAGTATTAAAATGTAGGAGTAGGAAAAAAGATAAACAAATTAAAATAATAACTACAATAAGAAGTTCAACTTTTCTCACACATATATTATATCATCCTGTTGCTTGGGTATTTTCATCTTCGGATCTGAATTGAATTCTCCTTGGGACTCTAGCTATATGATCCATATAAACATTTGGAAGGTCTGAATTAGTTTTTATATGACTTAATCTTCCGGAAGCACTTTCCGGATCATGTTGCATGTTTGGAAAGACTACCTTCTCAGAAATAAGATTCTGAACATATGTTGTAACTATAGTATATTCTGGTGTGCCTGCAAAATCCTTCTGCTGATGTCCCCATCTAGGCACGAATACGGAAAGTAACTTCAGCGCATTAATGTGCGTTGCGCCATCAACATCTCTGTAAAATTTGGGGTCAGAAATAATATCTGGAGTAAGGAGGACAAGTAGGCTTTCCGCAGCCACTCTAAACCTTTCCCGTTTTTTTTCTATCTTACTGTCTAACCAGATACGTGAAGCATCATCACAAAGCTTAGTTATATCTGAGTAAGGCGTTAGCGGTGCATCATTTTCATTTTTACCAAATATTTTTGAGATACTTTGCCTAACATTTTCCATATATTGCATGCAGGGATCTTTATATAATAATACTCTCCTAACATGGGATATATTTTAATATATATTGTGGAAAATGTAAAATAATTAATAATTAACCCCCGGGGTTAAATAGCTTCCAACCTAAGGAGTTTTTGAAAATACTGAAGGAGTGGGGAACGGGCCGCCCGAGGGCGAGCCTCGCTCAAAATTTGGCCAAATTTTGAGCGGGTAAGGGGAATCGAACCCCTGTACCCTGATTGGCAACCAGGTGTACTACCATTGTACTATACCCGCGAGCAAGGCTTGAAAACAAACTAAACCTGAGTAATTGTACCAAAAAGCCATTGAAGAGTAAATGTTAGTTATGCCTAATATTCTTCTTCCTGAGCTAATCCTAGAGATTTCATTCTCTGAATAAATTTTTCTTCTGCCGGATTTCCTGCTAGGTTTTCTCTTTCTTTTGTTTTTACATCTAGCTGTGTGCTTAGATATTCGTCATATTCATCTGATTTCCGTTTATCAACCTCTGCTTGAAGATTTGCTTTTTGATGCCTTCTCTCATTTATTAATCCATAAGCTTGTAAAGCTAGGCCACGGAAGTGAACTGCTATCCAAAAGTTTCTTTCAGGAAGTCCAGCTCCTTCGGTAGGGAAGGAAGGATTCTCCATAACACTCAATATTTGTTGAAGCGCTGTAAATTTTTCACCTCTAGCCCTAATCTCATGTCTAAGAAATTTTCCCTCAATTTCATTCATCTCACTTCTTATATTTTGATTTTACTGCCGCTCTTTCATCAGGCAAATATTCTCTTGTAAAAGAAATTCCTTGATTAGCTGCATTAGAATGCGGTAAAGTCTCTAAATTTTCAGGTAAAGCTACATCAAGTTCTCTTTCTAATTCTTCTACTCTCCACGCTTTACTATTTTCATATATAGAAGCAACACTTTCCAAATTATGTATTCTTTCATAAGACGCTTTAATATACCTCATTGCTTTTAATCTTCTTAAAAGACTTTCTTCATAAAGGCTTTGAGGAGCAACCATTTCCATACTCCCTTCTCTTCTTGCTTTGATACTTAAAATAAACTCTTCCAGTTGAGCAGCTCGCATTTTATGTATTGCGCTATTTTCTGGTGATAGATGGTATTTTCTGTTGTCTTCAGATTCCCTTTTTAATATACCTGCATATTCCACCATGTCATTTACAGGAACAGGGATTTGTACTCCACCTGCTTCCACTTCATGAAGACGAGCGTCAAGAGCTGTTATGGTGGAATCGATATTCGCAGATAAAGGTTCAAAGTTTTTTGTTATTTCCCCAGTAGCATTTGTCCATTCAGCTGTACCAACCAGATTATCACGTCCATTAAAAACGGCTTCTGTTTTTAAAATTCTTTGCGCAATTGTAATAGATGCTTTTGCGTTTACAACTCTATCATGTCTATATGCAGTATGGATGTCGCGATATATTTGGAGAAGCCAATCAGGCAACGCAACTGTATCCGGAAAATTACCATTATTTTCTTGGCGAATAGTAGCTAAATATTTTTTTGCTTTTTTAATTCTTTCTGAAATATCTAAAATACTCCTGAATTTTTCTACTTCAGCAGATTTTGATGATAGGTCAGCCAATAATTTTTTTGCATCTGCATAGACCAACATCCGCTCCTCAGCAACTTTTTCAAAATCGTCCGGTAATCCACCTTTTTCTCTTACCACCCTTTTTCCCTCAAGCTCAGTTATCTCCTTATCTAAGTCTACTCTTCTTACTCCTTCTGAGATTTTGGTTGTACGATACGTCTCCCATGCAATAAGTCCATTTCTGTATCGCGTAACATCATGACTTGACTCGACTCTTCGCATTTGACCTAACGCTTGAGCCTGTTTTAAAAGAAGTCTTATTGCATCTTCATTAACTATACTATTATTTCCAACTGCTTCAGACGTAGCAAGACTCCATAAATCTCCTATTACCACTTCTAATGCTGGGTGATTAATAAAAAAAGAATTATGTAGAGAATTGTAAACAACACTATCTCTATCCGGTATATCAATTCCTTTTTCAGTAGATGTAACTAAGGATCTTTGCGTCTGGTAAAAAAGGTCAGCTATGTATGATCTTTGAGCGTCCTTATAGACTTCATCAACCGGAAATTGCTCTATTACTTTTGTAAGAGCTTTCTCGCTAAACTTTTCATCTATTTGGTCTTTTGTTAAAGTTTTTAAATGGCTGACTGAAAGTATAGGTGAAGATAATTGAAAAACAATAGCAACTATCTGATTTCTTACTAATTTTGCTTGGTTTCTAAAATATGTTTCTTCATCACCATAGTCTATTGGGTTGCGAAGCACATCAGTGGATATATCAGGCAATACGCTTCTCACTTCATCAGGAATACCCCTAATAACATCTGCTACAAGCATTGGAAGAAGAACGCTGCGCTGTGCTGTAAGCTGTGCTATTTTTGTTAAATTAGATATATTGGAAGTTAATTCAAAATCCTGTAATTCCTCCTGCGCTGATTCTAAAAGCTCTGTTCTTAAGGCAAGAGGATTTGAATTACTTGCTTCATTTTTTCTTGATATTTCTTTTTCGCTTCGCTTTCGAATTTTTTCTCTGTCAGCAAGTCCTGCTTCAATAACACGTTTTAACTTTGTTGAATCAGATAATGTCTCTCCAAGGACCAGCAGCCCACGCGGTATAATATCATCTCTCATTACTTGAGCAACTTTATTCAAATTGTCGAGAGTTCTCAGGATTGGGCTGGGCCTTCTTCTATCTACATATCTAATAGATTCTTGCCCCAGAGTCTTCAATTGGGAATCTGAATAACTAAAAGGGATAGACTCTTGAGGGAGTATGATAAGCTCTCTTTCTATCTGTCCACCTGCCATATATTTTACTCATCCCCTCTATCTTTTCGTAAGGGCCAATCTCTTCGCAACATCTCGTTAAAAAAATAAGGGTCATCTCTTTCCCAACTATCAGCGGTATCTAACCTATCCATATAATGTCTAGTCGCTTCATGTGCTACAAATATTGTTTTCAATAAACTCATTGCTTCTTCACTGCTTTCCGCTATTTTCAATAGTCTTATAATCGTCTCAGGCCATCTCTTCTTTTTAAGTAAACTTTCTATAATTCTTTCAGGATCTATTTTTAGATACCCTTCTTCGCCGCCATCCGCATCAAATCTGTCTTCCAATTTTTCTACAAGTGAATCAAGTTTTTCATGCTGCAAGGAGTTAGGGGTGAAACTTTTTCCAAAATCCTTTTCTTTACCGTGGACATTAAAACAAATATGGTCCAGGTAAGCAGCAATTCTTTCTTCAGTGCAAGTAGCAACATCTAGAAAGTCAAGGTCATACGTTCTGGAGTGCCCAAGCACTTGAAATAATATAAGTTGTTCTGTCTGAGGAAGACCTTCGATAACTTTTCTTACCATTTCCAAAGCTTCTGGAGCTGCTGTACCTGAATTTTTTATTACTTCATTCAAAGCATGTCCAGCCCGTTGTTTAGTTGCCAGATTATCTCTGGGAACAGTCCCCTCAGGAGCAAGTTCTGCGGCTATATATGAACGAATTGTCTGCTGCATGAGACTAGCCATGGGCTTTTTATCTCCTGTTGCAACAACCTCTTCTTGGGCTATGAAAAAATCATCCATAGTTGGGAGAGTCAACTTACCATCGCGATAAAGAGTTACTGCAGCAGCTAAGTCATCCAATTCACTATTTCTTCTCTCTAAGCCTTCTATGGTAAAAAAAGTACCAAAAAGAGCATCTTTCAAATGAGAAAGGTCAGGAGCGCTTCCAATTCCGCTTACAATACTTGCTCTTTGTAGAGCTGCAAGATTTTTATTATCTCCAGACTGTGTTACTTCATTACCCATAATTATTTATCCGATAGTGTATCATTCTATTATGGATTTTACAATGTGGGGATTTTATGAGGATTATTCTAACTTATCAACTGATTTTGCCAATTTGTGACGGGCGGAAATGATTCCAACTGATATAAATCCTAAATAAGTTAATCCTGTTATACATGTAGATACCATGTGACTGGGAGTACTAATTAATAAAAAAGTACCGCTAATCAAAGTACCAGCAACTAATGCATATGAGATATTTAATTTAGATTTTGAAGGGAAAAAATAAACATATGCAGTATAAATAATACTTGTTGTTGCAATGATTATGTGAAGTAGAAGTAACATTTAAATATTATATAACATTTTTAACTAATGCATCAATAGAAATTACTACACTCAGAAGAGTTATGGTTATAAGTGAAAAGAAAAACATCTTCCGCGCCCAAATAGCATCATTATTGGTTTTGAAACCTTTTATACAGAGTAGTAACCAGCTACCGCCAAGAGCTAGCGCTACGGAAAGATAGATATAACCAGTAAATCCTAATATGGTTAATAGGCTAACTGCAATTATAAAAGCAATAATGTAAGACAACATATGTATTTTTGTAATAAAAATTCCTTTTTTCACAGGTAAAACGGGAATTTTAGCAGCGGTATAATCTTTTAACCTATAGATAGCTATTGCGTAAAAATGAGGCATTTGCCAGAGAACGAGTATCATAAATATTAAAAATGCACCCATATCAAAATGATTAGTAACCGCTGTATACCCTGCGACTATCGGGACCGCACCGGATACGCTTCCAACTATGGTGCCATATATTGAGCGCCGCTTCCAAATACTATACATAACAATATAAAAAAATACCCCAATTGACCCAATTATTACAGTGATAAAATTTGTATATATGGCAAGTACTAGAAATCCTAGAATTCCAAGAACTGTAGCATATATTAGTGCATTTCGTGGTGAAACAGTTCCTTTTACCAGTGCTCTATTTTTTGTCCTGGGCATTTTTTCATCAATACCCCGATCAATATAATTATTGAATACGCAACTGGATCCAATGATTAAAGCTATCCCAATAAGAGTTGCAACAAGTAGTTGGAAGTTTATATTACCTTTAGATGCAAGAAAAAAACCTGCCGAAGCGGTTATTAGGTTTCCATACACTATTCCTGGCTTGGCGAGACGGTAATACTCTTTGATTAGTATCATGTATTATGTATCAGGTATTACGTATAAAAACGAGAATACTTAATACTTAATACTTAATACTTAATACTTTTCGTGAAGCCCTCATCATGAGTGATAAATTTATCCATTCTTCCGGCAGACATATTATAATTCAGATGGGTCATAATCCAAATAGAAGATATAACAATGAATAGCACAAAAAAGAAAGTAGATAGAAAAAATGTTAAATTCCAATGAGGTTTTGACTCATGATTCAAATGTAGAAAGAAGATCAACTGAACCATAAGCTGACAGATAGCTAAAGTCAAAATCACAGATATTACAATCCATAAAGAAAATAAATGATTAACCACAATAAAGTAAGCTGAAAAAGTAAACAGCAATGATAAAATAAATCCTGATATATATGATTTTAGTAATGGATTTTTCATAAATTCTTATTTGTCATGCCGAACTTGTTTCGGCATCTTTTTATAGATCCTGAACCAAGTTCAGGATGACATGACTTCAAACTACGCCCATCAAATATACTATTGTAAATATAAAAATCCAAACAATATCTAAGAAATGCCAAAATAGACTTAATAGAGTCAGCTTTCTAATATTTGCGGGGGTTAAACCACGACGAAATACTTGAATAATAAGAATTGACATCCAGAGAAGTCCTGAAGCTATATGTAACCCGTGAGTACCAACCAGAGTAAAAAATGAAGATAAAAATGCGCTTCTTTGGAAAGAGTTACCTTCATGGAATAATTTTGTAAATTCTGTCAATTCCATGATCAAAAAGACAATTCCCAAAAGGAATGTGATTTCAAGAAAGATAAGTGCAATAGTCTTAGCCTTATCTCGTGCTGCAAGCATTGCAATGCCTACTGTAAAGCTACTCGTTAAAAGTATTATTGTTTCAGTTAATACAAACGGGCCATTAAAAATTTCTTTAATTGAAATTCCACCAAAAGTATTATTTTTAAGAACAGCATAAGTAGCAAAAAGAGCTGCAAACATTATAAGATCTGTCATGAGGTAGACCCAGAAACCGAAGATGCTCTTATCTTCTGATTCGTGATGTAAGATTGGTTTATTCATTATCATATTCGCAGTACTCACACTTCTTGATGATAGATAATAGAAAGTAGAACACAGGTATTGAAGATAGAAGTTTGATTATAGAATATTTCTATCCTCTATTTTCTAATCTCTAAACCTATTCTCAACCTTCTACTATCTATCGTCCTCCTTCTAATTTCTCTACTTCTTTTGCTGTGATTATGTATTCTGTTTCATCATCAAATGCGCGAATAATAAGGCAGACTATAGCCCCAATAAGACCTACTACAGCAAGCCAAACAACATGCCAAGTCAAAGCAAATCCTATTATAAATACAAAACCAGCAATATATATTCCAAAAGCAGTATTTTTGGGCATGTGAAAATCTACATACTTTTTGTCATTGCGAGCGAAGCGCGGCAATCTTTGCTGCTTCATCTCCCAAAAAGCATCACGGGAATTAACTTCAGGTATAACTGCAAAATTATAGAAAGGCGGGGGAGAAGTTGTAGCCCATTCAAGAGTTCTTCCATTCCATGGATCTCCTGTTGTATCCAAATTTTGTTTTCTTTGAATAACACTGACAACAATTTGTAATACTTGAATCATAGCCCCGCAGGTAATTATGGCAAAACCAATTGTTGAGGTGATAAATAAAGGTTGCCAACCAGTACCAGCAGCATAATGATCCATTCTTCTGGTTGCACCCATTAATCCTAATATATATAACGGCACAAAAGCTGTAAAAAACCCTACAATCCAAAACCAAAAAGCATATTTACCTAGTCTCTCATTTAGGGTAAATCCTGCTACTTTAGGAAACCAATAAATAATACCGGCAAAAATACCAAATAGCGCTCCTCCTACAATCATCGTATGAAAATGTGCAACTAAAAATAAACTATTATGTAACTGAAAATCAGAGGGAGGCATAGCAAGTATTACTCCAGCCAGTCCGCCTAAAGTAAATGTACTGACAAAACCCAAAAACCAATACATTGGGGTATAAAAACGAATTCGTCCACCATACATGGTCGTAATCCAGTTGAAGACCTGAACCCCAGTAGGTACCGCTATGATCATAGTCATCATCCCAAAAAATGCATTGACATCAGCCCCGGCACCCATTGTATAGAAATGGTGTAGCCATACTAAAAGAGCTAGGAAAGTAACTCCTGCAGCAGCAAGCACCATAGAAACGTATGCATATAATTTCTTTCCCGAAAAGACTGAGACTATCTCTGAATAAATACCAAACGCCGGTAATATTAGAACATAGACCTCAGGATGACCCCACATCCAAATAAGATTCACATACATCATGGCGTTTCCTCCAGAGCTAGTAGTAAAAAAGTGCATGCCTAAAAATCTGTCTAGGAATAACAGGGCAATTGTTACGGTAAGAATAGGGAAGATAGTGATAACAAGTAACATGCTGCATAGAGATGTCCATACAAACATTGGCATCTTCATAAGCGTCATGCCAGGTGCTCTCATCTTAAGAATTGTTACAACAAAATTAATACCTCCTAAGAGCGTCCCAAGTCCAGAAACCTGCAAACTCCATATCCAATAATCAACACCTACTCCTGGACTATATTGAACTTCAGATAAAGGCGAAAGCGCAAGCCAACCAGTTGCAGCAAAATCTCCACCCAGTACAAAAAATAGATTAATTAGCATGGCTCCTGCAACATATAACCAAAACCCTAAGGTGTTCAGAAAGGGGAATGCGAGATCTCTTGCGCCTATCTGTAAAGGCACAATCAAATTTATTAGACCAAAAAGAAATCCCATTGTGACAAAGAAAACCATTATGTCTCCGTGTGCGGTAAAAATTTGCTGAAAGTGATCTGCAGATAAAAATCCGTGGGACGCTCCGGATGAAATTGCTTGCTGAAGCCACATCAGTCCAACATCTAGTCCGCCTCTAAAAAACATTAGAGACGCGACGATTATATACATGATCCCGATTTTTTTAGGATCAGTAGACGTAAGCCAATCATTCCATAACCATCCCCAGCGCTTCAAGCGCGTTAATAATAGAGCAATAGCAATTCCTCCAAAGCCTATTGAAAATGCTCCACCCAACGTATACCAAACATGAGGCAGAGAATCCCAAGTAAGCTTTCCAAATAAAAAAGAGTTCATATAGATAAAATACGAAATAAGAAATCCGAAATTCGAAACAAATTCAAAACTGTAATTTTCAAATAACTAAAACGTTTTTGTATTTATTTTTTTACATTTGATATTGTTTAGATATTCGTGCTTCGATATTCGGATTTTAATGATTTGCACCCGGCATCATAAATTTCATTATAACTGTTCTATATAAATCTTTTTCAACAGATGCATATTCTTTGACTGGATTATCTTCACTAGGTTTAGAAAGTTTATTGTATTCAGATAAATTAAGCGTATTTTCTGATTTCTTTACAGACTTTACCCAAGCATCAAAATCCATTTTTGAGGTTGCTCTTGCAATAAATCTCATTCCAGTAAATCCAGACCCACTCATCTCAGCCGTAGAGCCTTGAAAATCTCCTGTAGTATCTGCCATAAGATGAACTTGCGTTCCCATTCCTGCCATAGCGTACATTTGTCCACCAAGTTGCGGAATCCAAAAAGAATTCATAGGTGCATCTGCAGTTAATTCAAAATTAATCGGGGTACGCTCCGGAATCTCTACGAAGTTAAGAGTGGCAATATTTTGTTCTGGATATATAAATAACCATTTCCATTGAAGCGCAATAACTTGTATTGTGATTTGTTTTCCCGACGCCTGAATAGGTTTATAAGGATCAAGTACATGAGTATCTTTCCACATAACGGCCCCCAGTATTAGAATTACTAAAGTTGGAAGCGCCCACCAGCTTAGCTCGAGTAACTTACTATGTCTTGAATCTTGAGTATATTTTGCATTTGGATTACTTTCTCTAAATTTCCAGGCAACAAAAAGGGTTAATGCAATAACTGGCAAAATTATAGAAAGTCCAACTACAGCAGAAAGAATTATCAAGGTGCGCTCTCTAACGGCAATTAGTCCCTTAGAATCTAACAATAGAAAATCAGTACCATGTAATAGGAGAGTCGCAACGGTTACTATATCTAGAAAAAGAAGAGCTATAATTACTAACTTATATTTACTTTTCACTTAAGTCTCATACCTCCCATTTAGTATACCACCCTTTGAACATTATTTTCTTTTCCCAAAAATCTTACTAAGTAAGAATATTACTCCCTGAAGTCCAAAGCCCAATACTAAGCTTATCAGTAAATACTTAGTAAATGTTGGCAAGAGTGATGGTTGTTGATTTTTGGGATACTGTTCTACTCTAAAGTCCCACGAGACTGAAAAGGATTGAAATGCGTTAAGTGTTTTGGGTTTACCGGTTAAAGTTAAATGATAAGTATCCCTAGAAGGAAAAACATACGGTATTCGCGTACCCCATATATTAGGATGTGGATCTAGTTTATAAATCACCATTTGATTATATATTTGCTTTCCAGATTCTGAAATAGAGAGTAGACAATCACATTCGGAAAGACTGAATCTATGCGTTGAATCACCAAAAAGAAGGTAAAGGAATGCTTGCTCACCAGGAATCGGATTATCATTTGGCTCAACATGAAGTTCTGCTGAAATTGTTCTGTCTGTCTTCTCAAAATGCGCTGCAGCTTGGTTGGGGATTGAAAGAGTTATTATTAAAAATAACAAACCCAACAAACCTGTTATGAATTTCTTCATAGCCTTATTTTATCAGATCCGCTCTTTCCACACCTTGACAATTATTTTATATTAAGTTATACTACCTAATAGTTAGGTTATCTAAGTATTTATGTCTACTAAAAATACACAACTTTCAGAGGCAATTTTTTCTCTTTTCAGAATAATTAAAGGAGGCATGTTGAGTAACAGCACAGTCCTTAATCTCACTATGGTCCAGCTACAAGCACTCTTTTTCTTAAAAACCCATAACAAATGCCAAATGAATGAGATTGCAACGCATTTCAAAATAGAATTACCATCAGCTACGAGCTTGGTAAATAAATTAGTTACTGAAAAACTGGCTACGCGAAAAACAGACCCAAAAGACAGAAGAATTGTAAGAGTTACGCTTACCGCTAAAGGAGAAAAACTTCTTACAGATGGCATGAAAGAGCGTGAAAAAAAGATAGAGCAAATGTTATCATTTTTATCTGAAAAAGACTCAGACGATTTTTTAAGAATCTTGCAAACTATTATTAGTAAAAGTTAAGATTAATTAAGGCATGTTTAACAAAAAATATTTATTAATAGTCATTATTCTTTCACTTCTAGTAATTGGATTAACTCAAATCGTACTTTCATACAGTGTCCAAATGAAAAAATCTCCTAAGACAGAAAGTGTTGCGATAAAATCTGTTGGATCTGATATTTCGGCTGATGGCGCAATTCATTCTGAAAATGAAGCAACACTCCATTTCCAAAGTGGAGGAAAATTAGTATATTTACCTTTCAAAGTAGGGGATTCTGTTAGTCGGGGTCAGACAATTGCTCAGCTTGACACGTATGCTCTTCAGAGACAATTAACTCAAGCTCTTAATACATATAGATCAACCAGAGACACATTTGACCAGACACAGCAAAACGCTAATGATAATCAATTACAAAGTCAACAACTATCTGCAGCTAGTAACGCCACCATGGACAAGTCAAATGCTATTAATGATATAGTTAAAAGAATTGTAGACCAAAATCAAGCGTCTCTAGATAATAGCGTTATCAATGTAGAGCTTGCCAATTATGCACTTCAACTTTCTACACTTAGCTCACCATTCACAGGCGCTATAACAGCTGAGGATGTTAGCGTACCCAACGTAAACGTAACTACTTTGACTTCTTTTTCTGTCGCTGACCCTCTTAACCTTCTGATGAGAGCGAATATTTCACCAAGTGATATTGATTTTGTAAGCGTTGGGGCACAAGTAAATATTTCTATTACCGGACAAAGTAAATCAATTGTAGGAAGTGTTGAAAAAATTTACCCACAACAGACTTCCATAAATGGACAAAACGTATACCCCGTGGACATATCCTCACCACAGCTTGGAAAAATTGCAAAACTAGGACAGCAGGGAAGTGTACAGATAAAAAGCTCAGCAAATATATCAACCGTCTTAGTCCCTACATGGACAATTCTGGGACACAATACAATTTGGGTGCTAGAAAATAATAAGCCAGTACTTAAAAATGTAACTATTGGTAAATCTCATGGAGACTCAATAGAAATCTTAGAAGGTCTAAGCTCAACAGACAGAGTAATTATTAATCCACAATCAATTGCAGCAGAAAGTTACAACGCTTTATGAAAAAGAAATTAGCAAATTTAAGAAGTCCAAAAGTTTTAAAGAAAATTATTGCAGCAGTAATAATTGCTCTTTCTTTATCCGGGTTTCTTTTCTTGCAATTCAGGACAGGAAGAGTCTTCATAGATGATTCTCTAGTATCAGCACCTATAAGCACAGTTGCTACGGTTAGTCCAGGAAAACTTCAGGAAATGGATGTATATGAAAACGAATATATTACAAAAGGACAACCCTTAGGAGTAGTTGGAGGTACAACGCTTTTTGCGGATACTGACGGACTTGTTAGTATGGCCTCTAACCAACTAGGCTCAATTGTCAGTACCCAAAATCCAATAGCTCAAATAATAGATATTTCAAATATGAGAATTGCAGGGACCTTGGATGAAAATAAAGGTCTTTCAGAGATAAAAGCTGGACAAGTTGCATCATTTACAGTAGACGCATTACCTGGAAAAACGTTTTGGGGATATGTGGATGAAATAAGTCCATCAGCCAAAACTACCCAGGTCGCATTTTCAATTTCCTCAGAACGGCCTACCCAACAATTTGTGGTTTATGGACGTTTTGATGGGAAGAAGTATCCGGAAATTAAAAACGGAATGTCCGCCAAGATGGTTGTTTACACTAATACAAATTGAGGTTTCAATATCGTCATTGCGAGGAGAGTATCGACGAAGCAATCTAAACTAAGATTGCTTCACCAGTTCCGACTGGTTCGCAATGACGGGACAAGCATAACATCAAACTCAAAGCTTAACTCTTTATGGAACAAACTCCACCTTTGCCTCGGAAGAAATTTGAATCAGCCCAATGGCTGATACTTATTACTCTCATGATTGCCTCATTTTTAGGCAGACTTGACGGGACTATAGTTAATCTTGCATTGCCAAAAATGATCCAGGACTTTGGCATATCTGTATCCCAAGCAAGTTGGATTTCAACTGCATACATTATAGCCAACGCGATTTTTGTCCCGGTCTTTGGAAAATTAGGAGATCTAATGGGGAGAAAACCCTTATATATTTTTGGGATTGTGGGATTTACTATATCTTCCGCACTCGCAGGTCTTTCTTTTAATTTATCTTCAATGATTTTTTTCAGAATACTTCAAGCAGTTACTGTATCTATAGACTATCCTATTGCACTTTCTATAATTGCTCATACTTTTGAGGACAAGAGACAAAGGGCAGTGGCAATGGGAATGTGGTCAGGTATTTTCGCAGCAGCAGCTGTATTTGGACCACTTATTGGAGGACCATTGACAGATAACTTTTCATGGAGATCTGTTTTTTATATTAACATTCCGCTTGGAATTTTAGGGACTTTTATGGCTTTTCGTTATATTCAAGAACCAGTGGCAAAAATTAAGGGGATTAAAAACTTTGATGTTTGGGGATCTGTACTTCTAGGCATTAGCCTTGGAACCATGGTCCTGGTCCTAGACCAGGGACAAAGCTGGGGTTGGACAAGTGATAAAAGTCTTATTTCTTATATCATTAGCATAGTCACTCTTGTTCTCTTTATTTTTGTTGAACATAGACAAAAAGAACCCGTAGTTGATTTAAAATTTTTCA
>WNFL01126600.1_pt1 | contig 25790 bp, 21 predicted proteins | sample 5400361 | NCBI WGS metagenome assembly WNFL01 (sample SAMN13153351, study PRJNA577476) | soil metagenome | isolation source: 40 cm soil on Douglas fir-dominated hillslope | place: USA:California | collected 2013-09-17
ACCTTCGAGACGGTCCTGCGCGAGGCGGCAGCGAAGGCCACGGGCGAGATCGTCGAGATCGAGAAGAAGATGAGCGCCGAGTTCGAGAAGAAGGGCAAGACGGTGGTCAAGGTCGACCGGAAGCCCTTCCGCGAGGCGGTCATGAAACTTCACAACGGCCCCGACGCGACTTGGCCGAAGGACGTGTACGACAAGCTGCAGGGGCTCTAGGCCAGTACGGTTGTCCCAGGGCGCGTGTAGGACATTTGTCGGACAAATCGCAATGGGTGTAGGAGGGGCAACTACATCCATTCGGCTCATCTCCGACAGGAAAATCGTAAGTTGCCCGACTTCATGACGTAGTCGGGAAATCTACGATGGTCCAACCGAAACCCACCCGCTCTGGACCTCACTCATGGAAAACACCATCCTTGTCGTCGAAGACGAACCCGATCTCCAGGAAGCGCTTTCGCTGAATCTCCAGAACGCGGGCTATCGCGTGCTTCGCGCGGGGACCGTTCGCCAGGCCGATGCGCTCGTGAACGCCACGGTGCCGCACATGGTGTTGCTCGATTGGATGCTGCCGGACACGCCCGGATTGACGTTCGCGCGCAGGCTGCGTTGCGAGAACCGGACGGCGGCGATCCCGATCATCCTGCTCACCGGCCGCGTGAACGAGTCCGACAAGATCACGGGCCTCGAGGCCGGGGCCGACGACTACCTGGTGAAGCCGTTCTCGCCACGCGAGCTTCTCGCGCGCATCAAGGCGGTCATGCGCCGCTGCGCGCCGCAGCATGCCGACATGGTGGTCGAGATCGCGGGCCTCAAGCTCGATCCCGCGTCGCGCCGCATCGTCGGCGGCGGCCGGGACATCGAGCTCGGCGCGCTCGAATTCCGGATGCTGCGTTTCTTCATGACGCATCCGGGTCGCGTGTATACGCGCGCGCAGCTGCTCGACGAGATCTGGGGCAACAACGTCTACGTCGAGGAGCGCACCGTCGACGTGCACATCCGGCGGCTGCGCCAGGCGCTCGAGCCCACCGGCCACAAGGACCTGCTCGAAACGGTGCGCGGCGTGGGGTATTGCTTCAGGCGCGACATGCCGGCGGCGGAAGCACCGCGTCACCTCTCTCTTTCGCGGCCCCGTCCGGTTCGCACGGACTACGCTTCACCGGCTTACTAGAGGCAGCGGCGTCACACGCCGCGCCGATACTTGTTCCTATAAAGCGCCAAACGCGCACCGCTGCACCGTCTGTTCCTGTTCTTGAAGCCCCCCGACTGCCCTCGGTGGGCTTTTTTCTTCGGGGCGCCCGCGAGAGGTGCTGCAGGACGAGAATGACGATCGCCGCGCCCACCGCATCGGCGACGACGTCGAGCACGTCGGCCGTGCGGGTGGGAATGAAGATCTGGTGGAATTCGTCGAGCGCCCCGATTGTAGTAACGAGGACCCAGCTCGGGAATGGGGCGCGAAAACCCAGGCCCATCCAGTAGAAAAGCGCGAGCCCGCCATAGACCATCGCGTGCAGGAGCTTGTCCCACGTCGCGTTGGCGACGTCCCTCGCGAGCTGGGGCTCGTCCAGGAGGAAGAGCTGCGCAAGCCCCGCGGCGAACCCCGCCAGGCAGGCGGCGCGAAGCCACGGCGGCGGGGGTGTCTTGATCCTTGGGAGCCTAGTACGCATTCTGGCGCTTCCACACGACGAAGATCGTGCGCCAGATGATCGCAAGGTCGAGCTTGAGTGACCAGTGCCGCAGGTAATCGAGGTCGTATTCGATGCGCGCCTGCATCTTGTCGAGCGATTCGGTCTCGCCGCGCAGCCCGTTCACCTGCGCCCAGCCGGTGATGCCCGGCCGCACCTTGTGCCGCACCATGTAGCTCTTGATGAGCTTGCGGTACATCTCGTTGTGAGCGACCGCATGCGGGCGCGGGCCGACCACGCTCATGCGTCCCTGCAGGACGTTGATGAACTGCGGCAGCTCGTCGAGCGAGGTGCGCCTCAGGAAGGCGCCGAGCGGGGTGATCCGCCGGTCGTCCCGCGCCGCCTGCCGGACGAATTCTCCATCCTCCATCACCGTCATCGTACGGAACTTGTAGACGACGATCTCGCGGCCGTCCAGTCCGTAGCGGCGTTGCCTGAAAATCATCGGTCCCGGCGAGGTGAACTTGATCGCCGCTGCGATCGCGACCATGAGCGGCGCGATGACAACGAGAATCGCCGAAGCGATGAGGATGTCGCTCAGGCGCTTGACGAGACCGTCCACGCCGAAGAATGGCGTCTCGCACACGGCGACGACGGGGATGCCGCCGATCGAGTCCATGCGCGCCTGGATCAAGTCGAAGAGGAAGATGTCGGGCGCGAAATAGATGGATGCGGTGGTGTCGTGCAGCTCGTCGAGGATCTTCATGATCCGCGGCTGCGAAGCCATCGGCAGCGCGAGATAGATGAGGTCGACACGATTTTTCTTCACGTATTCGGCGAGCTGCGCGAGCGATCCGAGGACTGCTTCGCGCGGGGCCAATCCGTGCAGGCGCTCGCGGCCGCGGTCGTCGAAGAATCCGGCCACCCGCACGCCGAGGAAGGGCGACTCGCGGATGCGCTCGGCAAGGCTGTGGCCGATATCGCCCGCGCCCGCGATCACCGCCACGCGCTGCAGGCCCTCGGCGGCCAGCACCTTGGGCAGGATCGCCGGCAAGAGGGCATGGCCGGTAAAAATTGCCAATGGCGCGAGGCCTACCCACACCGCGATGACACGCTCGTCGATGGAACCCAGGGTCCGGGTTGCCCATCCCAAAAGGAGCAGGAGGATGATTACGAGCAGCCAATTGCCCAGGACCTGGCGGGCAAGCGACCGGGCGCTGGTGCCGCGCGGCGATTGTCCCGGGAACGTCAGCGAGAAAACGAGGAGCGCCAGGATGATGTACGGGCCCTCGAAGCGAATGTCGAAGACGATCGCGGATGCAATGAGCGTCGCGATCGCCATGACCGGATCGAGCATCATGCGCACGAACATCGCGGGAGCCATAGGGCTCGCGCTCAGCCGGGGTTGGCTATCGCGTGTCGCTATCAACATCGGGCCTCGATCGTGGCCGGAGAGCCACTCCGAAGGCGCCAAAGCTACTCGTGCAATGCGAACGCTCGGTGGACGCGCATTGGTTCGACAGGACTATCGCGCGCGCAGGACGGATTGTTCACCGAAAGTTCATCGAGATTTAACAATGCGTACCCATACTCCAAACCCATGCGACTCATAGCCCCCAATCCCCAGCCGCGCACCGTTCCGCCGCCGATCCCCAGCGTCGATCTCGACGCCGAGGCGCCCGACGCCGCGCACGAGCTTCACGATTCCTCGCCCGTACACCTGAACGACTCGGAACGCGAGGCCTTGTTGATCAACCTCGACGTGTCGCTCCGCGTGAACTCGCGGCCGCAGCTTTTCAGCTGGACGCAGGGCGCGCTGCAGAGCCTCATCCAGCATGAGGTGCTGATCTGCGGGTTGCAGGAAGGCCGGCAGGTCGCGATGCGCGTGGATACCCTCTCGACCGCGCCCACCGATTGCGCGCGCCTGGGCGAGCTCTTCCAGCACGACGTCTCGCTCGTGCCGCACCTCATCAAGCTGTGGGAGGAGAATCGTTGCCAGGCCGTAATCTGCGACGCCGATCGCGGCGCGGCGAGCACGGCAAGCACCTTTTCGCGGGAGCTCTCGCGCCTCGCCGTGAGCCACCTGCTTGCGCACGGCACGCACGACTCGACCGGGCAGATGACCAGCTTCTTCGTATTTGCCTGCCGCGAAGGTGCGCTCGGCCCGAAGCAGGCGTATCTCGGCGATCTCGTGGTTCCCTACCTGCATGCCGCGTGGGTGCGCAGCCAGGTCACCTGGCCGCTCGAGCGCGCGGGCGTGAAGCCGGTGAAGACTGGGCTGCTCACGCCGCGCGAGCAACAGATCCTGCAGTGGATCTACCACGGCAAGAGCAACATCGAGATCGGCATGATTCTCGACATCAGCCCGCTCACCGTGAAGAACCACGTGCAGAAGACGCTGCGCAAGCTGAACGTCCTCAACCGCACCCAGGCGGTCGGCAAGGCCCTCGCCCTTCGCATCGTCAATCCCTAGGGGTTCGACCCCCAAGGGTTGAACCGTTTGGCGCATAGCCGCTCGAAGGACGGATGAGCGCGCTTCCCCCCCTCGTTTCCCTACGTCCCTCGCCGGCGGCAGCGCGCGTCGCTCCCTTTGCGCTGTTCCTCGGGCTGCTCGTGCTGGAGTCGCTTGCCGGCGAGCGCGCCGGAGACCTGCGCTGGCTCACGGTCTTGCGGCCGTTGCTGGTCGCGGGCCTGCTCGCGTTCCTCTGGAAGCACTATGACGAGCTGCACGCCCGGCCGCGAGTGGGAAGGCGCGATTGGATGGTCGCGATCACCTTGGGCTTCGCGGCCTTCGCGGCCTGGATCGGCTTCGACCAGGGGTGGGCCGTCATCGGCCGGGGCGGCGCGGGCTTCGTGCCAACGGGCGAGGACGGTCGCATCGACGTGACGCTCGCGCTGCTGCGCCTCGCGGGATTCACGCTCGTCGTGCCCGTGATGGAAGAGCTCTTCTGGCGCTCCTACGTCCTGCGGCGCATCGACGCGCGCGATTTCCTCTCGATCGACCCGCGCGCCGTGAGCTTCGCGGCGGTTGCACTGTCCTCAATGCTTTTCGCGCTCGAGCATTCGTTCTGGTTCGCGGGGCTCCTCGCCGGCATCGCCTACAACGTCTGCTTCATGCGCAGCCGCAACCTTTGGATTTCCATCCTGTCCCATGCGACCACCAATGGCACACTCGGAATCTGGATCCTTGCAACCGGCAACTGGCGCTACTGGTAGCGCCTCCTTCGTCGCGGCGCTCGCCGCGGGCGTCGTCGGCCTGACGGCCGCGGGCCCCGCAGCCGCGCTCTTCAACGATCGCGTCGAGATCTGGGCGGCGGAGAACCTCACGCACGACACCAACGTCTTTCGCCTCTCCGACAAGCTCGACCCATCGACGGTCGGCGCGACGCAGCGCGGGGACTCGATCTACACGACGCACCTCGGCATCACCGCCGGCATCCCGGTGAGCCAGCAGCGCTTCGAGGCGGCCTACACCTGGTACCGGAGCAACTATCGCAACTTCAAGGACCTCGATTTCACCGGGCACACGGCGCGCGCGGCGTGGGACTGGTCGTACGACCGCCTCACCGGAGTCGCGTCGTACACGGAGTCGGAGGGCCTTTCGAGCTTTTCGAATATCCAGGCGCGCGACAAGGACCTGGTGACCGCGCGCCGCGCGCAGCTCACCGCGCAGTGGATGGCGACGCCACGCTGGAAAGCGAATGCGGGGCTCGGCGCCGTGCAGGCGGAGCACAGCAGTGTGCTCAGGCGCATCAACGACATCGAGGCGGAATCGGCCGAGGCCGGGCTCTCCTACGTCACGCCGCAGGAGAATCTCATCGGCGGATCCGCCCGCTTCGAGCACGGCCGCGCGCCGCACGGCACCACGCTCGCGTCGAATCCATTTTTCGGCAGGCCTTTCGAGAACGAGTACGACCAATCGGCGATCGGCGTCACTACCAGCTGGAACTTGACCGGCCACTCGCGCTTCGACGGGCGCCTCGAATGGGTGCGGCGCAACTACAAGGAGCTCACCGCGCGCAACTACGACGGCCCCGCGTTTCGCGCGATCTACACCTGGACCCCGACCGCGAAGCTCAAGGTTTCGGCGGGCGCTACGCGCGACATCGGTCCGGCCGAGGACATCCAGACCAGCTTCGTGCTGGTGACCGGCGGCTACATCCGTCCGCTGTGGGCGGTGACCGACAAGGTCACGCTGCAAGGCAACATCGAGTACAACGTCTGGAACTATCGCGGCGACCCCATCACCGGCCAGGACTTCACTCACCGCCAGCGCCTGATCGGCGCCAGCGTGCAGTGGAAGCCGTACGAGCGCGTCTTCCTCCAGGCGGGCTTCAACCGCGAGGTGCGCACGTCGACCTTGCGCTTCGGTGATTACGACGTGGACGTCGTCTTCGTCGAGGGACGCATCGGGTTCTAGTCCTTTGTAGTCCTTTCGGCGCATCCCGCGCCACCAGCCCCTTTCCATGCGTGTCACGCGTGGACATTAGGGTGTCTCTATCAAAGGAGACACGCTCATGTTTCGCACGATCCGATACCTCGCCATCCCCGCCCTGCTGGCGGCCGCGCTGAGTGCGAATGCGCAAACGCCGTCCCAGACGGCCGCGGGCGGCAACCCAGCCGCGCGCGGCGAGCGCAGCTCATTCGCATTTGGTGGCGCCATGCGTCCCCCGAGCAACGCGCCAATCGGAAGGGAGCAGGTGGAGCGTCCGGTCTCGCGCTTCGGACCGGTGACGCCGGTGCCGGAACCGTCCGAATGGGCGATGTTGCTGGTGGGCCTCACCTTCGTCGGCTGGATCGTGCACCGCAAGACGAAGCAGTAGGCCGATATCGAAGACTCGTTGTTTGGTCGGCGCCGAGGGGGTGCCGCTGGATCGCTTACGCCGAAAAAGACGGAGACGACATGTTGAACGCAACCCAATCTCGCCTTTGCCTTCTCGCCTTCTGCGCGGCGCTCGCCGTGCCGGCGGCGGCACAACCGGTCCCCAAGCTCAACGTCACGTCGCCTTCGCCCAGCGTCGCCGCGTACACGCCGCCCCAGCAGGCGCAGCCCGTCGAGCTGCAACCCGCGGAGGCGCGCCTTGAATCCCTCGGCATGGGCGACATGGTGCGCATCACCGTTTTCCGCAACCCCGACCTCACCACCGAAGCGCGCGTTTCCGAAAGGGGCACGATCCTCTTCCCGATGATCGGCGAGGTGCCGGTCTCGGGGCTCACGCCGTCGCAAGCGGGCATGCGCATCGCGGAGAAGCTGCGCAGCGGCAAGTTCGTCCTCAATCCGGAAGTGACGGTGTCGATCGCCCAGGTGAATAGCCGCCAGGTCTCGGTCCTCGGCAACGTCAACAAGCCCGGGCGATATCCGCTCGACGCGGTCAACGTGAAGCTCACCGACGTGCTCGCGACCGCCGGCGGCATCGCCGGCACGGGGTCGGACCTCGTCACCATCGTCGCGGCCGGCAACGGCAAGAAGACCGATGTCGACCTCGCGGCGATGTTCCGCAACGGTGATTTGACGAGGAACGTCGAGCTGCAGCCCGGGGACACGATCTACGTGCACCGCGCGCCGATGGTTTACGTGTACGGCGAGGTGCAGAAGGGCGGCGCCTACCGGCTCGAGCCGCACATGACGGTGATGCAGGCCATCGCTCTCGCGAGCGGGATCACCCCGCGCGGAACCGAACGCGGCATCAAGATCAACCGGCGCCTGGATAGCGGACAAGTGCAGAAGGTCGACGCGCAGCTCACCGACCGCGTCCAGCCCGACGACGTGATCTACGTGCGCGAGAGCCTCTTCTAGAGGAAGCCTTCATGACGCTCCACCAGTTCCTGCTCGCCCTGCGCGGGCGCTTTTGGGTCATGGTCCTCCTCGCCGGCGCGACGTTCGCGGCGGTGGTCGTCGTCACGCTGCTGATGCCGCGCACCTACGAAGGCATCGTCTCGATCCTCGCGGACGTGAAGGACGAGCAGATGCTGAACACGCCGCTCGCCGCGCCGCGCACGCAGCTCGGCTATATGCAGACGCAGATCGACATCCTCCAGAGCCAGCGCGTGGCGCGGAAAGTGGTCGAGGACATGAAGCTCGACCAGAGCGCGGGCGTCCAGGCGGCCTTCGCGCGCAAGGGCGGCCGCGGCGACATCAAGGACTGGATCGGCGGCGGATTGCTCGCCGACCTCAAGGTCGACAGCTCGCAGAGCAGCGTGATCGTCGCCAAGTACTCGTCGGACGACCCCAGGTTCGCGGCGGACGTCGCCAATGCGTTCGCGCGCGCGTATGTCGACACCGTGTTGAAGCTGCGCACCGAGCCCACCAAGGAAGCGGCGGCCTGGTTCGACGATCAGCTGAAGGGCTTGCGCAAGGCGTTCGAAGAGGCGCAGGCGAAGCTCGCCGCCTTCGAGCGCGAGAAGGGGATCATCGCGACCGACGAGCGCGTCGATGTCGAGGTGATGCGCCTGAACGAGCTCTCCGCGCAATCGCTGCGCGCCGCGGACGCGAGCTACGACGCGGGCGCCCGCAGCGGCCAGGCGCGCTCGCGCACCGCAGCCGAGAGCGTCCCCGAAGTGCTCGCCAATCCGCTGGTGCAGGGGCTCAAGGGCGATCTCCTGCGCGCAGACGCGAAGCTCCAGGAGCTCGCCACGCGACTGGGCCCGAACCATCCGCAATACCAGCAGCAGGTCGCGGAAGTGCAGGCGCTGCGCGAGCGCGTGAACGCCGAGATGGGCAAGGTGATCGGCGGCGTGCAGAGCAACGCCGGGCAGAGCTATGCGCGCCGCTCCGCGCTCGAGCGCGATCTTGCCGAGCAGCGCCGGAAGGTCGAGGAGCTGCGCCAGGCGCGCTCGCAATCGCAGGTTCTCATCCGCGACGTCGACACGGCGCAGAAGGCGTACGAAGCCGCCTTGCAGCGCTACCTGGTGAACAAGGTGGAGTCGGGCGCGAAGCAGACCAACGTCGCGATCCTCAATCCCGCCACCGAACCGATGATGCCGGCCAAGCCCAAGGTTGCGCTCAACCTCGCGCTCGGCCTCTTCGTCGCGATCCTCCTCGGGCTCGCCGCGGTGTTCTTTCTCGAAATCCTCGATCGCCGCGTGCGCTCCACCGCGGACCTGGAGGCCGGCGTCGACGCTCCGCTCCTCGGCACCCTGCAGCCATGGCAGCCGTCGCGGCTGCTCGCCGGCGACGACGGCACCAAGGCGCTTGCGAGTCCCAGCTAAAGAGAGCCCAAGCGATGAGCAACCAGGAAAACGTCGTCTCCTTCGATCCGCAGCGCGCAGTCGTGCGCGCCGACCGCCCGATCGGCGCGATCCTCGTCGAGGAAGGCAAGCTCACGACGGCGGAAGTCGAGCGCGTGCTGCAGGCCGCGAAATCGAAGGGAATCCGTTTCGGCGAGGCCGCGGTGCGCATGGGCCTGCTCACCGAAAGCGATGTGCGCTTCGCGCTTTCCAAGCAATACGATTTTCCGCTGCTGCGCCATGAGCCCGAGGACCGCGAGGGCCAGCCGAGCCGCGAGCTCGTCGCGGCGTTCGCGCCGTTCCATCCGCGCACCGAGGAGATCCGCGCGCTGCGCACGCAGCTTCTCATCCGCTGGTACAAGCGCGAGGCGGGGCACAACACGCTCGTGATCGCGAGCCCGGACAAGGGCGAGGGGCGCAGCTACGTCGCGGCGAACCTCGCGGTGGTCTTCTCGCAGCTTGGCGCGCGCACGCTGCTGGTCGATGCCGACATGCGCCGTCCGCGCCAGCACAAGATCTTCGGGCTGCCCGGGGGCCACGGCCTTTCGGCGCTGCTCTCGGGGCGCGCGGACAAGACGGCGACCTTCCCGATACCTGGCCTCACGCGTCTCTCGGTGCTTCCCGCCGGCGCGCTTCCGCCCAACCCGCAGGAGCTGCTCTCGCGCCTGGCCTTCACCACGTTGGTGCGCGACATGCAGTCGCTTTACGACGTGGTGATCGTCGACACGCCGCCCGCGCAGGCGTATGCCGACGCGCAGGCCGTCGCCTATCGCGCGGGCAACGCGCTCGTCGTCGCGCGCAAGGACCACACCAGCGTCACCGCGACCTCGCGCGTCGTTCGCGAGCTGGCGGGAACCGGCGCACGGGTGGTCGGCACGGTCATCAATCAGTACTAGCTCGGCTCATGAGCACGGTCCTGGAGCAGCGTGGCCTGCCCGAAACGCGGGCCCGCTGGCAGCCGTGGTTCGCCGTGGCGGTCGGCCTCGCGCTGCTCTACGTGCCGACCTACATTGCTCTATCGGGCGGACTGTGGCGCGACGATGCGTATGCGCACGGGCCGATCGTCCTCGGAGTGTTCGCATGGCTCGCCTGGCGTCGGCGCGATGCGCTCGTCGCAGACGCTCGGCCCGCGATCGCCGCCGGCGCGGCCACGCTCGCCTTCGGGCTGGTCCTGTACATCTTCGGCCGCGCGCTCGGGCTCACGGTCTTCGAGGTGGCCTCGCACATTCCGGTCATCGCCGGAGTGGTGTTGCTCATGAGCGGGACGCAGGCGCTGCGCCGCCTCGCTTTCGCGCTCGTCATCCTTCTCTTCCTGATACCGCTTCCGGGGTTTCTGCTCGACGCCGCGACGACGCCGCTCAAATCGATCGTCTCGATCGCCGTCGAGGCGCTGCTCCGAGCGAGCGGCTATCCGATCGAGCGCAGCGGCGTGGTACTCGATCTCGGCGACCAGCAGATGCTCGTCGCGGATGCCTGCTCGGGACTCAACTCGATCTTCAGCCTCTTTGCGCTTGGCCTTCTCTACGCGCACCTGACGCACCCGCGGGACAAGTGGCGCACGGCGCTGCTGCTCGCCGCCGTGATCCCTATCGCCATCGCCGCGAACATCGTGCGCGTCGCCGCGCTCGTTCTCATCACCTACCACTTCGGCGAGGACGCGGCGCAGGGCTTCCTCCACGGCGTCGCGGGAATGGTGGTGTTCGTGACCGCCCTCGCGCTGCTGGTTGCCGTCGACAGGCTCTTGCGTCGACCGCTTGAAGACCGGGGACAGACCACTTGTCCCGTACAGCGGAACGTTGAAAGCGCGCCGCCTCCTCCTCGTTCCGCTGTACGGGACAAGTGGTCTGTCCCCGGTTTGGCGGCCATGGCGATGATCGGCGCGGCGGTGGTCGCGCCGGTGCTCAAACCCGTGCCTATGGCGACCGCCATCGATCTCGAGGGCGTCATTCCACCAGCGTTCGGCGAGTGGCGGATTGATCCGCAGACGCTGCCGATCGCGCCCACGCCCGACGTGCAGGCGAAGCTCGACCTCATCTATCGCCAGGTCGTCAGCCGCACCTACGTGAACGCGGCGGGCGAGCGGATGATGCTCACGGTCGCGCACGGCGGCGACCAGAGCGACGCGCTGAAGGCGCATCGCCAGGAGTCGTGCTACGCCGCGCAAGGTTTCGAGATCCGCAGCCTCGAGCACGGAGCGCTCGCCGTCTCGGAGCGCACGATTCCGGTCACGCGCATGGTCGCGGTGCGCGGCGAGCGCATCGAGCCCGTGACCTACTGGTTCACCATGGGCGATCGCGTCGTGCTTGGTCGCGCCGAGCGCCTTCGCGTGCAGGTCGCCTCCGGCCTCGCGGGCCGCGTTCCCGACGGCATGCTGGTGCGGGTTTCGAGCCTGTCATCGAATCCGGGCCAGGCGTTCGCCGCGCAACAGGCGTTCCTCGCGGCGATCTTCGCGCAGATGCCGCAGAACGACGCCGTGCGCTTCGTCGGCGCGCATCGCGGCTGAAACCATCATGTCCGCGATCGCCGCCGGCCTTCCAGACTTCCGCTCGCGCCTGCGCGATGGCGGCGAGCGCCTGTGGGCATCGCCGCCCGCCCGCCGGGCCGCCGTGGCCGTGGCGCTCATCGCGTTCGGGGTCCTGTGGGGCGCCGCGGTCGCGTTTTCCGCGGTGGGCGCCACGCTCCTGTGCATTTCATTCATCGCCTGCCTGCTGTGCCTTCGAGATTTCCGCGTGGGCGTGATGCTGCTAGTCGTGATCATGCCGATCTCGTCGAGCACACTGTTCCCGCACGCGATGTTCGGCATCACGGGCTTGAACCCGTTGAATCTCCTCATCGTGATGACGCTCGGGGTGTTCCTGATGCGCGCCATCGGCAACGAGGCGCTCGAGGGCTTCGTGCCGCGCCCGCTTCTCTGGCTTTACATCGCGCCGATCGTGATCGCCGCGATCATCGGGATGGATCACGTGCGCGAGATTCCGCGCATTTTCAAGGCGACCGAGTCACTGTACTTCGATACGCCCGTCGGATACCTGCGGGACATGCTGTTCAAGCCCCTCGGCCTCGTGGTCTACGCGGTGCTGGTGGGCGCGGCGGTCGCGTGGAGCCAGCGTCCCGAGCGCTTCGTGATCCCGATGCTGATCTCGGTCTTCGTGATGGCGGCGATCGCGGTGACCTTCGTGCTGGGCTCGGGCGTGAGCCTCTCGCAACTCGCGGGCACTTACTCGCGGCATTTTCTCTCGACGCTCGGTCTGCACGCGAACGACCTGGGGCGCCTGTACGCGACGGCCTTCGCGCTGCTCCTCTTCGTCTGGGATCGCACCGAGCGCTGGGGCCTGAAGGCGCTGCTGGTGATCGCGATGGTGACGGTGACGATCGCGCTGCTGCTCACGTTCTCGCGCGGCGCCTTCTTCGGCTTCGCCATCGTCTGCGTCCTCTACTTTGCGCTGCGCCGCTCGGCGAAGACCCTGGCCCTCGCGGTGGTCCTGATTCCGCCCGCCCTCATGTTCGCGCCCGGCGCGCTGTGGTCGCGGCTGCAGATGGGCGTGGGCGAGGGCATGAACGAGATCACGGCCGGGCGCCTCGACGAAATCTGGATTCCGATCCTGCCCGAAGTGCTGTCGAGCCCGCCGTGGGGCCACGGCCTGGGCTCGATTCTTTGGTCGCGCGCCATGCGCTTCGACGAGATGTTCATGGTCTCGCACCCGCATAACGCCTACCTGCAGCTCTACCTGGACCTGGGAATCATCGGCACCGTGCTGGTGATCGCGTTCTGGCTGCATGCGCTCGCGAGCTTCTGGCGGCTCACGAGCGACGGGCGCCTGAGGCCGGAGATGCAGGGCTTCTTCGAGGGAGCGGCCGTGGGGCTCGTGAGCTTCATGGTGACCGGCATCGCCGGCAGCAGCCTGCTGCCCACGCCCGAGCAAAGCTACTTGTGGCTCGCGCTCGGTGTGATGTACGGGATTCGCCGCCATCTCGCGCACGTGCCGCGGACCGAGCCATGTGCGGGATAACGGGATATTGGGTGCGGCGCGGCGATCCGACGCCGTGGCTCGCCGACATCGGCGCGGCGGTCGAGACGCTCAGGCGCCGCGGACCCGACGACAGCGGCGTCTGGGTGCGGCCCGGCGGGCGCGTCGCACTGGGGCACACGCGCCTTTCGATCCTCGACCTCTCGCCGCTCGGCCACCAGCCCATGCACTCGAGCGACGAATCGCTCGCGATGGTCTTCAACGGCGAGGTCTACAACTTCGCCGCGATCCGCTCCGAGCTGCAAGCGCTTGGCCATCGCTTCCGCAGCTCGGGCGACTCCGAGGTGATCCTCGCGGGGTTTCGCGAATGGGGCGTGGCGGCCGTCGATCGCTTCATCGGCATGTTCGCGATCGCGCTCTGGGACGAGCGCTCGCGGCGGATGATCCTCCTGCGCGACCGGATGGGCGTGAAGCCGCTCTACTACGCGTGGAACGGGACCGTGCTGTGGTTCGGCTCGGAGTTGAAGGCGCTGCGCGCGCACGACGCCTGGGAGCCGGAGATCGACCGCGAAGCGCTCGCCGAATACCTGCAGTACGGGTACGTGTCGGCGCCGCGTGCCATCTACCGGGATGTGCGCAAGCTCCTGCCGGGCCACTGGCTCGAGCTGGGCGAGGTCGGCGAACCGGCCGCGCATCGCTACTGGTCGCCGCCGCTCGAAGCGCCGCCGCTCGAGGCCTCCGAGCCCGAGCTCGAGCGCCAGCTCGAGCACCTGCTCATCGACGCCTTCCGCTACCGCATGATTTCCGACGTGCCGCTCGGCGTCTTCCTCTCGGGCGGCATCGATTCGTCGATCGTGGCGGCGATCCTCAAGGTGCACGGCGGCGGGGAGCTGCGCACCTTCACGATCGGTTTCGACGATCCGCGCTTCGACGAGTCGCAGCGTGCTCGCGAAGTGGCCCACCACCTCGGCACTCGCCATACCGAGCGCATCGTGACCGGCGCCGACATGCGCGAAGTGCTCATCGGGTGGGGTGATCTCTTCGACGAGCCCTTCGGCGATTCCTCGGGCGTGCCGACGCTGTTGGTGTCGCGGCTCGCACGCGAGCACGTCAAGGTCGCGCTCTCCGCCGACGGCGGCGACGAGCTCTTCCACGGCTACAACCACTACGGCGTCTGCCTCGCGCGCGAGCGAATGCTCGAGCGCGTGCCGGCCGGCACGCGACGTCTCCTGTCATCCGCGCTCGGCCGCGCAGCGACGAGGCCGCTCGCCGATTTCGCCGACCGCCTGCCGCTGCCGATGGGCGCGCGCCACACCGTGCGCCGCGAGCTTGGCGAGCGCCTCGACAAGCTGAACGCGCTGCTGCCGCACATCGACCAGGAGCGGCTCTACGACCTGGCGCTCACGTCGTGGGCCCCGTGGGAGATCCGGTCGCTCATCGGCGTCCCGCCGGTCGCGCGCGAGCCGATCGATGCGCGGGCCGCGGGTTTCGCCGAGCGCATGAGCCTGAACGACCTGCGCTACTTCCTGCCCGACGACATCCTCGCAAAGGTCGACCGCACGACGATGGCGAGCGGACTCGAGGGACGGGAGCCCTTTCTCGACCATCGCCTCGTGGAATTCGCGCTGCGCTTGCCGCTGCGGCTGCGCCGCGGTCCGCTCGGCCCCAAGCACCTGCTGCGGAAGATTCTCTACAAGTACGTGCCGCGCGAGCTGCTCGAGCGCCCGAAGCAGGGGTTCGCCGTGCCGCTCGCGCCGTGGCTGCGCGGCGAGCTCGCGCCGCTCGTTTCCGAGTACCTCGCGCCGCGGCGCATTCGCGCGGGCGGCCTCTTCGATCCCGACCAGGTCGCGCGCGCGGTCGCCAATTTTCGCGATGGCGGCCTTGCCAACGACCGCCTCGACTCGCAGAAGCTCTGGTACCTGCTCGCCTTCGAGATGTGGCGCGAGCGGTGGATGAATACCGGAATCAACCAGCCGGAGGTGCGCCGTGCGCGTGCTGTTCATCATTAGCGAGCTCACCTTCGGCGGCGCGCAGAAGCAAGTGGTCGAGGTGAGCCGCCAGCTCGTGCGCAACGGCCACGAGGCCGCGATCTACACGCTCAACCGCGACGTGCCGCGTGCACCCGAGCTCGAAGGCTCCGGCGTGGCGCTCGTCGTCGACCAGAAGCGCTGGAAGCTCGACCCGGCGGTGCTCGGGCGCCTGCGCGGCTTCATGAATCGCTGGCGGCCCGATGTGGCCCACGGATTCCTCTTCGACGGCGATATCTATGCGCGCCTCGCGGCCCTCGGCACCGGCATCCCGGTGCTCAATTCGGAGCGCAGCGACAACTACTCGATCTCGCGCATCCAGCACGCCGCGCACTGGGCCACGCGCGCGCTGGTCGACGGCGTGGTCGCGAACAGCCGCTCGGGCAGCGCCTTTGCGCAGCGCCTCTATGGCTACCGCGCCCGCGACATGCACGTCGTGTGGAACGGCGTGCGCGTCGAGGACCTCGAGCGGCGCGCGCAGGCGACGGAAGACTATCGCCGGCTCTTCTTCGGCCCGGGCGAGCATCGCGTGGCGTGCCTCGTGGGCGCGATCAAGCCGGCAAAGGACTATCACCTGGCGCTCGATGCCGCGGCGCGCCTGGTGCGCCTCGCGCCCCAGTGGCGCGTGCTCTTCATCGGCGACCAGCTCACCGCGGCGGGCGGCTACCGAGTGGGGGCCGATTCCGACACCGGCAGCTACAAGGAGCAGGTGATCCGGCACCACCTGCGGCTCGGCATGCAGGAGCGCGTCAGGTTCGTGGGCGAGCGCAGCGACGCGGCCGCGATCGTCAAGCAGTGCGACGTGCTCTTCTCGACCTCGTGCCGCGAGGGGTTCCCCAACGTGGTGCTCGAGGCGATGGCGCTGGGCGTGCCCGTCGCGAGCACCGATTACTCCGACATCCGCCACGTGCTGCCGCATGCCGCGCAGCAGATCGCGCCGCGCTCCGCCGACGCTGTCGCGCGCGCCATCCTGCGCGTGCACGACGACGGCCGGGCGATCGCCGCCGACCAGAGGCGCTGGGTGCGCGAGCACGCCAGCATCGAGAAAGCCACCCAGGAGCTCGAACGTGTCTATCTGCGTTACATACGCGCGGACGCCCTTGCTCAGGCCACCTGAGCACGAGCGCGAGCGCGGGCCGTCGGTGGGGCACACGGAGCCCTCGGTCGAGCGCGAGCCGGGGCGGCGTCCGCACATCTGTTTCGTCGCGCCCACCGCGTGGCCGGTGCTTGCGCGCTCGACCGCGATCCCCGTCGTCGGCGGTGCCGAAGTGCAGCAGTGCTTCATCGCGCGTGCTCTCGTGCGTCGCGGCTTCCGCGTGTCGATGATCTGCCACGACTACGGGCAACCCGATCGCAGCGTGGTCGACGGCATCACGGTCCACCGTGCGTACCGGCCCGGCGACGGGCTGCCGGTCTTGCGCTTCGTGCACCCGCGAATCACGACGATGTGGCAAGCGCTCAAGCACGTCGGCGCCGACGTCTACTACCAGCGCACCGCCGACGTGCTGACGACCATCGTGGCGATGTTCTGCCGCACCCACGACAAGCGCTCGATCTTTGCCGCGGCTTCCGACATGGACTTCGTTCCGGGGCGCGAGGAGATCGGCCTCGGACGGGACCGCTGGATCTTCCGCTTCGGGCTGCGGCGCATGGACCACATCGTGGTGCAGAACCCAGCCCAGCAGCGCGATTGCATGCGCGTGTACGGGCGCGAATCCACGTTGATTCGGAGCTGCTACGCGCCGCCGGGAGATGCGCGCGCGAATCGTGGCGGCTACGTGCTTTGGGTGGCGCGCATGGGGCCGAGCAAGCGCCCGGAGCTGGCGCTGGAGATCGCGCGGCGCCTCCCACAGTATCGCTTCGTCATCGTCGGCGGTCCCGGCGACGGGGACGATGGCGCGTACCGCGCGATCGAGCGCGCCGCGGCGGCGCTGCCGAACGTCGACCTTGCCGGATTCGTGCCGTACGCGGAGGTCGATAAATACTTCGACGGCGCGCGCGTCCTCCTCAACACGTCGCAATTCGAGGGATTCCCGAATACGTTCCTGCAGGGCTGGGCGCGCGGCATACCCAACGTCGCCTTTGTCGATACCGCTTCGTGCGAGGACGGGGAGCCGGTGACGAGTATCGCCAGGGACACCGAGGACGCCGTGGCGCGCGTCGAACGGCTCATGCGCGACGATCTCGCATGGCGCGATGCCTCGCAGCGGTGCCTGCGTTACTTCCGTCGCGTGCATTCGGTCGATGCGATGCTCCTTGGCTACGAGCACCTGCTCGCGACCCTCGGGAGGCCGTCGCGATGACATGGCCCTCGGTAGCGGGGGAGGGGCAAGCGCTCGAGCGGCGCGCATTCTCGCTCGGCACCGCCAACGCGATCGATTTCGCGCTGCAGTTCGTCCTGCCGATCGTGCTCACGCGCGCGCTCGACTCGGAGGACTTCGGCCGCTACCGGCTGCTGTGGCTGGCGGTGAGCACCCTCATGGTGGCTCCGCTCTTCATGCCGCAGAGCCTGTACTACTTCCTGCCGCGATCGGACCGTCCCACCCAGCGTCTCTACATCAACCAGACGCTGATCTTCCTGGTCGCGGTCGGCCTTCTCGCCGCGTGGGCGTTGTCGGAATGGAACCCGTTCCTGCCGCGATCGCTCGCCGCGCTCGCCGCGGGTGAGGTTCCGCTCGTGCCGCTGTTCGTCCTGCTCTGGCTCGTCGCTTCGCTCCTCGACCTGTTGCCGACGGTCGACGAGCGCGTGGGCTGGCAGGCGAGGGCGATCGTCGGTCTCTCATTGCTGCGCACCATGGCGCTCGGCGGCGCCGCGGCTGCGACGCACGACTTCGTCGCGGTGCTGTGGACGCTCGTCGGATTCACCGTGTTCAAGCTGGCGCTCCTCGCGGCCTATGTCGCGTTCCACCACGGTCTCGGCGGACCGCTCGCGCGCCGCGCGACATTCGCGGAGCAGATCCGGCACGCGGCGCCGTTCGGTTTCGCCGGAACGCTCTACGGCCTGCGGGCCCAAGCCGACCAGTGGGTCGCCGCCGCGCTCTTTCCGGTGGCGCTGTTCGCGTCGTTCTCGATCGCCGCGGTCCTCGGCCCCATGGTGAATCTCTTCCGCCAGTCGGTGAACCACGTTTTCCTGCCGAGCATGAGCCGGCTGCATTCGGCGGGCGACTTCAAGGCGATGCTCGAGCTGAATAGCCGCGCCAACGCGATGGTGGCGCTCCTCGTCTATCCGCTGCTCGCCTTCGCCTTCGTGTTCGCCGAGCCGCTGATCGCGCTGGTGTACACGCCGACCTACCTCGCCGGGGCGCCCGTGCTGCGCGTCTACATCGTGGGACTCATCGCGTTCGTGGTCGAGCTCAACAGCATCCTCCTCCTGCTCAAGCAGGGCGGCTTCTCGATGCGGGTGAATGGCGTCGCGCTGGCGCTTTCCGTCGCGCTGAGCGTTTGGGGCGCCCTCAACTTTGGCCTCATGGGCGCGGCGCTCGGCAGTGTCGCGATGATCCATCTCGAGCGCATCGTGTCGCTCCGGCGCATTGCACGCCTCACCGGCGAGCCGGTTTCGCGCCTGCAGGACTGGAACAAGCTCGCGGCGCTCGCCTTGGCCTCCGCCCTCGCCGGGGCTGTCGCCCACTTCATTGCGAACGCCTGGTCGGCGCCGGCCTTCGCCACCGTCGCCACGGGCGCGGGCTTCATGGCCCTCGCGTATCCGGCCGCGCTCTGCCTCACCGGCCAGCGCCCGCTCGTCACCGGCCTATTCCATTCCCTCGCCGCCACCGAGGCGGCGCCATCCGGCCATCCCTAGGAGCCCCACATGGAACATTTCCAGATCCTGCAATCGGCTGTCGGAAGCACGCCGCGCGTCTGGCTCGTGACCGGCGTGGCCGGATTCATCGGCTCGAACCTGCTCGAGGCGCTGCTCAAGCTCGAGCAGCGCGTCGTCGGCCTCGACAATTTTTCCACCGGCCATCGCGGGAACCTCGAGCAGGTTCGCGAAGCCGTCGGCGCGCGCGCCTGGAAGCGTTTCCGCCTGATCGAAGGCGACATCCGCTCGCTGCGTACGTGCCAGCGCGCGTGCAAGGGCGTGGAGCGTGTGCTGCATCAGGCCGCGCTCGGGAGCGTGCCGCGCTCGATCGAGGATCCGATCGCCACGCACGAGAACAACGTGACCGGATTCCTGAACATGTTGGTCGCGGCGCGCGATGCCAATGTCGCGCGCCTCGTGTACGCCGCCTCGAGCGCGGCGTATGGCGACCACGCCGCGTTGCCGCGCGTCGAGGCGCATGTCGGCAAGCCGCTGTCGCCCTATGGGGCGAGCAAGTACATGGATGAGCTCTACGCCGAGGCGTTCGCGCGCTGCTATGGCGCTTCATCGATCGGGCTGCGGTACTTCAACGTCTTCGGACCCCGCCAGGATCCCAACGGCGCCTATGCCGCGGTGATTCCACGCTGGATCGCCGCGATGCTGCGGCGCGAGACGGTCTACATCTACGGCGACGGGGAGACGTCGCGCGATTTCTGCTACATCGACAACGTCGTGCAGGCCAACCTGCTCGCCGCGACCACGGCCGAGGCGGCGGCGGCGAACGAGGTCTACAACGTCGCGGTCGGCGAGCAGACCTCCCTCAACGAGCTCCTCGCGATCCTGCAGAAGCTGTGCGCCGCGCGCGTGTCGGGGCATGTCGCCGCGCCCGCGATCCACCTCGATTTTCGCCCGGGCGACGTGCGCTTTTCCCGCGCCGACATCGCGAAGGCGAAGCGCCTTCTGGGCTACGCGCCGACCTGCCATGTGCGCGACGGCCTCGAGCGCGCCTTCGACTGGTACGTCGACCGGCTCGCTCCGGAGAAGCGTCCAGTCACGCGGCGCGAGCCCGTCGTAGTTCCAACGGCAGGGGGGGTGCCGTCGGACATTTCACTCGTCGCGGCCAGAATCAGTCCAGCGAGCGATTGAACGCTTTGCACGGGGAAACGCGATGCTCGAGATGCCCGCGGCCGACGCCGCATTGCAAGCCGATTCCGGCCTGGAGGTCATCGACCCCCTCCATTCGGCGAGCGCGGTCGCGACCGTGGCCGTGGTCGGCCTCGGCTACGTGGGCCTGCCGGTGGCGGTGGAGTTCGGCAGGCGGCGCAACACCATCGGCTACGACCTTTCCGCAAAGAAGATCTGGCGGCTGAAGCAGGGGCTCGATGCCACCGGCGAGCTGACTACCGAGGAGCTGCAACGCGCGCAGCTCCTCTCGGTTACCGACGACCCGGAGCGGATCCGCGAAGCGGACTTCGTCATCGTCGCGGTGCCTACGCCGGTGAACGCCGCACGCCAACCCGATTTCGGTCCGCTCGAAAGCGCGAGCCGCACCGTGGGCAAGCACCTGAAGCCCGGCGCGACGGTCATCTACGAATCGACCGTGTATCCCGGCACCACCGAGGAAATCTGCGTGCCGATCCTCGAGCGCAGCTCGGGCCTGCGCTGGAAGCACGATTTCCACGTCGGCTATTCGCCCGAGCGCATCAATCCCGGCGACCACGAGCACAGCTTCTCGCGCATCACCAAGGTGGTCTCCGGCGACGACGCCGAGACGCTGGAGAAGGTCGCCGACCTGTATGCCTCGGTGGTGGCGGCCGGCGTCTATCGCGCGTCCTCGATCCGCGTCGCCGAAGCCGCGAAGGTGATCGAGAACACGCAGCGCGACTTGAACATCGCGTTCGTGAACGAGCTCGCGATCATCTTCGACCGCCTCGGCATCGACACCACCGAAGTGCTGATGGCCGCGGGCACCAAGTGGAACTTCCTGCCTTTCCGTCCGGGCCTCGTCGGCGGGCACTGCATCGGTGTCGATCCGTACTACCTGACGCACAAGGCCGAGCTCACCGGCTATCACCCCGAGGTGATCCTCGCGGGCCGGCGCATCAACGACGGGATGGGCGCTTACATCGCGCGCAAGGCCGTGCAGCAGATGATCCACGCGGGGCGCAACATCATGGGCGCGCGCGTCAACATCCTCGGGCTCACGTTCAAGGAAAACTGCAAGGACATCCGCAACTCCAAGGTGATCGACGTGATCCGCGAGCTCGCGGAGTACGGCGTCGAGACCTTCGTGCACGATCCACAGGCCGATCCCGACGAGACCCTGCACGAGTACGGCATCCGGCTGCGCACATGGGACGAGCTGCCTGCGGCCGATGCCTTGATTCTCGCCGTCGCCCACAGGAAATTCCTCGAGCTGCCCCCCGCCGCGTATCTGGAGAAGATCGTTCGTCAGGGTTGCCTGGTGCAGGTGAAGCCGGCGCTCGACCCTGCGCCCTTCCGCCGCGAAGGGGTACGCGTGTGGCGCCTATAGGGCGGATCGCCCCGGTCCCGTTTCGGGCGAAGCCGCGCTGCGGGCGCTCGAAGCTGCGCATCGGCATCTTCGCCGATGCGTACGCGCAGCCGCGCTGGCTGATCGAATCGCTCGCGAAGGTCGCCACCGGCGATTTCGCCGAGATCGCGGTGCTCGCGGTGCGCGAAAGGGGGCATGGGACGCGCGACGCCTCGACGCTCTGGCAAGCCTACGGACAGATCGATCGCTGGCTCTTCGGCTCCGGTGCCGATCCGTTGAAACCCGACCGCCTCGAGCGGCTCGTGCCGCCCAACCGGCGCCTGCCGTTCGCCCCCGAGGAGCGCGCGTGGCGCGCGCGCATCGCCGACCTGCGCCTCGACGTGGCGGTCGCGCTCGGAGCGGTCGACGAAGCGAGTCTCGACGGGCTTGCGCGGCACGGCGCCTGGCGCCATTGCTTCGGCGAGGCGCAGGGCGCGCAGTCCTCGCTCGCCGCCATGCGCGAGGTGATCGACGAGGCGCCCGTGGTCGCGTCGGGCCTTCGCATCCGCCGCGGCGGCGCGGACCAACTGGCCTATTGCTCCTGGTCGCGCGCTCATCCGTTCTCGCTGGCGCGCAGCCGCGAGCGCCTCTTCGGGAAGACCACCGACTTCCTCGCGCGCACGCTCCGCGAGCTGCACGATCACGGCGACGGCTGGCTCGAGCGCGAATGCGCTCCCGCGCCGCCGCGCGCCGAGGAGCGCTTTCCGAACATCGCCGAGACGGTGCGCGGAATCACGAAGCTCGGCGCGCGCATCGCGCGGCGCAGCGTCGAGAGCTGCTTCACCGTCGGGCAATGGTCGCTCGCCTACCGGTTCGGGTCCGACGCGCCCTGGGATGGAAGCCTCGCGGGCTTCCACCGCCTGATGCCGCCGGCGGACCGCTTCTGGGCCGATCCCTTTCCGATCTCGCTGGGCGGGAGGCACTTCATCTTCTTCGAGGAGCTGCCGTTCGACACCGGCAAGGGCCACATCAGCGTGATCGAAGTCGACAGGACGGGACATGCGAGCGCGCCCGTTCGCGTGCTCGAGCGCGACTATCACGTGTCCTATCCGTTCCTGGTCGAGGACGGGGGCTCGCTCTACATGATCCCGGAGAGCGCATACAACCGCACGATCGAGGTCTATCGCTGCGAGGAATTCCCGCGGCGCTGGCGCCTCGAGAAAGTGTTGCTCGACAACCTCTTCGCCGCCGATCCCACCGTATTCAAGGCGGAAACCGACAATCGATGGTGGATGTTCGCGAACCTCGGCACCGAGGCAGCGGGCGTGGACGACGAGCTGCATCTCTTCTGCGCCGACCGGCTGCTCGGCGAATGGAAGCCGCATCGCCGCAACCCGGTGAAGTCCGACGTGCGCGGCAGCCGCCCCGCGGGACGGCTCTTCCGCGAGGAAGGCCAGCTCTACCGGCCGGCGCAGATCTGTGCGCCGATCTATGGGTCGGGGATCGCCCTCAACCGCGTGACGCGCCTCACGATGGAGGAATACGCGGAGGAAGAAGTGCGGCGCATCGTGCCTTGCGCCGGCGCGCGCGCAAACGGCGATTCCGGTCCGGTGCTCGGCATTCACACGATCAATCGCGCCGGTGACCTTTTCGTGACCGATGCGTTCGTTCGCCGCCGCCGCTTCTAGCGCCGCGTCATCGGGTCACGCCATGGCGATCGAGGACCTGCTCCATCCATTCGTCGGCAGCTACCTGGCTTCGCCGGATTGGCTCAAGGCGTCGGCGGGCCGTGCCTACTCGATGCTTCCGCCTCGCGTTCGACTCGGCTCCGCCTACGAGACCTACCGCGAGCAGATCGCGGCGACCGAAGGCACCGCCGGCGCCACGCAACTCGCGCTGCGCAAGCTCGAGGCGACGCTCGCCTGGGCGCTGGAGACCGTGCCGGCGTACCACCGATATCGCGCGCTGCTCCAGGGCCGACGCGATCCGCGCGAGATCCTCGAGCGCCTTCCGGTCGTCGACAAGCTCGACATCAAGCATCAACGCCAGCGCTACCTGTCGCGCGTCATGCCGTCCGCGGCGCGCCTGGAAATGTTCACCGGCGGGTCGACGCGCAACCCGATGCAGTTCTACCTGCAGAAGCACGTCTCGCGGCCACGCGAATACGCGTTCATCCAGAGCTTTCGCGATCGCGTCGGCGCGGCGCCGGGCGACCTGATGCTCGCGCTGCGCGGCCGCAGCGTGCCGAGCGCGGCGACGCCCGGCGGAAAGCTCTGGATGGTCGAGCCGATCAAGCGCCAGCTGATCCTGTCCTGCGACCATCTCGAGGAGCGTTTCATGCCGGCGTACGCACAGGCGCTGGCGACGCACCGCCCGAGCTTCATCGAAGCCTTTCCGTCGGCGCTCTTTCCGCTGGCGCGCTGGCTCGCCGCGCATCCGCTGCCGGAATTTACCGACAGCGTGAAGGGCGTGATGCTCTATTCGGAGAACGTCTTCGACTTTCAGGTGCGCAAGTTCCGCGAGGTGTTCCAATGCCCGATCGTCAAGCACTACGGGCAATCGGAGCGCGTGCTCATGGCGGCCTCGATGCCTGGCGACGAGCGCTACTTCTTCTGGCCGCAATACGGCTGGCTCGAGCTCCTCGATGGCGCGGGCCGGCCGGTGCGCAGACCGGGCCAGCTCGGTTTCGTGGTGGGCACGAGCTTCGACAACCAGGTGATGCCGTTCCTGCGTTATCGCACCGGCGACCTGGCGACGCTCTCGGCGAACGGGCATCCCGAGCTTCCCGGCTATCCCGCGTGCGAGCGCATCGAGGGGCGCCTGCAGGAATTCCTCGTGTGCCGCGACGAGCGCCTGGTGTCGATCACGACATTGGGCGTCGGTCATTTCCCGGAGCTCTCGACGGTGGAGGCGATCCAGTACGAGCAGCACCAGCCGGGCGAGGTCGTGCTCAAGGTCGTGGCGAGGCCGCCTCTGGGCGCGTCGCAGGCCGAGCACATCTCGCGCGCCGTGCGCGAGAAGACGCAAGGTGGATGCGACGTGCGCGTCCAACACGTCGAGCACATTCCACGCACCAATCGCGGCAAGTTCCGCATGCTCGTGCAGAACATCGACATCCGCCGCTATTTCGGCGCGCCGTCGGCATGAGCCGCGCCGCTGTCATCGTGCTCGGGCCCGACCGCGCGGCGGTAAGCGGCGTGAGCACGCACGTGAACCTGCTCCTCGGCTCGCGGCTCGCCGACGATTTCGAGCTGGTCCACTTCCAGGTTGGAAGCGAAGGGCGGGAGGAGGGCGCTCTCGCGCGCTGGGTCCGGCTGCTCGTGGGTCCATTCGCGCTGGCGCTCGCGATCCTGGCGCGGCATGCCGCGATCGTGCACGTGAACACGTCGCTCAACCCGCGCGCCTATTGGCGCGACCTCGCGTACCTGCTGGTCGCCAAGTGCTGCGGCGCGCGCGTGCTCTACCAGGTGCATGGTGGGGCGCTGCCGCAGGACTTCTTGTTGGTGCACCATCCTATTCGCGCTGCGAGGCGCCTCGCCACCGCGTTCCTGCGCGCGACGCTGTGGGTTCCCGATGTCATCGTGGTGCTCGCACAATGCGAGCTCGCCGCCTACCGGCGGTTCGTACCCGCGCAGAACGTCGCCGTCTTGCCCAACGGCATCGATTGGCGGCCGTTCGACTCGATTCCGACGGTGCGCTCCTTTCCCGAGCAGCCGCTGAGGCTGCTGTACATCGGCCGCATCGCGCGCGAGAAGGGACTCTACGAAATCCTGCAGAGCATGCGGCTCGCGGACGAGCTCGGCGTGGACGCTCGCCTGATCGTCGCGGGAATGGGTGTGGAGCAGGCGCGCCTGCGCCGTTACGCGCACGCGCTCGGGCTGGGAGAGCGGGTGTGCTTCACCGGACCGGTGTTCGGCGCCGACAAGCTGAAGCTCCTCGGCGGGTGCGATCTTTTCATGTTGCCGAGCTATGCCGAAGGATTGCCTTATGCGCTCCTCGAAAGCATGGCGGCCGGCGTGCCGGTGATCGCGACACCGGTCGGGGCCATACCCGACGTGGTCGCCGACGGAACGCACGGCCTGTTGGTTCCGCCACGCGACGTCAAGGCGATCGCCAACGCGCTGGCCGCGCTATGCGCCGATCGCGAGCGGCTCTCGTGGATGAGCCGCGCGTGCCGCCGCAGGATCCGCGCGGCGTACTCGGTCGATCGCGTGGCGAGCGAGCTCGGCCTCATCTATGGCGAGCTTTGCAATCGCGGCGCGGTCCATCTGGCGGAGCGCAAGTAACCATGTGCGCAATCGCCGGAGCGATTGTCAGGAGAGAGCTCGGCATCACCGCCGAGAGCGTGGGAGAGATGCTCGATGCGATGGCGCATCGCGGTCCCGACGGCCGCGGTGTGGTCGAGTTTCAAGTCCGGTCGACGGGACAGCAGGTGATTCTCGGCCACCGGCGCCTCGCGATCATCGATCCCGAGGGCGCGTTCCAGCCGATGTGTGACGGCCGATCCGGCCTCGCGCTCACCTTCAACGGCGAGATCTACAACTTCCGCGAGCTGCGCGCCGAGCTCGAAGGCCTGGGCTATCGCTTCGAGCGCGATTCGGACACCGAGGTGCTGCTGCGCGCCTACGAGCATTGGCGTGAAGGCGTGGTCGAGCGGCTGCG
>WNFL01087205.1_pt1 | contig 25773 bp, 26 predicted proteins | sample 5400361 | NCBI WGS metagenome assembly WNFL01 (sample SAMN13153351, study PRJNA577476) | soil metagenome | isolation source: 40 cm soil on Douglas fir-dominated hillslope | place: USA:California | collected 2013-09-17
TCGGTCCTCCTTCCCATCCTCAACAGCGGCCGCATCAACCTGTTTGGCTTGAATACCGGGGCGGCGCTGACGGAGCTGCGCTCGGCGCTGATTCTGGAGCCCGTGATCAGCGCGAAAGGCGAATCGACCGAGATCGATTTTCGCGCGTCCAACGAAATCGCGAGGCTTCCCGCCGGGCCCTTGTCGGTCGCGGTCGGTGGGGCGTTGCGCAAGGAGAAGTTCGAGTTCATCTCCGCGCAGGTCGTTCGCGACGCCGATGTTCCCGGCCTCGGCGGCAGCATCGCGACCGTGCCGTCGACCAGCCGCGATGTGAAGGCCGCGTTTGCGGAAGCCAATGTTCCGCTGCTGAAGAACGTCGAGGCCAACGCGGCGGTTCGCTTCGACGATTACGGGGACGTGGGCAACACCACGAATCCCAAGCTCTCGCTTCGCTGGACGCCGGTCCGCGAGCTGCTATTGCGCACCGCGTATGGAACGGGGTTTCGCGCGCCGTCCCTGCCCGAGCTCAACACGCCGGCGTTCTTCGGCGCGACCGGCGGCAACTACGACGATCCGCTGCGCTGCCCGCAAACCGGAAGCCCGCGCGACTGCAACACGCAATTCACCGCGAAGCTCGGCGGCAACCTCGATCTCAAGCCGGAGAAGTCGAAGAATCTCACCGCGGGGTTCGTCTTCGAACCGGTGACGGGAGTCGCTCTCGGGGCCGATTATTTCCGCATCAAGATCGACAGCGTCATCGGCATTCCGGCGGAAGAACCGATCTTCACCAACATTCCGGCAGCGGAAGCCGCGGGCCTCATCGTGCGTTACGCGCCGGGAAGCACGGGGTGTCCGACGCAAGCGGGCGGTCTGCCGTGTCCGATCAACTACGGCATCCAGACACTGGTGAACCTCACGGAGCTCAAGACCGAGGGCATCGACATCAACGCGAGCTACCGCTTCCCGACCTTCTCGTGGGGCCGGCTCGCGGTCACGCTCAACGGCACGTACCTCACGAAGTGGGACCAGAAGAGCATCGGCCAGGACGTGCAACACCTCGTCGGCCAGTACGCGGGCGGTGTGGCGGCCACCGTGATCGGCAGCGGCGCGACGGGCGGATTCCCGCGGTGGAAGCACAACGCCACGATCACCTCCAACATCGGCTCGTGGCAGGTCACCCTGAACCAGCTCTTCGTCGGTCATTACCTCGACGCCGACGGCGTGAGATCGGTGGGCACCTATAACGTCTGGGGGCTCAACGTCGCCTATTCGGGCTTCAGGAACCTCACGCTCACCGCTGGCGTGAAGAACATTATCGACACCGATCCGCCCTATACGCGCCAGTCCCAGTCCTTCCAGGTGGGCTACGACCCGGCACTCACCGATCCCACGGGGCGTTTCTTCTACGCGAGCGTGCGCTACCGATTCAAATAGCCGGCGAGATCAGCGCTCGCGCGTGAGCGGCACGAACCGCACCGGTATCACCCGGCGGCTCTCGATCGAGCCGTCGGGTTTTTTCTCGATGAGGGTGAGCTCCTGGATCATCCCCTCGGGCCCGACCGGGATCACCATGCGCCCGCCCGGTTTCAATTGGTCTACGAGCGGCTGGGGGACGTGTGGCGCGCCCGCCGTCACCATGATCGCGTCGAACGGAGCGCGCTCGACCCATCCCTTGTATCCATCGCCTACCCGGACTTCCACGTTTCGATAGCCGTGGTGTTGCAGGCGTTCTCTCGCCTGCAGGGCGAGCGGCTCGACGATCTCGATCGTATAGACCGAGCGCACGAGCTCCGACAGCACCGCGGCCTGGTATCCCGAGCCGGTGCCGATCTCGAGCACGCGATCCTCCTTCTTCAGCTTCAGCAGGTCGGTCATGAGCGCGACGATGTAGGGCTGCGAGATCGTCTGCTCCTCGCCGATGGGAAGCGGCCGATTCTCGTAGGCGTAGGGAAGCTGGGATTCCGGAACGAAGAGATGGCGCGGGACGCGGGTCATCGCTTCTTTCACCCGCGAGTCGAAGCGGCTGGGTGCCCCGGGGCGCTCGGCGGTGATTTCCGCGACCATCGCGCGCCGGCGAGCGGCGTATTCGGCGTCGCTGGTGGCCAGCGAATCGAAGGACGCCAGCCCCGAGGCCAGTGTCAGAAGGGCGGCCGTCGCGCGTACCTCGTTGGCCATGCGGTCCTCCATTGATGGCACCATGTTGCCGGGGAGGGTCCATGAAGTCCAGACGCGTATCGCTGGGCAAGACCACGAGGCCGAGCCTTTCCGGGATTCTCCCGCGGAAGCGGCTATTCAAGCTGCTGGACGAGGCGCGCGAATGTCCCGCGGTCTGGGTGAGCGGGCCGCCCGGCTGCGGCAAGACGACATTCGTCGCGAGTTACCTCGACCACGCGCGCATCCCGAGCCTCTGGTACCAGCTCGACGAAGGCGACGCCGACGTCGCCACGTTCTTCTATTACCTCGGCGTCGCGGCCGGCGAGCTCGAAAGCGGCGAAGGCGGGGCGCTGCCGCTGCTCACTCCCGAATACCAGCGCGCCCTCGGTGTTTTCACGCGACGCTACTTCCAGCAGCTTTACGCGCGACTCAAGCCGCCATTCGGCCTCGTCTTCGACGGACATCACGAGATCAGCGCGTTCTCGCCTTTCCACGAGGTGATTCGCGACGCGATCGCCGAGCTGCCCCCTGGGGGATCGCTCATCATCATCAGCCGCGGCGATCCGCCGGCGGCGTTCGCGCGGCTGCGCGCCAACCGTGCGGTGGCCACGCTCGGCTGGGACGAGCTGCGGCTCACGCGCGAGGAGACGCAGTCGATCGCGCGCCAGCGCCGGCGCGACCTTTCGAGCGAAGCGCTCGACGAGCTCTACGCCAAGACCCAGGGGTGGGCCGCGGGACTCGTGCTCATGATCGAGCAGGCGAGGATGCTCGGGGCGATCGCGGAGGTTCCCGATTTCTCCACCGGGCAGCTCGTCTTCGACTACCTCGCGGGCGAGATCTTCCAGAAGACCGACGCGCGCACGCAGGATTTCCTGTTGAGCACCGCGTATCTCTCCTACCTCACGCCGGAAATCGCCCGCGGCCTCACGGGCGACGCGGAGGCGGCCGGGCTCCTCGACGGGCTGCATCGCAACAACTATTTCGTCACCCTGCGACAGGCGCGCCCGGAGCCCGTCTACCAATATCACCCGATGCTGCGCGAATTCCTCACGGCCCGCGCCGAGGCCACGTATTCCAAGGACCGCCGGCGGCAACTGCGCAAGCAATCGGCCGCGTTGCTGGAAGCGGCCGAAAGCCCCGAGGAAGCGCTGGCGTTGTATCGCGAAGGCCTCGAATGGGACGACGTGGCCCGCCTCATCGGCGCGCACGCCGAGACGATGCTGGCCCAGGGACGCGGGGAGACGGTGCGCCGCTGGGTGGAGGAGCTTCCGCCGGATATCCAGAATAAATACCCATGGATGCTCTACTGGGCAGCAGCCTCGCACGCGCCGCTCGCGCCGCGCGAAGCGCGCCATGAGTACACGAAGGCCTTCGAGCTCTTCGAGACCCAGCCCACGCCCGACCCGACGGGGAGGATCCTCGCCGCTTCGGGAGCGCTCGATGCGATTCTCTACGAGCAGGACGACCTCTCGCTCATGGACCGGTGGATGGCGGTGCTCGACGATGCGGTAAAGAGCGGCGCGGCGTTTCCATCGGCGGCGGTCGAGGCGCGCGTGCTCTGCAGCATGTTCACCGCCGCGACCCTGCGCGAGCCCCATCGCCGCAACACGCGCGAATGGATCGAGCGCGGCCTCGCCTGCGCGCAGAAGGCGGAGGATCCCAACGTGCGCATCTGGGTCGGCGCTCTCGCCGCGGTTTCCATGATGTGGACGGGACTCTACGGAAAGGGCTGGGCGCTCATCGAAGCGATGCGCCGTACATCGCAGCTCCCCGGTGTGACGCCGTTCTCGCTCACGACGCTAAAGCATGTCGAGCTCGAGTACTACATGTTCCAGCCGGATGCCGAGCGTGCGCTGCAGGCGATGAACGAGGGGCTCGAAATCACTCGCGCCACCGGTGCGCAAACCTGGCTTTTCCAGATCATCAGCCTCGGCTATGCCGCGGCGCTCGGTTGCAACGACCTCGACAAGGCCGAAGGGCTCGCGCGCCAATTCGCCGCTCAGGAACGCGAAGCGTCACGCTTCGATCGCGTCTTCTGGCAACACTTCCGCGGCTGGGAGGCGATGCTGCGCAAGGACCTGATGGGCGCCCTGCAGGAGGAGAAAGTTGCGCTGCGCATGGCGATCGAGGTCGGATGCCCGTACTTCGAGGCCGTTACGCGCCTCGCGCTCGCGGAGATCCTTGCCGAGTGCGGCGACGAGCGCAAGTCGATCTCGCACCTGCAGCGGCTGCGGCCCATCGTCGAGCAGATCAACAACCGCCACCTGGAATTCACGTGCCTGCTCGGTTTTGCGCGCCTCGCGCTCGAGCACGGCCGCCAGCGCACCGGACTCACGGCGCTGCGCCGCGGCCTCGCCCTCGGGCGCGAGTACGGCTATTCGCATTTCCTGTGGTGGCGGCCTTCGGCGATGGCGCGGCTGTGCGCCTACGCGCTCGAAGCCGGGATCGAGACCGACTACGTCCGCGACCTCATCAAGCGGCGCAATCTCACGCTCGAGGTGGCGCCCGTCGGCGTCGAGAGCTGGCCGTGGCGCTTCAGGGTGCGGGCCTTCGGGCCTTTCGAGCTGCTTTGTCATGACGAGCCCGTGAGCACCGCGGGGAAGGCGCAGAAGCGCCCCCTCGAGATGCTGAAGATACTGATCGCCTACGGCGGGGAGCGCGTAGCCGAGAGCCACGTCACCGAAGCGATGTGGCCGCGTATCGACGGCGATTCCGCGCATCGCTCGTTCACCAGCACGCTGCACCGCCTGCGCAAGCTCCTCGGCGACGAGAAAGCCATCGTGCTGCACGAAGGCCGCCTCACGCTCGACCGGCGCTCGTTTTGGGCCGACACCTGGGCGTTCGACGAGCTCGTCGACGAGATCGACGCGACATTCAAGCGCGAGCGCTCGGCCGTCGAATCCGCACGCGTCGAGCGCTTCGCCGATCGCCTGCGCGCGCTCTATCGCGGCGCCCTCTTCGCGCACGAGCCGGAAGAGGCATGGCAGCTGCAGGCGCGCGAACGCAAGCGTAATCGCTTCGTGCGCGCGATGACCGATATCGGCCGGTATTGGGAGGAGGGCGGCCAGTGGAATCGAGTGCTCGAATGCTACGAGAAATGCATCGAGGTCGATCCCCTCGCCGAGAGCTTCTACCGGCACCTCATCGTCTGCTACCGGCTGCTCGACCGGAAAGCCGAGGCGATCGAGGCTTTCAATCGCTGCCGCAAGGCGTTGGCGACCCTCGACGTCGAGCCCTCCGCCGAGACGCAATCCCTCTACGAGAAGATCTAAGCCAAAAGTAAGTCATCGGTAAGCGCCCCGGAACCCCGCCGGCGCGAAGCTTCCCTGGCACCGCGGCAACCAACCAGGGAGGTTCCAAATGGCCACCGCACGTTTCAAGAGCGATAAACCCGACGATCATGCGGCGATCTCGTGGCTTTGGATCGTCGCGTGCGGAGCAGTTCTTCTATTGATGTTTTCAGCGTAGGGAGACGACGATGCCGAAGACAATCTGGTCGTGGATGTTTGTCGTGATTTATCTCGCGGGATGCACCACGATCTCGGACAGGGCATATCCAATCGGCGATCCAGCGAGCGGCGTGAAGCCGGGCGATCGTGCGGTGATCACCACAGGCGACAGCGTCCATAAATTCACGGTGGTGCGCGCTACGGCCGAGGAGATCTGCGGCGACGACGAGTGCGTGCGCGCCGACCGCATCGAGCAAATGCGGACCGAGGAGGTCAGCACGTGGAAGACGACAGCGCTCGTGGTCGGAATCATCCTTCTCGTCGGACTTGCCGCCGGCGCTGCCGCGGTCGGCCGCTTCGCCGTCTTTCCCGGCCCACCGGTATTTCCGTAGGCTGGCGCTCAATCCTCGAGTGTGAAGCCGACCTTCATGGTTACTTGCCAGTGCGCGACCTTGCCATCGACGACATGGCCGCGCGTGTCGGTCACCTGGAACCAGTGAATATTGCGGATCGATTTCGAAGCCTTGGCGATCGCCTTGTTCACGGCATCCTCGATTCCGGTCTTCGAAGACCCGGTGAGCTCTATCGATTTGTATACGTGATCGGTCATCGTCGTCTCCTCGGTGTGAGCTCCCAGTATGCCGCCATCGCAAGGGCTGCCCGGTGGCGTTGAGCGGCAGCTTCGCTGTCCGCTCCAACGACGTTCCCGATCTCTTATGCGCCCACGAAGGGCGCATAATTTATATTATGTTAACTTCAGACAATCCCACAGCATTTATCCCTAAGCATCTCTGAATCCATCGTATTTCTGCAGCTCTCATCCCCTTACCTGCTCCACGCGGCACTAGAAACCAAACGTATCCCTCGCGGCGCCCTCCAACTTGGGTGGCCCTGCGCCGCTAACGCGAGGCGATCGCGCCCGGGCCCTCGGAAGCGACTCATGCGACCGGAATCATTCAATCATTCGCGAGGAGGTACCTGTCATGACACGATTCAATAGATCATCCCTGACCCTCGTGGTCATCGGCGCGCTCGCGGGCGGGCCCGCCCTCGGCGCCACCACGCTTTCCGCGGACCAGCTCGACCGCGTCGTGGCCGCCGGAGGCATTGGCGGCCTGGCCAACAGTTCCATCGTCTCCGCCGCGACGTCCACGGTGAATACCGCGGCCGGCGTTGCGGGAAACGCGGCCACCGCGAAAGTGCAGAACATCAGTGCGTCGACCGGCGACATCAAGACGGCCAACGTACGCACGGGCGACGCGAACGTTGACGCGAGCGGGCTTGCGAGCAACAACAACGTGAACGCGAACGGCAACAAGATCGCGAGCAGTGACCTCAATGACGCCTCGATCCTGAGCGGCAACAAGGCCGCCAACGGTACCAAGGCCGCCAATGGCAACAAGGCCGCCAATGGCAACAAGACGGCAAACGGCAACAAAACGTCCATCGGCAACGAGCCGTCCGCCGCGAACGGCAACAACGTTTCTGCTGGTGGCAGCAACAATTCGAGTTCGACGACGCAGAACGCTTCGGCGGGCGGCGGAAGCTCCAATGCCGGCACGCAGAACGCTTCGGCATCCGGCGGCGGAAGCTCCAATGCCGGCACGCAGAACGCTTCGGCATCCGGCGGCGGAAGCTCCGATGCCGGCACGCAGAACGCGTCGGCGTCCGGCAGCAGCAACGCCTCGCGTGCGGGCACGCACAATGCCAAAGGGTCGAGCGGCGCGAGTCCCGCAGATCGCGGGCTCGTACGCAACGTGAACGTTGCCAACGGCGCCCTCCGCAATTTCGCCAACGGCAACTTCGCCAATGGCAACCTGCGGCGCGTCAGCGTGAACAACGTCGGCAACGTGAACAATGTGGGCAACGGCGGCATGAGCATCAACGCCAACGACAATGTGCGCAACATCGCGAACCAGCCGTCGGTGAGCAATATCGCCAACAACGCGTCGGTGGGCGGTGTCGCCAACAACGCGTCCGTGAGCAATGTCGCGAACAACGCCTCGGCGCTGAATACCGCCGCGTCTGCCCCGATTAGCAGCAACGCGATGTTGAACTCCGCGATGAACGTCCCGATCGCCGCCATCACGCGTGTTTCCGCGCTGACTGTCGGCAAGAGCTGCGGTTGCTGATCCGCAGGCAGTGAAGGGACGATTCGGTACCGCCCTCGCCCTCGTCGCCGTCATGGCGCCGGGGGCGGCTTCGCCGCTGGAAAATCGCCCGGTTCGGTCGATGCTCGAGGCGCGCCAGGAAAACGTCGTGGTGCAGGAATGGGATTCGAGCTGCGGCGCCGCTGCGCTCGCCACCATTCTGCGATTCCAGCTCGGCGATCCCGTGACCGAACGCTCAGTCGCCCTGGGCATCCTGAGGCATACCGATCCCGACAGGGTTCGGGGGCGCGGCGGCTTTTCGCTGCTCGATCTCAAGCGCTTCGCACAGACGCGCGGTTTCGCCGCAGACGGATATGCCGGGCTGACCGCCGGGCAGCTCATCCGGATCGCCCCCGCAATCGTGCCAATTCGCAGTTACACGGGTGACCACTTCGTCGTCTTTCGCGGCGTCGTCGGCGGACAGGCGGTCCTCGCCGACCCGGCGTTCGGTAACCGGAGCATGCCCTTCAGCCAATTCGCAGGACAGTGGAAAGACCGGCTCGGCTTTGTGGTGAAGCCGCGCGCGCGGGCAGGCGCAAATCGGATGCTGCCGGGCCGTCGTGACCTGCTCCGCGTTGAAGACGAGGCGGCGCGCACTGCGATGGACGACGCCCTTCCCAGGCCGCTCGCCGACTGGCAGCTCGCACATTTGTTCGCTATCGAAGCGAGCCCCCAAGAGCCCCGCCTGGCTGTAGAGGCCTCGCCGGGGACGGGCACGGCGGCGCGCAATGCAGACGCATCTCCCCTCAATGTGGGCTCGAGCGCCGACGCCTCGCGCGGCCCCCCCAATTCGTCCGCGGGCGCCGGCTCCGCGACGTCTTCCACCCCCGCCTCGGGGCTCTCCGCGGTGACGACTACCGTTTCAACGATCTCCCCTACGGCGACGCTTCCCGGCGTCTCAGTCGCCCTGCCCGCATTGCCCTCGATCTCGCTTCCGCCCATCGCGGTGTCGGTCCCGATTTCCTCGCCTTTGGCCATTCCCGCAACGTCGATTCCTGCGCCGCGCATTCCTCCCGGCCACTGAGACCCGCACCGGGCGAACTCCGAGGCCGTGGCCTTGTCTTCAGCGGCAGGCCACCCTTAGGGGAAAACAATGAAGAGCCGTTCCGCGAAATGGGCATCGATCGCATGCGCATGCTCCTCAATCATTGCGCCGCCGGCCTTTGGCCAAGGCGTCGCTACCGCTCCCACCCTCGAGCAGCTGCAGGCGCAGGTGGAGCGCCGCGATGCGATCATCTCGGACCTTCTGCAGCGCGTGCAGTCTCTCGAGCAGCGTCTCGGCGCCTCGGCCGGCGCCTCTGCGCAGCCGGGCGCTCCCCCGATCGCGCCGCGCGCACGAACCGAACCGCAGGAAGCGGCCGACGAAGCCCTCCTCGAGCGCGCGCTCGAGCGCTCGCTGGTGTTGTCCGGGGGCGCCGTGCTTGCACGCGGCCAACGCGAAATCGAGCCTTCGATCGCCTATGATTTCACGCAGAGCTCCGGTCTCGCCGCATTCGGCGCCGGTGTGGTGACTCGCAACTTCCGCCGCGAAAACCTGACGGCCGGACTCGGGCTACGCGCGGGATTGCCCTGGGATTCGCAGGTCGACATCGCCCTGCCCTACGCCCATCAGCATGTCGAGTCTGTCGTCGAGGGCGTGCCGCGCAATTCAGCCGATTCGGGTATCGCCGGAGTGCAAGCCGCGCTCACGCATCAGTTCGTGAACAACCGCGACGCCCGGCTCGCAGTCCTGGGAAGCATCGCGTGGCTGCATTCGAGGGACAGCGCCAGCCTTCGGCCCCTCGCGGCGGGGTTGCCGGACTTCGCCGCACCCGCCTCGGTCGGCGCGGGCCATGACGCGCTCACCGCACGGATCGCCGCATCCAAGCGCCTCGATCCCCTGGTCTTCGTGGGCTCCGTTTCCCACGCGTGGAATCGCGCCGACGATGTCGACGGCGTGCGCGTAAAGGTTGGAGACGCGGACGGCCTGAGCCTTCGCGCAATCCTCGCCGCGAGTCCCGACGTCTCGTTGCGAGCCGGGTTTTCGTTCACGAGAACGGGCAAGTCTCGCGTCAACGGAGTGCCGCTCGAGGGCACCAGGGCTACGGCCTCCGTGTTCGAGCTCGGCACCTCGGTGGTCCTCAACCGCAACATGCTGCTCGACGTCTACGTCGGATTCGGCCTGACTGCCGAGTCGCCCGACTTCCAGCTGGGAGTGTCGATCCCGATCCGCTTCTGAAGCAACAAATCGCGCTTTGAAAAGTCCATAGGACATGCAGCACTTGATCGACCCAAGTCGATCCCCCGGTCCGAATGGACCTCACCCAGGAAGCGGAGATATGCCATGAAGCTCATACCCATCCTTACCGCGGCGGCACTTGCGTCGCTCGCGCTCGCCGGCTGCGACCGGCCCGGAACCAAGTCCTCGGCAGCCACCACGCCGGGCTCAACCACAACCACCACCGTGACGACGGATACGTCTCGCATCGCGCCTACCACAGCCGATACGACTTCCCCGAACACTCCAGCGACCACGGCGAGCACGTCGACGCCCGCGACGGGAGCGAGCGGCAACGTCGTCGCCGATACCATCCTCACCGGCAAGGTAAAAGCGGCGATTACGGCCGACAACGGAATGAAGGACAGCGATATTTCGGTGAAGACCGAAAACGGACTCGTGACGCTCACCGGAACGGTGAAGTCGCAGGACCAGGTGACGCTTGCCTCCGCGCTGGCGCAACGCCAGGAAGGCGTGAGCCGCGTCGAGAACCAGGTCGCGGTCCAGTAAGCGGCAGTCAGGAGCAACGCGGGTGGCTCACGACGCCGACCACGATCGGCCGCCGGTAGTGCCCCCCCGGGAGCCCGCGTCCGCGCCGCTGAGCAGTCCGAAGCCGGACCGGCCGCGGCCTGAGCATCCGCGGCCGAGCGAGCCGGTCGATCCGCTCGTGCATCCGGAACGGCAAGCGGCGATCAGCAACAGATAGGGCGGCGGCCTCCTCGGCCGCCGCGTGGTTGCCGCATGATCGGCGCGATCCGCCTTGCGCTTCGTTTGACCTTGAATGTGCCATGGCGCACTGGGCGTTCGCGTTTCTGGCACGGCTTGTGCGGGCCCTACGGGGACAACTGAACTTGGAGATCGTCATGAAGCAAACGATTCTCGTGATAACTGCCGCGTGCCTCGGCGCCGGCGCGCTTACCGCGTGCCACCCGCAGCCGGCTGCGCGCGAAGCAGCTACGTCGCGACCGGCGGCCGCGAAGAGCGCCATCAGGGCACCGGCAGGCCGCGCGCAGGACACGGTCGCCGTGCCCTCCCCGCCTGCTCCGTCGATGCCGCACGAGGCGATGAGCGATTCGGTGATCACCGCGCGCATCAAGGCAGGAATTCTTTCGGATCCCGGCATGACGGGTGCCGACGTTTCGGTGAACACCGACCGCGGGGTCGTGAGCCTGACGGGCACGATCAAGTCTCAGGAACAGGCGGCGATCGCTTCGGCGCATGCGCAGCGCCATGACGGCGTCATGCGGGTCGACACCCAGCTTTCAACCACCCCCCAGTAATCGCACAGGAGAAGATAATGGGCACCCTCTATCCGGGCAACGATCCACCCGCTCCCTCGTCGACCGCCGACGGCGGCGCCCGCATCGTCGGGAACACCGACGCACCCGATAGCCCAGGCCCGTTCGTGATGTCCTGCGATACGCTCTCCGGCGATTCGGTCGTGAACCGGGCCGACGAAGATCTCGGGAAGGTCGAGCACATCATGATCGACGTGCCCAGCGGGAGCATCGCCTACGCGGTGCTCGCCTGCGGCGGCGTCTTCGGCATCGGCGAAAAGCTCTTCGCGGTTCCGTGGGCGGCGCTCGCGCTCGACGCCGATCGCAAGTGCTTCGTGATGGATATCAAGAAGAGCCACCTCGATAACGCACCGGGCTTCGACAAGGACCATTGGCCGGCGATGGCCGACGCGCAGTGGGCCTCGACGGTGCACGACTACTTCGGCGTGAGGCCCTATTGGACGAACCGCTCGCCCCTCCAGTGAAACCGGCGGGTCGCCGGGGATTTTTATTTTGCCTATGTAGGACTTTGCCGACAGCCTAGTTTTTCCCGCGGGCTCAACATGAAAAAAGTACGCGACAGGCAACTATTTCCGCGTGCCCGTTCATCCAGGACCCTCGACGGGAGAAGCTACCCATGTCCCATGTACTCATCGTCGACGACGACGCCAACACGCGCGAGGCGCTTGGCGCGCTCGTGCGCGCCGAAGGATTCACCGCCGCGGCCGCCGGCAGCATCGCCGATGCACGCATCCAGCTCGTTCGCCAACGCCCCGACGTCGTACTGATGGACCTGCGCCTGCCCGACGGCAGCGGCATGGATCTCTTCGACGACCTCGAAGATCCGGCGTCGGTCGAGACGATCCTCATCACCGGTCACGCCAGTGTCGAGAGCGCGGTGGAGGCGCTTCGCATGGGGGCATCCGACTACCTCACGAAACCGGTGAACGTGCAGCGCCTGAAGGCGGTGCTCTCACGGGTTCCCAAGAGCGGCGAGCTGCGCGCCGAGATCGGCGCGTTGCGCGACGAGCTCCGGCGCCTCGGCCGCTTCGGCCGCCTGGTGGGGCGTTCGGCTCCGATGCAGGAGGTCTACGACAAGATCGCGCGCGTCGCCCCCACCGAAGCCACCGTGCTTCTGGTCGGTGAAAGCGGCACGGGCAAGGAGATCGTCGCTCGCACCATTCACGACCTGAGCCGCCGCCGCAAGCATCCGTTCCTCGCGATCAATTGCGGCGCCATCTCGCCCAACCTGATCGAGAACGAGATGTTCGGGCACGAGCGCGGCAGCTACACGGGCGCCGATCGCCAGCACAAGGGCTACTTCGAGCAAACCAACGGCGGCACGCTATTCCTCGATGAAATCACCGAAATGCCGCTGGAGCTGCAGGTGCGCCTGCTGCGTGTCCTCGAGACGGGTACGCTGATGCGAATCGGCACCGCGCGCGTGGTCGAGACCGACGTGCGCATCATCGCCGCAACCAACCGCGATCCCCATGAAGCAGTGCGTGCAGGGAAGCTGCGCGAGGACCTCTATCACCGCCTCAACGTCTTCCCGCTGGAGATCGTGCCACTGCGCGAGCGCGTCGACGACATCGAGCTCATCGCCCTGCATTTCCTCGAGGAGCTGAACGAGGCGTGCGGCACCAAAAAGAAGTTCGCGCCGGGCGCGATTGCGCGGATGCGCCAGTATCCGTGGGCGGGCAACGTGCGCGAGCTCAAGAACTACATCCACCGCGTCTTCATCATGGCGGGTGACGAAGGCCTCGAAGGGCCCACCGAGGAAACGCGTGCCGTGCCGATCCGCACGGCGTCGACGCCGGCGATCACGGTGCCCCTGGGCACGCCGCTGTCGGTCGCCGCGCGCGAGCTCATCTTGTCCACGCTCCAGCACTGCGGCGGCGAGCGCAAGCGCACCGCCGAGATGCTCGGGATCTGCACCAAGACCCTGTACAACCGCCTACGTGAATACGGCGTGAGGGAGCACAGCCGCCCGAGTGTCGGCACGACGCACGGTCCATGACCGGGCGCGCGGCGCCGGCCTCCCCGCCTCCACCGCGCAGTGCCCGCCGGGGAGAAACGGCCGATCATTTCCGGTTGATGGCCGACTATGCGCCGGTGATGATCTGGCTCGCCGGCCCCGATCGCAATTGCGTCTACTTCAATCGACCGTGGCTCGAATTCACCGGCCGACCGCTCGAATCCGAGCTGGGCCTCGGCTGGACGGCGGGGCTTCACCCCGATGACCGGGAGCGCTTCCTCGCCCAGTACGCGCGCGCGTTCGAGGCCCGCACCCCGTTCGAGGTCGAATACCGGCTGAGGCGCCGCGACGGCGAATACCGCTGGCTCTTCGACAAAGGTGTGCCGCTTCTTCACGAGGGAAAACTCAGCGGCTTCGTCGGCTCATGCGCCGACATGACCGATCGCATGCAAGCCGAGCAGGCGGCGCGCAAGCGCGAAGAGGACTTCAAGACGCTCGCTGAGAACATCCCCGACGTCATCGCGCGCTTCGACCGGGACCTCCGGCACCTCTACGTGAACCGCGCCCTTCCCGAGTCGATGCGGGGCCCTTCCAGCGAGGCGATTTCACGCGCGTTCGAATCCGGCCTGGAGCAGCATTTCCGGTTCGAGCTCGAGGCGATGGGCCAGCGCCGGCATTTCGTCGGTCGGGTGATCCCCGAGCGCGGCGTGCAGGGCCGGCTCGAGGCGGTCCTCTGCATCATCCATGACGACACGGTGCGCGCGCTCGAGGACGAACGCCGCGCGCAGCTCCTCGCGCGCGAGCGCTTCGCGCGCGCGAACGCGGAGAGCGCCACTCTCGCGCGCGACCAGTTCCTCGCGATCGTGTCGCACGAGCTGCGCTCGCCGTTGAATGGCATCAAGAGCTGGACCCACGTGCTCGAAAACCAGTTGCGTAACGCGGAGCCGTCGGTGCGCCGCGCGCTCGCCGGCATCATGATCGGAGTCGACCACCAGGTACGGCTCATCGACGATCTCCTCGACGTCACTCGCGCGATGAGCGGCAACCTCGGCCTCGCCAAGCAGCCCATGCAGCTGCTTCCCGTTCTTGCCGACGCAGTCGAGAGCCTGCGCGCGCTGGCGCTGGAAAAGGAGCTGCGCATCATCAGCGACTACACCCTCGGCGACCGCGAGATCCACGGCGATCCCGATCGCATCCGCCAGATCTTCGTGAACCTCATCTCGAACGCCGTGAAGTTCACACCCGCCGGTGGATCCATCTGGGTCACGGCGCGCATCGAGGGCGCGATGGCGCGTGTCGACGTGCGCGACAACGGCGCGGGCGTTCCGCCCGAATTCCTTCCCTACCTGTTCGATCCGTTCCGCCAGGCCGACCAGGGCTCGAGCAGCCGCGGCCAGGAAGGCCTCGGCCTCGGGCTCGCCCTCGTGCAACGGCTCGCCGAGCTTCATGGCGGCCACGCCTCCTGCGAGAGCGCGGGCATCGATCGCGGAGCGACCTTTCGCGTGCATTTGCCGCTGCGCCGCGACATGGGAGCGCGCGTGCTCGTGGAGCCCGGCGCGCACGACGCCGCGTCTTGCTCCGCCCTGCCCTCGCTCGCCGGTATCCGCGTGCTGCTGATCGACGACCAGCGCGAGGCACGCGAGTCGCTCGCCACGTTGCTCGCGCAAGCGGGCGCGAGCGTGGCGGTCGCGGCCTCCGGCCAGGAAGCGATGCGGCTCCTGCAAAAGAGCCCCGACTCGCAGTCGCCCGAGGTCATCGTTTGCGACATCGCGATGCCCGAGGAGGATGGCTACTCGACGCTCAAGCGCATCCGCCGCTGGGAAGTCGAGCAATCGGGACGTGGAGCCGCGCGCCGTCCGGCGGTGGCGCTATCGGCCTTCACGCAGCGCGAGGACCGCATTCGCGCGCTGAGTGAAGGCTTCCAGATGCATCTCACCAAGCCGGTCGCCCCGGCCGAGCTCATCATCGTCATCTCGAGCGTCGCGCGCGGCATGCGCGTGTAGCTCGGCACGGATGTTGCGGCGTATTCCGTGTGCGACGCCCTTCGGCGCCGGCAAAAGGAGCACCCATGAACGAGTCACGCAAATCCGCTACACCGCCGAAGGCGGAATCTGACAAGGAACGCCCGCAGCGCGGACCCGAGCCCGACACGCTGGAAGGACCCGGCGGCCACGAGGAAAAACGCGAGGACGAAGCGCGCAACAAGGCCATGCGACGCGGCGAACATTGAGGGCACTCGGCCGCGATGTCCTTGTCTCACCTTTGTCCGATAGGAGCGAATGCTGATGAAATACAGTGAACCCATCCCGCGGCCCTCGACACAGGGACCGCAGGGCGCGCGCGTTGTCGGCGGTGAAGGCAACGTGAGCGGGCCCGGCCCCGAAGTGATGGCAGCCGACACCCTGGAAGGCGATCGCGTGATCAACGCCGAAGGCGAAGACCTCGGCGCCATCCAGGACATCATGGTCGACGTGCAGCGCGGTTGCGTGGCCTATGCGGTCATGTCCCGCGGCGGAATCCTCGGGCTGGGCGACAAGCTGTACGCCATCCCCTGGAATGCCATGACGCTCGATGCCGACCGCAAGTGCTTCGTGCTCGACGCGGCGAAAGAGCGCTTCGACAAGGCGCCCGGCTTCGACAAGGACCATTGGCCGTCGATGGCCGACAGCCAGTGGGCGCACCAGGTTCACGATTTCTATGGCGTGAGTCCCTATTGGTCAACCATATCCCGAGAGATCTAGGAGACCCTTCATGAAGCTTCGACTAGCCTTTTGCTCTACCGCAGCGCTCATAGCGATGGGCGGCATCGCGCCCGCGTTCGCGCAGGACACCGTCATAGCCGTCGAGCCCGCGCCGTTTCCGGGCGAGCGCATCTATGTCGCTCCCGCGGTGCGTCCGGGCGGCTCGATCCATGGCGGCGCGGTGACCGCCGCCGACGAGCAGCTGTTGAGCGATGCCGTCGGCGCGCTCGCAGCCGATCGGACGATCACCAACTCCACGATGACGATGGTCGCCAAGAACGGCGAGCTCATCATGAACGGCACCGCGAAGGACCCGCAAACGGCGGCGCGCATCGAGCGCATCGCCAAGCGCGTCGCCGGTGGCCGCGTGACCGCCTGGTTCGATACGCAGGTCGGCTGAGCCCGCGATGGCAGGAAGCCGCCATCCCGAAAGGATGGCGGTTTTTTTATGCCGAGTCGACCGAGGGCATCGCGCGATCCTTGACGGCGGAATCCTGGCCTTGCAGCAGCAGGATCGCCTCGTCCGCGGGCGCGAAGGCGGCGTCGGTGGAAATGGCGTAGTCGTGCTTGAAGGGCATCACGATGCCGTTGAGCTCGTCGCCCTGCGCCTCGATCGTGATCCTGGGCATGGTCCACTGCACCGTGCCGAAGATCGTCGCGAAGGCGGCTTCGCTCGCATCGCGCCCGGTGCCGATGCGCAGCAGCCCCATCCGCGGCGAGATGCCCGAGGGATCGAACAGGTACCAGCGGTCGCCCAGGTAGGCCTCGACGTAGCAGTGGAAATCGGTAGGCCCGAGCGCGGGGTCGGCGCCGTAGTCGATGCCCGTCGCGAAGCGCGCCGGGATATTGAGCGCGCGGCACATCGAAATCATGAGATGCGCGAAATCACGGCAGACGCCGGCGCAGCTCTCATACGTCTCGAGCGCGGAGGTCCCGGAATGACTCGATCCGACCTGGAATTTCGTGCGCGATTGCACCCACTGGCGGATCGCCTCCACGCGCTCGTAGCCGGGCGCCATGTTCGCGAATTCCGACATGGCGACACTCGACAGCCGATCCGATTGGCAGTAGCGGCTGGGATAGACGTACTTGAGAATCTCCGCCGGCAACTGCGCTACCGGAACCTCGGCCACGTCCGACGGAAGCTCGAAGTGGTGCACGACATCGATGATCGCGTCATAGCTCACCAACAACTTGCCCGGCTGCGCGCCCAGGCGCAGGTGGCGGTTGCCGGGCGATCCCACGACCTGCTCTTCGCGAGCAAGCTCCGGCTCGATCTTCAGCCGCTCCCATGTCACGCGTTGGTGCGGCGTGTTGGTGGGCTGGATGATGAAGACGAAGTCGCTGGGGGTCTGGACGGTGTAGTCGAGATCGATGGAGAGGTCGAAGCGAATCATGGTCCCGCGGAGGAAAAGAAGGGGTCTTCCTTATGAGTGGCAAGGCTATTGCGAGTTCGCGGTAACGCTTGCGTTGGGCGGAACAAATTACCGGAAAATCCGCTCCGGCACTACTGCCCCTTACCGAGGTCAATACAATTCATGGCGAATCGCAATGCAACGCATGGCGTGGTGCGCTACGCCGTTGTCGGACAAGGTTACATCGCGCAGGCCGCGGTGTTGCCGGCGTTCGCGCATGCGAGGCGCAACTCGCGCCTCGCCGCGCTGGTCTCGGGCGACGCGACCAAGCGCAGGGAGCTCGGCCGAATGTACGGCGTCGATCTCACCTACTCGTACGAGGAATACGAAGACTGCGTGCGCAGTGGCGAGGTCGACGCGGTCTACATCGCGCTTCCCAACAGCCAGCATCGCGAGTACGCGGTGCGCGCCGCGAAGGCCGGCGTGCACGTGCTTTGCGAGAAGCCGCTCGCGGTCGACGAGCAGGAATGCCTGCAGATGATCGCTGCAGCGCGCCAGAGTCGCGTGAAGCTGATGACCGCCTACCGCCTGCACTTCGAGCAGGCGACGCTTTCGGCGCTCGAGAAGGTGGCCAAGGGCGAGATCGGCGATCCACGCCTCTTCGTGTCGTCGTTCACGCTCGACGTGAAGCCCCCGAACATCCGCCTCGACGCCGAGCTCGGCGGCGGCACGCTCTATGACATCGGCATCTACTGCATCAACGCCGCACGCCACCTCTTCCGCGCGGAGCCGATCGAGGCATTCGCGATGCGGGCCGCCAGGCCGCAGCAGCGCTTCAGCCAGGTCGAGGAATCGGTCAGCGCCATCCTGAGGTTCCCGGCCGAGCGCCTCGCGACATTCACCACGAGCTTCGGCGCCGACAAGACATCGGAATACAACATCATCGGCACCGCTGGATCGCTTCGCGTCGATCCGGCCTACGACCTCGCGGACGGACTCGAGCACCACGTGAGCCACGGCAAAAAGACGCGCCATATCCGATTCGACAAGCGCGACCAGTTCGCCCCCGAGCTCCTCTACTTCTCCGATTGCGTCCTGGAAGACCGCGAGCCCGAGCCCTCGGGCGAAGAAGGCCTCGCCGATGTGCGCGTGATCCGGGCGCTCTACCGCTCGGCGCGCCTGGGGCGCCCGGTCAAGCTGGAAGCGCGCCGTCTGATGCGCCGGCCGACGCTCGAACAATCCATCAAGAGACCTCCCGTGCGCCGCATGCCGCCGCTGGTGCATGCGACTCCCCCGGGCGGCTGAAGGAGAATCCATGCCGCGTGAGCTCTGGAAAGGCGCCATTCGCTTTGGCCTGGTCCACATTCCCGTCTCCCTTTATCCCGCCGAGGAGCGCGAAGAGCTGAGCTTCACCATGCTCGATCGGCGCGACATGTCGCCCGTGGGCTACAAGCGCGTCAACAAGGCGACCGGCGAGGAAGTCCCCTACGACCAGATCGTCAAGGGCTACGAATGGGAAGACGGGCGCTACGTCACCCTCGAGAAGGAAGACTTCAAGCGCGCGAACGTCGAGGCGACGCAGACCGTCGACATCATCGGTTTCATCGATGCCGACCAGATCGCCAATTTCCTCTACGAGTCCCCCTACTATCTCGCGCCCGGCAAGCACGGCGACAAGGGCTATGCGCTACTGCGCGAGACGCTGGTGCGCTCGCACCGGGTCGGGCTCGCGCAGGTGGTGATTCGCACCCGCCAGCACATCGCGGCGCTGTATCCCGTCGACGACCTCCTCGTGCTCAACACCCTGCGCTTCGCGACGGAGATGCGCTCGCCCGAGGATCTCGAGGTGCCCAAGGGGCTCGAGGACGCGAAGGTTCAGCCAAAGGAGCTCGACATGGCCGAGCGCCTCGTCGACGACATGACGCTGGAGAGGTGGGATCCGACCGATTATCACGACACCTATCGCGACGACCTCCTCAAGCTCATCGAGCAGAAGGCGAAGGGCAAGCTTAAGGCCGCACCCCGCGTGAAGGCACCGCGCGAAGCCGAGGTCATCGATTTCTCGACGCTGCTCGAGCGCAGCCTCGCCGCGCACAAGACCCGGCGAAAGGCGGCGGCGCATCAACGCCGTGCCGCCTGATTTCATCTACCCGAAGGCAAAGGAGTCTGCAATGCTTCCTCTCATACCCCTCGCCATCGTCGGCGCCCTCGGCGGGCTCGGCTACTGCTACTGGCGCGGCGCTTGCGCGCGATCGGCCAAGCAGGACGTCAAGGAAGACCTGACCCGCTGGGAAGCCGAAGGCGGCAACGTGCCCGAGGTCGATACCCCGACGCCGCAGGCCAGGCCGCAATCTTCCTACCCGTCGGACACGACCGACATCCGCCACTGAAGCGCGAAGGCGATGCCGATCCGACGCGCCCACATTCCGACGCCCGAACCGCCGCAACCGCTCGAGAATCCGCAGATTCCGCCGAAGCCGGCGGAACCGCCGCGCCCTCCGGGTGAGGTTCCGCCCCGGCCATCGGACGTGCCGCCGCCGCGCGACGATCCGCCCAGGAATCCGCCGGTGAAGGATCCGCCGCCCGATCAAACACCGAACCCGCCGCGGTATGGGGCCTGACCCCGAGCTCTCAGTTGGGGTCGGACCCCGGTCTTGTCATTTTCTCGGGTCGAACCCACTCGTCGTATTGCGATTCGCTCACATAGCCGAGCGCCGCGGCCGCTTCGCGCAGCCCCGTGCCCTCGCGATGTGCTTTCTTCGCGATCTCCGCCGCTCGGTCGTACCCGATGTGCGGCGCAAGGGCCGTCACCAACATGAGCGAACCGTGCAGCAGCGCCGCAATGCGCTCGCGGTTGGGCTCGATCCCGCGCGCGCAGTGCTCGTCGAAGCTCGCCATGCCGTCGGCGAGCAGACGCACGCTCTGCAGGAAGTTGTGCGCGATGAGCGGCTTGAACACGTTGAGCTCGAGGTGCCCCTGGGAGCCGCCAAAACTGATGGCGACGTCGTTTCCCATGACCTGGCACGCAACCATGGTGAGCGCCTCGCACTGCGTCGGATTCACTTTGCCCGGCATGATCGAGCTTCCCGGCTCGTTCTCGGGAATCGAGAGCTCGCCGATGCCGCAACGCGGCCCGCTCGCCAGCAGACGAATATCGTTGGCGATCTTCATGAGCGCGGCGGCGAGCGCCTTGAGAGCGCCGTGCGCGTGCACCATCGCATCGTGCGCGGCGAGGGCCTCGAACTTGTTGGGCGCCGTCACGAAAGCGCAGCCCGTGAGGCGCGAGAGCTCGGCGGCTACGCGCGCACCGAACTCCGGATGCGCGTTGAGCCCCGTGCCCACTGCGGTGCCGCCCAGCGCGAGCTCCGACAAGTGCGGCAACGCCGCTTCGATGTGCCGCAACGCGTGGTCGAGTTGCGCGGCGTAGCCGGAGAATTCCTGCCCGAGCGTGAGCGGCGTGGCGTCCTGCAGGTGCGTGCGGCCGATCTTCACCACGTCATCGAATGCGGCGGCTTTGGCGCCGAGGGTGGTGAGCAGCCCAGCGAGGGCCGGCATGAGCTTCGCCCGTATCGCGACGACCGCGGCCACGTGCATCGCGGTCGGAAATACGTCGTTCGAGGATTGGCCGCGATTCACGTCGTCGTTCGGGTGGATCGCCCGGCCCTCCCCGCGGGCGCCGCCGAGAAGCTCGCTCGCACGATTCGCGAGCACCTCGTTCATGTTCATGTTGGACTGCGTGCCCGATCCGGTCTGCCAGACCACGAGTGGAAACTCGTCGGGCCAGCGCCCCGAAAGCACTTCGTCGGCGGCCGATGCGATGGCTTGGGTCTTTTCCGCTGTTAACGCCCCGAGCGACCTGTTCACGGTGGCGCAGGCCCGCTTGATCCAGGCGAGCGCCTGGATGAGCTCGCTCGGCATCCTTTCACCGGAAATCCGGAAGTGCTCGAGGGAGCGCTGGGTCTGTGCGCCCCACAAACGCTCGCTCGGCACTTCAATGGGGCCGAAAGTGTCCCTTTCGAGGCGAGGCATGGAGACCTCCGATGGAATAATGCGCGTGCGAATGACTGTAACATTCCGTCCCTCATGGGACATTCCAATAGGAGAACCCTCGCAATGAAGAGACTCGCCCTGGGCGCGATCGCACTCGCCGCCGCCGTCACGACTCCCGCCCAGCAACTGAAGCCGGAGGACCAGATCAAGTTGCGCCAATCGGCCTACACCTTGATGAACTACAACTTCGGCAGCCTATCGAACATGGCCCAGGAGAAAAAGCCGTACAACAAGGACGAAGCCATCCGCAACGCCGATTTCGTCGCCATGCTGTCGAGCGTGCCCAAGGGATTCTTCGGCGACGACACCGACCATGGCCACACGCGGGCGAAGCCCGAGATCTGGAAGAGCCGCGCGGACTTCGACAGCAAGATGGACAAGATGACGACCGAAACGAACAAGCTTCCACAGGTGGCGCGCACGGGCGATTTCGCTGCGCTCAAGAAGCAGGTCGCGGATACCGGCGCCGCATGCAAGGCGTGCCATGACGACTACCGCCTCAAGGAATTCCCCGATCGCAAGTAGATGACAGGCCGGATCCTCGTCTGGGACCTTCCGGTCCGCGCCTTCCATTGGGCGCTCGCCGTGCTAGTCGTGTTTTCGTACGTGGCGGGGAAGATCGGCGGCGGATGGATGGAATGGCACTTGAGGAGCGGCTACACGATCTTCGCGCTTCTGCTCTTCAGGCTCGCCTGGGGCGTGGCGGGCAGCGCCACCGCGCGCTTCACCCATTTCCTGCGGGGTCCGCGCGCGGCGATCGATTACGTGGCGCACCTTCGCGCCGGCCGCCGGCCATTCATGGGCGGCCACAATCCGCTCGGAGGCTGGATGGTGGCCTTCATGCTCGCGATCCTCGTCGCACAGGTCGCGACGGGCCTATTCGCCGACGACGAGATCGCGACCCAGGGACCGCTGGCCGCCAAGGTATCGAATGCCATGGTCGAGCGCATGAGTGCGCTCCACGGCCAGAATTCATGGGTCATCGTGGGGGCGGTCGCGCTTCACGTGGCCGCGGTTCTCTTCTACCAGTGGCGGCTCGGCATCGATCTGCTTCGCCCGATGATCTGGGGATGGAGGGATTCCGGATCCGAAACGGGCGTCCGCGAATCGAAGCGCGCTTCGTCGGGGCGTGCCGCCGTGCTGATGGCGCTCGCCGCGGCGTTGGTCTACGCGATCGTCGTGATCTATCCACGCGGCCTTGCCGCATGAGCGCAAGCGCGCGGGACTACAGTGCGCTCGCAATCACGCTTCACTGGTGCGTGGCGCTGCTGATCGTCGGGGATTTCATTTTCGGACTCTACTTCATCGACCTGCCGCTTTCGCCGCAGAAGCTCAAGTTCTTTTCCTGGCACAAGTGGGCCGGCGCCATCGTGCTGCCCGTCGCGGCAATGCTGCTCCTGTGGCGCGCGCTGCACGCCCCTTCCCCGCTTCCGGCCGCGATGCCGCACTGGGAAAAGCAGCTGTCGAAGTTCACCCACGCGCTGCTCTATCTGTTCTTTTTCCTCTCGCCCATTTCCGGCTGGCTCTACAGCTCGGCGGCCGGCTTCCAGACGGTGCTTTTCGGCGTGTGGCCGATCCCCGACCTGGTCGGGCGCGATCGCGAGCTCGCCGAAGCCCTCAAGGCCGTGCATCGATGGATCAACTACGCGCTTGCCGCGGCCGTCGTCGTTCACGTCACGGCCGCTCTCAAGCACCACTTCATCGATCGCGACGATGTGCTCGCGCGCATGCTTCCCTTCCTGCACAAGGCATGAATCGAGTCCTTTCCCTTCTGTGCTTCATCGCGGTGACCCTATGCGCGCCGGCATTCGCCCAGGGGCCGCAAAAGATCGATGCGGCAAAGAGCTGGATCCGGTTCGCGGGCAAGCAGATGAACGTTCCCCTCGAGGGCCGCTTTCGCAGGTTCGACGCGACCGTGGTGTTCGATCCGGCGCGGCCCGAGGCGACCAAGGCGGAGTTCGAGGTGGACTTGGCCTCGATCGATCTCGGCAACGAGGAGGGAGAGACCGAGGTGAAGCGCCCGCTGTGGTTCAATGTCGAGCGCTATCCCAAGGCGAAATTCGTCGCCTCCTCGGTAAAGCCGCTGGGACCCGGAAAATTCGAAGCCGCCGGGGCGCTCACCATCAAGGGAACCACGCATGCCCTCGTCGCGCCGCTCACCTTCAGCGAATCCGCCGGGGCTCGCTTCGTCGAAGGACAGTTTGCCGTGAAACGCCTCGCATTTCGCGTCGGCGAAGGGCATTGGTCGGACATCGAGACGGTCGCCGACGAGGTCCTGGTGCGCTTTCGCTTCGCCATTCCTTCAACCCGTTGATTGGAGCCAGACGATGAGATACTTGCTCGCCCTCGTGGCCGCGGCCGCATGCCTGCCGGCAATTGCCGAAGTCGAGAACTACACCGTCGATCCGCGCCATACGTTTCCGTCCTACGAGATCGGGCACGGCGGCTACTCGTTCCAGCGCGGGCGTTTCAACAAGACCACGGGCAAGATCACGCTCGACACCCAGGCGAAAAAGGGCAGCGCGGAGATTGCCATCGACGCGTCCTCGATCAACACCGGGGTCGAGAAGCTCGAGGAGCACATTCGCAGCGACGATTTCCTCAAGACCGCGGCCAATCCGCAGATCATGTTCAAGTCGAGCCAATTCGTCTTCGAGGGCGAGGTCCTCCGCCAGGCGAGCGGCGAGCTGACAATGGCGGGCGTCACGCGCCCCGTGACCCTCGACGTCACCCACTTCCACTGCGCTGCCCATCCGATGAGCAAGCGCAAGGTCTGCGGCGCCGAGCTCGTGGCGAAGATCAAGCGCAGCGAGTTCGGCATCAAGTACGGGCTTCCCGGCCTTGCCGACGACATGACGCTCCGCATCGGCGTCGAGGCGATCAAGGACAGCTGACCCGCATGCTCGCTTCCCACTTCCGGCGCTTCTTCGAGGCCGAGCCGGGGCGCCTGCATTTCTGCGCGCACAGCCATCACCCATGGCCGGACGCGACGCAGGCCGCGCATGCGCGCTACTGGACGGATTCCAACGCGCTCGCCGACCGCAAATGGGAACGCGTCTTCGGCGAGGTCGTGCCGAGTGCGCAGGCCCATATCGCGCGCCTTCTCGGACTCTCCCAGCCCGCCCAGGTCGCGTTCGCGCCGAACACCCACGAGTTCGTGACCCGCCTCTATTCGTGCCTCGAGGGCGACGGACCTTTTCGCGTGCTGACCAGCGCGCACGAATTCCACAGCTTCCGGCGGCAGACGCGCCGGCTCGCGGAGACCGGACGTATTTCCGTCAAGGAAATCGCGGGACCGCCGTGGGAATCGTTCGCCGCGCGCTTCATCGACGCCGTTCGTTCCGAGCCGTGGGACATGGTGTGGCTGTCGCATGTGTTCTTCGACTCCGCCTTCGTGGTCGAGGCGCTCGAGGAGATCGTCGAAGCGATGCCGCCCAATGCGCTTGCCGTGATCGACGGCTACCATGCGTTCTGCGCCTTGCCCGTGGACCTCGCGCGCATTCATCGACGCGCGTTCTACCTGGCGGGCAGCTACAAGTACGCGATGGCCGGCGAAGGCGCGTGTCTCCTCGCTGTTCCGCCCGAATGTCGCTTGCGCCCCGTGGACACCGGCTGGTTCGCGACCTTCTCCACCATGACCGGGCCGCAGGGCGATACCGTTCCCTACTCCGACGACGGCTTTCGCTTCTGGGGCGCGACCTTCGACTCCTGCGGGCTGTATCGGCTCAACGCCGCGATGGACTGGCTCGTATCGACCGGCAACAACATCGCCCACGTGCACGCGCATGCGAAGCGCATGCAGGAGCGGTTTCTCGAGGGCCTGGGGCGCCTCGCGTTGAAGGAGCTTCGCGTCGAGAACCTGGTGCTGCCCCGCGGTGTCCCGCGCGGCAATTTCCTGGTGTTCGACGTCGACGACGCGGAGGGACGCCATCGGCGCATCGGAGAAGCGGGCGTCGCCATCGATCGCCGCGACCGGCGCCTGCGCTTCGGCTTCGGCGTCTATCACGACGACGCGCAGGTCGATCGCTTGCTTGATGCGCTTTCGCGGGCGCTGCGATAATCGTGCCACCATGAATCGATTCCTCGCGCGCGCCGCGCTCGCCCTCTCGTGCGCCCTCGCTCCTCTCCGCTTCGTGGTGCCTTATCCTCCGGGCGGTCCGCTCGACGCGGTCGCGCGGCTCCTCGGCCAGAAAGTCGCCGAAAGCGTGAAGCAGCCGGTGATCGTCGACAACAAGCCGGGCGCTGGCGGCAATATCGGGGCCGATGCCGTGGCGAAATCCGCTCCCGACGGCTACACGATCTTGATGGGGGCGGTCGCCACGCACGCCATCAATCCAACGCTCTACGCCAGTATTCCGTACGACGCGGTGCGCGATTTCCAGC